>Ga0209017_10000341_pt1 | contig 48081 bp, 36 predicted proteins | sample YNPBryunderm2012_FD_185812 | JGI IMG/M metagenome (GOLD analysis project Ga0209017, IMG submission 185812) | Anoxygenic and chlorotrophic microbial mat microbial communities from Yellowstone National Park, USA - YNP Bryant MS undermat 2012... ...
AACTTTCTGGACAGCCGTTCATTACGTGTCCAACGCCGAGGAGCCGGAAAGTACGCGGCTGTTCATGCCATGGGGTCGGCCGCATCCGCTCTCAATCTACGAGCTTCCACTTACCACCCGGCCGAGTTTGGCTGCACTTTGCAACTCTCTGGATCGCGCCAGGGCACATGGCTCGGGAAAGGAGCTCTTGAGCGGCGACAGGGTGGGTTCGCAACGGAGCCGCGAGGCCGGCGGGGCGCCGGCATGGGGCTGGGATGGCCTTGTAAGGTGGGCCGATTGTGGGTCACTGGGTCCGGATTTTGTGCGGAGGCGAGTTGACAGGCCCGTTAGGCTGCACAACCTTGGAGCGCGACACGCGTAACAACGATACAAGAAGGCAATCGCAAACAACGAGCAAACAACGACGTACCATGGCTCTACCTGTTGGCAGCAAGGCACCGGATTTCACGTTGAAGACCAAGACTCCCTCCGGTCTTCAGGACGTGACGCTGAGCAACAACTTCGGCAAGCGGAACACCGTGCTGTTGTTTTTCCCGCTGGCTTTCACCGGCGTCTGCACCAAGGAGATGTGCGATGTAACGGCGGGGTTGAACGCGTACCGGGAGTTGAACGCAGATGTGATCGGGATCAGTGTGGATAGTCCGTTTGCTCAGGAGGCCTGGGCGCAGAAGGAGAAGATCGGAATCACGCTGGTCAGTGATCTGAACAAGACGACGGCCAAGGCGTACGGAGTGTTGCTGGAGGACCTGCTGGGAATGGGCTCGGTGAGTGCCCGGGCCGCGTTCGTGGTGGACAAACAAGGAATCATTCAATACAGCGAGCAGACGCCCTCACCGAAGGAACTGCCGAATTTCGAGGCCATTAAGGCAGTCTTGGCGCGGCTGGGCTGAGGCCAGGAAGGGACCGAACGTTCCTGGCGGAGCTACCGGCCTTCCGGAAGCAAATCGCGGCCCAGCCCCTGCCGGGGAACGGATGGTCGGGGGTGGTTCTTTGGTGCCCGACCGACGAAGGGTCGTCCTGTGGGTTGCCGGAGTCGGAGGAGGTAGGGACCAACGACCGTCACGGCGCAGGCCTGGGGGGCGTCGGGGGAGGTGGACCGGTGTTGTGGAGGGTTCTCAACCGCAACGCTGGTAAAAGCAACCCTGGTAAAAGGGTTGTTGCTTGCAAGAGGGAGCCGGGTGGTTAGCATGGAGGGGCAGAATCAGCCGGGGCCATTGTGAAAAAGAGTAATGTTGCCAAGCGCCGCATTTTGGTCGTGGACGACGAGCCTTTGGTGTGCGATGCCGTGGCAATGATGCTTTCCTTTGATGGTCACCAGGTACAGACCGCCCACAGCGGCTCGGAAGCGTTGGCTTGTCTGGAGCGCGAGACCTTCGACTTGGTGATTACCGATTACGCCATGCCGGAAATGAGGGGGGACGAGTTGGTGCGAAGGATCGTGTCCCGTCATCCGCAGCTTCCGGTCCTCATGATTACGGCCCATGCGGAAGTGCTGGCGGCCAACCAGGTTCCGTTACCCGGCGTGGCCCTAGTGTTGAGCAAGCCTTTCATGTTGAGTGCGCTGCGAGACGCCATTGAGAAGGCTTGTCCCATGCCCGCGGCCGCAAGCGACACATGAAGTAGTTCCAACCGGCCTGTTGCCATGGGCACAAGCCGTGCGGTGGTTCCGACGCCTCATCCGTGTTTTTACAGCCTCAAGGCTATCGAGCCGGAAAAGAGGGTGGCGATTTCGGGAGTGCTGGGCGACGGGCTGACAGGCGTCTGGCACGGTCCCAGAAGGCGGCATTGCCGGGGTGGCTTGGGCTGCAGCGCCTGGACACCGGGTTGGGACAGACCAACTGAGCCGCACAAAGCTTCAAGCTCTGCGGGCGCCGAAGCTGCAGGTACCGTGACAAGGCTGAGACTCCTGACTGCCAGCGAAATCCGCTCCAATGCACAAAACCGCGGGCGCAGTGGCGCTTGCGGCGGGTGGACTGCAGCGAGGGGCCCCTTAAAGGTGCCTTTCCTGGAAAGGGCGTGCTGGCCCTGCCGTTCCGCCCGGCATGGTTTGTTCACCGGCGGCCCTGGGCGAGGCGTGTGTCTGCGTAACGGATGGCTGCGGTGCAGTTTTTGCGTGTCTTTCGTGAGCCTCAGAACGACTCCATGAACCGTACCCGGCTTCACAACCGACGCTCCTTCCTCCGCCAGGCTCTGATGGCGGGCATCTGCTCGGCCTTCACCAGGACCTGGTCCACCGAATCCGTCCGAAAGCCTCTACCTCTGGTGGCCTTATTTGACAAGGTCACCCATCAGGCGGGACTGAGTTTGGAGGAGACGACGGAGCTGGTCGCGGCCAGCGGTGTGGACGGTGTGGACTGCGCGGTGCGACCTCGGGACCGGATCGAGCCGGAACGGGTCCGCGAGGATCTGCCCCGCTACGAGGCACTGTTGCGCGCTCGGGGCAAACGGGTGTGGTTGCTCACCACGGCCATTTTGGGGGTCGAGACACCCCATGCGCGGACCATTCTGGAGACCGCCCGCGCTGTGGGGATTCGGCATTATCGGTTGGGCTTCTTGCGCAAGGCCTCGGATCGAGCCGTGGCCGACCAGATTCGTGAATTGCGGCAGCAGTTGAGGGAGCTGGTGGCGTGGAATCGGGAGCTGGGTCTGTGTGCTCTGCTCCAGAATCATTCGCCCTCCGGCCCCAGCCAGTATCTGGGCGGTGACCTCCGGGAGATGGCGGACCTGCTGGAGGGATTTTCTCCGAAGACGGTGGCAGTGGCGTTCGATCTCGGGCATGCCCTGTTGGTGCACGGGGATGACTGGTCCGGCCATTTCGAGCGACTGCGGCCGCACGTGGGAGTGGTCTATGTGAAAGATACGGATCGGAAGCGCCGCTTCGTGCGCTTCGGAGAGGGAGAGTTTGGGCGGACGGGCTTTTTTGCGCGGTTACGCGAACTGGGCTACGAGGCACCCCTGTCGTTGCACATTGAATTTGAGTGGTCACAAGCAGGGCGGAGCAGCCGCGAGAGTTTGGAGCTGGCGGTCCGGGAAAGTGCGGCGGCTTTGCGGAGGTGGTGGGAGCACAGTTGAGAAATCGGTTGCGGGCTTGGGCACTGCCTCGGGCTCCGTCCTCGTAAAAGCAACTCGGGAGAAACGGCCCCGAGAGGGCGGCGGACACGAAACACCGAGCGACGAAATGCGACGGTCGGCGCTGTCCCACGGGCCGGTCGGCCGAGCCGAGGTAAGACCACCTGAGAAGCGCGGTGCCACCCAGAGCTCCGCGGCTTTCGGCATGAACCTTGCCCTAGGTTTGCCTCGGACCGTCGGTTGAGACCGACCGAACAACATGAACGCGGCGTGATCGAGGTCAGCCGGACGGGCTGGCATTGTTTTGAGAGGGTCGGGCCTCGGAGGGGAGCAGTCCTTTGGCCACCGCGTACCGGGTGAGGCCCGCGACGGTGTGAATGCCCAGCTTTTCCATGATGTTCTGGCGATGGGTTTCGACGGTACGGATACCCACCCCCAGGCGTTCGGCGATTTGCTTGTTTGTCAGGCCCTGGGCAATACCGAGGAGGACCTGGCGTTCCCGCTGGGTTAGTTCCGGAGTGGCGGCAACGACGGTCCCCTCGGCCACGACCATTTGTTTCAGAGCTTGGCGAGCCACGTCTGCGCTGAAGAAGGATTCGCCCCGGTGTACCGCTTGAATAGCCTGCACCAATTCGGCGGGGTCTGCCTCTTTGGAGACATAGCCGGCCGCGCCGCTCTGCAGGATGCGCAGAATGTACTCGGTATTGGCGTGCATTGAGAGGATGAGAATCTTGACCTCCGGAAACTCCCGATGTACGGCCTGAGTCAGCGCCAAACCATCCATCCGTGGCATGTCCAGGTCGGTCAACACCACCTCGGGCTGGAGGGTACGAATCAGTTCCAGGGCTTCGATGCCATCCGCAGCCTCGCCGACCACCGACAACCCGGGTTGACGTTGGAGGCAGGCGCGAATGCCCCGGCGAACAACAGGATGGTCATCCACGACGAGGATCCGAATGCCACTGGGTGTCATGAGCGGGAATTTTGTGTGACTTGCCGTGGTTTCCACCCCTGCCGTTGCTGACAGCGCGCCGCGGGACCAAGGGCCCACCTCGTTCTTGGATGTTTCGGATCCATGTCTGCCTGTCTGATCCCACAATACGCCAAGTTCCATGCGCTGCTCCCGCTCCCGATTGCCGACCCCTGATGATCTGCGTGCTAGTGGCCCTGGTTCCGATGGCTTGCTTTGCTCCGCGAACCCAACTCCCCTGCGCGATGGGTTTCTGGCCAAGCTTTTCGCAAGCTGGCAGCCGTCGCCACACAGAACAGCGTCAGCCTAGCCTTTGTGGCACGACTCGCAATCGGGGACAGGCCCTGTTGTTTGCCCGGGCCGATTCCTAATAGCTTCCTAGGTAGTTTCCGGGATCATCCGGTGAATTGCGGAGTCGCATCTCCGGTATTTACCCGACAGATACGATCCTCGCCCCCCCGCCCGGGCTACTGCGGTTAGAACATCCTGGGAGATGGGGGCGGAGGGGGCTGTTCACCGTCAGAGGGAACCCGACTTACGGGGCGGGGTAGGGCCGGGTTTTGGGCGCCGAGGACGATGCTCGTGGCACTTGGTGACACTTCCCGCTGGGATTGGTTCGGTGCACCCTCTGCCGGTCCGCCAGGCTGGCCAATGGTCCGTGGCCTGGTGGATGGCAAGGTGGGGCCGGGCTGTGGGGACTTGCAGGCCGACGATGGCTCGGTGGCCCGCTGGCGTCAAGCAGGCGCTTTGGGCGTGGCGTGGGCAGCATACCGGAGCCCAAGGCGCAGCTTCTGCATCCTGTTTGGCTGTCTTGGGTCCCAAAACTGGACCAGCCGGAGAGCCCTCCGGCCTTTTCCACCCGGGGGAGGGAGGTGTTGCCCTCGGCTTTGAAGCGGTGTCTGTTGGAGGGTTGGGTCCACCCCGGCCTGATGGTGGGGGCAAACCGTCACACTTGGAGCTGCAGCGCACACAGACCGCAAGCCAATGGGAGGGCCCAAAAAGCCGGCAAAATCTTTCGAGCATTCTCTAAAAAACGGCGAGCAGGCAGTCCATGCGGAGTTTTGCCACGGGCCTCAGACGGCCCGCAGTCGCGGGAGACCCAAACTTGGGGACGGAGTTTGAGCCAGGCCCATTTCCAACGCGCCATTGGAGCAGCGTGCCCGCTGCGAAGCGCGGAGTGTGCTGATGGTTTCGACCCCCCAGAGCCCACCGCGCGAGCCCCTCGGAATTGTGCTGCGTCCCTCGGGGTGGCAAAGGAGGTGGCGTTGGTTGTCTCGGCCCTGTCACTGAGCGTCTGGGAGGCGAGTGGTTTCGGTTTGATTCCTCCGGGCTGAGGATTCGGAGAACAGTTGCGGGCCAGGGGACCCAACTAGGCCTCGATCGTTGCCGGGGCGGCGCGTGGTTTCCGGGGAGCAGCAAGAGGTTTTCGGGTTGGTTTATGGGCTGGAACAGAGGGCCCAGGGCGGCCAGAGCGGTGTGGTGTGGCGAGGAGAAGGCGGGTTGGCCGGCTGGGACGGAGGGTTGGGGAACCGGTTCGGGTGAAAACGAAGCGCCCGCCCGGGCGCATGCCGTCGGGCGGGCGGGATGGCAGCGTTGTGGCTCGGAGCCTCAGACGGTGTAGGAGCCACTGGCGACGCGGCCGCCGTGGCCGGTCCAGTTGGTGTGGAAGAACTGACCTCGGGGCCGGTCCACGCGCTCGTAAGTGTGTGCGCCGAAGTAGTCCCGCTGCGCTTGCAGCAGGTTGGCGGGCAGGCGTTCGCTGCGGATGCCGTCAAAGAAGGCCAGAGCGGTGGCGAAGGCGGGCACAGGAATGCCTTTGAGGGCGGCGGTGGCGACCACCCGGCGCCAGGACGGCAGGCCGTCCTTGATGGCCTGGGCAAAGAAGGGATCGAGCAAGAGGTTTTCCAGGTTGGGATTCTTGTCGAAGGCCTTTTTGATCTCGCCCAGGAAGATGCTGCGGATGATGCAACCACCCCGCCAGAGCAGGGCGATGCCACCGTAGTTGAGGTTCCAGCCGTACTGTTTGGCGGCGGCGCGCATGAGCATGTAGCCCTGGGCATAACTGACGATTTTGGACGCGTAAAGGGCGCGACGCAGATCCTGTAGCCACTGTTGCCGGTCGCCTTCGAAGCGGACGGGCGTGGCGGGGAAGACCTTGGCGGCCTCGAGCCGCTGGTCTTTGAAGGAGGAGACGCACCGGGCATAGACGGCCTCGGCGATGAGGGTGACCGGGATGCCGAGTTCGGCCGAGGACATGACGGTCCATTTGCCGGTGCCTTTCTGGCCGGCGGTGTCAAGGATTTTGTCCACCAGCGGTTGACCGTCCTCGTCCTTGAAGGCGAGGATGTCGCGGGTGATTTCGATGAGGTAGGATTGGAGCTCGGCCTGGTTCCACTGGCCGAAGACGGCGCTCATTTCGTCAGGGGTCATGCCGAGGCCGTCTTTCATGATGTGGTAGGCCTCGGCGATGAGTTGCATGTCTCCGTACTCGATGCCGTTGTGGACCATTTTGACGTAGTGGCCGGCTCCGTTTTCGCCCACCCAGTCGCAGCAGGGTTCGATCCGTCCCGTGGCGGGGTCGGTGACCTTGGCTGCGATGGCCTGGAAGATGGGCTTGACGTGGGGCCAGGCGGCCGGGCTACCGCCGGGCATGATGGAGGGGCCGTGTCGTGCGCCTTCCTCGCCGCCACTGACGCCGGTGCCGATGTAGAGCAGGCCCTTGCTTTCTACGTAGCGGGTGCGGCGGATGGTGTCTTCGAAGTTGGAATTGCCGCCGTCGATGATGATGTCGCCCGGTTCGAGTACGCCGAGGAGTTGTTCGATGAACTCGTCGACGGGCGGGCCGGCCTTGACCATGAGCATGACGCGGCGCGGTTTTTTGAGCAGGGCGGCCATTTCCTGGAGGGAATGGGCGCCAAGCACGCGGGTGCCCTTGGCCTCGTTGGCCAGGAACTCGTCCACTTTGGAGGTGGTGCGGTTGTAGGCGACCACGGTGAAGCCGTGGTCGTTCATGTTGAGGATGAGGTTCTGGCCCATGACGGCCAGGCCGATGACAGCGATGTCAGCTTTGGGTTCCATGGTCTCGGTGTAATGGTTGGTGGTTGGGGTTGCGGTGGGACATGGGAATCAACGCTGGATGCGGGCTGATCCGCCCCGGGCGAAGGCTTCGACCTGTTCGAGGGTGACCATGGTGGTGTCGCCCGGGGTGGTGGTCAGCAGGGCTCCGTGGGCCCAGCCGAGTCGCACGCAGTCTTCGGGCGATCGGCCGGTGAGCATCCCGTAAAAGAGGCCGGAGGCGAAGCCGTCGCCGCCGCCGACCCGGTCGTAGACATCCAGTTCGCAGGTGGGCGCCTGATAGACGCGGCCGTTGATCCAGGCTACTGCGCTCCAGCGATGGCGATTGGTGGAGAGCACCTCGCGCAGGGTGGTGGCCACGACGCGGATCTGGGGGTAGGTTTTGACCACGGTGTCCATCATACCGATGAAGACCGCCGGATCGAGCTGAGAGGTGGCATGGACGTCGGGACCTTTGAGGCCCAGGCCTTTTTGGAGGTCCTCTTCGTTGCCCACCAGCACGTCGACGTGCTGCACGATCTGCCGCATGACCGCCACGGCGCGATCTTGTCCGCCCCAGACGTCCCAGAGCTTCTGACGGTAGTTGAGGTCGAAGGAGGTGACGGCTCCGGCGGCCTTGGCGGCCTGCATGGCTTCGATGATGAGGGGCCCGGTGGTTTCGGACAAGGAGGCGAAGATGCCGCCGCTGTGGAACCAGCGCACACCTTGGGCGAAGATGCTTTTCCAGTCAAAGTCGCCCGGTTTGAGCAGCGCCCCGGCCTCGTTGCTGCGGTTGTAGAAGACCACCGGCGGCCGCACGCCAAAGCCGCGGTCGCTGTAGACGATGGCGTGGTTGGGGCCGCGGACGCCGTCGTGTTTGAACCGCTTGTAAAACGGTCTCACGCCCATGGCCCGGACGCGTTCGGCGATCAGATCGCCGATGGGGTATTCCACCAGGGCGGTGGCGATGCCGGTCTGCAGCCGGAAACAGTCGGCCAGGTTGGCCGCGCAGTTGAACTCGCCGCCGCTGACGTGGATGCGGCATTCGGTGGCTTTGCGAAAGGGCACCACACCCGGGTCGAGTCGATGGACCAGGGCGCCGAGTGCCAGGAAGTCCAGGGAACCGGTGGCAGGAATGTTGAGGCCGTATGCGTTCATGGTTTCCGAGTTTGGCATGGTCGTTGGTTGGTTTCGCCCACAAAGATGGGGCGCAGATGTCGTTCGTAAAGATTGGTGGTGACCCGATCGGCGATGTAACCGTTGTGTTGTTCCAGCAAGTCCAGGAATGAACGTCCCTTGCGTGCCGCCAGTTTGTAGCCCACGTGGAAGAGCTGGCGCAAGTGCGGGTTGAAGGCGGGGTGGTGGGGGTCGTGTCGCAGAGCGGCGGCGAACTGTTCGGCGCTCCAGCGGCGGACCTCCTCGGCGGTGGGGAGCCGGCGCCGATCGATGTCAATGACAGCCGCGTAGGGTGCGCAGAGCCCCTCCAGGTCTGTCAGCGCCTCGGCATACAGGTCGCGGGCCAGTTGCAGGCCGGCCCCGCCGGATTCGATGAGGCCCTGGAGCTCCTCCAGCCAGGTGGTGCCGGCGGTTTTGACGTGGAGGCCGGCGTCGCGGCTGCGGAGCGCCCGGTGGAGGACCGGGTAGAGGGAGAACTTGTCGCTGCCGGAGTGGATGCTGAGTTTCAGGTTGGCGGGCAGACCGTAGCAGGTCCGGGCCCAATCCAGCACGGCCAGAAAATCGAGCAGTTGCTGTTCGAATGCCGCCAGGTCGCCCACGTAATCGACGCCCTTGTTGAAGCGGCCCACGAATCGCGGGGCCACCGTTTGCACCGGTACACCGGCGTCGGCCAGGGCGACCAGGATGACCAGCAGCTCCAGGGCGCTCTGAGGATGGTCGGTTTCATCCATGGAGACCTCGGTGATGAAGGTGCCGGGGCCTTTGGCGGCGGCGATGCGCCGGTAGGCAGCTGCAGCGGCCTGGACGGCCAACAGATAGTGGCGGGCCGCCTGTTCCAGATCGGCTCGGCCAACCTGCAGGGGTTGGGTCAGCCCGGGAAAGTCCAGCCGGCCTAGCAACTCGGGGTGACGGTGTACGAAGGCCTCGACGAGTTCGCTGGGGGCCGGTCGCCCGATGACTTCAGCCACGTCCAGTGTGAAGTAATCGCAGCAGGCCAGATAGGGCTCCACAATTTCGGCACGGACATGGTCGGCATCCACGTGCCAGGGCCGATCCCAGCCGGCGGCGCGCACGGCGGCCTCAGCGGCGGCGCGGACGCTTTCCGGGCGGGACCCAAGGATCTGATGCTCGCGGTGGGATTTGTTCCAAACCGGAATGACCTCGACGCCGGCCGCCAGGGCCTTCTGGCAGGCGGCCAGTTGTGCGCGGGCCTGGTGGGCGAACCGGTCGCCCATGCCCACCGAGTATTTGGCCAGTTGCAGGGTCGTTTCCATTTTCAGATTCAGACTCGGGCACGAAGAGCGGACAAGTGCCACTGTGATCACCTTATCCAAACCGATGGCTCGGCGGAGGCACGAATTTGTGCATGCTCCCTTGAGAAAAGTGCATGGCACGGGGCCAGTTTTCCTGGCCCGCAGGTGCCGAAATTTCAATCCAGCGTGCAAAAACTCGGCAGGACCGCCGGCGATGCGGCGAGTAGATTGGATGGCACGGATTTCCAAAAGGATCGGCTGGATCCGCCGCCACGGAGCGGACCAGAAGACCTCTCGGCTTCTGATCAAGCCGGGTGAGTGAAAGGAGTTCAACGGCGTTTATGCGAAGCATGCAGCGTGTGCGACCGGGGTGGCCAACCCTGGCATTGTGGGGTGGGCTCACTGTGGTGTTGGCATGGGCCGGATGCACGGGTCGGTCGGTAGTGTCCCGACCTTCAATCCGGGAACCGGATCGGGCTTGGCTGGAGGCCGCCCGCATTGTGGCCCGGGTCCAACCCCCCCGATTTCCGGACCGGACCTTTTCGATCCTCGATTTTGGTGCCGTGCCCGACGGTCGGACGGATGCATCGCAGGCCATCCGGCAGGCGGTGGAGGCGTGTGCAAGCGCAGGCGGCGGCCGTGTGCTGGTGCCCCCCGGGGAATATCTTACCGGGCCGATCCATCTCCGGAGCCGGGTCCATCTGCATGTGGCCGAGGGCGCAGTGCTGAAGTTCAAGACGGATCCAAACGCCTACCTGCCGCCGGTACTGACCCGGTTCGAAGGCATGGAGTGCTACAACTACTCGCCCCTGATCTACGCCTATGGCCAGCACGAGGTAGCGGTCACGGGTGGCGGGATCTTGGATGGGCAGGCGGACTTCGAAAACTGGTGGAGCTGGAAGGGGCCTTGGAAGAGGCGTCCCGCCTCGGGTCCCCACCAGGGGCCGGCGCGGAGCCGGCTGGTGGCGCAGGTGGCTGCCGGGGTGCCGGTGGAGCAACGACGTTACGGGCCGGGCGACTATCTGCGGCCCAACTTTTTGCAGTTCTACCGGTGCCGCAACGTCTGGATTGAGGGCATCCGGATTCGGCGCTCGCCCATGTGGGTGATTCATCCGGTCCTATGCACCAACGTGCTGGTGCGGGGGGTGGAGGTGGTTTCGCATGGGCCGAATAATGACGGATGCAATCCCGAATCGTGTCGGGACGTCGTCATCGAGCGGTGCGTGTTCGACACCGGAGACGATTGCATCGCCATTAAATCGGGCCGCAACGAAGACGGGCGGCGCATCGGGGTGCCCTCGGAGAACATTGTCATCCGTGGTTGTCTCATGCGGGACGGTCACGGGGGGGTGACCGTGGGCAGCGAAATTTCGGGAGGCTGCCGGAACGTGTTCGTGGAGGACTGCTACATGGACAGTCCGAACCTCGACCGTGTGATCCGCTTCAAGTCCAATGCGGTGCGGGGTGGGCTGATGGAAAACATTTTCGTGCGCAATGTGCGTGTGGGCCAGGTGGCGGATGCGCTGTTGCAGATTGATTTTCTCTATGAGGAGGGGGCCAACGGGCCGCATCGGCCGGTGTTGCGCGGGCTGCGGATCGAGAACGTCCAAGTGACAAGAGCGGCGCGGGTGTTGGACGTGCGCGGATTCGAGGGTGCGGAGATCCGGCAGGTGGAGCTGGTCCGCTGCCGGGCCGGTGGACTGCGGCGGCCGGACGTGGTGGAGCATGCGGAAGTGCGCATGACCGACTGCGTGTGGGAACGGCTGCCCTGAAGCAAGGGCGGGTCGGGCACGGCGAAGCGTGCGCCCGGTGCGGCGTCGGGGGCATCCCAGTGCGGCTTGGCCAGGGGCGAGTTTGCCGGTGCGAGGAGCTGGGCGCCTCCGGGGCCGTACGGCACAGGGCGGCGGGCGTAGCTGACTGTGAGGTTTGGTTCCTGGCCACCGGCGCACGTGGCCGAAGGGATCTTGATTTTGTGACCGTGGTTCTTGCGGGAGGGGCCGGGGTCGGTTAGTGTAGGCCGCCGTGAGTGACGCGCAAAAACCGTGCGAGATCCTCGAAGGCCATTGTGCCGAGCCGGGCATTTGTCCGCTGAGTCGGATGGCGGAAGGTGCAGAGGTGTGTGTTCGGCAGTTGCTGGCGTCGCCCGAGGTGCGGGCGCGGCTGCGGGAGCTGGGGCTGGGCGAGCAGCAACGCATCAAGGTGCTTAGTCGGCAGGCCAACTTCATTTGTCAGGTGTGCAATGCGCGGCTGGGCATCAGCGAGGAAGTGGCGCGGGCCATTTTGGTGGAGCCGATTTCGGAGGTGCCAACCTCGGGCGCTGTGCATGGTTGAGACCCTACCTTCCTTGGCGAGCCTGCCGCCCGGTACGCGGGCGGTGGTTGCGGAGATTCAGTTGCCTCCGGCCGAGGCCCGGCGGTTGATGGAACTGGGTTTGGTGCCGGGGACCCCGGTGGAGCTGGTGCGTTTTGCGCTGCTGCGTGATCCGGTGGAAATCAAGGTACGCGGTTCGTGCCTGAGTCTGCCTCGGCAAGAGGCCGAAGCCATCCGCGTGCGTCTGCCGGACGGGGCCTGAGCCATGACCAAGGGAAATCCCGCGGGCGGAATGGCCACTACGGGTCCGGGTCGGTCGTCTGGCCGTGCGGTTCGTTACGTCTTCATTACGGGCAATCCCAATTGCGGTAAGACCACCGTGTTCAATGCCCTGACGGGTCTGCGGGCCAAGGTGGGCAACTATGCCGGGGTGACGGTGGAACGCAAGGAGGGGCCACTGCTGGGCCAGCCCAAGGACGCACCGGTGCGGGTGTTGGACCTGCCGGGCACTTACAGTCTCAGTCCCCACTCCTTGGACGAGCAGATTGCGCGGGATGTGTTGCTGGGCCGGTTGCCGGAGCTACCGCCGCCGGCAGTGATCGTGGTGGTGGTGGACGCATTTAACCTGCAACGCAACCTGTATTTTGCCACGCAGGTGATCGAGCTGGGGCATCCCACTGTGGTGGCGTTGAACATGGTGGACGTAGCCGAGGCGCACGGGCTGCGGGTGGACGCCTCGCGGCTTGCGGAGCAACTGGGGGTGCCGGTGGTGCCGGTGGTGGCCAGCACCGGCCAGGGCATTCCCGAGCTGCGGGCCCAGATCCTGGCCCAGCTACGGGACCCGGTGCCGCCGGGCAAGCGCCGGTTTCCCGTACTGCCCGAACCTTTGGTGCAGGAAGCACAGAAATTGGCCGCGTTGCTGACCTGGAATTTCCAGGAACGGCGAGTGCAGGCCGACGCGGAAGCGTTGCTGCTGCTGAGCAACGAACAGGCACTGGCCTCCAGTGGCTCGCATTACTCGCCCGGCATCCAACAGGCTGTGACAGCCGCGCGCCAGCGACTGGAAGCGGCCGGGCTCGATTGGCGCAGCGTGGTCATCGAGGCCCGCTATCAGGCCGTGGCCAGCATCGAGGCCCAGGTGGTTACCCGGTTGCGGCCCCCGCAGGAGACCTGGAGCGACCGGGCTGACCGGATTGTCACGCATCGGGTCTGGGGCACGCTGATCTTTTTCGGGCTGATGGCCCTGATGTTCCAGTGCATTTTTGTGTTTGCCCGGATCCCGATGGAAGCCCTGCAGGCCGGGGTGGAGACCCTAGGCCAATGGGTTCGGGACACGCTGCCCCAGGGGGACTTGACCAGCCTGCTGAGCGACGGGGTCATTGCGGGAGTGGGTGCGGTGGTGGTGTTTCTGCCGCAGATTTTGCTGCTGTTCCTGTTCATCGGGTTCCTGGAAGACACCGGCTACATGGCCCGGGCGGCGTTTTTGATGGACCGGCTCATGAGCAAGGTGGGCCTTCATGGCAAAAGTTTCATCCCGCTGCTGAGTTCCTTTGCCTGCGCCATTCCGGGCATCATGGCCACACGCACCATCGAGAACCACCGGGATCGGTTGGTGACCATCCTCATTGCGCCGCTGATGAGTTGTTCGGCGCGGCTGCCGGTCTACACGCTGTTGATTGCGGCCTGTATTCCGCGGCAGACGGTATTGGCGATGTTTGAACTGCAGGGGCTGGTGTTACTCGGCTTGTACTTGTTGGGCATTGTGGCGGCGCTACTGCTGGCCTGGGTATTCAAAAAGACCCTCTTGAAGGGCGAACCGCCGTTGTTGATCCTGGAGCTGCCGCCCTATCGCCGGCCCGTGTTGCGTGTGGTGCTGCATCACATGTGGGAGCGGTCCAAGGTGTTCCTGCAGCGGGCCGGCACAGTGATCCTGGGCATCAACATCTTGCTGTGGTTTCTGGCCACCTATCCGCGGAGCAGCCAGTTGGAGGCAACGCTCCAGGCACGCCGGGCGTCAGTGGAACAGGAGTTGGCCAGGGCGCAGGAACAACTGGCCCACAGCCCGCCGGATCGGGTTGCGGAGATTTCGAATCAGGTGGCCGTGTTGCAGGGGCAGGTTCGGGAACTGGATGCAGAGGAAGCCTCCGAGCGGCTTCGGTACAGTTTTGCCGGCCGGATGGGCCACCTGATCGAGCCGTTGATTGCTCCACTGGGTTTCGACTGGAAGATCGGCATCGGTCTCATCACCTCATTTGCCGCGCGCGAAGTATTTGTCAGTACCATGTCGGTGGTCTACAGCGTCAGCGGCGAGCAGGAGGGCGAGATCGGGAATCTGGCGCAGGTGATGCAGCGGCAGACCCGTGCGGATGGCACGCCGCTGTACACTCCGCTGCTGGGGATTTCGCTGATGGTCTTTTACGCGTTTGCTTTGCAGTGTGCCAGCACGGTGGCCATTGTGCGGCGCGAGACGAATTCTTGGCGCTGGCCTTTGTTCCAGTGGTGTTACCTGGCCATTCTGGCTTGGATTGCCTCCTTTTGCGTGTGGCAGGGCGGCCGGTGGCTAGGCTGGGGATGAGCTTGTGTCGGACCGGGCGGGGGCGGAGGCGGAGGGGTGATGTGGCCGGGGCGGAGCCCGGGAGGGTCGACCCTGCGCAAAAACTTTTGGAAAAGCTACTTGACACAACCGCGGTTTGGGACTAAAGGGGCAGCAGACATGCACGAGAGGGGTCGAGCTAACATGAAACGAACAAGCGTTCATTACCCGCTGGTTGTAACCGTCCTGAGCATTGGCATCTGTGCTGCGCTGGCGGCGCCGTTGGAGGTGTCGGTGGCTCGCAAAGCGCTTCGGGATGCTCCCGTGGCGGAGTTGCCTGCCAAGGCGGCGGCGCTGCTATCGCAAGCCTCGGGTGAAGATTTGATTCCGAGTGCGGTCAACATTCTGAGCGCGGCCCATGCGGTGCGTCCCGCGGCCACCGTGGCGGTGGTGGGGGCGCTGGCGCGTCAAGCTCCGGATGCGGCGCCTGCGCTTGCGGTCCGAGCTGTGACGCTTTCGAAAAAGCCGGGTGCAGAGTTCGTGGATCAGGTGGCGGCTGCGGCGGCGGCCGGGGCTCCGCAGCAGGCGGCCGCGATTGTCGAGGCGCTGTGCAAGGTGGCCCCGCAGCATTATGTGGTGGTCGCTACGGCGGTGGCCGCAGTGGTGCCCCAGTCGAGGGATCAGGTTTTGGCCGCGGTGACGCGTGCGTTACCCGGGTTGCAACCCTTTGTGGAGCAAGCCCGCAGCCGGTTGGGAACCGAAGCTTCGCTGGCGGCGGTGTTACACGAGGCCAATGTCATGCTAACAGCGACGGCCAACGCCGCGAAAACCAAACCCGAGATTCTACTGGCGGGCGGCAACTCGGGTGGTTTGGGGGCTCCGGTCCCACCTCCGACCTATGGGCCACCCTTCACGCCGCTGCCGCCAGGGGAAGTGACGGAGATCACCCGCTCGACCACTCGGGTGGCCAAACCCGGTCAGGGTCGCGATTACTCTACTCCTTGAGCTGACGGAGAGTTGACACTCTTGATCTGGGCCGCCGGAGAACCTGTGGTTTCTCCGGCGGTTGGCTTTTAAGGGTGCTGTTTGCGTCGGGGTGGGGCAGGCTCAGCAGAATCTACCGGCGTTTCCTTGCAGGTTCCGGCGGGAGTGTCGCTTGGCAGGCAGTGTCGACTCAGCTTAGGACGTAAATCGGTTCCCGGATGGGGTTCAGTGCGGCGAAGTTGCGGAGTCGTTGCAGGACCACTGCCGTGAGTTCCGTGCCTGCCTTGATGACGAGGATTCCGTCCAAGGTTTCCACGTCGCTGGCCAGGACTTGGCCGACGGTCAATTCCCCCAGCGACCGTGATCGGATGGTGGGCTGTTCGGTGGTGGCCTTATGCAGGAAAACGTCGAAACAGGCTGCGGCGCTTTGCAGAACGCGTGGATCGTACCAGCCGTGGCGTTCCTGCATTTGGGCGAGGGCACGGGAACGGTCGCCCAGTTGGGTCTCCAGCTCGACTATGTCTCGGAGTACTTTGAACACTCGGGCGGCCATGGGGATGTCCTCACCGGCGATGCGATCGGCGGGCAGGCCGGAGCCGTCGTAGTGTTTGTTTTGATACCGCAGGATGGCAGCGACGCTTTCCAGACGGGGGATGTGGGCCAAGAGGTTGGCCCCCATTTCAGGGATGCGTTGGACCAGCTCGGCTTCCTTGGGATCCAGGGGCTGGTTGCGGGCGAGTTTGTCCAGGGTGGCAGCGGGCAGGGTAAGGTGGCCCAAGGGAAACAACAGGGAGGCCGCTTCCAGGTCCCAGGACGAAGGCAGCTTGAAGAACGCGGCGTAATCGCGGACCGCTTGGTGGAGACGCTGGCTGAGTTGGAAGGCCGTGGGGTGCAGGCTGGAAAGGACCTCGGTCAGCAACCGGATGGTTCCGTTGAGGGTGCGTTCAAGCAGTTCCCGTTCTGCCCTGATGAGCTGATACTGGCGGACGGCGGTCTGAAGGGTCTGGGCTAGCAATTCGACCGGGCAGGGCTTGTTGAGGAAGCGAAAGACCTGGCCTCGGTTGACGGCCTCCACAGCGGTCTTCTGATCGGCATTGCCGGTGAGCATGATCCGGACGGTGTCGGGATGCCGGGCCTGCACCTAAACCAGAAGCTCCAAGCCGTTCATTTCCGGCATTTGCATGTCCGCGACGATCACGGCGTAGGGCCCGTGTTGTTCGATTTTACGAAGGGCTTCGGCCCCGCTCTGGGCTGTATCAAGGGCGAAGCGCTGGCGCAGGTTGCGCTGGAATGCTGCCAGAACGTTCGGTTCGTCGTCGACCAGAAGAATCTTTAACTCAGGTTTCATGGGCGGAGCTGCGGTCATGGAGGGCTGGTGAAAGTTCCGGGGGTACTCCCAAGCCCAAGAGTTGGAGATAGGCCTTTTCCGGGCCGCAAGGGCATTCCTCGGGGTAGGGGTCGTCGGAGGGGCGGACGGTTTCGGCCAAGTGCACCGCCGTCAAGGCAGAGAATGCTCGGTCGGCCGGCTCTCCCGGGTGGTGATGGTGGGCGATGGCCTCTACGATGGGCACGGGCAAGCCCCAAAGGCCCAGCAGGTAGCCGCCGACCTCCGCGTGCGTTGTGCCCAGGGCAGCGTGTTCGACTTCGTCCAGGGGCCGCCTTTGTTGAGTGGCTTGCAACCAGACTTGTGAGTACTCGTCCTTGAGATTAGCCGCCAGGATCAATTGACCCAGGTCGTGTAGTAGGCCCGCCACGGCGGCCTGTTCCGCGATTTCGCCGGAGGTGGCCATGGAGCGGGCCCAGTCTCTCGCGCGGGTTCCCACGGCCAAGCTGTGGTGCCAGAGTTTTTCATAGGGGAACCAGGCCAGGTCCCGGCTTTCGTACTGTTGGAAGGCGTGCACGGCCAGGACGAGGGTCTTCAGTGTGCCCAGCCCCAGGAATCCCACCGCTTCTTGAAGGTCGGTGACTGTGTGGGGCAGGCCGAAGAAGGCGGAGTTGACCAGTTTGAGGATTTTGGCGGTCATGGCCGGGTCACGTCCCACGGTCTCGGCCAGCTCCTGCAAACTGGTCTCCGGATTTTCGAGCTTTCGTAACAGTTCCTCGTAAACCTTGGGCATGCTCGGCAGGTGGTCCAGACGGCCGAGCAGTTGGCGGAGTCGGGGATTGTTCAACGAGGTACCGGCCAGGGTGGCGCGGTGGATGGCGGAGCGGAGGGCTTCGGGATCGCAGGGCTTGGCCAGGTATTGGTGCGCCACCCCGACACATTGGAAAACCAATCGTTCGTCGGCCTGGCCCGAGAGGATGAGGCGCACGGCCTCGGGTCGGCGTTGCATGACCTGTTGGAGCAGCTCGACGCCGTTCATGCCGGGCATGCGCATGTCGCTGACGACCACGTCGAAGGGAGTGTTTTCCAAGCGGGCCAATGCCTCGATGCCACTGGCGGCGAAATCCATCAGCCAGTGCTGGCGCATCGGGCGCAGGGCGCGACGCAGACCGTCCAGCACCATCGGATCGTCGTCCACGAAGAGAACGCGGAGCGGGCGGTTCATGCGGACTGTGGAGGGTACGGTGCCAGGGGCAGACGCAAGATGAACGTGGTTCCTTGACCGACCTGAGTCTCGAAATCGATTGTGCCGCCGTGTTTGTCCACGATCACGTTGCGCACGATGGCCAATCCCTGCCCCGTGCCCTTGCCGACCGGTTTGGTGGTGAAGAAGGGCTCGAAGATGCGGTCGCGAATCGCCTCGGGGATACCACAGCCGGTGTCGGCAATGCGGATTTCGGCCCAGGGATCGGCGCGGCGGGTCTGGATGGTGATGCGGCCTTTCTGGGTGGGACTGGGGCCGAGCCGCTCGGCGATGGCTTGGGCGGCATTGACCACCAGATTCAGAATGGCTTGGTTGAATTCGCCGGGCAGACACGGCACGGGCGGCAACTGTGAATCCAGAGCCAGCTCCAGGTCCGCCACGTATTTCCATTCGTTGCGCGAGACGGTGACCGTGGTTTCGATCGCGTGGTTCAGGTCCGTGGGCGTTTTCTCGGCCGTGCCCGGGTGAGAGAACTCTTTCATAGCACGGACGATCTTGGTCACACGGGCCACACCCTGCAGGGTTTGCTCGATGGCCCTCGGGATCTCCTCCAGGAGATATTCCAGGTCCGCCTCTTGGGCGCCCTGACGAAGCCTGTCCAGGATTTCTTCGCAAGGCTGGCCGGCCTGTGGGGCCACCTGGAGCGTTTGAATTTCACGGAGCAGCGTAGCCAGTTGCTGAAAGCAGTTTTGGAGGAAGCGGGTATTGTCGCCCACGTACTGCATGGGCGTGTTAATCTCGTGGGCGATCCCGGCGGCCAGTTGCCCAATGGCTTCCAGTTTCTGGGCCTGGCGCAACTGGATCTCCATGCGATCGCGTTCCTCCCGGGCGCGTCGCAGCTCGGTGATGTCTTCCTTCATGGCCAGGTAGTGGGTAACACGACCCTGGTCATCCTTGATGGGAGCGATGATGGCCTGCTCCCAGTACAGCTCGCCGTTCTTCTTGCGGTTTAGCAGTTCTCCGCGCCAGGTCTGGCCGCGTGCCAGTGTCTCCCACAAATCCCGGTACACGGCCGGATCCATCTTGCCTGACTTGAGGATGCGGGGGTTTTGGCCCCGCACCTCCTCCAGCGTATAGCCGGTCAACTCGGTGAACCGCGGGTTGACGTACTCGATCCGTGCTTGGGCATCCGTAATGACCACGCTGGCGGGGGACTGTTCGACGGCTTGGGACAGCATGCGCAGGCGAGCTTCAGCCTCACGGACTGCGGTAATGTCGCGACCGATGCCGACCAGGCCGATGATGTGGCCTTGTTCGTCCCGCAGGGGAAGTTTGGTGGTTTCCAACCACTGATGGGCGCCGGCGGCGTTGACGATCAGCTCCTGTCGGTTGATGACTGGTTCTCCGTGCAGGATCACGCGCATGTCATCGGCATAGCAGGTGGCGGCCACGTGTCGGGGCAGCAGGTCGTAGTCGGTTTTGCCCAGGACTTCGGCCTCGCTAGCGGCCCCCAGGGCTCTTAGGTCGGCCTTGTTGGCCAGCGTTTTGCGGGCCAGGCGGTCCTTGACGTAGATGTTGTAGGGCAGGGCATCGATGAGGGTGCGCAGAAGGATACGTTCCTGTTGGAGTTGGCGTGTTAGGGCCTGTTGTTGGCTGATGTCGCGAATGATGCCCACGGAGTGCACCCGGCCTTCGAGCACCACGCGGCTCATCCGGAGTTCGATTTCGATCCGACGGCCGTCCGGGCACCGTACGGTAAGTTGCTGGGCGCCGTCTTGGCTCCAGGTCTGGAGCCAATCGAACAGCGGCTGTTGGGTATCGGCGCGCAGGATCTGGACGGGACGACGCCCCAGCACCTCGGCAGCTTTGCAACCGAGGATTCGTTCGGCGGCCGCATTCCAGAAAAGCACGCAGCCATCCGCGTCTAGCAGGAAAATGCCGTCGGAAGCGGCGGTGGCGATCGCCCGAAAGCGGGCCTCGCTCTCGCGCAGGGCGCTTTCGATGCGCACCTGGTCGCGCAGATCATGGCCAATGAAGGCGTAGAAGGTAGCTTGGCAGCTTTCGGAGTAATGTGCCAACAGTGTGGCCGCCACGGGGACGGACCGGCCCTCGGCATCGCGGAGGGGCAGACGACCTCGCCAAAGGCCGCAGGAGGCCACGGAGGCGAGCATCTCGGCAAAAAAGGGTTCGGACAGCTCTGCACTGAACAGTTCGGGTAGGCGCCGCCCGGCGTGGCTGTCGGCCGGCCATCCGAGGAGGTATTGACCGGCCGGGTTCAGATAGACCAGGCGCAGGGAGGGCGCTTCCGCCAGGGCGATGACATCGTTGGTGGCCTCGAGGATGGCGCGCCAGCGGTGTTCGTGGGTGGCAAAGCAGCGCCGTTGCCCGCGTTGCCGCTCCAAGCGAACGCGCACGGCCTGGATGAGTTTTTCCACGCTGAACGGCTTGGTCAGAAAGTCATCGGCCCCCAAATCCATGGCCTGCCGTTGACCGTTCAGATCCCTGAGGGTCTCGTCCCCGGTCATCAGAATCACCGGGACGTGGGCCAGCGCAGGGCGCCGGCGCAGCTCGGACAGAAAGTCAAACCCGTCCTTGCCGGGCATTTGCACGTCACACAACACCAGATCCGGTGTGCGTTCGCTGGCCAGACGTAGCCCGGCTTCGGCGTTGTCAGCGTCGTGGACCTGCCAACCTTCCCTGGTTAAGGCCCTACGAATCAACGCTCGCAGCGCCGAATCGTCGTCTATGATCAGGATGGATCCTTGCTCGTCCGCCATGCTGTGGTTCGGATCGCAAGCAGCGTCCGGCTTATGCACCTTCTTGTGCATGATTCCTGGAGACGCGCGCGGGGCCACCTGGAGGCAAGGCACCCGGTCTCAGCCCGCCCCATCCAATGCCGGCCGCTCCAAGTAACGTATCGGCGGGGTGTTGGGTCGACTTGAGGAGGACTAGTCAACCGTGCCGGTTGGCGAAGCAAGCGGTCAGGGCCAAAAAGGCTGAAGCTGCGAGGGCCAGCCCGCTTTACCCGACTGTTGAGGGAGTGCTTGAGGTTCGGGCGCTGCCCGGGATTGCCATGGGCAGGGCCATTCTGGCGGGAGGGGCTTGGCTCGGTTCAGGGCTACCGGCCTGCCGGTTTTTCGGCCGCAACGGTTGGGGCAGCCTCTTCAGGCTGGCGAGCCTGTGCTTCGAGCCAGTCGCACACCCGGGGCAAGACCACGGACCATTGAAACTCGTGGGCCCGCGCCCATGCCTGGCGGCGGCATTGCTCGTAGACTTGCGGCTGCTGGAGCAGGGAGCGAACGGTTTCGGCCAAGTCCTCAGGAGTCTCGCGCGGCACCACCCATCCGGTTTGCCCGTGTATGGTGGAGTCCACCAAACCCGCCACGGGATAGACCACGGCCGGGGTGCCCATGGCATTGGCCTCGATCACGTTCAGGCCCCAGCCCTCGCGTACCGAGGCGTGCAGGAGAAAATGGGCCCGACGCAGCTCCTCGTTTTTCAAAGGCTCGGGCAGGGGTCCGGTGAATCGGACGCGTTGGGACAAGCCCAGCTCCTGTGCCAGTTGCCGCAGGTGCCTTTCCTCGGCCCCCCCTCCGACCACGGTCAGTTCGGCGTCGACGCCGCTGGAAACCAGGACCTGGAGTGTGCGCACGGCGTGAGCCACCCTTTTGTTGGGTGCCAGACGGGAGACCACGACCAGGCGGAGGGGTGGCTTCAACGGTTTGGGTTCCAGCTCCGGTAACGGGGTCGTATCGCAGCCGTTGGGCCACACGACGACCTGCCGGACCCCGTGGGCACGGAGCGCGCGACGCGTGGATTCCGAGGGCACCCAGAAGGGCACGTTGCGGTACAGCCAGTGCGTCCAACGTTCCTGCCAACGACCGATCCAGCCCAGCAACCCCGGATAAAAGACATGCCAAATGGGGCCCAAGACCTCGTGAATGTAGGCGACGCAACGTGTCCGGCACCACCAGGGCGCATACCAGGGGATCCCATGATGCTGGTCGATGACCAGGTCAAACCGGGGCTGCCGCCGGTACCAGCGCCAGGCCGCCCAAATGGACGAACCCTTCCCGCCACCACGGACAAAACGAATCCCATCCCGCTCGTATTCGGAGCTGGCGCCTGGAAACGCATTCGAAAACCAGAACACCTCGTGCCCACGCTGGCGAAGCGCGCGCATAAAGGCCAGTGAGACCCGCTCAGCCCCACCGGCCTCAGGGTTTTCCGGATCTCGCCAGTTCAACATCAAGAATCGCATCAGCCGAAGATGCCTCCAGTTTTTGCCGGAGCACGAACCGCCCACCCGGTCGCAAAGGTGCCGGGGGGCGTGAGTATGGACCGAGCCTGGAGCCAGCCCAAGCGGAATTCTGAAAAGCCGAGATTCCGTTGCCTGGCTGCGTTCGGCGCTTGGCACATGGTGCCTGGGTGCCTTGGGCTTGCCCGGAGGCTGCCTGGAGGTTGGTCCGCGGCCTCTGTGGGCTGGAGATGCGGCGATGGATCGGCTGACTCCGCAGGCTTAACGGCTGGGGCGGGGGGGCTCTTTGGCGGAACAACTTTGGCGGAACAAAGGGCACGCTTGGGGTGCGGTTACTGGGGAACCTCTGTGTGCAAGAGAGCGCAGCTTCTTCCGTGTCGGTCGTATCCTCCGGACCACTGGGGTGGTGTGGTTGTGGGGCCGGAGTGGGGAAGGTGCCTACGCATCCGATGCACCAGGTGTTCCTCGCGGCGGAGTAGGCTGCCTTGCCCGCATTGCATGGCACTGGGCCTGGGCCCAACGCTGTCGCGCCCCGGGGTTGGCCCTGGCAGGCAAACCGGACTAGGTCTTGGACCTCGGAGGCTGGTCCTGCGGCCGATTAAAGATGAAACGGCCCTTCCAACCCTGGGCGGTGCGGCCACAATTGCTCGGGCCTGTACAGCCCTTTCGGGGTCAGAATCCCCGTAACCAGCGCTGCTGGTGTGACGTCAAAGGCCGGGTTCCACGCGGGGCTGCCGGGATTGGCTACGCGCACGTAGAGCCGCCGAGCCTGCGACGGGCGGAGGCGGGAACCTTGGCCTGCGTCTGGCCGTTGCGGCACGCCCCAGGCGCCCAACACTTCTGAAGGGGCTCGTTCTTCGATGGGAATCTGTTCCGCCGAATCCAGCGACCAGTCCAGCGTCGACAACGGTACGGCTACGTAGAAAGGAATGCCATGGTGCCGAGCCAGCACGGCCAGGTTGTAGGTACCGATCTTGTTGGTGACGTCGCCAGTTCGGGCCAGCACGCGGTCGCTGCCTACCAAGACCATGTCCACACGCCCGGAACGCATCAGCAGGCCGGCCGCGGTGTCCGCAATCACCGTGTGCGGGATGCCCTGTTGTGCCAGTTCCCAAGCGGTCAGGGTGGCACCTTGGGACCGGGGGCGGGTCTCGGTGCAGTACACATGAAAGCGGAGGCCGCGTGCGTGGGCCAGGTAGAGGGGAGCGGTGGCCGTGCCGTAATCCACGCACGCCAGCCAGCCTGCATTGCAATGGGTCAGAATGCCCATGCCCTCACGCACGAGGGCCAGTCCTTGCTCGCCGAGGGCACGACATTCTTCTGCGCTCCGGTGGGCGAATTCCTCGGCGGCTGCCAGGGCCAGCGCCTGTTTTTCAGCAATGGTTCGCCCCTGTTTCATGGCCGCCAGGACCTCGGCCATGGAATGGGCAGGGTCCACTGCCGTGGGACGTGCCTCCAGCAACGTGCGATGCACCTGCCGCACATACCGGGAAAATGTCCGCCGGTCCTTGCCGGAATAAGCTCGCACGCCCTGCGCCAATCCGTAGGCCGCCGTGGCGGCAATGGCGGGAGCTCCACGGACGGTCATCTCCCGGATGGCCAGTGCAGTGTCCTCATAGGAGGTCGTCCGCACGAGCCGGAACCGGTGGGGTAGCAGACGTTGATCGATCAAACAAACCGCGTTGGCAGACGCATCGAACGAAACGCTTCGAAACGGCCGCGGTTTTCCGCCCACCCTTACCTGCATGGCCCCAGCAAACCATCAACCTGGTCGGTTGCCAAACGCTTTCGCCCTCGGGCCGGGGGCTCATCTGTGCCTTGGACAGGCGGGGCGAGGATGACTCGAGGGCCTAGTGGTGCGGTTGCAGTGCCCGACTTGTGGAGCGGTGGCCCCCACAGTGTCAGCCCCGCGATTTTCGAACCTTCGCCTCGGAGTGGCTGAAACCCTGGCGCGGAGCCGCCCACAAAACCGGTAGTGGAACCCTTCCGTGCAGTGGAAGCCGACTTTCAAGGGACAGGCACGTCGACGGACACCTTGCGCAGCTGTGTGACCGCCTCCTTCGGCGGACCGGCGACCGGCGGGCGCGATTCCGGCAAGGAGCTTTCCGGCAACGGTTCGTAAAAGGTGTTTCGCCGGACCGGGATTCGACCCGCCTCGCGAATCACCCGAACCAATTCGGCTTCCGGTAGGTGCTGCGGCGATCGTGCCCCGGCCATGTGGAAGATGTGTTCCTCTACGATGGTGCCGTGCAGATCATCAGCCCCGTAACTCAGTGCTACCTGGGCCACCTTTGTCCCGAGTCCCACCCAGTAGGCCGTGAGGTGATCGATATTGTCCAGGTAAAGCCGGCTGACGGCCAGGGTGCGAAGACTGTCATATCCGGTGGGCGGGTGGTGCACTTCCAATTGATTGTTTTCCGGCTGATAGGGCAGCGGAATAAACGCCACGAAGCCGCCGGTCTCATCCTGCAGTTCGCGCAGCCGGCGCAAGTGATCCACGCGATCCGCTAATGTCTCGACGTGCCCATAGAGCATGGTGCAGGTGCTGCGCCCACCGAGCCGATGCCACGTCCGGTGCACGTCCAGCCATTCCTCCGCCGATTCCTTGCCGCGCGCGATGGCCTGACGGACCGTCGGTCCGAAAATTTCTGCGCCCCCTCCCGTCAAGCAATCCAGTCCCGCCTCCCGCAGCTCCAGCAGTGTGTCTGCGACCGATTTTCGGGCCAACCATGCCAGATGCAGGATTTCGATGGCGGTGAAACATTTGAGCTGCAGTCGTGGGTCCAGCGCCTTCAGGGCACGCAGCATCTCCGTATAATACGAGAAGGGCAGGGTAGGATGCAGTCCGCCGACGATGTGGAGCTCCGTGATCCCCAAGGCTAGCGCCTGGCGCGCCTTGTCCACGATCTGTTCCAAGGTCAATTCGAAGCCGTCCGCGTCCCGCCTTTTCCGCGCAAACGAGCAAAACCGGCAGGACAGAATGCAGTAGTTGGAATAGTTGATGTAGCGGTTGACGATGTAGGTCGCGCGCGGGCCGACCTTGCGCGCCCGCACGGAATCGGCCAGCGCCCCCAAAGCGTGCAAATCACACTCCTGCCAGAGCCGCAAAGCTTCAGCCTCGTCCAAACGTCGACCGGCCTCGACCTTGTCGTAAATTTCTTTCCATTCGCTTTGCCGCCAAAGGAATTTCATCCGGCCTTCAGTAAAGCATTTCGCGCCCGGGGAAGCAAATCACGGTGCTCACCCCACGCAAGAGAAACTCCGGCTGCTTTCCAGCGCGCCAGTTGGCTCCGGATCGGGTCCGGACTCCCAGGCGGCACGCTCAGTCATTGGGAGGCCAGAGGCAGGGCTGCCGCAGAGAGGCGCACTGCCTGCGCCCGGGCGCTGGCTGCCGTGCAGGGCCACCGGTGCCCTCTCGCAGCTTCGGAGTTTGTCTGACTTTTGGACAGCACACTGTTTCCCGCCTGACCACTCCGCACCGGAGGTCTGGGAACAGACGTGGCGATTTCCCGACGGCCGGCGAGCCAACCCACAAAAACCCAGCGAAATCCCATCCGCTCACGGAAACCATTCCCCCTGTTCCACCAGGGTGCACACCTGTGCAACTTTCAGGCCGATGACCGCGCCGGTATCGCTGTGAGTGAATCGATGTGTGGCGGCGGCGCCACCAGTGCGGGGCTGGACCTCCACCAGTTGCAGCGCAGCCGAAGACAGAGCATGCAAAGTCGGAGACAATCCCTTCCGGGAACCGGCAGGATTCGCGGCCTTGGTCATGATGGGATTCCCTGGCTCCACCGGGACGACATCCTGACCTCCCGATTCCACGCCGGCGAGGTGCACGGGCTGTCTCCAAATTGCGATTTCCGTCGGCAGTTCGATTGACCACGGTTCGAGCTCCGAAGATTCCGGCTCATTCCCCACGCAGAAGGGCACTTCTTGTGGCCCGTAGGGCGATGGCCTCCATCGAGGTGAACGGGCCGATCAGGCTCTTTGTTTCCTTGGGTACTGCCGCCCGTCTATTGGCCGGGAACAACACTGGGTTCCGTGGGGCGCCCGTGTGCCGCGACGAACAGATCGTGTTCAAACGCTTGAACCGCTTCACCATCAGTCTCGCATCCGCGCTCGGTACAATCGAGCCCCCAGTGCGTTCGCGGATGCGGGCTTCCTCATGGCTGACGGCATCCGGCTGAGGCAGTCGGCTGACCTTCCGGCACGCACCTGTGGAGCCTGCGGCGTGGGCGTTCCATGCTACGCTCACACTCGGCCAAATCGTCCAAGCTTCCTCTTGACAGAGCCCGGCTTCCCAGCGCTTTGGCGCCGGCCTTCGGCCAGCCTCCTGACCTCTTGCCGTGGGGGGGCCTTAGCCGGTTCGGATCCGTACTGGGTGCCTGTGTGGTTTTTCTTTTTTCCGAGGAAGCTCATCGCCCGGCTTTGCACCGGGCCATCGCTTCTGTCCGGTTCGGCAGGTCGTTTCGGCTCGGGCCATTTATCTATTGGGATCCTTCTCTGCCCGGATGGAGCGGGCTGCCGGCAGCTTTTGCCGCAATCTCCTGGAGTGAGAATCGTGTGGAGGAAAAAGTTGCCGTCTGATTCGAGGCCGATGGCGAATCGTCCGAACCCAAGCGGCGCGGAGTAGCCGGGAACGCTGAAAACCTGAAGGTGCTGGCTCGGAGCTTTGGGCACCGGGTATGGGATGGAGTGGGGAGATGCAAAAGACAAGATGGAGTTTACGAAGCACGCACACGGCTTGGCGCTGTGGGTGTTACGAGGCGGTCTGTTGCTAATCTACGGCCGGCCCAGGTCTTAGGCCCGACGCCGATCCCACCCCCGCTTTTGTCCGGTGATCCTCTGCAGGGTTTCCAATCCTCAGCCCGACTTGGCCTGCGACCTGCTTCTTGCGAAACCGGTCGGTTCATGACAGGGACCGGCAATGGATGGGAACGGGGAAACAGCATGGCGCTGGCGTTTTTCCAATCTGCTTCTCGGCGACGCGATCAAGTGGTGGCCGTGGACCTGGGCACACGCTGTTCCAAGGCGGTGTGGATGCAGGCCCGCTCCGACGGCTACGCACTGCTGCGATACGCCTTTCTGGACGCGCCGGTTGCCGATAAGGAACCCTCGGCAAACCTTTTGGCCGAGCATTTGCGGGCGTTGCTGGAGGCACTGGAGGCACGCACCCGACTTGTCTCGCTGGCCCTTGGGGTCCAGGACGCGGTGGTCCGTTATGCGGAACTGCCCCAGATGCCCTTGCCCGACATGCGTCAGGTGTTGAAGACCAGCAGCAAGATCTATCTCCAGCAGGAGCTCAATGGTTACGTGTTTGATTGCTGGCCGGTCAACGGGAAAGCCGAGCAGGGGCCTTCTGAGAAGAGCAGGACCGCCGGCCTGCCCAAGCAGCGGGTGTTAGTGGCCGGGGCGCGGCAGAGCTGGGTGGAGACCCTGTACGAGGCCGTCAAGCAGGCCGGTTGCCAGGCGAGCCACATGCTGCCGGGGTTATTGGCGCCCATTAATGCCTTGGAAAGGGCCTGTCCGGAATTGTACCAGCAAGAGACCGTGGCACTGGTGAACCTCGGATTCCGCCACTCCAGCATTTGTATCTTGCAGCAGGGCGATCTGGTTCTCAGCCGCGTCTTGGCTATCGGCGGCGATCATGTAACGCAGGGCCTGGCGGACATGATGGGGATCAGTTATGCCGAGGCCGAGGGCATCAAGGTGGGAATGCCCGGCGAAGTCCGCGAACAGATCCAGAGCCTTCTGGCCCCTCTGGGCCGGGAGTTGAAGGCTTCGCTCGACTTTTTCGAGCATCAGAACGATCGGCCCGTCGGGCAGGTGCTCGTTTCCGGGGGTAGTGCCCTCTCCGAGTGCATGCTGCAAGTGCTCCAGGCGGAGTTGATGACAGAATGCCGGGCCTGGGATCCCACCGCCGGTCTGCAACGCTCCCTACCTCCGCAACAATTGGCGGAGCTGGAACAACTGGCACCGCATCTGGCCGTGGCGGTGGGAACCGCTCTGGCCACCCTTTGAGGCTATGCCCATCCGACTCAACCTGCTGGCAGAAACCCTGGCACGTGAAGAGGAACGCCGCAAGGATCCGGTCAAGCGGGCCATCTTGGTGGCTATCTGTATCGTGGCAGCCAGTCTGCTGGGAAGTCTCCTCTCTTATTCCCAACTGCTGGTGCGAAACAGCGAATTGGCCCGCTTGGAAACCGAGTGGCAACTCCTCCGCAAGGACCACGATCAGGCCCGGGAAAACCAAAAGAAACTGGCAGAGGCCCGCCAACGACTGACGGCCCTCCAGCAGTTTGCCACCAATCGTTTTCTGCATGGGAACCTCCTGAACGTTTTGCAGAAGGCGGCCCTGCCCGACGTTTCCCTTACCAGACTCCGCGTGGAGCAATTTTATGTGGTGACCCCACCGACTCCTGCGCGGACCAACGCGGCCGGCCGAGTCACCCAGCCGGCCAAACCCGCCTCCGCAACTGAACGCATCCTGCTAACGCTGGACGCACGGGACGAAAGCACCAGTCCGGGAGATATGATCACCTCCTATCGCCAGCGTCTGGCGGCGGTTCCCCAGTTCAAGGCATGGCTGAGCACCAACGGCGAAGTGGTTCTGAGGAACCTTTCCGCCCCTGTCCATGATCCGAAGTCCGGTAAGGCCTATGTAAGCTTCACCTTGGAGTGTCGTTTTCCGGAGAGGGTGCGATGAAACCGTTGAGCCGTGAAAAGAAACAGCGACTCCTACTGGTGGCCCTGGGTACCGCGGCGGCTCTGGCCGGCGTCTGGTTCGGCCTGGTGCGGCCGCAACGGTTGGCCTTGGAAGAGGTGGCTCGGAAGATCGAACAACACGAGCGCCAATTGAGTGAGGCCAAGAAACTCCTGAGCCATGCTCCCCAGGTGCAGGAGGAGCTCGATCGAGTCGCCGCGATTTTGGAACAACACGAGGACCAGATGGCCAGCGGCGATTACTACGCCTTTCTCATCAACCGCATCCGGCAGTTCCGGCTGGGTTATCAGTTGGACATTCCGCAGTTCAGCACCATCACCGGGCCCGCAGCGGTGGATATGCTGCCCAGTTTTCCCTATCAACAGGTCAGCCTCACCATCGCAGGCACGGGGCACTACCATGAAATTGGGCGCTTTATCGCCGACTTTGAAAATCAGTTTCCCTACTCTCAGATTCGGAATGTGGAGTTGGAAGCGACCGGTTCGGGACCTGGCGAAACTGCGGAGGAACGCCTGGCCTTCCGCATGACCATTGTCACCTTGGCCCGGCCCGGGACCTAAAAGGAGGGAATGGCGCATGGATGGATCGCTGACAATCCTTGTGAGCGTGAGGCGGGCATTAGTGACGCTGGTTGCGGCGCTTCTTGTGCCGTGTCGACCGGCAGCGGCAGCCGACACCCAGGCCAAGAACCCTATGGAGGTTTCTCCCATCCCTCTCTCGACCTTTGAGATCCCGACCGATCCCGAGCAGGGTAGGGACCCGTTCTTTCCGCGTTCCACGCGGTTGTTTGCCGGGCAGAGCCTCGGGACCAATACAGCCCCGGCAGCCCGGTTGCAGGTGTTCCTACGTGGCTTGGCCGGCCCGGCCCAAAATCGACTGGCGACACTTCGTACCACAGGAAATCCTCCTCGAACCCTGATCCTGGGTGAAGGTGAAGAGGCCAGCGTTCCCGCGCCCGGAGGTCAGGTTCTTGTCCGTTGTGTCCAGATCCAAGACGACCGAGTCGTGGTGGAGCTTAACGGCGTGAGACAGGAACTCCGGCTGAGAGAGGGCTTCTGAGGGACCATGGATGCGCAGGAATCGGCCAACCCGAGCGGCAGTCCCCTAGGCCCGGTTGCACTGGGCCAGCAAAGGCCCTGTTACTGGGTCCTGCCCAGTTGGCCCGGAGACTGCTTCTCCCAAGGCAACGGGATCGGCGGGCTGAAGGGCGTTCGCAACCGACCAGGCCCGGTAGACCGAGTCCGTGCGCAAGTCCGAAATGAAACAGACGCACACATACAATCAGAAGCAAGCCAACGGGCCCGCTGTGGCACCAACGAAGTCAGGGCCCATCCATAAGTCCATCCAGTTATGAAAGCGAAGTCATTCGTTCGCCTGTTCGCCGGGGCCATGGTCCTCTTGTGGGCCTTGGCATGCGCGGCGGCCCAGGTTCAGGACACTCCAGAGAAAGCCGAGCGCGTCGCTGCTGTGGCAGCTGAAAGTGGTGCACCGCCGGGCCGTGACGGGGGTCAGGCGACGGCCCGCGCTTCCTCGGGCGGGGCGGTCAACACGGCCGAGGTAATTCCCTTGATTGTGATGGATGACCTGCCCTTGACCGATGCCATTCGAAATCTGGCCCGTCAGGCAGGCATCAACTATCTGATGGATCCGAAGGTGGCCTTTGGTGTTCCGGGGCCGGACGGCAAGGTGGTCCCCATGCCCAGCGTTTCCATCCGCTGGGAAAAGGTCACGGCCCAACAGGCCTTGGAAGCCCTGCTGAACAACTATGACCTGCAGTTGATCCAAGATCCGAAGACCGGCATTGCCCGCATCACGGTCAAGGACCCTGCCGCGCCCGATCCTTTGGTGACCAAGATCCTGCAGCTTAAGTATGCGAACCCGTCCAACCTGGTTGCGGCGGTGCAGAGTTCTTTTACGGACCGGCGCAGCAAGGCGCTAGCCGACGTGCGCACCAGTCAGTTGGTGGTGGTGGCAACGGAGAAGGAACTGGGGGCGGTCGAAGAGTTGATCGAACGCCTGGACATACCGCCTCGTCAGGTGTTGATCGAAGCGCGGTTGATGGAAATTTCCCGAAGCCCGAGCACGATCAAGGGGATCGACTGGGGTAATACCCTAGAGGGCCAGAATGTGAGCTTTGGCAACGGCCTGACCACTGCCGAAACCATTACAACCGTTCCAGGTGCGCCCCCGGCAGGCGGTGGACCCGCTCCGCGTTACAGCCGTGCCACCACGATGACCACGCTGTCCGGAGTGGGCGGTATTTCTTTGAACACCTTCAATGGCTTTAACCCGAACATTGCCTTTCTGAATGCGGACGGTGTGCGTGCGGTGTTGTCATTTCTGAACAAGGATGCAGACACCCAGGTGATTTCCACTCCGCGGGCAGTTACGCTGGACAACGAGACAGCCCGCCTGGCCGTGACGCGTGCGGTCCCCATTTTCCGCGTGCAGGCCAGCACCCCAAACACCACCGGCGGATCCGAGGTTAACTACACCAACCTCGGGACCGTGTTGGAAGTGACCCCGCGGATTACCGCCAACGACCACATCTTCCTCAAGGTGGTGCCGGAGGTCTCCAGTATCTTCCGGACTGTTCAGAAGCGCGTCGTGGACACAGTCAACGAGGCGGACGAGTACGACATCCGTAAGATTGAAACCCAGGTCTTGATTCCCAACTCGCACACCCTGGTGATGGGTGGATTGATGAGTGACTCCACCAAGAACGAATACAGCAAGGTCCCTCTGCTGGGAGACATCCCCGTGCTGGGAATGGCGTTCCGTCATGAAAAGAAGGCACTGGACAAGAAAAACTTGCTGATCTTTATCACGCCGACCATTCTCAAGGATGCGGATTTCATGCCCGCACAAACGGACTTCCTCCAGTCGAAACCGACCGAGCTTACCAGCGGCATCGATCCAGACAGTGCTTGGGAAGGGGCGCGTCCACGGGACTGGAGTCATGTCCGGTCCCGCGGTAGCCGACCGGAGCCGCGTTTCCAGGAACCGCCCATGCAGCCCGGTGGGCTGGGCCGCTGAACAGCCCTCACAGGCCGTCCCTGATGCATGCACCCGGGCCCAAGCCCGGGCGCACGCATTGTTGGGGCCTGCAACGAGCCCGGGGTGACACTGACAGCTCGGGGTCGTGCCCAGGCGCTGGCGCGCACAGCCAGGTGCGCGGGAGGCGTGGCGCCAGGCCGCGTGGCTTCTGAAACCCGACGCCGGGGTTCTGCATTCCCAACCTCCGTCGAGAGCAACAGTCCGGACGATGACGGCGGTCTTTGCCGGGTTTAGCCATGGCCCAGCCGCCGCAAATACTCGAAGCTGTAGATGCCCGTGTGATGCCCGTCGGCCCAGAGAGGCTGCAAACCGTAGCTACCGACGGGCTGAATGCTCACCACTTGGAACGAGGCAGGGACCAGAGGCGGCGCCGGTGCCCGATGAAGCTTTCCCAGCACATCCCGTTCGCCCTGGCAGCCTGCACAGGGACACGCTTGGCGAAGCTTTGCCAGGGGAATGAAACTTTCGCTGCCGTCCGGCCACGTGATGGCCAGCTCGGTTCCGATAACCTGGACGTCCTCGGGCCGCATGTATCCATGCTGGGCCCGGCCGCGGCACTTGTCCACTTCTGTCAGCTTCTGCCGAAAGCGTTTGTCCCGGTGCGGTGGCCCGGGCCTGCGGCTGTGGGAGCACTGGGCCTCGTGAAAGGCCGTGGAAACGACCATGGGGCCAGGTCGTCCAAGGCGGAATGACCGCCGGGGAACCCCGGATGGGCGAATGCCCGAAGGACGGTCCGTGCTTGGCGGGGCTGGGGTGGGGCGGAGGGGACTGCAGATACGGAGCAACAGCAAGCTGCTGCTTGTTGGGCGTGACTGTGACCAATGCCGGGCCCCCGACCACGGCAGGTGTTTGGCGTGCGGCGTCTGGCGGAGATCGGCGGCTGTTGCAGCGCAGGTGGCGCCACGCTGCCGCCGAAACAGGGGCTCAGGCTGTTTCTCGATGGCCCTTCGGTGGTCCAAACTCTGTCCCATCGATGCGCACGGTTTGGGTTGGATCCTTTTTCGCGCAGAACCGGCTTGGGGTGTGGCCGACGGCGGATCGATCGGGAAGGTTCATGGGGGATGGGAGTTCCCATGTCGCTAGCTGGGGGTGTTGAATTTGCGGGTCTGTTGGAGACCCACGGCCCCTTTGCACCGAGTTTGGCCCGGTCGGTGTCGCGCGTCTGATGTGGACCGGCGGCTGACTTGGTGCGGAAAACCGCTTGATGCAAACGGAGGCCGGGCGTTTATTGGCAGCAGAAAAATCCATGTCTATCCACGACGAGCGGCAAACCGGGTGGTCAGCGTTGCGTGCTCTCAGGAACGACCGATGGGGAGCCATTCTGCGGTGTGGCCCGGGGCTGGGGGCGGGCCTGCTGGCACTGCGGCTGGCAGCGGCACCGTTCGATACGGAGTTTGAGTTCCGTCAACCGGACGGTACCCGGATTATGCTCCGGGGCCAGGGCGACGAATTCTACGCCCGGTTCGAGACGCTGGACGGGTACACCGTGGTGTTCGATCCGGTGGAGCGCGCCTACTGTTACGCCACGGTTTCGCCCCAAGGGCGTCTGGTTTCCACCGGGGTTCAGACGCATCGGGGCCGGCCGAGCGAGCTGGGGCTGGAGCCGGGCTTGCGGCCTTCCCTGGAGGTGATTCGGGCGGAGATTCAGGAACGGCGACGCCGATGGGAAGAGGGCATGGAGATTGTGACCCGCTGGGAATCGCTCAAGGCCCTGCAACGTGCGGCGGAGGCGGCGGGACCGGCCCAGGCACCTCCGGTGTTGCCCACAGTGGGGGTGAAGGTGGGTTTGTGTCTACTGATTGATTTCGAGGACGAGCCGGCCACGGTGCCGCGCTCGGAGATCGAGGCCTTTTGCAACGCCGATCAGTACACGCGCTACGGCAACAATGGATCGGTTAAGAAGTACTTCCAGGATGTCTCCAACGGGCTTTTGACCTACTCCAACCTCGTGACGGTGTACGTGCGGGTGCCGCGACCGAAGACTTATTACAACGACGTAAGCAAGGATGCCGGCGAACAGGCCAACGAGCTGATCCGTGACGCGGTGGCCGCCTTGAAGAGTTTGCCCAACTATCAAACGGAGATCCTGCCCACGTTCGAGGGACTGACCGTGGACAATCAGAATCGCGTGGTGGCCTGCAACGTGTTCTATGCGGGTGACAACGGGGGCGTGTGGTCCATGGGCTTGTGGCCTCATTCGTGGGTGCTGACCCGTGTAGGGGCTCAGGAACTGTCGCCCGGTGGCAAAAAGATCTGGCACTACCAGATCAGCAACATCGGACAACGGCTGGAGCTGGGTACGTTCGTGCACGAAAATGGCCACATGCTGTGTGGCTTTCCTGACCTGTACGATTACGATTACGATTCCAAGGGTGGGGCAGGAATTTTCTGTCTCATGGGCTACGGTGCGATCGGGCCGAATCCGGTGCAGGTCTGTGCCTATCTGAAACGTGCGGCGGGTTGGGCTACGGTTACGGAGTTGACGCGGACTTCGGCGATCCTGGCCACGGTGACGGCCACGGCCGGGCCGGGTTTCAATCATTTCTACCGCTATCGCAAGCCGGGCGTTTCCACGGAGTACTTTCTGATCGAGGCACGATTCCAAACGAACCGGGACGCTATGTTACCTGCTTCCGGGGTGGCCATCTGGCACATTGACGAGCTGGGTAACCGCGACGATCAACGGCGCAACCCCAACACGCGGCATCAAAACTTCGAGGTCACACTGATCCAGGCGGACAACCGCTGGGATCTGCATCGCAATGTGAACACGGGAGATCGTGAGGACCTTTATTATGCCGGCAACCCGGCTCCGGGCTATGGGAATCTGTTTTCTGATGATTCGGCTCCTGCGGCTCGGTGGTGGGATGGCAGTGCCAGTGGTTTGCTGCTGTGGCACTTCAGTGCTCCGGCGCCTGTGATGGAGTTCGTGGTGGGCCATCCGCAGTTGGCGCCTCGGATCCTGGTGCCACCGCAGGATCGGACTGTCTTCGAAGGCGGCCGCGCGATGTTATCTGTGCAGGCCGAGGGGATCCCGCCGCTGAGCTATCTGTGGTACAAGGACGGCCGAGTCTTGGCCGGGGCCACGGCCAGTGAACTAGTGCTGGAACCCGTCGGGCTGCTGGACACGGGTCGGTACAGCGTGACCGTGTCCAACCGTTTTGGCTCGGTGAGCAGTCTGGAGGTTCGGTTGCTCGTTTTGCCGGTCATGCAGCTTGGGGAGGCCTTGGACGCTCCGGAACTGGAGTGGCATACGGACGGGGATTTTGTCTGGTACGGGCAGGAGTGGGTTACCAGCGACGGGGAGGACGCAGCGGCCAGCGGTTACCTTGGGCCCCATCAGTGGTCTCGACTCTGGACGGTCGTGCCTGGTCCAGGTGCACTGCGGTTCTGGTGGAAGGTTTCTTCGGAGCCGGGCCGGGATCAGTTGGTGTTCCTCGTCAACGGAGTGGAATGGGCGGCCATTTCAGGCGAGGTTGACTGGACCCCGCTGTCTTTTGAACTCGGCCCGGGCTACCAGCGGCTGGAATGGATCTATCGCAAGGATGGCGAGGGTGAGGCCGGCGAGGATCGGGGCTGGGTGGACCGGGTGACGTTCGCGCTCCGCCCAATGCCACCAAGAATTTTGGCACAGCCCAGAGACCGGGGCGTCCTGGAGGGTAGTCCGGTTACTTTCGAAGTAGTGGCCGAGGGCACTCCGCCCCTTCACTACCAGTGGTTACGCAACGGGATCCCGGTGCCGGGGGCGACGACCTCGACCCTGGCCTTCGAACGGATGAGCCAGGCTTGGGTCGGCATGTACACCGTGGCGGTGAGCAACCGGTATGGCATAGCCCTGAGTGTGCCGGCCTGGCTGGCGTTGACCTTGGCCGGTGTGGCCGGGGACAATGCCTTGGGTCAACGGAATCTGCCGGCGGCGGCCAGCGATCTGGTGACCGTGGCTGCAGGGCTGTGGCACACGTTGGCGCTTCGGGCCGACGGCCGGGTCGTAGCCTGGGGATACAATTACAGCGGACAGTGCGACGTGCCTGCGGACCTTTCCAATGGAGTGGCCGTGGCCGCAGGTGGCTACCACAGCCTGGCGGTGCGTGCGGACGGGAGCGTAGTGAGCTGGGGTGCCAACGGGTTGGGACAGGCGCGCCCCCCGTCCGACTTGCGTGGTGTGGTGTCCGTGGCCGCCGGGCATTGGCACAGCCTGGCATTGACCGAGCACGGGCGGGTGGTGGCCTGGGGCGACAACTCTGCCGGCCAGTTGAACGTGCCGGCTGCAGTGGGGCAGGTGATTGCAATCGCTGCGGGTGCGCGGCATAGCCTGGCGTTGACGCGGTCGGGGCGGGTGGTGGCCTGGGGCGATAATCGCAATGCGCAGGGGCAGTGGGTGGGACAGGCACAGGTGCCACCTTGGATGACCAACGCGGTGGCGATTGCGGCCGGAGCCTATCATAGCTTGGCCGTCTTGGCCGATGGGCGCGTGATCGGCTGGGGCGATAATACCCACGGGCAGATCGCGTTTCCTTCCGATTTGTCCGGTGCCGCGGCAGTTGCGGCCGGCGGGGAACACAGTCTGGTGCTCTTGCGCGACGGGACTGTTCATGCATTCGGCAACAACGGCCAGGGCCAGTGCGAGTTGCCGACGGGCCGACCTGTGGCGCTGGTATCGGCCGGAGGCTATCACACCGTGTTTTTGCTTGAGCCGGCAATGCCGCCGCGGCTGGTGCGGTATGGGAGGCGTGGAGTGGGGTTCGGGCTCTGGGTGCAGGGCTGGCCGCGTTGGAGATATGTGCTGGAGGCTGCCGACCGGTTGGACGCCCCGGCATGGACGGTAGTGCAGGCGGCGCAGGGGCAGACAGGGTTGATTGGACTGGAGGATCCGGGCCCATTGCCGGCGCGGCGTTTCTATCGGGTCCGTCAGCAGTGAAGCGGGCTGGTGGCGGAGGGATCGCGGACGCGGACGGGACCGGGGCTTCTCAACTGGGCCCTGGGGGGGTCTGGCTTCACGGGCCGGGCGTCCGGCAGAGTCCCGCAACGGGTGACTCAGGCCGGTTGTTGTTGGGTCAGGCAGTGCAGCGTTCCCAAGCCCAGGACGAGGTCCACGGCGTGAATTCCTACGACCGGGCGGTCCGGGAACAGTTCACTCAGAATTCCCAGGGCGGTGCGGTCCTTGGGATCGTTGAAGGTCGGCACCAGGACGGCGGCGTTGGCGATGTAAAAGTTGGCGTAACTGGCCGGGAGACGGTAACCGTCGAAGGTAAGGGGCGAGGGCATCGGCAGTGCGATGACTTCCGGTCGTGAGCCATCTTCCAGGCGGAGGTCCGGCACCCGCTCCCAGTTTTGCTCCAGTCGCCGGTGATTGGGATCTTTGGGGTTCGGTTCGCGGACCATCACCAAGGTGCGTGGGTTGACGAAGCGAGCCAGGTCGTCCACGTGACCATGCGTGTCGTCGCCCACGATGCCGGCCTTGAGCCAGATCACGTTGCGGATTCCGAGATAGTCACGGAAGGCAGTTTCGTAATCGTGCCGATCCAGCCCCGGGTTGCGCACCTGGAGGCGCGGGTGGAGCAGGCATTCCTCGGTGGTGATGAGAGTGCCACGTCCGTTGACGTCGATGGCTCCGCCTTCGAGGACGAAAGGCCGGCCGCGATGGGTGGCCGCAAAGAGGGGAAGTCGGAGCAGGCGGGCGGCGGTCTGGGGGATGCGGCGGTCTTGATGCCAGTTGGGGTATTTAGCCCAGCCGTTGAAGTGAAACTGGAGGATCGCCTGCCTGGGGGCGGGGCCGGTGCGGCAGAGGAAGATGGGGCCCGCATCGCGGGTCCAACTGCGGTTGGTGGGGTGGTGAACGAACCGGATGGGTCGCAATGGGCAACCGGCGCGCTGCAGGTAGCGCCGGGCCAGGGATTCCTCGGTGGCGTTACGGACCAGCAGATAGACCCGTTCGCCCGGCACAAGCTTTCGCAGGATTTCGGTGTAAACCCAGCGGATGGTGTCGAGTTTGCCGGGCCAGTCGGAGGCCAGGTGAGGCCAGGCCAACCAGGTCGCCGCGTGAGGTTCCCACTCGGCGGGCATGGCATAACCGAGTTGTGCTGGAGTTGGTGGGTCCGGCGGGACCTCAGGAGCTGACTTGTTGCCCATGGCGGGATTAGCATAGGGGTGCGCCCGGCCTTGCCAAGTCCGGGGCGGGAGGGCGCAGGAGATGGGGCATTGCGGGTGGTAAGGTCTTCTCGGTCGCGCAAGACGTCCTGCTTGGGTGGCGGACCGCCATCTGTTTGGCGAGGGCGGCTGCAACCTGCGGGTCAGGATCTGTTCGGGCGCATATCAGTTTTTAAGCGCCCCCGACAGGAAGCCCAACAAACAGCCATTATCCCTGAACATTCCCGCGGCTCTGACCGGCAAGAATCCCGCGAATGCTGAGAGTTGTTCAAAAAGTGAAATGCCCCCGATCTGTTCCCGTTGAGATTTCTCCGTTTGACGCCGGGCCGCCTGCCGCGGATGATGAATTGCGACGCTATGAAAACAAGCAGCGGTTTGTGGTTGGCCTGCCTGGTGGTGAGTGTTTGCAGTGCGACGGCCGTGGTGGCCCAGCCGGGCCGCGGGCCGGGCCGGGGCGAGCAAGAACCCTTCACGGCCCGGACACTGGCCAAGGACGAGGCGGAGAAGCGGATTTTGTCGGTGATCGAGGATGTAGGGCGCAATCAGCGTCAGGGCACCATGATTGTGCCCGAGCAGGACGGGCGGATTCTGCGGGTGCTGACCGAGTCGATTGGCGCGAAACACGTCGTGGAAATTGGGACCTCGGTGGGGTACTCGGCGTTGTGGTTTTGCCTGGCGTTGGAGCGAACGGATGGGCGGCTAACGACCTTCGAGATCGATGAGGGGCGCGCGGCGCTGGCACGAGAAAACTTCCGGCGGGCGGGCGTAACGAACCGGGTCACCATCGTGATGGGAGACGCCCATCAGACGGTGTTGCAGCTCAAGGAACCGATCGATTTGTTGTTTCTGGATGCGGACAAGGAGGGTTACGTGGATTATTTGAAGAAGCTGCTGCCGTTGGTGCGCCCCGGCGGGTTGGTGGTGGCCCACAACATCACGCCGGGCATGGCAGATCCACGTTACATCGAGGCGATCACCTCCGATCCCAATCTGGAGACCATTTTCCTCAACCTGCATGCCTCCGGGATCAGTGTCAGTCTGAAGAAGCGCTGAGGGACCAGCGCCCGGGTGCGGAATTCTGCAACAGGGGAGGCTGGGGGTGCTTTTGCGTGTTGACTCCAGGGGGACCCGTAACGCCGGGGAGGGTGGCAAGGGTTGGGGCATGAACTTCGGATCGCGGAGACGGGCTTGGGCGGCGGGGCGCCGGAGTCGGAGGGGCATCGAGTCGGCCTACTGGCTGTGGTTGCTCGGGTTGCGTGCCAGCTGTGAGTGCGTGCATGGACGTTGATCCGGAATCTTTACGCCCAAACTATGTCTTCTAGTGCGCAGCCCAAACCTGTCTTGAGTCTGCTGGATTCCACCTGCTTGATCGTCGGGATCATCATCGGGGCGGGCATTTACCAGATGGCCCCGGCCATTGCCAGTGGTGCCGGCAGTCCTCTGGGCCTTCTGGGTTTATGGTTGTTGGGCGGGTTGCTGTCGCTGTGTGGCGCGCTGTGTTATGCGGAGTTGGCGACCGCTTATCCGCGGGAGGGCGGAGATTACGTGTATCTGAGTCGTGCGTACGGGTCGTGGGCCGGGTTCTTGTTCGGTTGGGCCCAGTTGACTGTGATCCGGCCGGGCGACATTGCGGTGATGGCGTTTGCGTTTGCCCTTTATGCCCGGGAGATCTTCGACCTTTGGGCGGCGGCGTGGGGATGGAGCTCGGAGGCGAGTTTGAAAGGATATGCGGCTGTAGCTGTGGTGGTCCTGACGGGGATCAATGTGCTGGGCGTACAGGCGGGGAAATGGACGCAGAACCTCCTGACGCTGGCCAAGGCGCTGGGTTTGCTGGCCGTGGCGGGGGCGGCCCTGGCGGCAGGGCCGGCGCGGCCGGGGACGGAGCCTGGGGTGGAGGCCTCCATTCCGTGGACCTTGGCGCTGATTTTCGTGCTCTTTACGTACGGCGGTTGGAACGAGATGGCGTATGTGGCGGCGGAGGTGAAAGACGCGCGGCGCAACATTGTGCGGGCGATGGTGCTGGGGATGGGCGCGGTGACGGGGTTGTATCTGCTTGTGAATGCCGCGTTTCTGTACACGCTGGGGTTCGGCGGATTGGTTGCCTCGGAAGCAGTGGCGGTGGACGTTGTGCGGGCCGTTTGGCCGGAAAAGGCGGCGGTTTTGGTAGGGCTGTTGATCTGCATTTCGGCACTGGGCGCGGTGAACGGATTGGTGCTGACCGGCGCGCGGATTTCCTATGCCCTGGGCGCGGACTACCGGCTGTTTCGGTGGCTGGGCCAATGGCACCCGCGTTGGGGGACACCGGCTGCGGCCCTGGTGGTGCAGGGGGTGCTGGCGCTAGGTTTGATTTTGGTGCTGGGCGATTTTGTGCGCACGGTGCTGTATACGGCGGCGGCGGTGTACGGCTTCTATTTGGCCTCGACCTTGGCGGTCTGGGTCCTGCGGCTGAAAGAGCCCGAGATCCCGCGCCCGTATCGGACGTGGGGCTATCCATGGACGCCTTGGTTGTTCGCCGCGGTTTGTGGCTATTTGATCTACAGTGCGGTGCAGTATCGTCCGTGGCTGGCGGCGGCGTCGGCCCTGTTGATCCTGACGGGGCTGCCGGTTTGGTGGTGGAGCCGGCGCTCGGGGCGGGGGCGGCTGGGGCTGGATGGCCCCGAGTCTCCAACTCAGTCAGGTGTCTGAAGGCCCCACCAACTTTGCCACGGTTCCAGGAGGAGGTGGCAGGTGTCCGGGGTGGCGGCTTGCGTTCGGGCAGCGGTGGCGTCGAACCAGGCGGTGGAACGGTTGCACCACGAGGAGGGGAGCGCAAAACCTACCTGTGCTGCTGAAAGGTTATGCACGCAAAACGTTCGGTGTCCTGACCGTGGATCCCAGCGCTCCAGGACGAACAGTCGAGGGTCCTGCTCCAGCACAAGGTGCGGCGCAGACGGGGCGAATGCGGGCGAGGCGGCTCGCAGGCGCAGCCATCGGGCCAGGGCCTGGTAGATGCAGGTGCGCAGGGAGCTAGGATCGGCAAGCTCCCGTTCGAGGGTGAGGCGGTCAAGTTTTTGTCGATTGATGCGACGCGGGAGACCGGTGGCCAGGGCTCCGCGGCGGTCGCCGCGGGATCCGAAGAGGGAGTGGAAGTAGAGGGCCGGCAGGCCGGGCAGACTGAAGGCAATGGCGTGGGCAGTGGCGAACTTTCGGACGGCCACGTCCCGGGTTTCTCGGGCTGCTGGCGGGCTGAGCGCATCGAGGTAGTTGAGGTTGAGTTCGTAGGGACTGCGGCGACCATCGGGCTCTGCCTTTTCGGAGACGAACCCTCCGGCCGCGTGGGCCAGGGCCACCAGGTCCTCGATGTCTTTCGGTGGGAGAAGCCCGCGAACGGGATTCAGACCGATGCCGTCATGGGAGGCCAGGTAGTTGAGGAAGGCGGTGTCGGCGGAGGGGGTGACCAGCGAGTGCGCCCACTCTGTGAGTGGGCGGGCCTGCCCCGTGCGAAAGCAGTGCAGAAGGAGCGGAGGCAGCGCAAAATTGTAAACGAGATGGGCTTCGTTGGAGCCGTTACCGAAGTAGGCGACGTTTTCGGCGTGGGGGACGTTGGTTTCGGTGAGGAGACGTACATCGGGTGCCACGGCCTCCAACACGGTCCGGAACAGTTGCACGATCCGGTGGGTTTGGGGCAGGTGCAGGCAAGTGGTGCCCGGTTCTTTCCAAAGGAAGGCCACGGCATCGAGGCGCAGGAACCGGGCACCGTGGCGGATGTATTCGAGCAGAATCTCGATCATGGCCAGCAGGACCTGGGGCTGTCGGTAGTTGAGGTCTACCTGATCGGCGCTGAAGGTCGTCCATACCCGGCGGGGGCCGCAGGCGGTGGCGAATTCAGTCCAGAGAGGCGTGGTGCGGGGCCGGATGACTTTGGACAGGTCGGGCTCACCCTCCACGGTCACGTAAAAGTCGTGGTAGGGGGGAGTGGCCTGGAGAAACTTCTGAAACCAGGCGCATTGGGTGGAGGTGTGATTGCAAACCAGGTCGAACATCAGATCGAAATCCTGACCCAGCGCTTCGATGTCGGCCCAGGTGCCGTAGCGGGGGTCGACCGCCCGGTAATCTGTGACGGCAAAGCCGTCGTCGGAGGTCCACGGGCAAAACGGCAGCAGGTGAACGGCTCGGATGAGACCGCGGACCCAGGTACGCAGGAAATCGTGCAGGGCCTGTAGCGGGCGTTGGGTGGGGCTGAGGACCTGATCGGGGTAGGTGATGAGCAGGCTGTCGTGTTGAGTGAGGGGCTGTCGGGGCCGGGCCGGGAGGCGGGTGCGAAGTTGTTCCAGTCGCTCCAGCAGCAGGCGGGCGGTCCTGGGACCGGCCTGCCTTCCGTAAAGATAGGTGAGGTGGTCGCGGATCTGGTCCGCCCACTGTACAGTTAGGGGGGTCATGGAAGGCGAAAAGAGGTGGGCGGGAGGCTGGGCCGGGCTGGGGAGGGCGAAGGGCGAGGTTTGCCATTGCCGGAGGGCCTGGTCCGGGGTGCGAAAGCGGCTGGGCCGGTGGGGTCGGGGGCTCGGCCTTCCGGGCGGCAACGGCTTCGCATTTGACGGTCTGCCGGGCATCTCGTAGCGTTGGCACTGCCTGATTTATTCACGGGTGCGAGCATGATCGGCTTTATACTCAAGAAAATCATTGGGTCCAAGAACGACCGGGAGGTACGACGGTTGCGTCCGTTGGTGGCCCGCATCAACGAGATCGAAGCGGGGTTGAGTACGCTTTCGGACGATGACCTGCGGCGAAAGACGGCCGAATGGAAGGCGCGTTTGTCGGCCATTCAGGACAAGAAGGAGCTGGCGGCGGCCCTGGACGCGCTGTTGCCGGAGGCCTATGCCGTGGTGAAGAACGTGTGCCGGCGCCTGACGGAGCGTCGGGCGGAGGTGGTGGTACGGGGGCACACCATTGTGTGGGACATGATCCCCTTTGATGTGCAATTGATCGGGGCCATTGCGCTGCACCAGGGCAAGATCGCGGAGATGGCCACGGGCGAGGGCAAAACGCTGGTGGCCACCATGCCGGTGTACCTGAACGCGTTGACGGGCCGGGGCGTGCACGTGGTGACGGTCAATGATTACCTGGCGCAACGGGACAGCGAGTGGATGGGGGCGATCTACCGGTTTCTGGGGTTGACGGTGGGCTGCATCGTCCATGACCAGCCGCCCGCGGTGCGGCGCCAGCAGTATCTCTGCGATATTACTTATGGCACGAACGCGGAGTTCGGCTTCGACTATCTCCGGGACAACGGCATGGCGCTGCGGAAGGAGGACCAGGTCCAGCGGGGTCATTACTTTGCCATCATCGACGAGGTGGACTCGATTCTGATCGACGAGGCCCGCACGCCGCTGATCATCAGCGGACCGGCGGTGCGGACCTTCGACGACCAGTACCCGCGTTGGAAGCCGGCAGTGGAGGCCCTGGTGCGGGCGCAGCAGCGGTTGTGCGAACAGTTCCTGGAGCAGGCCCGGAGTCTGATCCGGCAGTTGCATCCTCCCGACGGCCGACGTCCGGAGAACGCGGAGGAACTGGAGTTGGAGATCGGACTGCTGCTCTACCGGGTGAAGTTGGGGCAGCCGAAATCCGAAGGCCTTCTGCGGTTGTTGGAGGACCCGGAGAATCTGAAATTGATGAACCGGGCCGAACTGGAATTGCACAAGGACCAACGGAAGGTCGAATTGTTCCGGCAAAAGGAGGAGCTGTACTTTGCCATTGACGAGAAGACGCACGAGGCCGATCTGACGGAGAAAGGCCGACAATTTCTCAGCCCGAACGATCCGGACGCGTTCGTGTTGCCCGACATGACGGTGGCGCTCCACGAGATCGACAACGATCCGAATCTCGATGCTCGCGGACGACTGGAGGCCAAGACCCGGTTGCAACAGCAGTTCGAGACGAAGGCCCAGACCATCCATGCCATCGCGCAACTGCTGAAGGCCTACTGCCTCTACGAGCGCGACGTGGAGTACGTGGTGCAGGACAACAAGGTCATTATCGTAGACGAGCATACGGGACGCCTCATGCCGGGTCGGCGGTGGAGCGACGGGCTGCATCAGGCCGTGGAGGCCAAGGAGGGCGTGACCATTGAACGGGAGACGCAAACCCTGGCCACTATCACCATCCAGAACTATTTCCGGATGTACCAGAAGCTGGCGGGCATGACCGGTACGGCGGAGACGGAGGCGCAGGAGTTTTGGGACATTTACAAATTGGGCGTTCTGGTGGTGCCGACGAACAAGCCGGTGCGGCGGATCGACTATAACGATTCGGTTTACAAGACCAAGCGCGAAAAATTCGCGGCGGTGTTGCGGGAGATCAAAGAGATCCATGCCCAGGGCCGGCCCATTCTGGTGGGCACGATCTCGGTAGAGGTGAGCGAGATGCTCAGCCGCATGCTGCAGAGGGAACGGCTCGTGCACTCGGTGTTGAATGCCAAGTACCACCAGCAGGAAGCTGAAATTATCGCGCGGGCCGGCCAGCGCGGGGCCATCACCATCGCCACGAACATGGCCGGGCGAGGAACGGACATCAAACTGGGCCCCGGAGTGGCTGAACTGGGCGGGTTGCATGTGATTGGCACCGAGCGGCACGAGGCCCGTCGCATTGACCGACAGTTGCGTGGCCGGTGTGCGCGGCAGGGCGACCCCGGGAGCTCCCACTTCTTCATTTCCTTGGAAGACGATCTCATGCGGTTGTTCGGTTCCGACCGCATTGTCAAATACATGGAACGGATGGGGCTGGAGGAGGGCCAAGAGCTGCAGCACCCGCTGCTGAACCGGTCGATCGAGCAGGCGCAGAAACGGGTGGAACAACACAACTTCCAGATCCGCAAGCGCACGCTGGAATACGACGACGTGATGAACAAGCAGCGGGAGGTCATTTACGGCTTCCGCAACGAGGTGCTGCATGCGGACAGTGTCCGGGAGCGCCTGCTGGACATCATGGAGGAGGTGGTGGTCGAGAAGGTGCAGCAGTTCACGGACGATGGGCAGGACTTCGGAACCTGGAAGGTGCGTGCCCTGGCCGACTGGGTGAATCTGACCTTTCCGTTGGGCCTGCCGGAGCAGGAGATCGTGAAGGTGGCCCAAGCGGGGGAGGAACGGCCGCCGGCGGACTCGATCTACGACGGTCTGAGTCCGGCGCAGTATGCGGTGGCGCGGTTTATTGTGCAGGCGGTACGGCGGGCTTACGAGCTGAAGATCGGCTTCGAGGATCCGGAGCAACTGAAAGTGCTGGAACGCTACACCATCCTGAGCGCGGTGGACCGCTTGTGGCAGGAGCACCTCTATGAAATGGACAGCCTGCGTTACAGCATCGGGCTGCGCGGCTACGGGCAGAGGGATCCCCTGATCGAGTACAAGGCCGAGGCGTACAAGCTATTCCAAGACCTGATGACGCGGATCAAGTCGGAGATCTGTCACAACATCTTCCGCAGTGCGACCAGCCTGCTCGCCTTCGAGAACTTTCTGCAGAGCGTTCCCAAGCAGTTGTTGCACCAGAGCACCAGTGCCTTTGGCACGCCGGCCGCAAGCGGTACGGACACTCGTTCGAAGGCCAGCGAAGTGGTGCGGGAGGCGGCGGCAGCGCTGGAGAAGAGTCAGCCAGTTCGGGTAGGGCCGAAGGTGGGCCGCAACGACCCATGTCCTTGCGGCAGCGGCCGCAAGTACAAACACTGCCACGGACGTTGAGGGCAGCGCGGGGGCGAGTCAGGGCCAGAGCTTGGCCTGGCGCGCGTAGGCAGCCAGGTCTTGGGGACGGGCCAAACGCAGCTTGCGGAGCAGGCGGGTTCGGTAGGTGAGGACGGTTTTGGGCCGAACGCCCATGTGCCGGGCCATGTCGGCGACGGTTTCGCCCGCGGCGGTGCGGCAGAGCACCTCGAATTCGCGGTCAGAGAGGGTTTCGTGGGATGCGGCGGTTGTTTGTCCGGCGGCCTGATCGCGGAGCCGCTGGAGGAGGGAGGGGCTGAGGTAGGTGTCGCCTCGGTGTACGGTGTGGATCGCCCGGACAAGTTCGGTGGGGGCACTTTCCTTGTTCAGGTAGCCGTTGGCACCGGCACGGAGCAACCGGAGTGCGAAATGTTCCTCCGCGTGCATGCTGAGGATCAGTACGGGCATGCGGGGTCGGAACTGACGAACCTCTTTGAGGACGTCCAGTCCACTGCGGCCGGGCAGACTCAGGTCGAGGATCAGGACATCCCAGGGGCGTTGGCGGATTTGGGCGATGGTTTCGTCGCTGGTGCCGGCTTCGCCGGTGACGAGGATATCGGGGGTTTCGGCCAGAATCTCGCGGAGGCCACGGCGTACCAGGGCATGGTCATCGGCAATGAAGATTTCAATCATGGCAGGGGAGAGGGGGAAGGTGCAGGGCAGGGGACGGTCACGACAATGCGGGTGCCGTGGCCGGGCTGGCTTTCGATGCGGCAGTGGCCGCCGAGGCCGTGGGCGCGTTCGCGCATGCCGAGCAGACCCAGACGTCCGGGCCGGTGAAGTTGCTCCGGGGTGGCGCCCCGTCCGTTGTCCCAGACCTCTAGTTGCAGGCCGGCAGGGGAGTGGTGGAGGTGGATGGCCACTTCGGTGGCGTGGGCATGTCGGGCCACGTTTGTCAGGGCCTCCTGCAGGATGCGATAGAGGGCGATGCTCACGGGGCGGCCGAGGTCCGATGGAAGCTTGGCATCGGCCTTGAAGCGGCAAGGGATGCCGGTGCGGGCCTGGAATTGTTGGACTTCCCATTCGAGGGCGGCGGCCAAGCCGAGCGTATCGAGCATGCCCGGGCGCAGTTCGCTGGAGATGCGGCGGACGGTCTGGACGGTCTGGTCGAGGAGCTCGGCCATGCTGGCCAATCGGGACTTTACACCGCCGTCGGTTGCCTGTCCGAGTCTGCGTTGCAACCAGGCCAGGTCCATTTTGAGTTTGGTCAGCATCTGACCCAGTTCATCATGGATTTCGCGGGCGATGCGGGCACGTTCATCTTCGCGGGTGGCCTCCAGACTGCGCGCCAGGGCTCGGAGTTGCTGACGGGACTGCTGCAGGGCCTGCTGATAGCGTTTGCGCTCGGTGATGTCCCGGAACACCAGCACGGTGCCCACGGGGCCATGCACCTCATCGACCAGAGGGGCGCGAGTGACCTCCACAGGGACGGTTTGGTTGCGTGCGGTAATTAGGAGGACCTCGACGGAGCGGGGTTGGCTGGGAGGTTCGGGGTGGGAGTTGAGGGCGCGCCACAGGCTGGTGTCGGACTCCGAGGCCGGTGCCTGCGGCCGGAAGATTGCGGCCAAGGGGCGACCGATGGCCTGTTGCCAAGACCAGCCGGTGAGTTGTTCGGCGGTCGGGTTGAGGTAGGTGATCTGGTCGGTGCGATCGGTGAGGATGACGGCATCGGCGGCACTGCGAATGGCTGCGGTCAGGGCTCGTTCGAGTTGGGCGAGTTGAGTTTCTCGGGCCTGACGCTGGAGGGCCAGTTCGAGGCAGGCTTTCAGTTCCTGGGGCCGGAAGGGTTTGAGCAAATAGCCGAAGGCGCCGGACTGCCGGACGTGCTGGAGGGTGGCCTCGTCGCTGCGCCCCGTGAGGAAGATACTGGGGATGTCCAGTTCCCGGCGGAGGCGACGCGCCAGATCGAACCCCTCGGTTCGTCCGTGCAGCTCGATGTCCAGAACGGCCAAGTCTGGCCGGGCGGAGGCGGCCAGGGCGAAGCCCTGGGTGGCAGAGTCGGTGACTCCCACCACGGCATAGCCCAGACGCCGGACGGCCGCCACGATGAGCTGTGCCACGGGCGCTTCGTCTTCCACGATCAAGAGGCGATGGGGTTCCATCGGGCGGACGACTGCACGAGCCCCGCAGGGCTGTTCCCCCTTTACTAGAATTCGCAGGGATGGCAAGCCGAATCGCGGGGGCGCGTTGGATCCTGAATCCTTACCGACTTTGGTTGGAGCCTGTTCCGGGCCGGGAAATGGTCGCTGCTGCTCATCGGTTGGAGGTTTTGACCCCTTGGGAAGGCTCGG
>Ga0209017_10000342_pt1 | contig 48032 bp, 25 predicted proteins | sample YNPBryunderm2012_FD_185812 | JGI IMG/M metagenome (GOLD analysis project Ga0209017, IMG submission 185812) | Anoxygenic and chlorotrophic microbial mat microbial communities from Yellowstone National Park, USA - YNP Bryant MS undermat 2012... ...
CTCCGGCCGACCCCCCCTCTCCCGCCAGGGGAGAGGGAATCAACTCGCCTCTCCCCTTTGTGGGAGAGGCCGGCCTGCGCAGCAGGCCGGGTGAGGGGGCCATGCGCCTATCGCTTTTGCAGGGCGGAGCGCCGACGGGTGGGCAGTGTGTGCTCCGGACGTCCGGGGCGACCGGCCATACGCCTACCGGTTTTGGCCCGCAGATCGCCGGCGATACCACCGCAGCAGCCCCAGCCCGGCCCCGCCTACAAGCAACATCAGCCAGGTGCTCGGCTCCGGTGCCGCCCAAAGATTTAGCCCATACCGGCCATCAGCCAGACTCACAATAGCCAGCCGCCAATTGGAATAAGGACTCCCAGGGCCGGTAGGATTAAACACAATCCCTGCCGTAGGAATCCCATCCGCGCCAATGGTAATCCCGGTAATATTGGCCGCCTTCAGGATCGTGATCGGATTGTCAGAACTCGGCACGAAACTACCGAGAACATTTACCGTCAAGGTGGTGGAACCTGAAGGTCCAGGAAAGCTGGCGGTTTTGCCGGTGCCGGTCAGGTCGATCAGGTCCCAACTGGAGGAACTGAAGATATCTACCACCCAGGTGGAGCCGCTTTGCATGGTGAGGTTTCCGCCGATGGCCAGGCTATTGTCGCCCAGGCTGGCGCCCACATCGCCGGCGGTAAGCAGCCCGCCGCTTTGGATGGTAACGTCGCCTGCGATGCTGCCGGTCCCGCCCAGGACGGCCTGGTTACCGACCGTGACCGCTCCTGAGCCGGTGCCCGAGCCGCTGGTATTATTGACCAGCAATTTTCCGGCCGTTACGGTGGTGCCGCCGGTGTAGGTATTAGCGTCTGCAAGCACGAGGGTCCCAGAGCCGAGTTTGGTCAGTGAACGGGTCCCCCCCGACTGGCCGATCCCGCCGGAGATGGTCAGTTGGCTGCCGCCGGCCACGCCGATGGAGGTATTGGCGGTCAAGGTAACCGCGCCGGTCCAGGTGTTCGTACCGGCCGCGTTCTGCAAGGCGCCGACGCCGCCTACGCCGCTGCCGGCCAGGCTGAGCGGCTCGGCGGCAAAGGTAATCCCGGGGGTTCCTTCGGGCACGGCCAGGCGCAGGGTGGCGTCGCTGGAAACGGTGGTGCCTTGGTTGGTGCCGGTTGCGCCCAGGGCGTTGGCATGGCGGATTTCCAGCACGCCTTGGCTGACAGTGGTCGTGCCGGTGTAGGTGTTGTCGCCGGTGAGAATCCAGGTACCGGAGCCGGTTTTGAGCAGGCCGCCGGCCCCGGGGATGACCTTGTCGATCTGGCCGGTGCCTGCGCCGGTAAGGGTCAAGTTTTGGCCGGCAGCAAGATTGCTTACCAGCGGATAGCGGTCGGAGCCGTCAGCCCGGGGATAGACAGAAATCCGCCAGGTAACCCCTGCGGCGGCTTCCAGGGTGGCGCCGGGGCGATCGAGCGTAAAGGCCCGCGGGGCTTCCGTGTAATCGGGTCTGCCGTCAGGATCAGTCTGTCCAGATGGGTAAGGTTCCATGCGGATTCTCCCGCCCCGAACTACAAGCCAACGGGCACTCCGCGGGAGATTCTGCAACTGCGGGTCCCCAAATCCCCAGTCGATAAGGGTTAATGTGCCGGTTACAATCAGCGGGTTGGAAGGACAACTTCCATATGCGACGCCGTTGATGACCACTTTGCCTTCTTCGATGTCCAGTTGGGTTTGGGGATCGATCTGAATGTCCCCGTTCAGATACAAGGTCCCGGCGCCGATTTTGGTGATCATGCCGGAACCCGGATTAAGAAGCTGGCCAGTCATGGTGATCTGATAATCATCATCCGTGTCGATGGTGGCCGGGCCAAGCAGATGGAGATTCATATTGTTATAGGACCAGGTGTGCAGTGCACCGAGTGTGCCGCCGTAGAGGTTGACCTGTTTTCGGCTGAAGGGCTGAGAAGCGGCGTCGGCCCGAATGCCTCCGCTAGCCAGATAGAGATCACCGCTTCGGAGGTTCACCGTGGCAAAGGCGTCGCGGGTTTCATAGCCGAGCACAAGGCCCTGGAGCAATGCGGTGCCGCCCTCGATATTGAGGGTGGCATCGGCCTTCCAAGAGAGATAAAGCGGAGCGGCCCGGAGGTCCAGGGTGCCGCCCCGGAGGTTATACACTACCGGACTGGTGTTGCCTGTGCCATTGGTAGCGCCGCCCCAGACATTGGCCAACTTGGACATATCGGAAACCGAAGGCTGATTGGCCGTGCCGGCATTGGCGACCGTGCCGGAATGTTGATTCACCGTGATCGGGGCATTGGCATCATTGCCCAGATGGAAGAACTGCTGGATCAATAGCTGGGGCTGGCTGCCGGAGCCGCCGATTTCTACCGTGGCGCCTGCTCGATTGTTGCTGGTATTGTGGAACTTGGCTGGGCGTAAGGCGCCGGCGCCGAGCACCTGAAGCGTGCCGCCGGCCACATTGAGGGCCCCGCCGGAATAGGTGGACCCGGAAGCCACCTCCAAAACCAAGCAGCCGGAGTCGATTTTGGTGATGTTGCCCGAACCGGTAAACTGGCCGTTTAATGTGAGGCTGCTGCCTGCGGCAGCAGAGATGATGTTGGAGCCGTTCAGGGTGATCGGGCCTTGCCAGACGTTCTGGCCGCCGAGATTGCGCAGCGTGCCGCCCTGCAAGGTGAGAGATTCGCCGGAAATAAGGAGATTCTGGCCGGCCAAGTCTTGAGCCAATTCGAGGACGCCCCCTTGGACCAGCGTGCCGGCCGAGGTAGCACCCAGGGCCTGCGCATGGCGAACCTGGAGCGTGCCGCCGCTATTGACGGTGGTGGCGCCGGTGTAGGTGTTCTGGGCCGCCAGGATCAAAGGCCGCCGTTGACGTTCAGGGCGTCCGAGCCGCTTACCTCCCGGAACAAGACCGCAGAACCGCTGCCGGTCTTGGTCAGACTGGCGCCGGCGATTTCGACCTTGGTGTCGATCCGCAAAGCGGCCAAATAGGCAAGCCCCGTGGAGTCCAGCGAGGCGGCTTTGGTCGCCGAAATTGTGTTCTGGGAATCCAGAGTGGCCGCGCCGGTAAACCGAAGCAGACTTTCCTGGCTGTCTTGCTGCACGGCCCGAATCGTGAGCGTTTCGTCTCCACGGGTAAGGTCCCAGAAGATAAGTTTGTTCAAGGCCACCGTGATCGGCTCGCCCTGGGCATTGGCCACCCAAACCAGAAGATCACTCGCATAACTGCCGCGAAATTGGACAGTACCCGTGGAGGTAGGAAAATAGCTTTGCGCCCAGGTGGGATTGCCCAGACCGACAAGCCACACCGCGGCCAAGACCATCAGTCCAAGCCGTTCCAAACGCCAGAAACCTCGCTGCGCCATGACTCGACTCCTCAAAAGAAGTGGCAAACTGAAGGAGAATACCCTAGAAAACACCTTCCGAAAAAACCCAGAGGGCCTAAAACTTCCAGCCGCGCACCATCCGAGCGTCGGCGTGGAAACACCAAAAATCCTCCCATCGGTCCTTCGACGGTTCCGTGTTGTTGGGCTATTTTTGATTTATGCGGACTGCCTTTATCCTGCCTGGCTTCGGGCAGGCAGGCGGGCCACCACCGGGCAGCAAAAAACCGACGGCCTCGGGGTTGTCCCTAACCACCAAGCACTCCGGAATCCAAAACAGCCTGCCGGAGGAAACAGGCGTTGTGCGGGTCAATCGCCGAAGGCAATCGGTTTTCCCTTACGCCGGTAGGCGGTTTTGTTCTGCGGGCCGAAATACCAGTAAATGCCCGTACTACTCAATGGCGATTCAATACCCGAAAGAATCTGCCCCGGATTCCGTGGGAGGAAGCTGTTCCGTCAGAGATAGGTTGATATGTGTTTCGGTCAGAAATATATATTATTATGTTGATATGTTTTCTGAGAATGGAAGGGGCTTTTGTTTGGGCTTCTTTTTAGGGGGTTGCCAATCCCCAATGCGGCCCCGGAAGTTTGGTTGTGTTTCCGTTCCGACGTGACTTAGGAAACCCTGCCCTGTTCTCCCCCAGAGAAGGGGTCTCCTCCTGAGAACGTTCGAACATACCGCAGGGAAAAACAATTTAAATCTATTTCTACTCCCCCAAAGGTCCTTCTCAAGAGGATGGAAGCAAATTTTTTTCAGATTCTTTTTTGTCTAGTTTAACTGTTTTAAAGTTCACAAGGTAACTCCCCCAGCAGGGGGAGGAAAGATTTTGATATAACTCTTTTTTTATTAAGATGTTAGGAAAATCCGCTTTTAGCATTTCGCCGCGTTGTCCCCCCTTTTAGGTTAACTCTATAGGGGGGAGAAAAACAAGAAAAAATTCCACACCGTTTGACACAAAAATTCCCTCTCCGGTTCGTAATACGTTAGCCGAATGGCGGGACACAATGTGGCAGTGTCAGCGCAGGCAGGAATTCCGGGTGCTTTCTGCCTGCTCGAGGGCTCCTATGTGGCAAGCTGGCCCAAGGCAACCGGGGATCCACCTTTTCTGGATTTTTCAGAACTGCTAGTTTCGTGGGAATGACACCCCTCAGCCGGCGGTACCTCGGTCCCGCCTCCCTCTTGACGGCCAGGGGAGAGGCGGTAGCCGGACCTGCCCCCAAGGGGATTTTCATTCGGCTAAGATGCTACGAGAAAATACGAGAAAAGAAGTTGAGATCGGGCGGCAGGGAGAGGCTGTCCCGAAATTGCCTGCCGGGAGAACGGAACGGATGGTTTGCTAACCCTTCTGCTTTAGCAAAGTGCCGGTTTGCCCAGGTTTTGCGAGGGTGAGAGGCAGTAGGCTATTTGTCCATCCCGGCTAAAACGCCACTTCCAGGACAGCCTCTGAGGAGATGGCGTGAACAAACGCACTATTCATACCAAGGCATCCCGACATGGCAACGGGCAGGCCCGTTTTTGCCCCAACCTAATTGGAAACGCAGATGTTTATCGCCGTCGATATATAATTCAGTTCATCAGATGCAAGAACGGCTCCCAGGTCGTTTCTCGTCCGATTTTCGGACGAGTTAATAAGAGGAGGCACTTACGGTTGGAGAACTTATGCAATGGCGGCACCGCCTTTGAAGTTTTCATAGGGGACAGGGGCTCAGCGGGGACAGGGTCTCAGCGCGGCATAGGCACACGCTGAGACCCCATCCCAAAATGCCGGCGACGCCCACGCTGATCCTTCAAAGGAAGGCGGTTTGCTGGGAGGGAGAACTCCATATGGACTTTCACCAAGCCCGATGTTTGGGATAGGCTCTAAGCGGGGCTGTCCCGGCCAGGAGTCCAAGACACCTATACATTCCGGGCCAGACGAAACGTCCGTACTGTGCCAAGGAATGGAGACCTCTTGCCGCCCCCGGTGGGGTTAAGCCTCTTCGATGACTTTCCAGCCGAGGCGATCGGCCAGGGCATAAACGGCCTCTTTTAGGTCGCCGTAAAAGGTAACCCGGTGCCAGCCCCAGCGATCCCACTCCCGACGGAGCTTTTCGAAATCGCCCACCGGTGCACCGCAGAGTTTGGTTCGGCAGGCCCGGTCTTCCAGGTCATTGCCGACGCTCTTGGCCCGATGGAACACGATCTCTTTGCGGTCGGGGCCCAGTTCCAGGGTGCTAGTCATATAGCCTTCGGGCAACAAGGACCGGACAGCCGCCCCTTTGCGGTCCTCCGAATGGGTAAGAATCTGGAAGGGATTGGCCGGGCCGTTCGGTCCAAAGGCCTTGTTGTGAGCCACGCAGTGGGCGTAGATGATCTGGCGCTTCGCGCTGTCCAAGACCGGATCGGAGATGAAGCCAGGCCGACCCTGCGTCATCGTGGTCATCACGACCATGGTGAGCGTGGATCGGACATCGCACTCGCAGCCGCCGACCAAGCCCAGGCCATCGACCAGCGCCTGACTGTTCAATGTATAGAAGCCCATGCAGGGGTAGGCATGGAGATGGCCGCCGTAGAAACCGCCCAGACAGTTGATGGTAATGGCGTTGGCGCCGTGTTTTTTGAGCAGGGCTTTTTGGGCCAGGTACATGGCGGCGGATTGAACCAGGGTCTCCTGGGAGACATCTTCGATTTTGGCGGCGGATTTGGCCCAGCCGTCGGCAATTTGGCGGGCCTGCTCCATGTCGGCCTGTTTATAGGCCTCGTTGAGTTCGGCAAAGTCGATGCTCAGGACCGGCACGCCGAGTTGTTCCTGGATGGTTTTGAAGAAAGGCGGGCCGCCCCAACCACCGCCGACAGCCAGAATCTTGGCCTCCTTGAGCTTTCGAAGCGTCTCTTCCGGCGAGAGGCATTTGATCTCGTCGGGTTTGCAGCTCATGTCGCCGGCCGGAGGGGTCCGCTCTTGCCGGACCTTGGCCACGGCCGCCACAAAATCGGCCACCGTGCCGCCCTTGCGAAGCACCTCAAAGCATTTGACCGCCGCCACATGATCCTCCCAGTTGGAAGAGCCCATATAAGCGAAATTGGGCTTGCCCTGGCGGATGTAGCTGGCCGTGTAAACCAGGAAACCACCGCTGCCGGCAAATGGAAAATCCAAATATAAGGTGGGTTTTCCGGTTTCGACGGCCGTCTGCACCACCCGGTTCCAGCAGTTCATCTGATAGACGATATAGCCATCGGGCGGATTGGCCTGATCTTGTGCGATGATCTTTTTGGCGGCTTCGGGGCCGTTGGCCATGGCCGGAAGAAACTCCACGTCTGGGCAGGCCTCTTTGAACATTTTTTCAATTTTCTGCATGACCGGCCGGAAATCGAAGCCGATGTTCGGCCAATCGGGCTGCTGTTGGACTTCGCCGTGAAGAGAATAAAGCAGGCGAAGCCGCATTTTCGGTTCGGCAGCCCAAAGCCGACGGGCCGGTGTTGCCGCCGTCATCGCACCGGCCGCACAGGCCGCACAACTAGCCAAAAACCGCCGCCGACTCACACAACACCCACACCCACTCGACAAAGACCATGACTGGAACCTTTGCATCGCTTGGCACCTTTCGTAAAAAAGAAGACCAAAACAATCCTGAAACAATCCTCGATTTTCCAGCAGTTTGTGGAGGAAGATGGTTTATAGCAGGTAGCAGATAGACCATCGTAACCGTTTAGCCGAATGGAATATCCAGAATCTCTCATGCCTGCGCAAGCAGGAATCCAGACTCCCTAGTGCCTGCTGCTGTGTTTGTTCTGAGCAAGCGGCAACTGGAAGATATTTTTTGCACTGCCGCGTTCGCTGCGGAGACACGAAAGAATGTCCCCCCTCCGGCTTTGCTTTGTTCAGCCGGCCTCTTTCGCCGGGGGCGAGGAAAACCCGACCGGCACGAGGGGCGTAGCCCTCCGAAGCACAATGAGTGAGCCTTACTCGACTTTTTTCCATTCTATAGGACCAAACGCCTCGATAGTATGGACCAGGGCCTCCAGCCAATAGCAATCGCCGATCCCCACCGGAGTGGAGCGCATCCATTGGGCTAGTTGGGCCGGTTTCGTCTGGACGATCCAGCGCTGAATCGGGAAGATCATCCCGATCAATTCCGGCGTAACGCCCACGGACTCATCGCCAGTCCATCGAGTAAAGTAGGGCGCCTGATGCAGCCACCAGAGCGGGTACTTCGCTTCGACCAGACGGGTGCGGCGTAAGACCTCTTGCTTTTGCGTATCCAGCAGATAACGGAGGATCTCGGGGCAAGCATCCAGGAAGAGCCAGCAGTCGCCGGGGAAAAACGGTCGCCGTCGGGGATCATAGAAATAGGCAAACCGTGTCCGCTCCAGTCGTTTGAGGATGCGGGCGATGTCTTTGCCTTCGTCCAGATCTGCCGCCAGGGCGCTTTCGGCCCGGGCGAGCAGCTCCCTATCTTGGAACCTCTTGGCAAGCCGGGCCATCGCGATATGGGCGCCCATTTGGCCATAGAGTCGCGGCTCTTCGGCCAGACCGCGGAGATAGCGGGTCTTGATCTGGGTTGCATAGGGTTGGAGGGCTTGCCAATCGCCGGTGCGATCGCCGTACAACCAAAGGCCGTAGAGCACATGAAGCGTAGGACAATGGCCATACTCGCTGATGTATCGGCCTTGGGAGATCAGTCGGCCGTGCAGAGCCCGGCTGACGCCGTCGGTAGGCCCCAGGATACGCTCGGCATACGGGGCATGTTTGGGATCGGCGAGCAGGTAGTGTACATACTTGCGGATGGCCTCCTGCTGGGGGCTGGTGACGTGCGGATAGGCGTAGGCCAGCGTGGTGATGATCCGTCCTGGCTCATAGTAGAGCCAATAAGCATCCTCCGGGACGTCCCCATAACTGAGCCGGAGCGGGGCCAGAGGCGGACGATTGAGAATTTTATCCACTTCCCGCCGCAACTGAGCGACCAGCTCGGCGGTCGCTTGGGCATCGATCTGGCCGACCCGGTAGGTTTGCCAGAGATATTTGTCGTAGGAGTCCGCCGCCTTTAGGCTCCGTGCGTCCCACGGCACCAGCAGCAGAAGCCAGGGCACAAAGAAACGAGCAGGATTCATTGGGCGGTCTCCACACAGGTAACAGCGAAGTGTTCGGTAAAGTAGAGTTTACCTTCGGCGATGATGGGGGGAACGCGGCCTTCCGATGGCGTGGGAGTCCGTGGTACGCGGACCGTATCGCCGTCGCCCTGGGCGTAGTTGATCGGGGAGTGCCATCCGCCGCCATCCCAGCGGCGATAGATGGCGCTGATGCGAAAGTGTTCAGATGTTTCTAAGTTGATCGCGCTGGTACCCCGAAAATTCTGCCGCAAATACAAGTATTTGCCGCCGGTGCTCATGGCGTAGAGGTTGTCGGTTTCGGTGGTTTGATCGGCGAATCGACCGTTGTCTATCAGCAGACGATCGCCGGAGAGCAGATCGAAAGTACTGATGTCAATGGTGAAATTGGTGCCGAAGCCGCATTTGCGGATGATCGTGCCATGGGCGGAGGCCCACCAGAGGAGAGGCCGACCCTTATAATCGATGGCTGGCGGATGGGGCGGCATGCCGCAACCTTCCGTAACCCCCGTGGCGAGGATGTAATCTTTTTTGAGGTTGTCGGCCCGAAGGGCGAAGTGGATTTCCCAAACCTTTCCCTCCCCACGCAACCAACGTCGCAAGGCAGCCTGTTCGGTTTGGACATCGGGGTAGGCAGGCTTGAGATTGGGGTCCCAGCCGACCGGCTCGAATTTGCCCGCAATGACGGAATCGTTGATGTATTCACTGCCGACACAAATGATTGGCACCGTGGTGAAAAGGATGCGGTCAGCCACGGCCACCGGCCAGGTCATCCGGAAGCTTTGCCCCATGAGCTTTTCGCTGCGGGCCAGAATTTGGCCGGTCTGGGCGTCCAGGGCGACCGCCTCCATCGCCTCCGTACCCACATAGACTTTGCCGTGGGCCACGCACAGACCGCCTTGAATTGGAGCGTCCAGGTCCTGGCTTCTCCAGATTTCTTGGCCGTCCGAAAGGCGGAGGGCATGGACCCGTCCCGATTGGCTGGCCACATAGATGCGGTCGCCCACCAGAGCGGGGGCGCTGGTGATCGATTTGCCGGTGTCGAACTGCCAGAGTTGTTGCCCATCGGCAGCCCGCCAGGCAGTCACATAGCCCAAAACAGAACAAAAAACCACTATGCTTTCTGTCGCCACCCCCGGCCACAAGGAGCCGCCCGGCTGTTCGGCCGTCCAAATCGTGCGCCCGTCATCGGCATCTAGGGCATACACGTTGCCTTGGCAATCGCCCACAAAAAGTCGACCACCCACACAAATCGGTTGCATCGACCCGGCAAAACAAAACGGAAGTTCTTTGGGCATCGGCAGATTCCGCCCCTCCTGACTGCGCAGATCAGCATCCCAACCGGCCGCCTGCTTGGACTCCCGATTGCGCAGGATATGATCCGGGCCGAACCATACCCATCTAGCCCGATAAGGCGGAGGCACTTCGTCGGGTGAGTGCCCGTGGCGTTGGGCGTTTTGTTGCAGTTGCGGCCACGGGGCGCGCTTGGGGGCGCGGGCAGTCTGCCGGTCTGCCCGGCCTCCGGACCACGCCAGGCCAAGACCCGCACTGTCCAAAGGCTGCCCCGAACGATTCTGGGAACTGCCTCCCGGAGCGGCCTGAGCCACCCGATGGGCTTGCACGAACGGAGTCGCTTGGGGTGCCCATGCGGGGCGGGCCACCGCCTCGGTCTGGATCTGTGGATTGGCTTGGAACGCCCATTCGGCCTTGAGGACGGAATGGGCTTGGACGGGCGTATTGGCCTGGGGCAGGCAAATCGCCCACCGCCTCCCAGCGGACATGCCGCTGGGTACTACCCCAGACGGCATACCACCCAGTATGCTCCTTACCCAAGCGTAGAGACAGGAAATGTCCAAACTTTTAGCCACATTGGCGCCACTTGGGGTCGCAAAGATCAGTAGAACGGGTGCCGCCCAGAGGCCCACGATCAAACCGATAACCCAACCCCACCCGCAGCGTCTGGGAACGACCTTCCCGTAGTCCATCGCAGCGGCTCCTGAAGAAGACCCTGATAAAGATGATAAAATCGATATAACATCATCTTAGAAGCTGGCTTGCTATTGGCAGCCGGACGGTGGCTGGAACCGTTTCCAACCCTTTCAGGTTTACTAAAATGCTGTTGGATGGGGGGTTTGGGCACTCGGGGGACAGCCCGGTGGATACTGAGTCCGGCTAAGACGGAATTCTGGGACAGCCTCTTAGCCAAATGAAAAAACCCTTGGAGGAATCTGCTTGGGAGGTTCTGCCCCTTGGAAGGGTCTACCTTAGATCAACGCTTTGGCGGGTCTGCCATACACGCCGCTCCGTTCGGTTAAACTGTTATGGTTATTCTATAGCCACAAGCCACTCTTGACAACCACCCCTTTGGGAAGAAATGATGCTTCCAAAGGATGCTCTGGCGGAAATAACCTCGGCAAGGCGATATGGCTACCAAGTGCCTACTTATTATAGAAAGGAGGGCAAGATGTTTATGTGTTCATGCTGGGCGAGTGCTTCCGGTAGGGGTGAACTTGTTCATCTTCGCAAAACCAAGGGCCCCCAACATGGCCGAACAGGGAGTTTAGCGTCTCTACCATTTGCGAAGATCCATAGGCGGGGGCGGTTCGTGCGGGCGATAATCCAAGCGGCCCAAACGGCGGCCATGGGGATGCTGGTTTGCTTGAGTACGGGGCTATTGGCGGGAGAATCGGCAGGGGGAAAATCGGCCGAGCCGGCAGAAGGCACGCCCCCTCGGCCCGCTTCCGCCGACCAAGCCGCTTCGATTACCCTGCTCCCCATGCCGGCGACGGGGGGGGCAGAATCCGTTTTATGTGAGCAATCGGCCGCCGCTTGCGCCCAGCCCCTTTGTGAAACTGCCCATCGGCAGCATAAACCCCCGGGGTTGGCTCCGGCAGCAGCTCCTTCTGGCCCGAAACGGGATGGTGGGCCGATTGAAAGAAATTTCACCCTGGCTCAACTTCGAGCAAAGCGCCTGGGCCAATAAAGACGGCCAGGGCAAGTATGGCTGGGAAGAGATGCCCTACTGGCTGAGAGGTTTCGGCGACCTGGGCTATGTGCTGGGCGATCAGGAACTGATCGTCGAGGCGAAAAAGTGGATCGAAGCGGCCATGGCTTCCCAGCGGGAGGACGGCTGGTTCGGCCCCAGGGCCCTGCTTACCGGCCTGGACGGCAAACCAGACCTCTGGCCCCATATGCTCATGCTCAACGTACTGCAAAGCTACTACGAGTTCAGTGGCGATCGCCGGGTCCTGGACGTCATGACCCGGTATTTCCAATGGCAACATCGGCTTCCGGTCAGCGCCTTCGGCGAAGGCTATTGGCCCAAACTCCGGGCCGGTGAGAACATCGAAAGCGTGCTCTGGCTGTATAACCGGACGGGGCAGGATTGGCTTCTGGATTTGGCCCGCAAAATTCATGCCGGCATGGCTCGATGGGATGAAGATATTATCAATTGGCATAATGTTAACTTGGCTCAGGGGTTCCGGGCCGGTACCATCTTCTGGATGGTTTCCCAAAAACCAGAACATCTGACCTCTGCCGAACGAAACTACACGAAACTAATGGACATCTATGGCCAATTTCCCGGCGGTTGCTTTGTGGGCGATGAAAACTGCCGACCCGGATACACCGATCCCCGCGGCGGCATCGAAACCTGCGGTATTGTGGAGTTCATGCACAGTTTCCAGATGCTCCTCCGTATTACGGGGCAGCCCATCTGGGCCGATCGCTGCGAAGAGATCGCTTTCAATAGCTTCCCGGCCAGCATGACGCCCGACCAAAAAGGGCTGCACTACATTACCTGCGCCAACCAGGTCCAATTGGACCGGCACAATAAGGCGCCGGGCATCCAGAATGGCGGTACGATGTTCAGTTACAGCCCGTTTGAATGCTATCGGTGCTGCCAGCACAATGTGTCGATCGGTTGGCCGTATTATGCGGAGGAACTTTGGTTGGCTACGCCGGACGCCGGGCTGGCCGCCTCGCTCTATGCCGCCAGCGAAGTCGAGGCCAAGGTCGGAGATGGAACAAAAGTCCATATCATCGAAGAGACCGACTACCCGTTTGAGGAAACGATTCGCCTTCGGCTTTCCTGCAACAAACCGGTGCGGTTTCCGCTTTATTTGCGAATCCCCCGGTGGTGCAAGGGGCCGGAGTTGCAGATCAACGGCCAGGCGATTTCGGTGTCGGCCAAGCCACTCTGCTTCCTCCGGATCGACCGGACCTGGCAAAACGGCGATACGCTCACTTGGCGGCTTCCCATGGAGGTCCAGGTCAGAACATGGACAAAAAACCATAATGCGGTCTCGGTGGATTACGGCCCGCTGAGCTTTTCCATCCTGATTCGGGAAAAGTGGCAAAAGTACGGTAATCGGCACAAAGATTGGCCGGAGTGGGAAGTGTTCCCGGATTCGCCGTGGAATTATGGCTTGGAACGGGAAGACGTTCGGCATCCGGCGGAGTCGCTGCGGGTGGAACGAAGAGCCGGCCCATTGCCGGACAACCCGTTTACGCCGGAGACGGCACCGCTGCGGATCAAAGCCCGGGGCCGAAAGATACCCGAGTGGCAAATGGATGAACGGAACATGGTGGGCCGATTGCAGCCCTGCCCCGCCCTGAGCACCGAACCGATCGAAGAGATGACGTTGATTCCGATGGGGGCGGCCCGGCTCCGGATCGCCTGTATCCCGACGGTAACTGCCGGGCCGGAAGGCCACCGCTGGAAAGCCCCCAGCACCTGGAAGCTCTCGGCCTCTCATTGTTTTGAAGCCGACAGCCTCAGCGCCCTGAACGACGGCCTAGAACCGAAAAACTCCAACGACCATTCCATCCCTCGGATGACCTGGTGGCCCCACCGAGGCAGCCAGGAATGGGTGCAGTATGAGTTCGATAAACCCCGGCGAGTGGTGGGAGTGGCCGTCTATTGGTTCGACGACACCGGCAAGGGCCAATGCCGCCTGCCTGAGTCGTGGCGGCTGCTTTACCGAGAAGGCGATCAGTGGAAACTTGTTCCCAATGTCAAAGAGTTTCCTATAGCGAAAGACCGATATTGCAAGGTGCAATTTCCGGCCGTGGAAACCAGCATGTTACGCCTGGAAGTCCAATTGCAGAAAGACTTTTCCGGCGGGATTTTGGAGTGGAAGGTCCTGGAATGACCGGCCGCTGGGCGAGTCTCTAGCCTCCCCGGGACCGATTCCAATGGGAAGCTGGGTTACCGAGCAGCCGACTGAAGCGGACGGAGCGAAGCGAGGATTTCTTCCCGCTGCTGGGAATTGAACTTTTGTTGAACTATCTTCCTTGCCTCCTCCAACAGATCGTCCGTCCGAACCCGCCAAAACCGAACCACGCAGTCCCGGCTGTCCGGTGTGCCGTCCGAGGCGGTAACCAGCAACCGGCCGTCTTCGCTGAGACTCATCAGGCGCAGCCCGCCCGAATGCCCTCGTAAAATCACCGTTTTTTCGTCGGGATCCGAGGCGGTAAGGTTCCAGATGCGGACCGTGCGGTCGCCGCTGCCGGAAACCAGGCACTTCCCATCCGGGGTAAAAAGGACGCAGTGCACAGGCCCTTCGTGCCCCTGCAGGAGAATGGACGCCGCAGCCGGATTGGGCGACTGCAGGTCCCATAAGCGAATCACCCCGTCGGTACTGCCGGTGGCTAGCCACCGGGATTGGGCGTCGATGGCTAAGGCCTCCACCGCCTCGGTATGCCCCTGAAGCGGGATAGAGGCGCTGGCGGGTTCCGTGGCTTGGAGGTCCCAGAGGCGCACTGTGCCGTCGGCCCCGGCAGAGACGAGCCAACGGCTATCGGGACTGACCGCCACTCGGAGCACCGGCTTGGGATGGCCGGTGAGAATCCGTTGTTCGGCGGCGGGGTATTTGGCGTGCAGGTGATAGAGTCGAATGGTTCGATCGTCCCCGGCGGTAATGGCCCATCGGAGGTCCGGCGAGATTGCCACGGAGCGGACGGGCAGTTCATGGCCTCGGAGCACCAAGACCCGGGCGCCCGGTGGTTGGGCCTGCAAATCCCACAGGTGGGCCGGGTACTCCTTTTGGAAGGGGCTACCGCCGGCGGCCAGCAACCATCGACCATCGGCACTCAAGGTAGCGGCCAGAATAGGCCCCTGAGGGACGCCCACCAGCACCGGCTGCATCGAGGACCCCTTGGCCGAGAAGTTCCAGAGAAAAACCTGGCTATCTTGGCCGATGGTGATCAAATGTTTCTGATCCGGCGTCAGGAGCACATGAACCACTCCTCCCGTATGTCCGCGCAGCACGGCCGCCAATCCCGGCCCGTCTGCCCCAAGATTCCAAACCCGAACGGTGCGGTCTTCTCCGGCGGCCACCAGCCATCGACCATCTCGGCTTAGCGTCAATGCCGACACGCCGGGCGGTTGGCCCTCCAGACGCCCTCGCCCCATCTGAACCAAAGCGTCCCGGAGAGTCTGCTGTAAGGAAAGCGGGGGCGGGCAACCTTGATCCAAAAGGATCCGGGCGGCTTCCGAGGCCAAAAGGACGCTCCGCTCCGGTTCCAAAAACACCCGCTCTTGGGCCTGCCGGGCCAAGTGCAACGCCCAAATGATCTGATGTTCCTGTTGCAGCCGAGCGTTCTGGGTCTGAAGGGTCTGGCAGCGGGTGCTCCATTGCTCAATCTGCTCGCAAGCCTGCTGGTATTGCTGTTGGGTTTGCCGGATACGGGTTTCCGCCTCCTGAAGACGCTCCGTGGACCGGGCAATCTGCTGCTTTTGTTGCTGAATGAGATCCTGGGAGTCGGTTATCTGTTGCTGAGCGGATGCCAGCTCCGCTTTCAGTTGGGATATGGTTCGAGCGGACTGCACCCACCCCCATAGGCTGAGGGCCCAGATCAATAACCCTCCGAAAAGGGATAGGCTGACCGAAGCGGCCAACCCGGGACGTTTCTGGCACCAGCGGAGCAGACGCTGGACTGGCCCAAGCTGCTGCGGCGCCTGGGGCGGCCCGGAAAGCCATCGTTCTAACCACTCCCATTGGAGATTCTGCTGATCTGGGGCCATGGTACCCCCCTTAAGGATGAACTCTGCATCCGCCCCCCGCACCGGAACACGAAGGCCACCTTGCCCCCCTCTGCACCCCGCTGGGCTGAAGCCGACGGAGCCCCTCCGTCGGAGCCCGGCCCCACCCAAAGGCCCCCCAACCGCCTTTTGGGGCCTCTGGTACTGAGTGTCTGGACCTAGCCGTCCCAAACCCCCAGGGATAACCGGCCGCTCCCTATCCTCATAAGAAGCTCCCATCCTTTTGGAGACCCGACCGTGTACCGCCCCGGCTCCTGGTAAAATCCTTCCCACCACTTTTCTAGGGCATCTGCTTTTCTTTAATTCGACCCCTTTCTTCTTTACCATCCGCCAAAGAGAAACTTCCCCTACAAACGCTACATCCGATAAACTTTCAGCAACTCCAGCGGCCTCCCTGGCCTATTCTGCTGGGAGCGTGCGCCAGAAACTCCTATCCGGGGCTCCGGAAAAGCGGATGTTTCTGTATCCTCCGAAAGAAGCCTCCGGAGACCTCTCTCCACAGAACGAAATTGGTATAAAATTGGTATAAAATTTGGTCTGGAAAGTCTCATGGCGATAGACAAACCTTTTGGGCTTGGGTTCAGGGCGAACTTAATCACACAGCCAATTGGAAGCAGAGCATAAGATGGATTTTTTCTTTTTGCGGCAGAGCACAGGTGGGAGATTTGCAAAGGGCCAATGCCCACGGGCCAGGAAATTTCCCGGCCACAAAGGCAGAAAAGGGAGAATCTTTGTGGGGCTGACCGGGCTGGTATGGACCAATTTTTGTTTGGCCCTTTGGGCGCAAAATACTCTGGTCGAGGTGTTGGAGACGCCCCAGGCTCTGTCCGCTCACCAACAAGAGGAGCTGTATCGCCAGCTTCAAAAACAGGCCGAGTATTGGGAACGGCAAGCGGCGATCGTGAAAACGGTGGTCAAGCTGGTCCGGCCCACCGTGGTCCATATCGAAGCCGAGCCAGGCATCCCCAGCTTGCCCCAGCGCCCCGGTACCCAACGAGTGGAAGAAGCCGGATCGGGCGTGATCGTGCAAATCCAAGGCAAATTCTACGTACTGACCAATCGGCATGTGATCAAAGGATCCGGTATCGGCGGCATCAAAATCTCTCTGGCCGACGGACGCCGGATTTTTCCTACCCGCCTGTGGGACGACCCGGAAAGCGATGTGGCTGTCTTGGCCGTGGATGCGCCCGGACTGACCCCGGCCCGTTTGGGCAAAAGTAAAGAGGTGGAAATCGGGGATTTTGTCCTGGCGGTGGGCAGCCCCTTCGGCCTGAGCCATTCGGTTACCTTCGGCATTATCAGCGCCAAAGGTCGGCGGGACCTGGAGTTGGGCCATGCCGAGGTCGTTTTTCAAGACTTCCTCCAGACGGATGCGGCGATCAATCCGGGCAATAGCGGCGGACCGTTAATCAACCTGCGGGGGGAAGTGATCGGTATTAACACGGCCATTGCCAGTAATTCCGGCGGCAACGAGGGCATCGGGTTTGCCATTCCGATCGACATGTTTATGTTCGTGGCCAACCAACTGATCGAAAAGGGCAAGGTGGACCGGGCGTTTTTAGGGGTGCATTTGGATTCTCGGTTTGGGCCGGCTATGGCGGCCGAAGTGGGACTGCCTAGACCGATCGGCGCCCGGATTTCCGGTATCACCCCCCAATCTCCAGCAGCGGGTGCAGGCCTCCAGGTTGGCGACATTATCCTGCAGTTCGACGGACAACTGGTAGAAGATGCCGGGCATTTAATCAATCTCGTGGCTACCACTCCGGTGGGGAAAAAGGTCCCTCTGGTGCTTTTCCGGGACCGAAAAACGCTGAGCCTGGAGGTTACCTTGGCCGATAGGGCACAATTCCTTCCCAAACAATGAAACCTTCCTGATTTCCCTATATTTTCTATCTTCTCTTCGGTAATGGTGCGGATAGTCCGGCACCTCCGCTTAGAGGGATTTGACCTATCCAAAGGTAAATTATTAACCCCCCATTGGCGGGAGGTGCTTCTCCCGATTGGCCTTTGGCAAGGGAGGCTTCCCTCAAGAGGGATGCCCTCTGGAGGCATGTTATTCCCCCCGAATAGACGGGGCGGATTTTTGGAAAAATTGGAATTTCTGATAAAATCCGCCTATTTTAACAGTATTTTCTGCCCCGACCTTACCGATGAAGTTATAACGAACTTCTTTTCGGCGGGGATAAAAGGTCTTTGTCCGGCAAGGCCACAACTTTTCTAAAAGTCGGGGCTTGAGAGAAATGAACATCAAGACTGCTTTTCTTGCATTTTTAGGGGGGGTCAGTTCCCCTCTTTGGTTGAATATTTGCGTTGCCCAAGAGGGGGTACGATGGGAACCCCTCTCTCTTCAAGCGGCCCAACAGCGGGCTGCCCAAACCCGCCGGTTGGTCCTGGTCCACTTCTGGTCTCCCAATTGTGGGCCTTGTCAGAAGATGGAGCGGCTGGTATTCAGCCGACCGGATGTGGCCGCTGCCGTTGAAGCCTCTTATGTGCCAGTCAAAATCAATGCAGATCAATTTCCTTACACGGCCCGGCAATTCGGAATCACCGCTTTGCCCACCGATTTGATCTTAAGCCCCGAGGGCCAGGTGATTCGGCGATTTCAGGGGGCCGTGCCCGCAGAGCAGTATATCGCCCAACTGCACCGGGTGGCCATGGAGATGCAAGTGGCCGGTGTGGGCAGTCCAGTGGGGCCGACAAGTGCGGGTGGCCCCCCTTCCGGAGGGAACCCACCTATAGCTGGAAGCCGACAAATCCCACCCGGCCAGCCCATACCTGGCGGGCCACCCATAACTGGGGGCCAATCCATACCAGGGAGTGCCCCCATAACTGGCGGTCAGCCCTTCCCAGCCGGGCCACCTATACCGGGTGGATCCCCAATCCCGGGTGGCCAGTCCATCCCAGAAGGCCAATCTATAGCAGGTCCTCCAAGCCAACCGGCTTGGCCGTCTTCCTGGAGGACACCGGCATCTGCCCTGCCAGAGACCCCGACTACCCCTTCCTCTTCAGGATATCAAAATACCCCGGTAGTAGCACCGGTAGGTGGCCGATATGCCGGCGTGCCCAGTGGGAATCCCCTTCCCCCAGACACTCCCTCGAATGCCCCGCCGGGTTCGGACCGGTATGCCGGGATTGCCTCAGGTGTACCTTCTCCGAATGTATCCCGTCCTACTTCTGGGAGTTCTTACGGAGGTGTTAACCCCTTGGGATCGGGTCCGGGATCGGCCGAAAATAGCCCTCTGCCCTTAGCAGACCGCACCATGGGATCTCCGCCCGGGGGTTCTCCTTCCGTAGCATCCTCCTCTTCGCCGCTTTCTTCGCCGAATCCCTCTGGCGCTACTCAGGGTGATGTGGCTGGGAAACCCTCCGCTCCGGAGGTTTCCGCCGAGCAAAGGGGGCTTGATACCACCTTGCAAGGGACAACCGGCACGGTTCGCTCAGAAGCGCCTCCTTTGGGCAGCCGGTCCAGTTCGGGGGGTTCTGGGAGCACTGTGACAGACAGTCCCGGGGGACCCTCTGGCACCCCGGTAGCAGCCGATTGGCCCCCCGGCCTTCCTCCTTTAGGATTGGAGGGGTATTGCCCGGTTTCTTTAGTGGAAAAGCGTCGGTGGGTTTTGGGCACCCATCCTTGGGGGGTTATTCACGAAGGCCGAACGTATATGTGCGCCGGGCCGGAAGAACAGAAAAAGTTCTTAGCCAATCCGGAGCGGTATGCCCCGGTCTTGTCCGGCCAGGATGTGGTCCTGGCCACAGAGCGGGGCCAACAGGTGCCGGGCCGACGGGAATATGGCGTGTTTTATCGAGGCCGGGTGTATCTGTTTGCCGAACCGGCTACTTTAGACGCCTTCCGAAAAAATCCCCGCCGGTACATCGATGCCATTTCTTCCCCTTCTCCTTCGCCGCCCGAAACAGCCGCTCGCCGATAGACACCGTGTACAAAGCCCATTAGGGGGAGTGCTCCTCCCGTCCACACGGCCTTTGGGCAGAGCTAAGGCGGTAGGGAAAGTCCCACCTGGTAGAATCTCGCGGGCGAAACCGGGTGGGAATTACCCCCCCTTGAGTTGGACCTGCAGAGGATTATTTTCCTTCGATCAGTCGGCTGAGGCGGACGACCTGACAGCGCACGGCCTCCAGGCTAGGGTTCAGTTTGAGCGCCCGGCGGAAGCTTTCCAGGGCGGAGCGGGGGTTATTCAACCGAAGATAGGCATGGCCCATGCCGGTAGCCGCGGCAAAATGATACGGATTTAGTTCCAGGGTTTGATGGCAATCTTCAATAGCGCCGGTATAATCTTCCATGCCGAAACGGGCGATGGCGCGTTGATTCCAGGCTTCGGCCAGCCAGGGGGCTTCGGCAATCAATTGGCTGGCCCGTTGGGCCGCTTCCTGATATCGCCGAGACTCATTGAGCCGAACAATCACCGCCAAAAGTTCCTGCTGTTTGGGGGTGCCAGCCCGGCGCCAGACGGATCGGATGCCGTTTTCTGCCAACATGCGGACCGTGCGATCATCGTCATGCAGAGCCCGGCCCATGGTGGCATTCGCTTCATAATCGCCCAATAAGCCCAGGGCCAGAACCGCGGCCCGACGAATCTGGGGTGCCGGATGCTCCGCCAGACGTTGCAGGGTCCCCTGGGTATAATACTGCTGCACATGGCGGAGAAATTGGGCCGTGTCCTGGTCGGCCAAATAGGTTTCGTAAAAGGAGACCAGAATCGGCAAGCGAACACCCGGTGTACTCACAGCGTGGTCCTCCACAGAAACAAGCCGGGGCTTGGAAGCAAGCTCCGGTGAGGAATCTGGATTTGGCCTAGGCTGGGCGGTTATTCTAGGTTGGGCGGTGATTGCCGAAGTGCCGCCACAGTCTGGATACTTTCGATTGTACCCAGAATGTTCCCTTTTTGCTACGGGAAACCTTCGGGAAATGGGTGGGTTCGATGGGTAGAGGAGCGGCTTTTTGTCTCGGAGCGGCTTCCTCAGGGCCGTTGCTTTCCGGCTAGATAGCCAGATGCCACTACAGGGTTGACTTTATCCCCCGGAAGGGATTGCCACCATCTGGGGGGTAGCCGACTTTTACCGCCAATCCATTGTCGGGGCCTGGCCGGGTGGATATCAAAATAGAAAGAAGACTTCCAAAAGACTTCCAAATAGAAAATAGAAAAAGGAAAGAAGACTTCAAGGAAAGAAGACTTCCGGCGGCAAATCGGGAGCGAAGTGGGCGGGGGAAGCAAAATCAGCTTTTTCCTGGGCGGAATGCGGAGAGCCTATCCGAAAGCGCCGGCGAGGCAGAGGGGGTCAGCGGCAGGGACGGGTTTTCGCACAGGGGCGTCCATCTGCCCGGCCCAATGCCGCAGATCGTTTTTGGGCGGAAGGAGAAGCGGATGGGTTGGAAAGGCCTTCTGATGGTAGGGGCAATCGGGTTGGCCTGGATGGAAGGGGAGGCCAGGGCCGGAGGCTTTCCGGGGGCGGAGGAACCGTCTCGGGCAACTCCACAGGGTGTAGAAGTCCATATCTTGAACTCTTTGCTGGGGCCGGTCGAACCGTCTCCGGCAACTCCTCCCGGCCGGTTGGGGCAACCGACGACGCCGGTCGACAATAGCGCTGACCCACATCCGGCGTTTTCCGGCAACATGGCCGAACAAACGCCGGCAGAACCCATGCCGTGGCTCACTGGGGAAGCGGCCTATCGGCGTCTGAAGGCATCCGTTGGCCAAGCCGGTATCTTATGGAACCAGACGCCCCTTCGGGAGGCCCTGGAAGAACTGGCCAGACACAGCCGGATCGCTTTCTTGTTGGATCGCCGGGTGGATCCGGGGCAAACGCTGGACCTCCAAGTGGCCAATTGTTCTCTATTGGAGGCGTTTGCGGCCATTGCCCAAGATCGGGGTCTGGGAATCTGTCTGGTGGGGCCGGTGGTCTATCTGGGGCCTCCGGCGGCTACGGAACGCTTGAACACACTCATCGCCATGGCCGAGGAACATGTTCAAACATTCCCCTTGGCGATGCAGGAGCGGTTTTGGGAGGAAAGGGCGCTGCAATGGCCGGACCTGGCCACTCCTCGGGAAATCCTGGACGACTTGGTCGGCTCGGCGGGTCTGCAGATCCGAGCCGCCGATCGGCTGCCGCACGATCTTTGGGCAAAAGGCTCGCTCCCGCCGCTTTCGTTGATCCGTCGATTGTGCTTGGTGTTACATCAGTTTGACTTGACGTTTCAGATTCAGCCTGATGGTCGGCAGATTGCCCTGGTGCCACTTCCGGAACGGATCGCCTTAGTGCGGAGCTATCCAGGGGGAACTGACGTACAGCAGCAGGTGCATCAAATCACCCGCATCGCGCCGGCGGCCGAAGTCCGCCTCAGCGGAGGAAAAATCTGGATTCGAGCCCGACTGGAAGACCACTACCGAATCGCCTCCCTGCTGGACCCGGCCCGAAAGTCCGCAGACCCTTTCCTGGAGCTGCAACAGGTTCTCGATCGGCCCGCCAAACCGACCCCAAAAACGGCCAAACCGTCCGCTGGCCCCGGAGTGCCGATAGAACAAATCCGGATCGATCGTCTTGAAATTCGCAATAAACCGCTTCGACAGGTGCTGGATGTGCTAAGCCAACAGCTTGGGCTGGAATTCCGGATTCCGCCGGAAGTGCTCCAACAGGCCGGTGTAAGTCTGGATCAGCATATTTCCCTGCAAGTGCAGCAGGCTAGCGTCGATCAACTGCTGGAGAAAATCTTCCAACCGTTGGGACTGCGGTTTCAGCGTCGGCACCGGGTGGTGGAGGTGAAGCCGTAAGGATTTTTGGAACCGTTTCGCCGGAGGAAACCAGAGGGCCTATCCCCCGCCGCCGAGAGACTCAAGGTGCGGGAGGCCCCTTGGTTGGTACTGCTGGGAAAGCAGCAGTCCAGGCTTGTTCCTGCGAAAGGAGCAGTCCAGAGAACATCGCCTGTATTTTCTGGGTTCCCGCTTGCGCGGGAATGAGACGGAGGGCGTTTGTACAGGGCAGGCCTTTGTGGGTCATTCCCACGAAAGTGGGAATCCTGGGTCCCCCTCACCCGGTGGTGCCTTGGGCACCGCCGGCCTCTCCCACGAGGGGAGAGGCGTATGTTGGGTTCACGCTTGCGCGGGAATGACACAGAGCAGCCTCCGTTCGGCTATTATGGTACGGAAGGGATTGTTTTGCCCGGCCTGTGTTAGCAGCCGTGTTTTTCTAGCTTTTCTCGAAGGACGTCTGATGTAAATGGTTTTACCAGATAGTCGGACACGCCGGCCTGAATGGCCTGGAGGACTCGCCCCTTTTCTGCCTCGGTGGTTACCATGATGATGGGCACCTTGGGGTCTTGGGCCCGGATAGCCTGGACCACCTCCAGGCCGCTTTTGCCGGGCATGTTCCAATCCGTGAGCACCAGATTGAACTCGCCGGGTTTGAACAAAGCGATGGCTTCGTTGCCGTCGGCCGCTTCCACGGCATCGGTAACCCCAACGGCCTGAAGCGAACGGAGAATGATCTTCCGCATGGTGCTGGAATCATCGGCCACAAGCACTTTCGTCATGGCAGACCCTTTCTCCAAGAAAAGCCCGAATAGAGATACAAACCAAGAAATAGCCAGACTCACAGCCGGAAAAGGACTTTCGGACGTCTGGGTTGCCTGGGGGACCCTCTGGCCGGGGAGATGATCAAAAGATACCCCCCAACCGGAGCGTAAATTTTCCTGCCGAACACAACCCTTCGCAGCCGTCCCGAAATCGCCTGCCGGAGGCCGAACGGACCGCTTCCCAACGGTTCTTCTTTACCCAGTCTCTTTTTGTCTGGGGTTTTCACGGGTTGGGAAGCTCGGCCGTTGGATGGCGATCCCGGCTCAACATGGACACACGGGACGGCTTTTTTTTCGATAAGACGCACCGAAAAGCATTCAAGAAAACTTAGAATATCGCCGGGCGAAAGGCAAACGGCAGGCCTTCGTTTTCCCCATGGGAGGAGGGGAATCTCTGTCCCACTACCCGCCATTTGGGGGGGTCGATTTGTGTCAACATGGGGGCCTGATCTCTTTTTTCCTATGGACCGAAGAGGGGCTTTTATACGCTACCGTTTTTCTCCCCAGGGCTGGGGCAGATCATACCAATTGAACCGATGGCGCCGATGGGAAGGGGCAGACCAAAAATGCCACCCTGGACCGGTTTCGCAGCACTTTGCCAAGCCAGGGAGGACGAAGGATTCCACGTGCATTAGGGTCGATTCCAAGCTATACACCTATAGGACCCTACTGTATTGTGCAGAGATTTCCTCCGAGGCCGAACCTGGCGTTGGGTTCGGCGGCACTGGGGGAAACATGTCCATTTTGGAAGAAAAAAACTCCATTGCCTCAGGGGGCGTAGCTATGTCCACGATGGTTCAAGAAGGCGTCTTGGTGGAGAGTCGTCATCGGGAAGGGGCCGGGTCGTTGCAACTGGTCAGTTTCCGCCTCGGCCAGGAGGAATACGGCATTGAAATTACCAAGGTGCAGGAGATCATCTTGATGGGGGAGATCACTCGGCTGCCGCAAACACCGCCGTATATCAAGGGGTTGATCAATTTGCGGAGCACGGTGATCCCGATTGTCGATTTGCGGCTTCGGTTTGGTCTGCCGCCGCAAGAGGCAACGGAAGAAACCCGGATTCTGGTGGTCAACGTGCGGGGCAAGACGATCGGCATTATTGTGGATGCCGTCAACGAAGTCCTTCGGATTTCCAAGGAGCAGATTGCTCCGCCGCCGCCGACGGTAGCCGGTTTGGGGCGGGAGTATTTGTCCGGCCTGGTGAAACTCGAAAATCGGCTCCTGATCCTCTTGGACATCGAAAAACTGTTTGCAGATGAACAGAATGTCAACTGATGGGCAAGTACCCTTTTTAGCTGAACGGAGGGATTTCACCTCGCTTCCGTGGATTTTAGGCGAGGGAGCCATTCGCTTCTTCCCCGGTGTTCCAAACGCCAGTGGAGCGAAGGGAAGACGGCTGCGGGGGACATTCCCACGAAAGCGGCAGTCCAGAAAGTATCCCAGAGTTCCCGCTTGCCCAGAAACACCGAAGCAGGGACAAAGTAGCCTGAATTCCTGCTTACGCAGGAATGACACATTGCACCGCTTCCTTCGGCTAAAGTGTTACCTCTCTCCCGCAAATCGGAGAGGCGAAAATACCTGGCGGTAGGAGCACGCGGAGGTGGGACCGGCTGCTTCCCTGTGGAGCGGCTTATCGGCCCCGCCTCATCAGGAGTTGTCGAAAGAGGCGATCCCAAAATGCCATTTTGTACACGGAGGCACAACCCACCGGAAAGCCCGGTCTGCTAAAACCCCCATCCAACGGGCATTGGGTAAACCGGAAGGGTGGGGAAACGGTTCGGATCGCCCGGGATTCCCATTTTGGGACAGCCTCTAAGAAGGGCGTAGGGAGTAGCTGGCATGATGAGCGATAGTCGAAATGCGATTGTGCCGATTCCACCCGTCGGCAACCTGGAGCAGGTAACCGACGCCCAGTTGGCCCGCTACGGGGAACTGATTTACCAGAAGACCGGCATCCGGATTTCGCCGCAGAAGAAGATGCTTTTATCGAATCGGCTTCGACGGCGGCTGCGAGAGACCGGCATTACGGATTTTGAGGCGTATTATCAGCATTTGCGGAGTTTGCCGCCAGGCCATCCGGAATGGAACGCCTTTTTGCAGGAGATTACGACGCATGAGACGTATCTATTTCGGGATGAGGTGCAGTGGCGGTGGTTTCGGGAGGAGTATTTGGCCCGGGTGGCGGCTGAGGCCCAGGCGGGCCGACGGCCCCGGAGTTTGCGCATCTGGTCGGCGGCCTGTAGCACGGGGGACGAAGTCTATACGATCGCCTGTTGTATTGCCGCCACCCTGCTGAACTATCAGCAATGGAATATCACCATCCTGGGCACCGACATCGGCGCCGGAGCAATTGCTCAGGCACAAGCCGGGGTATTTGGGGAGCGAGCGATGCGGCTTGTGCCGGAGGAGTACCGGCGACGGTTTTTTGTCAAAGCCAAGGATGCGGCCATCTGGCAGGCCGGTTCGGTGCTGAAGCAGATGGTTTCGTTTCGGCAGCACAATCTGCTGGAGCCGCTCCGGGTGGCGCCGTTTGATTTAGTGTTTTTGAAAAATGTGTTGATCTATTTTGATCCGGCTTCCAAAAGGCGGGTTTTGGAAAATGTGCGAGCTCTGATCAAACCGGGCGGCATGTTGATTACCGGAGCAGCCGAGGGTGTGGCGGAATTCCTGCGGGATTTTGAGCGGCTGAATCCTTGGCTGTATCGGCGGCCTGTGCCTGCCCGAGCAATGGAGGTGCGTCGATGAGTACCGGTCAACCCCCTGCACGGGACGAGTTTTACGAAAGCCTTTTGGGCGATTTTTTGGATGAGTCGGCCCAACTGCTGGATCGGCTCAACGAAGACCTGCTCAAGCTGGACGAATGGACGCAGGCCAACGAAGACCTGCCAGAGGCCCCTTGTGATGAAGATTTGCTCAATAGCATGTTTCGGGCGGCCCACAGCCTCAAGGGGCTGTCGGCCATGCTGGGCCTGCAGGAAATCAATCAACTCACCCATAAGGTGGAAAACGTCTTCGACGCCGCCCGAAAAGCCCAAATCCGCATTACCCGCGACGTGGTGAATCTGATCTTTGAGGCGGTCGATCGCCTCAGCGCATTGATCGAGGCCTTAAAAGACCCCGATGCCGAACCGGTCGAATATGAGACCGTTTTGGAAAAGATTCACCAGCTTTTAAAGGCCAGCGGCGCAGAACGGCCGATATCCACCCAGACGGATGCCGAACGCGCTTTGGCCGCCCTCGAACAAGCGGTGCAGGCATTGAACGAGGAAACCGGCCCGCCAAGCCAGCAAACCCTCCCGAGCGGCTCGGCGTCTGCTTGCCAAGCGGCTCCCCTTGCCCCGGCACAACCAGAGGGCGATTCCGGGCCGACCGGTTCCGCAGAAGGCGATTCTCCGGAAGGCGGGTGGCAGGTTTCCGGCAATGGGGCGGCCGGGCCGGTATCCTCGGAAGCCCGATCGGCTGCCGCGGCGCTACCCTCGGGAGGCCCATCGGTTGCCGGGCCGGGCTGCTCCGCCGAACTGGTCGATCCCCTGGCCCATATCAAAGACGAACCCAGTCTGCCCCCCAAATATGTAGGTATTTTCATCGACGAGGCCTCGGAGACCCTGGATCAATTGACCGAGATTTTGCTGGCTGCGGAAGGGGCTGGCCAAAAGGAAACAGTAGAACAGTTGATGGTCTTGGCCCACCGCTGGAAAGGATCGGCGGCATCCATCGGGCTGCATCGGGCGGCCAAAGTGGCCCACTTGATGGAGGACATCTTGCAGGGGCTCCTGGCCGATCTAGCCCCCTTGACCCCCGCACTGACCGACCTGCTTCTCCGGGCTACAGACGGGCTCCGGCAATTTGTCGATTCGCTTCGGCAAGGACATCCCAGCATGGAGCATTTGGGGCCGGTGGCTCGGGAGTTGCTGGCCGCCCAACAGGCAAAACAGGCAGGGCAACCCTCCGGAGCGGTTTCGCCCGGCCCCACGGGCAGCGCACCTGTCCCGCCAAGCCCACCGGCTGTGGAAACCGGCCGATATCCGGAGCCTGCCACCGCCGAATCGGGGGACCGGGAAAACCAATCCGGAAGCAGAGAAACCAGGCATGAAGATATTTCCACTGTCGAATTGGCGGGCCCGCCCTCCGAACTGTCTGCTTTGCCCGAGGCAACTATGCCATTATCCGGCCAGGCATCTGGGACGCCGCTGACCGAACTGGGCAGTCTGCCCCAGATACCTTCTCCGTCGGCCGCGGAAGGCCAACCTCCGGGGGCTTCTTCCCCGTCGTCCCAGCAGGCTTCCCAGGTCTCCGGCGGGGCGGGCACCCTGAGCGCCGCGTGGCGTCAGAAAGTGATCGCCCAAATCCCCGAAGGCGCCCGGGCCGTGCTGGGGCAAGTCTATTTCGAACCGAATCTTCCTTTGGTGGGGCTGAAGGGGAAACTGATCTACGAGAAGTTATGTCGGCTGGGAGAGGTGTGTCAATTTGATCCGCCGCCGGAAACCCTGGAAGAGGTGGAGGAATTGGAAAAAGTTTCCTTTGGGCTATTGACGGAACAGCCGCTGGCAGCCGTGGAAAGCCAGTTGGAGATTGCGGGGGTGCGGGGAAGGGTATTGGAAAGTTGGCCGCCGGAAAGTTCCCCAGCCGGGCCATCCACCTCGGAAGCCTCGACCTCCTTTACAACCCTCCAGGTGGCCCGGCGCCAGGCGGACCGGGGCCAATCGACGGTCCGATCCGGTGGAACGGGTGAAGCCGCAACGGCGGAAAAAACCGACCTGGCCAGAGGCGGAACTCCTCCTGCCCAACCTGGCGTTTCGGGGGTTAGGCAAACTGGGCGCCCGGCGGCTGGCGCAGCCTCCGGTCCCCCTTCCGGCAGTCCAACGTCTGTCCAAATGGCTGCGGCAACGGCTGGCAGAGTTTCCTCCGAGGAGGCCGATTCCACCGCCCGGCAAGGGTCCGCCGGACCGGCTGCGCCCGAAGCTGCCAAGCCCACGGAAACGCTCCGGGTGGATATCGAACGGCTCGATGAACTGATGAATCTGGCCGGTCAATTGGTCATTAACAAGGCCCGGTTCAACCGAATCGGCGACAATCTGAAAACACTCCTTTCGAGCCGAAATCCTCTGCAAATGTTAGAAAGGATTTCGGCGGCCCTGGAGGCGATGGGCCAGAGCAGCCGATTGCAATCGAAGGATGCTCAGGGAGAACTAGAATCGCTGCGGGCCACCGCACGACGCATCCACCAGGAGCTGGTCGATCTGGCCAAAGAGCTGCAAGTGCTGCCACGTGCTCGGCAGGCCGTCTATGAGCTGCAAGAGGCGGTGCATCAATTGGAGCGAGTTACCGACGGCCTGCAGCAGACGGTCATGCAGACGCGGATGGTGCCGATCGGCCCGCTGTTTGCGCGGTTTAAGCGCGTGGTTCGGGACATCACGAGGCTAAACGGCAAAAGCGCCCGGCTGGTGATTTTGGGCGAAAAGACCGAACTGGACAAACGGATGATCGACGAGTTGGGCGATCCGCTCATCCATCTGGTGCGCAATGCCTTGGATCATGGGATTGAGCCGCCGGATGTCCGAGAGGCCTTGGGCAAACCTCGCCAAGGCACGGTAACCCTGGAAGCCTTCCATCGGGGAAATAGCATTGTCATTCGGGTCTCCGACGATGGCCGGGGCTTGGACGCCGAGAAAATCCTCCGGAAAGCCATTGAAAAGGGGCTGGTCAGCCCTGCCGATGCCGAGAAGATGACCCGGGAGCAGATTTATCAACTGATCTGGCAACCGGGCCTGAGCACTGCGGAGAAGGTAACCGAGATTTCCGGCCGGGGCATGGGCATGGATATCGTGCTGGCGAAGATTTCGGAGCTGAACGGCACGGTGGAGATTGATAGCACGCCGGGCGTCGGCACGACGATGACCATCAAACTGCCGCTCACCTTGGCCATCTTGCCCAGCCTGATGATCCAGATCGACGGGGATACCTTTGCCCTGCCGATCGAAGCGGTGGCAGAGATTGTGCACCTAAAGCGGTCGGATATGTACACCATTCAGGGCCGATGGGTGGCCCGGGTCCGAAACACCGTCATCTCGGTGGTCCACCTGCGAGACCTGTTTACCTGGAATCAGCCCGGCGTCCTTCCAAGCCAAAAATCCGATCAGACCACGTTGGTCATTTTGGGCGAGACGGGCCGCCAGATCGGCTTGGCCGTGGATCACGTGCTGGGCGAAGAAGATGTGGTGATCAAGTCGATTTCGGAAAATTACCATAATGTACCTGGTTTGGCCGGTGCCAGCATCCTGGGCGATGGCCGCGTGGCCTTGATCCTAGATGTAACGGCCCTCGTGGAGATGGCTTCCGGCCGACATGCGGTCAGTTCCTGTTAGGTGGACTGGAGGCACCCGGACCCAGTGCCACCTTGGAGGAGTCCTTGGGATGGGCAGCTCCTCCAGATCATAGGAGCACTCCGGGTGGATCAGTCGCATAAGGGAGGTTGCCATGAGCGCGACATCGGTGCAATCGGAGAAGTTGAAAGTTTTACATGATCTCTTGGCAGCGGCCACTCATGAGGCGTCGGCCACCATGTCCCGATGGACGAACGGCCTGATCAGCCTCAGCCTGGATGAGGTCCGGGAGTTGCCGTTGGAAGAGGTGATCCGGGGGTTAGAGCTGGATGACCAATTACTGATTATGGTCATTCTGAGTTTGGAAGGCCCGTTGGGCGGGGAGATGATTTTGACCTTTGATGAGCAGAACGCCCGCCAATTGGCCGCCTCCCTGCTCAACCGGCCCGTGCCCCCGGAGGGCGAATGGACCGAATTGGAAAAATCGGCCCTGACGGAAACCGGCAACATCTTGGCTTGTGCGTATATGAGTGCGCTGTCCCGGCTGATTGGGGAGGATTTGATGCCCACGGCCCCCTATTTTCTGCAGGACTACGGGGCCAGTGTGATCCAACAGGCTCTGTTGCCCCAGGCCATGGCCGGGGACCACGTCTTGGTGTGTCGAACGGGATTCCATCGGCATGGGCAAGAGCTCAATTGGCGAGTGTTGTTTGTGCCCCATCATGCCCTGCGTGAGGCGATGGAGAAAGCCATCCGCGCCTCCGCCTAAACCGGTTCGCTTCCTAGGGAATCAACGCCCTGACGGCCTTTCCCAACCTTCCGGAAAAGGAATCCTCATGAACACCACGGTATCTGAAGAGGAAATCCAAATCGCTTCTGTTGGGATGGGGCAAATCGTGGTGGCCCGCAAACCGTTCCGACTCTCAGCCGTGTTGGGTTCGTGTGTGGGCGTGGCGTTGTATCATCCTCGGCTTGCGGTGGGCGGATTGGCCCATGTGGTCCTGCCTCAGTCCAACGGCCGATCCGACAACCCGGCCAAGTTCGCTGATACCGCCATCCCGGCTCTGCTGCAAGAGTTCCAGAAACAGGGCGTTCCCCCGACCGGCCTGGTGGCCAAAATCGCCGGCGGCGCATGCATGTTCCAAATGCGGGGGCCCCTGCAAATCGGTGAAGGCAATATTCAGGCCGTCCGAGAAGCCCTGGCCAAGGCGAATATTCCGTTGGTGGCCCAACATGTCGGCGGCACCGCCGGCCGTCGTATTACCCTGGATTGCAGCGACGGCAGCCTCCTGGTGGAAATCGCCGGCCGACATATCGAAATCCTCTAATTTCGATTTCTCTTCTGCCCAGGGCCATGCCGGCTGTAGGCCCATGGTTCCCGTGCCCAACGCATTTGCCCATCTGGGTGAGTTCTCCCGCTTAGGGTGAAGAAACCGCCTCGGCTCGGTCGCTTTCCGACTCCAGCGGGCATTGGGCTTTGATCGCTACGACCACCCAGGTCGCTTTGTCCAGTTCCGTGGGATCCCGTTTCACTTCTAGCCGAAGGCCGTAGGGGTAAAGATGGGTGCTTTTAAGTCGGACGGCCGGACCGGCCTGTTGCCGAAGCTGAAGGAGGGGTTTCCGGGGAAAAGGGGGACAAAATGCAATGTGGGTTACAGCGGTCCGCTGCCCGGGGGCAAAATCCACCCGAATCCAACCTAGCCAAAGCTCCCCGCCTTCGGCAGAGCGGAACCGCTGAAGGTGCTCCAGAAGGCCGTCCGGCCAATGCTGAGGATCGGGCGGGGAAGTAATAAAAAGACCACTCTCCGCCCCGCTTGCCTGGTCCGGCAAAGCAAAGGGGTTCGGCCGGGACCGGCTGGGCTTTGCCTCGGACAAATGGCCGATCTTGTCTTGCCGCCCCAGGAGCCCCTCCAGAAGCAGTCCTATGGCCACCGTCCCCCACAAGCCGACAAGACCCACCAGAGAAGTGCCCGGCACACTGAGACATAACGCCAGAACTCCTAGGGCGATTCGGGGGGCCCAGGTGATCCATCGGCCCGCAGTGCCTTGGCCCCCGGCACTTACCAAAACCTGTTGTCCCGGGGCTGAGCCAGCACCACCTGCTGAGAGGTCCTTCCCCGGCAGCGAGCCCCCGGCACCTAACGAAACCGCCTCTAGCAAGTCCGAGCCACCGGCCCCGGGGGCCAGTCCCTCCGTCTTTACTTCCAAATTACCCGCCATGGGTACCGATCGCGCCGCTGAAAAAGCATCTGCCGAGGGAGGCCGGCGCGGGAAGGCACGAAGGACGGCAGTCTCTCGGAGGACTCGGTTGGCTAAAAATGCCACCGTCCAGGCGCCCAAGACCACTCCTGCCAGCCAGGGAGCCCCCAACGGTTCCACCATGCCCCCGGCCAGCCGACGATACGCTAACCAGCCTACTCCAGCGAGCAAGCAGCCCCAGAGTCCCCATCCGATGGCCCGCATCGTTGGGAGGAGTAAACTGCCGAGCTCAGCATCTGCCGAAAATGAATAAAAAAATACCGGGAAAACTCTGCTCATCCTGGCTCCTTCCCCAAAACGCCTTGGCTCCGGTTCCCCCGCGTTGGTCTCCCTTGGTTTTGCGGAGAGGAATCGTTGGACCGGATCAGACCAGCCAGGGCCCCCCAACTTGGAGGCTGTCCCGAAATTCCGTTTTAGCCGGGAGAAAAGCTCCTCCTTCTACCTACACCCTACCTACACCCTTCCAAAAACCGGACAAAAACGGGACTTTGGGTAACTGGGGATGGAGGAGAAGGATTGGCCGATGACCTCCGGAAGACAATTTTGGGACAGTCTCTTGGAGGGGCTTGGCCGGGTGGATACGGTCCAATGCGTGGGTTTGGCCTTCTGGGGCCGCCGGTTGGGGATCCATCCGGCGAAAAAAACGGAATGTCGGAACAGTCTCTAAGAGGCTGTGCCGAAAATCTGTTTTAAGGCAGATGGACCAGCCCACCTGCAGCCCCTACCCTGCCCAAAACGCTAATCCACGGGCATTTTGGGAAACCGGAAGGGTTTGAAAGCCGTTTGGGGCCCCGTGGAGTGTCCATTTCCGAGCAGCCACTAAGAAGCGGCGGTCGGTTCCGGAGCGGGGCGAAGGCCGGCGGCTTGGGCCAGCTCCGCAGCCCGATGAGTCTGTTCCCAGGTGAATTCTGGTTCATTTCGGCCGAAGTGTCCGCCGGTGGCCGTCTTCCGATAGATCGGACGCCGGAGATTGAGATACTCAATCATTCCCCCCGGCGTGAGCGGAAACATCTGCCGGACCCATTCCGCCAACTGATCGTCCTCCACCCGGCCGGTGCCTTTGGTATCGACCAGCAGGCTGACTGGCTCGGAAAGCCCGATGGCATAGGCCAACTGGACCTGGCATTCCTCGGCCAAGCCGGCGGCCACGATGTTTTTGGCCACATGCCGGGCCATGTAGGCGGCGCTGCGATCCACTTTGGTGGGGTCTTTTCCGCTAAAGGCGCCTCCGCCGTGCGGTGCCCAACCGCCGTAGGTATCGACCATGATCTTTCGGCCGGTTACGCCGGTATCGCCGTGCGGCCCGCCGGTAACAAACCGCCCGGTGGGATTCACATGGTAGGTGATCTTCCCCTCCACCAGCGTCTTCGGCAGCACCGGTTTGACCACCTCCTCAATGACAAATTCCCGAATCTCCTTCTGCTTGACCCAGGGGGCATGTTGCGTGGAGACCACCACCGTATCCACCCGGATGGGCCGTTTGCCTTCATATTCGATGGTAACCTGGCTTTTGCTGTCCGGCCGGAGCCAATCGACTTTCCCCTTTTGACGAATTTGCGTCAGGCGTTGCAAAATCCGATGGGCCAGGGAGATGGGCAAAGGCATCAGTTCCTTGGTCTGCCGACACGCATAGCCGAACATCATCCCTTGATCGCCGGCGCCCAGGCCCTTTCCTCTGGCGGCATCCTCGTCCACGCCACGGGCAATGTCCGGACTCTGCCGACGCAAACTCACCAGCACCGCACAGGTCTCGGCATTGTAGCCCATCTCGTCGCTGGTATAACCCACCTGGCGAATCACCTCCCGGACCACCTCCGGATAGTCGATTTTGGCTTTGGTGGTAATCTCGCCGGCCACCAGGGCCATGCCGGTGGCCACTAAAGTCTCACAAGCCACCCGACTGCTCGGGTCTTCGGCGATCAGGGCATCCAGGATGGCATCGGAGATTTGGTCGGCCAACTTGTCCGGATGCCCCATGCTGACCGCTTCGCTGGTAAACAAATAACGCCGTTGTGCCACTGCAAACACCTCCATTAGGTCTAGATGTTCCGGAATATCTGGACGAAGGGTAGAAACAATCTTGGGATCACGTGAGCCGAAGGAAGCTCCCCTCAAAGGCTGCCCCGAAATGGGTACTCGGGCGGCGACCCGGACCGTGGCCCAACCCTGCCGATTTACCAAAGGGCGTGTTTTATGGGGGTTGGCCGTCTGGGGGCCGCCGGTAGGTAGTCCATCTGGCTAAAAGTGGGTAGTACATCTGGCTAAAAACGGAATTTCGGGACAGCCTCTGAGCCGAAGCAAGGGCGCCGGAAGGGACCTGCTTCGGAAGTCCGATCCCGTGGAGGTCCCTGCCTTGAATCCCCCCTTGGGGGCAGGACCAGCACACCCTCCCTTCCGCTAACTCAGCTCAAATGGTACCTGAATCGTTCCATTTTAGCCGAAGGAAACCATTCGTCTCTCCCCTGGTGGGAGAGGCCGGCTGAGCCTTCGGCTCCGCCGGCTAAGGGGTACCACTGCCCCGAAAGCGGCGGTCCAGAAAATAGGAGGTCCTGTTTCCTGGATTCTCGGTTGTGCGGGAACACGCCTGGACTGCTGCTTCCGCAGGAATGAGACATAGTCCCCTGCATTCGGCTAAAATATTATCCTGAATCTAAATCCGCCATTATAAAATCCCAGGCCGGCCTATTCAATCGAACGAGGCAGTTTTAGCCGGTATTCTGCCAACTTCTCCCTCCCTTTCTCTTGGGATCGCGTCTTTTTCTATTTTGACGGTATCTACCCGCCCGGCCCCCTACCAGATGGAGCGACTACAAATCGGCTCGAACACCACAGATTGTGGTCGTTGTTGCCGGTGGATGCAGTCAAGCTATTCGGTTGGGCAGAAAGGGACAGGAAGCTTTGAATTTAGCCACCTCTTTAGGATAGAGCCAATCCCCCCGGAGGTATATGCCTTGTTTCTCTGGCCCCCTCGACCATAGAATAAGGAATCTTCAATCTTCCCGAAATGGATCGGAGGTGGAATGGCTCTGAGTCGAATCATCATCCGAGGCGCCCGGGAGCACAATCTCCAGAACATTTCGCTGGAGCTTCCGCGGAATCGGCTGATCTGCTTTACCGGCGTCAGCGGCAGCGGCAAAAGCTCCCTGGCCTTCGACACCCTCTATGCCGAAGGCCAACGCCGGTATGTAGAGAGTCTATCCACCTACGCCCGGCAATTCCTAGGCCAAATGCCCAAGCCGGACGTCGAGAGTATCTCCGGTCTCAGCCCGGCCATCAGTATTTCGCAAAAGACCGGGGCGGTCAATCCCCGGAGCACCGTCGGCACGATTACCGAAATTTATGACTATCTGCGGGTGCTGTTTGCCCGGGTGGGCCGGGGGCATTGTCCTCGGTGTGGTCGGCCCATCACCGCGCAAAACCGAGATAGCATCTTGGAGCAACTGGCCTTGTTGCCCTCCGGGACCCGACTGCTGATTTTAGCCCCTCTGGTGCGGGGCCAAAAGGGGCACTACCGGGATTTGCTGGAAGACCTCCGCCGGCAAGGATTTGTCCGAGCCCGGGTCGATGGCCGACTGGTGAGCCTGGACGAAGACGTGCAACTCCAGAAGAACGTTCGGCACTGGATCGAGGTGGTGATCGACCGGGTTCGGTTGACGGGCCCGTTTCGGCCCCGATTGGCCGAGGCCGTGGAATTGGGCCTCCGGGTCGGCGAGGGCACGCTGATTGCTGCCGTGGAAGAGGACCGGGGGCCTGCGGGAGGCAATGGGAAGTCGGGTGCTGGGGGCCAGGAGTCGGGCTGGCGGGAGATGCTGTTTTCGGCCGCCTATGCGTGCACGCATTGTCGGCGGAGTTTCGAGCCGCCCAGCCCGCAGCTGTTTAGTTTCAACAGTCCGCAGGGGATGTGTCCGGCCTGCGAGGGGCTTGGACAAATATATACCTTCGACCCCGCCCTCCTCATCCCCAACCCCAGCCGTTCCTTCCAGCAAGGTTGCATCGAACCAATCGGCCGCTGGCAAGACCTGAGCCGCTGGCAACGCCATATCTACCAGGGCCTGGCCGAAACCCTCGAACGCAAATACGGCCTGGAGCCCGGCACCATCCTGGAAACCGCTTGGGAAGAATTGGACCCAAAGTTCCAACAGGCCCTCCTGTGGGGCACCGGCGATGAACATATTACCTTTACCTGGCGGGCGGGACCCAGCGGTTATAAATGGGGCGGCACCTTCCCAGGCATCATCCCCGAACTGCTCTCCCAATATAAACATACCTCCAGCCGAATCCAACGCCGCACCTTCGAAAAATACATGCGCATTATGCCCTGTGCGGTCTGTGGGGGCCAGCGACTGAACGAACAGGCCCGCTCCGTCAAACTGGCTTCGGCCGCCCCCCAGTTCGTCCACGCCCCCTGGAAATCCCTGCCTGAACTGTGCGCCCTTTCCGTGGCCGAAGCCGAACAGTTCCTCCAACATCTGGAACTGGATTCGACCGGCCAAAAGATTGCCGAAGAACTCCTCAAAGAAATCCTAGCCCGCCTCCGGTTTTTGCGAAACGTTGGTCTGGAATATTTGACGCTGGATCGGCCTGCACCCACGCTGGCCGGCGGCGAACTGCAACGGATTCGCCTGGCCAGCCAAATCGGCGCCGGTTTGGTCGGTGTGCTCTACATCCTGGACGAGCCGTCCATCGGTCTGCACGCCCGGGATAACCGCCGCCTGCTGGACACGCTGGCCGCCCTGCGAGATCAGGGCAATACGGTCATCGTGGTCGAACATGATGAAGAAACGATCCGATCGGCCGATTGGATCGTGGATTTCGGACCATGCCCTGGGGTGCGAGGCGGTCGGATCGTGGCTCAGGGCACTCTGGAAGATATCCTCGGGGAGCCGGAAAGCCTTACCGGTCAGTATCTGGCGGGCCGGCGGGCCATCCCGGTTCCCCCCCGCCGTCGGCCTGTACCGGATCCCAGCCCGGTGCTGGTCCCCGCGCCGTCGGTTACTTCGACCCAGCCAGACACCCAAAAGAACTCGCCCCATAGGTCCTCCCCTTCTCCGAATTCCGAAGCTGCTGCCCCTGCCGCACCATCGGCTTTGGAAGGAAGCGGAGGCAAGGGAGGGTCCCAACGCCGCCGAGGCAGAAAAACTTATGTTCAGGTTCTCTCCCCTACTGAAGGCAATGGGTTTGCCGGTTGGTTGGTCGTCCGAGGCGCCAGCCATAACAATCTGAAAAACATCGATGTGCCGATTCCCCTGGGCCGGTTTGTCTGTGTGACTGGGGTGAGCGGTTCAGGCAAAAGCTCCCTGGTAAGCGACATTTTGATCGAAGCCCTGCATCGGGATTTGAACGGTGGTCAGGGCAACCCCGGGGCCTACCGGTCTATCGAAGGCCTCCACCTGCTGGACAAGATGATCGCCATCGATCAATCGCCCATTGGGCGAACGCCCCGGTCCAACCCGGCTACGTACATCAAATTGGCCGACGACATCCGGGACCTCTTCGCCCAGTTGCCGGAGGCGAAGATGCGGGGTTTCGGCCCCGGCCGATTCAGCTTCAACGTCCGAGGCGGTCGGTGCGAGGCCTGCGAGGGCCATGGCGCAACGAAATTGGAAATGGATTTTTTGGCCGACATCTGGGTGCCCTGCCCGGTCTGCGAAGGCCGACGGTTCAACCGGGAAACCTTGCAGGTGCGGTTCAAAGGCCGGTCGATCGCCGACGTATTCGATATGGATGTTCAGGAGGCGCGGGACTTTTTCCAAAACCAGCCCAAAATCCACCATAAACTCCAAACCCTCCATGAGGTGGGCCTGGATTACCTGAAGTTGGGGCAACCTTCGCCCACACTTTCCGGCGGAGAAGCGCAGCGGATCAAACTGGCCCGGGAACTGGTTCGCCCTAGCACCGGACGGACCCTCTACATCCTGGACGAACCCACCACCGGACTCCATTTTGCCGACATCGAACTGCTCCTCCGGGTGCTGCACGGCTTTGTGGACACGGGCAATACCGTCCTGGTCGTCGAGCACAATATGGAAGTGATCAAAACGGCCGACTGGATCATCGACCTGGGGCTGGAGGGCGGCCAGCAGGGCGGACGGATCGTCTGTATGGGCACGCCGGAACAGGTCGCCCAATGCCCGGAGTCCTACACCGGCCGAGTGCTTCGGGGGTATCTGCCCGCATTCCACGGAGAAAAAGCCCAGGGCCGATCGGCCATCCGCCTCCGCCGATCGGGTCGGAGGGGCAAATCGGCCGGCCCGGCCCTTCCGTCTCCGGCCGCCGCCTCTCCCACCGGTCGAAAAACCGGTTCGGGCAACGGTCGGCCCAAACAGGCCATCTCCCTGCGCGGCGCCCGCCAAAATAACCTCAAAGGCATTGATGTCCTGGTGCCCCACGAGCGGATTACCGTCTGCTGCGGCCCCAGTGGTTCGGGAAAAACCTCTCTGGCCTTGGAAACCCTCTACGCCGAAGGCCAACGCCGGTATGTGGAAAGTCTCAGCCCCTACGCCCGTCAATTCGTCAGCCAAATGCCCAAACCGAAATACGAGCATATCGAAGGGCTGCTGCCGGCCGTGGCCATTGAACAAAAACACCTCGGTCATACCCCCCGTTCCACGGTCGGCACGGTAACAGAGATATACGATTACCTTCGGGTATTGATGGCACGGCTTGGGCAGCCGTATTGCCCCAGTTGTGATTTGCCCGTGGGGACGCAGACGGCCGATCAGATCACGGCGAAGATTGTGGGCCTGCCGCCGGGCAGCCGAATCTTCCTGACCGCCCCGGTCGATCTGGAGCAGGCAGAAACGTATGAGGATCTTTGGGCGCGTCTGCGGGCCGACGGCTATGTGCGGGTGCGCATCGACGGCGTAACCTACCCCCTGGACCAACTGCCCGATCTGGAGCGTCGCCGAAAGCATACGGTGGAGGTGGTGATCGATCGGCTGACGGTTCGGCCCGATCAGCAGAGCCGGATTGCCGGCAGCGTGGAAAATGCCTTGGCAGTGGGTCGGGGGGTAGTTCGGGTGGTGCATGTGCAGGAGGGAGTGCCCGAGCCGGTATGGAAAACAGATGTTCATAGTCAACATTTGGCCTGCCCCCGGTGCGGACGTAGTTTCGAGCCGCTCACGCCGCACCATTTTTCGTTCAACAGCCCGATGGGCTGGTGCCCGGCTTGCCAGGGTCTGGGGGTGCAGGTGGGAACGGATCCGGCCGCTCTGATCCGGGACCCGAAGCTTCCGCTTGCCGAAGGGGCGTTGCTGGTTTGGCCCCCGCCGGAGAATCCGCTCTTTTTGCCGATGTTGGCCGCCTTTGCCCAAGCAAGCGGACTGCCCACGGATCAGCCGGTTCAGCAGTTAAACGCCCGGCAACGGCGTCTGCTGCTGCACGGCGCCGGGGAACAATGGTTCGAGCTGTCCGCCGAGGCGGTGGGGTTGGCCCTGTCCGGTTCCCAGCATCGGGAGCTTGCGGACCTGGTTCCGGCCGGAGGCCCCGGCTGGCTGTTCCGCTTCCAATACAAGGGTCTGGCCCGGGCGTTGGAAGAGGCCAGCCGCATCGCCCCCACCCTCCGGAGTCGTCTGGAACCTTTAGTGGCGGAGGTCGAATGCACGGTTTGTGCCGGCAGTCGTCTGCGGGACGATGCCGTCGCCGTCCGCTTCCAAGGCCGAACCATCGACGAACTCTGCCGATGGCCCCTGGGCCGATTGCTCCAAGAAATCCAGCAGTGGCGTCTGAGCGAGCGAGAAGAAAAAATTGCCGGGCAATTGCTGGAAGAAATCCGTTCCCGATTGCAATTTTTGGTGGATGTGGGGCTGGAGTATCTGACGTTGGCCCGGCCCGCTGCCGAACTTTCCGGTGGCGAAGCCCAACGCATCCGCCTGGCGGGCCAATTGGGTCGTTCCCTGTGCGGCATCCTCTATGTCCTGGACGAACCTACCATCGGACTGCATCCGAGGGATAACCATCGGCTGCTTCGGGCGTTGGCCAAACTGCGAGACCTCGGCAATACCCTGGTGGTGGTAGAACACGATCGGGAGGTGATCCGGAATGCGGATCTGGTGTTGGATTTTGGCCCTGGGGCGGGTCACTACGGCGGGCAGATCGTGGCACAGGGACCGCCCTCGCTGTTGGGCCGCCGACGCAACTCGGTAACCGGCCCGTACTTGGCCGGCCGAAAAGCCATCCCGATTCCACTGAACCGCCGAATGCCGTCCCAATGGGCCAATGGACCGGACGGTTCTGCCGCCGGACAGACACCTTCCGCCCAGCAAGGGCCCGCTAACCAACAGAGTTCTTCCGCCCAGGGGCTGTCTTTCGCCCAGCCAGCCTCTTCTCCCCACACATCCCGTTCCGCCCTGCTGATGCCTTCTGCCCTGTACGTGCCGACGAACCAGGGGCCAATATCTCAGAGGTCCATGTCGAGCAGAGCACGATCTAGAAAAGCCCGTTCGCCCAGGAGGCAGGAGGGGCCGGAACTGCTGGGTTTTGGCGTCCAGGGGCCGAGCGGCTGGTTGGAAATCGTCGGCGCCCGCCACCATAACCTGAAAAACATTACCGTCCGGATTCCCCTGGGCACACTGACCGTGGTAACCGGGCCGAGCGGCAGCGGGAAAAGCTCCCTGGTGGAAGAGATTCTGTACCGGGCCCTGGCCCGCCAACTCCACCATGCCCACACCACGCCCGGCGCCCATGAGGCCATCCGCGGGGTGGAACAAATTAACAAGGTCATCTGGGTCGATCAACAGCCGATCGGGCAAACCCCCGCCTCGAACCCAGCCACCTTTACCGGGCTGTTTGATCTGATCCGGGAGCTATTTGCCCAATTGCCGGATGCCAAAGTGCGTGGTTATACGCCTCGGCGGTTTAGCTTCAATGTGCCGGGCGGCCGGTGCGAAAAGTGCGAAGGCCTCGGACAAATCAAAGTGGAAATGCATTTCCTGCCCGATGTATGGGTAACATGTGATCAGTGCCAAGGACAACGCTTTAACGCCGAAACCTTGGCCGTCCGATACCACGGCAAATCGATCGCCGATGTGCTCCAGATGTCCTGCGCCGAGGCCCTGAAATTGTTTGAGAACCTGCCGAAAATCCGGCGGATTTTGCAAACTCTGTGCGATGTGGGGCTGGATTATCTGGCGTTGGGCCAACCGGCCAATACGCTTTCCGGCGGCGAATCGCAGCGGGTGAAACTGGCCGCCGAACTGGCCCGTCCGGAAACCGGAAAAACCTTGTACCTGCTGGACGAACCTACCACCGGCCTGCATTTCGAAGACATGAAGAAACTCCTGGATGTGCTCCAACGTCTGGTCGATCTGGGCAATACGGTGGTGGTCATCGAACACAACCTGGATGTGATCAAATGTGCTGATTGGGTCATCGACCTCGGCCCGGAAGCAGGCGAGCGGGGCGGCTATGTGGTCGTGGCCGGCACCCCGGAAGACCTGGTCGCCTATGCCCGACGGTACCGGGCCGCCGTCGGCCAAGCCACCGAGGCCGCCCCCACCCCCGTGGACAAAAGCATGGTGCCCGGGGACAGCCATCGGCCTCCTGGGGCAGGCATCGGCCCCGGCGCCGTGGATCCCGAAAAGGCGCCCAGGCAGAAGGATCGGCTCTTCGGCGCTGGCCCCGCCGCCGTGGCCCCCGGCGCCGGCATCGGCTCTGAGGCCGTCGGCCCCGGTTCTGAGGCCCTCGGCCCCGGCAAGGTGCTCCTGGAGGGCGATCGACTCATGGACACCAAAACCAGCCCCGATGGCGTCCGCCCGGGCCCCGGCCTGTTCCGCTCGTACACGGCCGAATATCTGGAACCGGTCTTGGCAGCCGGACCATATCAGCACCGTCCCCTCTATGACCCCACGGTCCAAGAGCAATCTCGGCCCGGGGATATGGAGCTGGAAGATGTGGGCCGCACAGCCCGGATGCCGTGGGAAGTGGACGGCCCCCGGTGGCACTGCCAGGATCGGGTGGCTCGCAATGGCGAGCCTTGTCGATGGGATGGTCGGATTTTGGCGGAAGTCGTCCAACGGATCGAGCAGACCGGCCTGTTTGCTCCCACCGATTGGAATTCCCGCACGGTGGTGGAGATTTGTGGCCGGCGGAAAGCGGACGGCTGGTTCTTCCACGCCATCACCGGCGAACCCTGGTTGCTGAAGATGAAGTTCCGTACCGCCCAACGCACCTTCCAACGGGAGGAACTGGTAGCCCAACTGGACCTGAAACCGCTCAACGAAATGCCCGATCTGCCCATCTACGGCACCGAACCGAGGGTTCGATGTAAGAACCTGGCCGGTCCCTGGCAGGAGGTGGAACTTCAGGTCCACAGTTGGCAGGAGATCGACCGGCCGGAATTCTGGCAGTTTTTGGATCGGGCCATCGAAGGTTTTCGGCGGGTAACCGAGCGGCTTCGGCAAAAACCGGAAGAGCTTTTGCCCTGGAAAGCGTTGGGCCGGGCCTGGCATCTAGCTGCCCGGGGGTTCCGCCGGGGCACCAGACCCCAATGGGAACCGGCCGTGCTGGAAAAAATTCTGGACCTTTTAACTCAGGCTGCCCCCGACGCCCAGTTTGATTGGAGCCATAAACAGACGGTGCCGGTCTATTTACCGGGTCGAGATCGGCCTTGGGCGGTGCTGCTGACCAAAAAACCAGAAGCGATGTATCTGGAATTGATCGGACCGGCAGGCCGATTTACCCTCGGCCAGGCAACCGGCTTGGCCTCCAAAGCCCAGATGCGGGCTGGTCAGCCCGACGGCGACCATCTGCGGCTTGCCTTCCGCAGCCTGGCCGATCTACAGCCCGAACCGCTCCTCCGGTTCCTCCAAGAACACGCCGAGGCTACAAAGACCAGCTAACCTCGCCTGTAACATTTTAGCCGAACAGAACCAATTTTCTCCCTTTCGGCAGAAGGCCTCTGAACCTTAGAGGCTGTCCCGAAATTTTTAGCCGGATGGACACCAACCGGCAGCCCCCAAGACTGCCAAAAACCCCATAAAACGGGGACTTTGGAAAACCGGAAGGGTTTGGCACCAGTCCGGGCTGGCAGCCGACTACCAATTTCGGGACAGCCTCTAAGGTAAACACGCGGAAGGCCGGGTCCCTGGGGGCGCAAAAAAAACAGTCCGGTAGTCCGCTTCTGGTTACTACCGGACTGTAGTCCCCCCTGGGAACGTGCTTAAAGGCTTTCCTGGTCTCGCCTTTTTTATGGAGGACGCGGCGAAGCTTTTTTGGGTATCGGCAGAATCGGGCAGCCGACTTGAAAAATACCGAAAACTCGGTATCTTCTTCCCAATCGACCCCGTCGGCCGCCGCTACCCGATCCTTCGGTCCCTCCCGGGTGGCTTTTCGGCATTGTCTCGGGCCAGGCCGGCCTCTCTCACCCCAGGGAGAGGGGAGTTGTTTCCTTCGGCTAACCTGGTGCCCCTATTCGACTTTCCATTCCAGGATACCGCCGGACCAATTGGGTTTCAGTTGCACTTCGATCCGAAGGGCTTTGGTGCGGACTGGCTCGAACTGGACCCGGTGGTATTTGTTCGGCTCGGTGCCGTAGGGGTCTTGGGTAACCACGGGTTTCCACTCTTGGCCGTCTTGGTACAAAAGCCGCCAGGACTGCGGCGTTCGGCAATGGCGTTTGATGGGTTCGTCGTCGAACCAATACACTTCGACAGCCCGGAGGGTTTGCTCCTGGGGCCATTCGTACTGCACCCATTCTTTGGTGCCCAGGTGGTTCCACCAGGTAAATCGTGGAATATCGTGGTCGCAGGAGTTTTTCGGTTCCAGGCCGTCGTTCAGGGCCGACAGGACCCCCACCCCGACAAACGAGGCGCTTGGTTCAGCCAGTTCCATCAAGCTGAGCGGCTCCGACGGGCCTAGGTTGGCCGGGTCCAACGGCCGATACAACCGCCCCTGCCAGCTTGGATCATCCGTCTTAGGTTTTCGTGTTTTGCCATCCTGCCGAACCCAGACGATCATCTCGCCCGGTTCCCGGTGGTCCCAGGCGTAGTAAGGGATGGCCCGGACGGTGCGTCCCTGGCTAGTCTTGGCCGAGATGACCACCACGCCGCCCAAGAGGTCCGGTTTCCACTCGGTCTGAAACTGCGGGTCCCGGGCCAATTGGATGTTGCGCACCCGGCCCTCGTTATCGACCGCCTCGAAGCAGTAGACGATCGGGCCGCGCTGGATGGCCACCCGGCCCCGATCCGCCTCGACCAACGGATGGGCTTCGATCCGATCCACTTCCATGGGGAAGTCCAATTCCACCGTATCGCCTGGTTTCCACGTGCGGCGGAAAACCAGATAGCCTTTTTGCACTTCGGGTTTTTCCACCGGTTGGCCTGCTACCTGCACCCGCACTAGTCGGCCTTCCGTCCAGCCGGGCAACCGGCAATGCAGGGCCAGCTCTGTCTGTTTTTCCGGCTTGAGGAGGAGGACGACTTTGCCCTCCCAGGGGTATCGGGTCTGTTGTTCGACGACCAGCTTGCCGCCGCCGATCTGAATCTCAGCCCGGCTGGCCACATAAAGGTTCACATACAAATCCTGCTGGCCCACCGCATAAAGATACCCCGGCAGCGACGGCAACACCCGCACCACATTTGTCGGGCAGCAGGCACAGGGATAAAACGGCTGGCGATGGTGGTTGCCCGCCGATTCCAACGGATTGACATAGAAGAACTTGTCCCCCTGGAGCGACACGCCGGAGAGGAACCCATTGTAAAGCACTCGTTCCAGCACGTCGGCGTATTGGGCGTCTCCGTGCAGCAGGGCCATCCGATGGGCCCAGAGGGCCAGCCCGATCGCGGCACAGGTTTCGCAGTAGGCGCTTGGATTCGGCAGTTCATACCGCTCGCCGAAGGCTTCGCCGGCATGGCGGGCGCCGATACCGCCGGTAATGTACATCTTATACAAAGTTACATCTTTCCACAGGCGATTCAGGGCCTGCAAGAAGCCTTCGTCGCCGGTGTAGCCGGCCACATCCGCTACGCCGCACAACAGATACATCATTCGCACGGCATGGCCCACCACTTCGTCCATCTGGCGAATCGGTTTATGGTCCTGACAGTACGGCCCGTAAAGTTTATCGCCCGTTCGCCTTTTCTCCGCATCGCCCCGGATGTCCAGGAAAAAGTACGCCAATTGAAGGTATTTTTCGTTGCCGGTAACTTCGTAAAGTTTCACCAGGGCCAATTCGATCTCTTCATGGCCGGGCACGCCGTGGCGCTTGTCGGGGCCGAAAATGTCGGCAATATGATCGGCAAACCGCACAGCGACATCCAGGAGGGTTTTCTTGCCGGTGGCCCGGTAGTGGGCGGCAGCCGCCTCGAATAAATGCCCCGCACAGTAAAGCTCATGCATGACCGGCAGGTTGGTCCAGCGTTTGCCCGGCTCTTTGAGGGTGTAATAGGTGTTCAGATAGCCATCTGGTTGCTGGGCCGTCGCTATCAGGGCGATCACCTCATCGACCTTTTTTTCCAGTTCTGGCTGGCGCAGATCGGCCAGGCTGTACGAGGCCCCCTCCAGCACTTTATACACATCGGAATCGTTGAAATAGATGCCTTCGAACTGGCCGGGCATCAGTTTGGCCGCCTTGGCAAAATTGGAAATCCGCCCCGTCTTTTCACACCAGTCGAAATTGTGCGGTAAGGAGACCTTCCGATTGGTTTCGATCCGGGGCGCCCAGAAAACGTCCTGCACTTTGACCTGGGTAAACGGCACGGCGGAGAGCTTCCGATGTTTGGGCCCTTCGGCCCCTTGCACTCCCAAACCACCCACCAGACCACTTAGCATTCCACTGACCAAACCGAGATGGACCGTCCACCAAACCACCGGACGCCAAATCATGGGTTCTCTCCTTTCTAGAACAGAGGTGAAGTTGGTCCAAACCCACTGCCCCTTGCTTTGCCCCTGGGGAAAACCTTTTTTGTAACACTTTAGCCGAACGAAGCAAGCCTCTCCCCACCGTGGGAGAGGCCGGCGGTGCCAATGGCACCGCCGGGTGAGGGAGACCTGGATTCCCACTTTCGTGGGAATGACACGGAATGGGGGCTGGGAAAAATTGGTGCGGCTCCATTCGGCTAAAATGTTACATCTTTTTTAAGGATAGCATCTGCTTCCCCAGGGAACAATCCAGCGAAGCCATCCGTCCTGTTCTGGCAGGGGAAACGAGGTTCCCGGAGCTTTCCATGTTCCGGGGGGGCTAGGCCGGAAATCCGTTTTTAGCCGGTTCTACCACCAAACCGGCGGCCCCCAGACTGGCTCCCATCCAACGGCAGTGGGATAAAGCAGAACGGTTGGCAAGGGAATCGGGACCGCCGTCCGAATCCTCATTTCGAGATAGCCTCGTCGGAGAGCTCCGGGCGGGGTTATAATCCCAAGACTTCCCGCATGGAGTACCAGCCGGGCGGTTTTCCGGCCAGGAACTTGGCCGCCGCCAAAGCACCGTGGGCGTAACAATCCCGGCTGCTGGCCCGCACTGTAATTTCCAACACTTCGCCCAACATGCCGAAAACAATCGTATGTTGGCCCGGATCGTCGCCGCAGCGGACCGCATGATAACCGATCTCCTCATGCCGACGGCGTCCCGGCCGACCTTGCCGGCCATGCACGTGCAGGGTCTGCCCCATCTGCTGGGCAATCAACCGACCAAAAGCCAACGCCGTGCCGCTGGGCGAATCCTCCTTAAACCGATGGTGCCGTTCGATGATCTCCACATCGGCATCGTGGTCTTTGAGGGCCTGGGCGGCCAACTCCGCTAACTTCATCCCCAGATTGACCGATAAGCTCATGTTCGGCGCTTGCAAGACCGGGATCGACTGGGCGGCCTCTCGCAGCCGGGCCATCTGTTCGGCCGATAGCCCCGTCGTAGCAAAGACCAGCGCCATCTGCCGATCCACACAAGTTTGGATGACCCGGTTGGCCGCCTCCGGGGCGGAAAAGTCGATCAGCACCTCCGGCTGTGCTGTGCCGAGATCGGCCGACAAGACGACGCCGATCGGATCAATGCCTGCCAGTCGGCCCGCATCCATCCCTAACTGGGGGTGTTTGGGGGCCTCCAACGCCGCTACGATTTTTAGCTCAGGATCTTCGGCGGCCAAGGCGACCAAGCGGCGTCCCATACGCCCCGCCGCCCCATGAATGCCGATTCGGATCGGGTCTTTGCTGCTCATCGGAACTGCCTCCTTTTGCTGTTGTTTCTTTGCCTTTTCTTCTTTTTCGGTAACTTTCGCCGGGGAAGCAAACCGCCTCTCCCCTGGCGGGCTAAACCCAGCGAGTCCCTGCCGCGCAAGCGGCAGTCCAGGAAGTGTCCTTCCTGCGGAAGCAGGAATCCAGAACGTAGTAAAACACCATATTGCCTGGATTCCCGCTTTCCCAGGAACAAGCCTGGACTGCTGCTTTCGCAGCAGGGACACATCGGTTCCTTCATTCGGCTAGCATGTTCCCTTTTTCGTAACATTGTACCCGAATGGGGGGGCGTGTTTGGCAGGCCCGCAAAACGGTGATCCAAGCGGGATGCCTCCCACGGATCGGACCTCCGAAGCGGGTTCCTCCAAGGGTTTTTTTCATTCGGCTACCATGGTACCCCTTTTGGGAGTTTTGTCTGCCCCCACCAAAGAGGGATTTTCTATCCCAATCCTAACTTTTTATATGGTAACAGGTTATGGCACTCTTCCTAGGGGATAGGCTTGGCAGTGGGTTTTAGGCGTCCTGGAGAAAAAAATCTCCAAAAATCCGGAAACTGCCCTTGACGGGCGGGAGGGGGATTAGGTATTTATCCGCCCGCTCTTCTACCTGAGTGCCTGAGCGAGTGCTGGAGAGAACTTTTCTGCCGGGGCGATCGGCCCGGTCGATGTAGGGATCTTGTCCGCAAAATCTCCTGAAAATCCAGTCTTTTGGGGTTTTGTCGGTGCCGACCGGCCGGTTCGGTTTCCGGGCAGAATGTCGGTATGGGTTGATAAGGTCGTCTCATCCTGGGCAAGGAAAGGAGAACCGTGTTGAACGCCACCAGATGGATTGGGATTGGGCTTGTGCTGGTAGGGATGGGTTTGGCGGTTGCCGGGAGCCAAGCGGCTTCCCTTTCGACCGCCCTCGGCTGGGCGGTAGGGCAGACGGCGGTGGCTCAGGCCGGGACGCCGGACAAAAAGGCTCAGGCCGATGACCTGCTCCGCCGTGCACGCCAGGCCCTGGTAGAAAACGATCTGGACGCGGCCGAGCAGTTGGTCGCCCAAGCCGAGCGCCTTGGCGTCTCCTATGGACCGATGACGCTGGGCGACACGCCCGAGCGGCTGCGTCGGGACATTGAGCTGAAGCGAGCGGCCCAATCGAAACGTTCCGGCGGGTTATTGCCGGTGCCCTTCCGCAAATCCGAACCGGAACCCACGGA
>Ga0209017_10000344_pt1 | contig 47645 bp, 26 predicted proteins | sample YNPBryunderm2012_FD_185812 | JGI IMG/M metagenome (GOLD analysis project Ga0209017, IMG submission 185812) | Anoxygenic and chlorotrophic microbial mat microbial communities from Yellowstone National Park, USA - YNP Bryant MS undermat 2012... ...
CAAGAACGATCAGATCGATTCCTCGGCGTTCAAAGGTGTTCGCCATCGTTGCTGTAAAATTGTGGGCAATGCCGAGCAGGGCAATGACGCTGCCGACAGCCACTGCCAGGCCGAGCAAGGTCAACGCGGTCCGGGTCGGTCGGCGAAGTAAATTCCGAGTGATAAAAGTCAGGAAAGTCATGCTTGGAGTTGACGAGGAATGAACTCTGCTCGTTATTGACGGTACGCCAAGTTAAACTTGGAGTTAAATCCGCTCCCGGATGGACAGCAAGTCGCATGTGTATCGATCGCCGAACTCATACGCAGAGTAATCCTAGCGAAAAATTTCCCCACTGCCAGAAGCGTTCTGGCAAGGATGGTAAAGCGATGCCAATTTCCGAGTGCTTGCGACTACTGAGGCTGAGACTCGACGATCGACCTGGTTATTCTCGATAATCTTCGCCTGGTGTTGCTGACGCAGGGATCAACTTTCCGGAGCGGAGATCGACCGTGGTATCTGGGCCAGTGCGACGAAACTTCAGGAGTTGCATCCTCCATCACAGGCGTTCACTTTGAGCCACCTATCCAGGTTAGAGCCCGCTGGACCGCAGTCACGAACGCCGGCGTGTTTTCAATCATCGCCAGATGCTTGGCTCCGGGGATGATTTCTCCCTGGCAGCGGGGGATATTTTCACACAGCCAATGATATGTGGCCAGGAAGGGTGAAAACTCGTCGTAGAGGGCAACAAGCGGGCAGGGCACGGCGGCAATCCGTGCCGCGGTTAATCCCGATTCCTGCAAAACGTCTGTGCCGCAACTGGTCGCGGCCAGCCGGGGCAGTTGCCGCAACCAGCCACGACCGATCATCCCGACCCGAGCTTCCAGCTGCTGATATTGCTCGGGGCTCAGGGCGGCCGTGGCCTGAAACAGACCCTGGAAATCAACATGTGCCGGCAATTCCACTCCGACATCGCGATAGGTTTGCCTCAAATCGCCCCAGACATTTGCCTGACCGAAGTTCGGCTCAATCCTCCGCAACCCCGGGAAAAACGTGTCGGAGAGTATCACCCCGCGAACTCGTTGCGGGTCTTCGACCGCGGCATGCACCGCCACGACACCGCCGAAGCTGTGGCCAAGCAACACGGCAGGCCGGAGCCGTAACGCATCGTGCAGGGCCAGAAAATCCGCAACCATGTCCGCCGAGGTGTATCCGGAAGCAGGGCATTCGCTGAATCCGTGACCCCGCAGGTCGTAAACAGTCACTCGGAAGCTCCGAGCAAGAACTTCCACCAGCCCGGTGAACATCCAGATCGACAGATTACTGGTAACGGCATGAATCAGTACCACGTCCGGCCCTTCCCCAGACTGCTGATAATGAATTCGGATGCCGTTGACCTGGCATTCTGGCATGACTCGTTGTTCTCCTTACACTGTCAGGATTGTCTCGTTAATTCCTGACTTCTGAACAGAACACAAGAAAGAATCCCTGGTTCACGTCCCGTATTCTGGATGCTGGCAAGTGACTTTGCTGGGCAAAAGCCAGCTTTGCCTGACATGAAAGTTACAAGAAACGACGATCTGTGTTGTGACAACACTCTGAGCAATCGCAGAGGAATTACCGTTGTCCTCGGCTTCAACAGCTCCTCCGAACTCGACTGTTCTATCGAATCGTGACTTCATCTGCGACGAGAATCAGCATCCGCCAAAGAGCCATGATTTTCAGACGACATCGGGCGCTGTCGATACAATGCCTGTAAGCATATTGACCGTTATGATGAATTTTCATCGAATTTTGTGGAATGATAGCTCTGTCGCCGCACCGGCTTGATATATATCAGGATACATCCTGCCGTTTACTGAACAACCCTGGGGTGAGACCGTTCTGCCATGGCATCTGATTCGATTGTTTCTTTTCTTGACCTCGCCAAGGCTCAGCGGCTTTTGCCCGCGGATCAAGTCGATGAACTCTTTGACCAACCGGATGTGCCCCACTCGGACCTCGCTGCTCTGTGCGAATTTCTGAGAAACCGGGGGATTTTGACCCGCTATCAAGCGGATATGATTCGCACGGGTAAGGCAAGCGAACTGAATTTCGCCGGCTATCCGATCTTGGAAGAAATCGGTCCCTGTCCGGGGGGAATGGCTTACCGCGGTTTACATCCTTCGTTGCGGACCCCGGTGGTGATTCGGCGACTTCGTACTGACTGGCTGGCCCCGGCAGATAATGCGGCAGCGTTTGTCTTGCGCGCTCAAGCATGCTGTCCGATCACGCATCCCCACATTGTGCCGTTGCTCGATGCCGGAGCTTACCGCGACGAAGTTTTTGTCGTCCTGGAGCCCGATGAGGGCTCAAACCTGGACGCTCTGGTGTCGGACATTGGGCCGATGCCTGCGAATTTGGCGATGGAATATGGCCGCCAAGCCGCGCTGGCATTACAGGCAGTTCATGATCGATACCTGGTTCACGGGCATGTGCGGCCAGCCACCTTGATGGTCAGTCCACTCGTGCCGATGTCGAAGTTGCGGCCGGATGGGACCCCGCGACTGCGACCGGCAGCGTCCGCACGAGTACGGCTCGGGGAACTCGGTCTCGAACCGTTTCGCCCCAGTCTCGCGACCGGCATCGTCGATCCCACGGCACCAGTGGATCCGAGCGCCGGCTACGCTTACCTTCCCCCCGAACGGATCCAGTCACCGGATCGAACCCAACCGGGGGATATTTATGGCCTCGGGGCTTCACTCTACTTCCTGTTGACCGGTAAGCCACCGTATCAGACCGAGCGTGTCGGTGAACTGATCGACGCCCTGCAACACCGCGAGCCACCGTCACTTTCTGGATTACGTCCCGATTGCCCACCATCGTTGCTGGAACTGATCGAGCGAATGATGTGCCGCGAGCCATCGAGACGACCTTCAGCGAGCGATGTGGTTGCCGCGTTAACCTCGTCGAATACGCCACCGCAAAATCGCCAGGAGACATCGACGCTCCAGCCCCCACCGACGCTCCGCCAGGAAATTGTTGTCGGTCCTGGTCCAAATGTGGAAGTCGATTTGACCGAACCCGCACCGCAAAATCTCACTGCCACGGATGCTGGGCCGGGTGCAGGAAACTTACCGGGGCAGATGCCTGGCTTGGCAACGTTGCCGGTCGCTGCTCCCCAGAATCTGGCCTCGGCACCACAACAGTCGGTACCGGCCGATGCAGGCTGGGCTGCCCTGCCGTATCCAAATCATCTGGGATATCCGATGGCCGGATCGTATCCGATGCCGGCCGGTCCCTTCCCTCAGCCGGAACCCGGGCCCGGCTACCCTCCTGGATCGGTGCCGTTTCCGCATCCTGCGGCAGCCGCTTACCCCGTGGCGGGATATTCCCCTGAACTTTACCCCGGATATCCCGACGGGGCTTCCCCCTGGAATGCAGCACCGGCTCCACCAGCGGCCCCAGATTTCCTCTCGAGTCAGTCCGCTGAGTCAGCTTTTGCAACTCAAGTCGGCAGCGGAAATCAGGAGAAATCACGTAACTGGCTGATTTGGGTGATCGTCGGTGCGGTTCTCAACTTGATTGCGATTGCTGGATGGATTTATCTCTTTTCGGGGCTCGGTCAGTCTGAACCTCAGAAAAAGCCGACCGTCAAGCAGCGGAGATAATCAGCGTGGTTCCCTGCCTCAGTCAGGCTTGCACCATGCCTGGCACGTTCGTCGACGATCTGACCGGGTATGCAGATGGCGGCTGCCAAACTGTCGAAGTGTGGCTCACCAAACTGGAAAATCATCTTCTTTCGGCGACGGCGGCCGACACTCAAAAACTCCTCGACGATCGCGGTATCCGCTTGGCGGCGGCGGCATATCAGGGCGGACTCCTCCTGTCCCAGGGTGAACAGCGAAAAGCACATTTTGATCATTTCCGCCGTCGACTCGATCTCTGTCAGTCGTTCGGCATCCCGACGATGATTGTCGTTGCCGATTTTGCCCACAAACTCGAAGCCACCACCCTCGAGCGCGCCCTCGTATCCCTGAAACAAGCAGCCGAGTGGGCCGAGGCATTTTCCGTCCGTCTTGCTCTTGAATTTCGCGGCAGCGATACTTTTTGCAATTGCCTGGATACTGCAATTACCCTGGTGGAAAGCGTAGCACAGCCGAATGTCGGCATCTGTCTCGATCTCTTTCACTACTACAAAGGGCCGAGTAAGCCTGAAGATCTGGAACGGCTGACACTCACCAACCTCGCACATGTCCAGGTCTGTGATGTTGCTGGCGTTCCCCGGGAATTCATGAGCGATTCTGATCGCATCTTTCCTGGCGAAGGTGATTTCCGACTGGAACCGATCTTCCAGCGTTTACGCAGCATCGGTTACAGTGGGCCGGTCTCGGTGGAAGTGCTGAACCCGATCCTCTGGCAATCGAAAGCCAGCCAGGTTGCGGAACTGGCGATGACTGCCCTGAACCGGTTGCTGAACTCCCTGAAATAATCCTACCCTGAGAACGGCTCTTGCGGTGCGAAGTTGCTGTTCCCAGCCAGACAAAGCCTCCGTCACCGCTGATGAGCCATCACGGTACCGCACCACTACTTTCCGCCAAGCCGTTCCAGCGTCAGTTCCGGCTGCCAGACCGAAAGAAAGGTCGGCAGTTTGCTGCGATCGACTCCCGGTACGCTGGGCAATAAGCCGCTCCCTTGCAGAGGAACATTTGCGGAAATTGCGTACACACTGTGTGCTGGATCATTCCGACGACGATACAGAACCACGGTCGCTGGCAGGTTCGTGATGCCGCCGAGTGCCGCTGCTCGTTGAATGGCTCGGGGTAAATCGGCAATGCCATCGATCAAACCGTCTTTCAATGCTTGCTCGGCTGTGAAAATTCTACCGTCGAACGTCGCGTCCGGGGCGTTCACTAACCCGGAACGAGACTGGCGGATGGCAGCGACGATCTGGCCATGCAAATGCTCGGCAATCGCTTTCAACATCGCCGATTCTTCATCCGTCAAGGCTCGGGCACCGGTGGCCAAGTCAGCGTGTCGTCCGGCAAGAATCGGTTGCGGAATGATGTTAAACTGAGCCATTAAATCGCGAAGGTTATATAAGTTCAGGATAACTCCGAAGCCTCCGGTCAGCGTCGCCGGACCGGCATACACCTCATCCGCGGCGGCGGCTACGACATATGCCCCACCCGTTGCCTGATCAAGTAAACAGGCAACCACCGGCTTTTGCGTCCGGGATTTGAAGCGGAGCAGTTCTTCCCGCATCATTTGACAGGCGGCTACACTGCCCCCGGGACTGTGGACGCGGAGGACAATCGCCGCGATGCTGCCATCGGCAGCGGCTGCATCCAATTTTTCCCGGAACAACGCTACCGGATTTTCCCCCAGAGACGATGGCCCGACAAAGGGGGTATTCAGAAGCAGCCCGTCGACATCGACGACAGCGACCGTACCTGCCCCGCAGCCTGCTTCCACGATCACAGGGCGCACCGGTCCCGCCTTCGCAACCGGAGCAAGTTCAGTAACCACCCGCGATTCCACCGGGCCATCCACCGTGACGCGATTCTCGGTCCGAAGCGTAAAGTGAGAGCAACCGACAGCAAGAATCAGCCAGACCGCAACCCAGACTGTGAGCAAGCATCGGGCCATGTTTGCCTCCCATTCCTCGGGCTCAGGGACAAATCATTCCCTCTGCCACTGGAATTCTCGGCAGGACGAGTAAAATCCCTGCAACGATTTCGATCGTCCCAGAGGCAATCACCCGCATCAGGTCGATACCAACCCGTAGAATCCCCCCAGTCCACCGACACAACTTGAAGCAAATCTATGTTTTCCGTCCTGCCCAAATTGCCAAGACAACGCAAATCGTGAATACTGATGAGATCAGGAATTTGCAGTCAATTGTCTGCATCCGGTGAATTCCGGCGGACTGGAACTCGGATGCACTGGGTCCGAGTCATCGAATTGGCGATTTGATTTTGAGGAAGATCATGGAATTGTGCGATCTCATCGTGTTAACCGCTCACGGTTCGACCGATCCCGCGGTGGCGGTGGCAGCATGCCGGGCGGGGGCACGGGGGACGCTCGATTGCGAACATCTCCGCGAATCTGCCTCGATCTCGTCGGCACTGGATCGACTGGCAAAATCTGTTCCAAGCCACCGCTTCGGCGTCCAGGTCGATATCGAGTCGGTCCATCCTGTGGCTGAGTGGTGCGAGCAGCACCGGATCCTTCCCGGCTGGCTGATCGTCAGCGGTGGACTTTCGCTGTCTGACAGGCGGCTCCAAACTCTGAAGGCGGCAGGAGTCGAGCTTCTCGCGGAAGCTTGCACTCTCACCGAAGCGATGAAGGCGGTGGAACTCGGGGCGGACGGAATCATTTTGAAGGGTAATGAATCGGGAGGGCGGGTCGGGCTGGATTCCGCCTTCTTGCTGGTGCAAAAGTGGCATCGATCCACCGCCAATCGCTCGGATGCGGTTCCGCCCTTCTGGGTGCGGGGTGGCATCGGCCCGAACACCGCCGCCGCTTGCCGAGTCGCCGGGGCACGCGGAGTGGTTCTCGACTCACAACTGCTCCTGAGCCGTGAATCCCCGGCGACGGATGATCTCCGCAAGCGAATTCTCGGCTTCGATGGCAGTGAAACAACCGTTCTCGGCGAACGACTCGGCGAACCGGTGCGTTTGTATGCCCGTGCGGACAGCCCGGCGGCGGGGGAACTCGCCGCCCTCGAAGAGCAGTGGTTACTCGCAGCGGCGACAGACCCCCCCCAGGTTCATGGCAATCGTCGTTCCGAGTGGCGAAAGGCGGTGCACCAGCGTGTCGCCGCCGAGCCAGGGTCGGGGGCATGGCTGGTCGGCCAAGATTTGGCGCTGACGGCTACACTCGCTATGAAGACGGTGACGGTCGCCGGCCTATTGCAAACCATTCTCGCCCGCGCCAATCAGCAAGCGGAACGTGCCGCGATCTTGCAGCCCCTCGCTCCGGAGAGTCCGCTGGCCCGCTCCCACGGCACACGGTATCCGATTCTTCAAGGGCCGATGACGCGGGTCAGCGATACCGCCGCATTTGCCGAGGCCGTAGCCCGTGCGGGCGGGCTGCCGTTCCTGGCCCTGGCATTGTTCCGTAAAGCGGAAGTCGAACGATTACTCGCCGAGACACAGCAGCGACTCCAGGGCAAACCCTGGGGCGTAGGAATCCTCGGCTTCGTCTCGCCGGAACTTCGCAGCGAGCAACTGGAAGTGGTCCGGCGTTATCGTCCGCCGTTTGCGATTATCGCCGGTGGCCGTCCCGATCAAGCTCGTGAACTGGAACAACAAGGGATTGCCACCTACCTGCATGTGCCCTCGCCCGGGCTCTTGAAGATGTTTTTGCATGAGGGTGCACGACGTTTCATCTTCGAGGGCAGAGAATGTGGCGGCCACGTCGGTCCTCGAAGCAGCTTCGTTTTGTGGGAAGCGATGATTGAGGTGCTGCGGGACTATGCTGCCACGAGTCACGCCGAGGCTGTTCATGCGGTTTTTGCTGGGGGTATCCACGATGATCTGTCCGCCGCAATGGTTGCCGCCCTTAGCGTCGGACTGGCCGAGCGGGGAATGAAAATCGGTGTGTTACTGGGCACAGCGTATCTCTTTACGCCGGAAGCAGTCGATTGTGGGGCCATCACAGCCCATTTTCAAAAGCAAGCACTTTCCTGTCGGGATACGGTCTTGCTCGAAACCGGGCCGGGGCACGCCATCCGAGTGATTCCGACGCCGTATGCCGATGATTTTGAAGCCGAGAAACGCCGCTTGAAGTCGGCAGGAAAAACCCCTCTGGAAATCGGGATCGCGCTGGAGCGGATGAATCTCGGCCGGTTGCGGGTCGCCAGCAAAGGTGTGGACCGGGCTGCTGTCGGTCCGAGTGCAGCTAGCTTGGTCCCGGTTTCGGAAGAGGAGCAATATCGCCGCGGGATGTACATGATCGGGCAGGTGGCGGCTCTCCGTGAGCAAGTGATTTCGTTGGCGGAACTTCATCAGAATGTGTCGGTCGGCTCGGGCGAACGTTTGCGGTCCTTGTCGCCGTACCTCCAAGCCGCCGAGTCAGCCGCCGCGGCACCCCCGCCATGCGATATTGCCGTCATCGGCTTGGCCTGTTTCTACCCGAATGCCGGCGGGCTGTGGCCATTCTGGGAAAATATCCTCCACAAGCGGCAAGCGGTAACGGAGATACCGCCGAGCCACTGGGACTGGCGGTTGTATTACGACCCGGATCCGCGGGCGAAAGACAAATCGATTTCCAAATGGGGCGGCTTCCTCGCCGATGTTCCGTTCGATCCGCTCCGTTTCGGAATTACTCCGAAGTCGATTCCGAATATTGAACCACTTCAGTTGATGTTGCTGGAGGCAGTACGGCAAGCCCTGGCTGATGCCGGCTACGCCGAGCGAGACTTTCCCCGGGAACGGACGGCAGCCATTCTCGGGATCGGCGGCGGCGGCATGCCCTTGTCGGTCGCCTACGGATTCCGTTCCTGCATGCCGTTAATGGACACGATTCCCGGGATCGACCTGAAAGGTAGCGAAGTCGTTGCCAAGGGGACCGGAATTCTGCCGGAGTGGACGGAGGATTCGTTTCCGGGGATTCTGTTGAATGTGGCAGCGGGCCGGGTGGCGAATCGCTTTGATCTCGGTGGGCCCAATATGGCGATTGACGCCGCCTGTGGGTCGTCGCTGGCCGCGGTTTATGCCGGGATTCGGGAATTAACCGTGGGCACCAGCGACATGGCAATCGTCATGGGGGCGGACACCGTCCAAACCCCCTACGCTTATGTTGCCTTCAGCAAGACACATGCCCTGAGCCCCCGAGGCCGTTGTCGCCCGTTCGATGCCGAGGCCGACGGAATTGCTTTGTCCGAAGGAATCGGTGTGGCGATTCTGAAACGATTAAGCGATGCGGAGCGTGACGGTGATCGCATTTATGCTGTTATTCGTGGGATTGGTGCCAGCAGTGACGGTCGCGCCAAAGGGCTGACGGCACCGCGAGCCGAGGGACAAATGCTCGCCCTGACGCGAGCTTACGCTCAGGCACGGATTTCCCCAGCACGCGTCGGCCTGGTTGAGGCACATGGCACCGGCACCGTGGTCGGCGATCAAACCGAGGCGCTGGCGCTGGGGCAACTGTACCGCGAAGCCGGTGGAAAACCGCAGTCGTGTGCGCTTGGCTCGGTAAAGTCGATGATCGGGCACAGCAAGTGTGCAGCCGGCTTGGCCGGGCTGATCAAAGTTGCCATGGCGTTACATCACAAGGTCTTGCCGCCCACCCTCGTGGAAAAACCGAACCCGCGGGCGAACTTCGAGGGTGGACCGCTGTACCTGAATCGGGATGCCCGCCCCTGGATTCACGGTGGCGAACAGCCGCGGGTGGCAGGTGTCAGCGCCTTCGGGTTCGGTGGCACAAATTTTCATGCGGTCCTGGAAGAGTACACGGGCGATTTCCTCAATCGGCCAGAATCGGGACTGCGAACCTGGCCGGCGGAATTGTTTGTCTGGCGGCGGCCCGACCGAGGCGGGTTGCTTGCTGCGGTGCAAAACTGTCACTCAATGCTTGCCGCAGGTGCTTCTCCCAGCCCAGCAGAACTCGCCGCTTCCTTGTGGCACTCAAGCCGCGGCGGGCAGGGACAACCAACTCTCGCCATTGTTGCCGAAAACCTGCTCGATTTGCGGGCAAAACTGGAACTGGCGCTGCCGATCCTCGCATCTCAGGAAGCCACCAGAAGCGATCCCCGGGGAATTTATTTTGCCGAGCAAACGTCTCCGACCGGAAAACTCGCCTTTCTGTTCCCCGGGCAAGGATCGCAATATCCGGATATGCTTGGCCAAGTCGCGATGGCCTTCCCGCAGTTCCGGGCGATCGTGGATCGAGCGGAGCGCGTCCTCGGAGATTCCTTGGAAAAACCGCTGGGGAAATTCATTTATCCCCCTTCGGCATTCAACTCCGAACAAGCGGCCGAACTCGTCCGGCAATTGCAACGGACAGAGGTCGCTCAGCCTGCTCTCGGAGCCGTGAGCCTGGGGATGGCCCGACTGCTTGGCGAACTTGGCCTGACACCCGATCTGCTGGCGGGTCACAGTTACGGCGAATATGTCGCGTTGGCTGTCGCCGGGGCAGTTACCGATGATGATCTGATTCGCCTGTCGTTTTTGCGGGGGCGAGTGCTTCAGCAGGCATCGTTGACCGCGGGTGGCGGCATGATTGCCGTTGATGCCACCCCAGAAAAAATTCTGCCGATTTTGAACGGACTGGGGGATATTTGGCCAGCAAATCAGAATTCCCCACAGCAAACCGTGCTAGCGGGAACAGAAGGGGCGCTATCAAGCGCGGCAGAGAAGCTGAAACAGGCCGGGTTTCTCAGCCAGCGAATTCCTGTGGCCTGTGGCTTTCACAGCCCGTTGATCGCTGCGGCACGAGGGCCGCTGAGCGAAGCACTCGCCGGAATTCCGTTCCGTGCTCCGATTCTGCCTGTCTATTCAAACACCACGGCAGCACCGTACGACTCGGATCCCGCCCTTATTCGCAAACAACTGGTTGAACATCTTGTCTCCCCGGTGATGTTCAAGAGCGAAATCGAGGCACTTTACACCGCCGGGGCGAGGATCTTCGTCGAGGTCGGACCTCAGGCAGTGTTGACTGGATTAACTCAACAAATTTTGAAGGAACGCCCTCATCTGGCGGTGGCCTCGGACCTGAAGAATCGCCCCGGGTTAACGCAACTCAGCCATTTGCTTGGCCAGTTGCTGATCCACGGACTTCCGGTTTCGCTCGATCTGCTCTTCAAGGTACGAGGGGTTCCGAGTTTCGATATTGCCAAGCTGGGGCCGAAGACCGGTATACCGCACTACACACCGACGACCTGGCTTGTCAACGGGGTACGCAGCCGGCCAATTGACGGACCGGAACCCCGGATTCTCGGGCAGCCGCTGGCAAGCTCCGAGCCACTGTCAGCGACAACGGCTGCGTCCCCGCATCCTCATGATTCTCGAAATCCGACGGCGGCAATGCCCGGGACTCCCCCGAGTTCACCGCCAAGCCCAGCCATGCAGCCACCGCTACCTGCCGACGCCAGGCAAAAAGCAGCCGTGGAACAGCCAGCGTCTGCAAAGACGATTTCGACTTCTGCTGCGATCTCGACACCTGCGTCTACCTCGTGTGACTCTGACCGTGAGACGACCACCATGGAATCTGCTCGACCGCTACGCTCTGTCTCGGCAAATTCTTCCCGACAACCTCCGCTTCCTCCGAACGCGACAGTTGCCCCGAACGAAGCCAGCGCTCAGGTGATGCTGCGTTTTCAGGACGTGATGGCGCGATTTCTTGAGACTCAACGAGCTGTCATGCTAAGTTATTTGACGGGTGCCGAGCGGGCTGCTGCGACGGATTCGATCAATTCCTCCAGCGCAAGCAGCCGGGCGATCAATCTCCCGGCCCCGACCGCAACTGCAGCACCAGCATCAGGGAATCCTGCTGTCGATGCGACAAACACGGCCAAGAGCGTGGTGGTACCTGATTCTGTCCCGACTTTCACAGCGTCCACTGAGAAAGTTCCGGACGATGGGATTGCCTCAAAAGGGCCAAAGGACTCGGAAAAGACCACGGTTGCGGCTACCGTCATGGCTTCAGCCACCCAGCTGGATCGAGAAACCCTGCTCGACCGCTTGCTCGATCTTGTGAGTGAGCGGACGGGTTATCCGAAAGAAGCGCTGAGTATCGACCTCGATCTTGAAGCGGATCTTGGCGTCGATTCCATCAAGCGGGTGGAAATACTCGGCACCCTGGCCGAATCGATCGAAGCGGGCCATCAGGGGAATCCACCCCCGCTGGAGATGGAAACGCTATCGACGATCAAGACATTGCGTGGAATCGCGGATTATGTGCTGGAAGCGCTCGCGTCTTCAAACCAGTCTTCTCCTGGTGTCGAGGATTCTGGTCCTGTAGAAGTGCCGAAGTCGGCTCATCATCGTTTCCCAGAATCCCACGACAATCCCGAATTCAATTCCATTTCGGTGGCAACAAACGGGACAGTTCCGGTCGCAAGGGAAGGAGAAGTGCAGCGGCTGGCTGTTCGGATCATCCCAGCACCACGGAGGGACAGCCCGTCATTTGCCATGCCCGCGGGAGTGATCCTGCTCACCGACGACGGTGGCGGCATCGCTCGAGCAGTGGCGGAACGGCTTGGCGAACTCGACCTCAGTTGCGTGCTGATTCAAGATCGTACGGAAGCCGGCGACGCCTGCCATCCGTATCAGGCAGACCTTGCCAATCCCGCCGAGGTAACTCGGCTGGTCGCGGCGATTCGCGCTTCGGTCGGCCCGATCGCCGGGCTTATTCACTTGCTGCCACTGACCCGTCCGGCAAAAACAGTTGCAAAGGTAGCTCCGGCGAGTTCCGAGCGGGGCATTCCACGGGAGGTACAGTCGCTGTATTTGCTCGCGCAAGCGCTCGAAAGCGATTTGCGGAATGCAGCTGCATCTGGCCCGGCCGTGTTGCTGGCCGTGACCGGGATGGGCGGCCGTCTCGGCATCGAGGGAGATTTACCGGGACGGTTCACCCCGAATCATGGCGGTGTTGCTGGCTTGACAAAATGCCTGGCCTTCGAGTGGCCGACCGTCCAGGTTCGCGTGCTGGATGTTGATCCGGAAATTGCTCCCCAGGAACTGGCTGAGCAGATTGTTGCTGAACTCGGCGAGTCTGACGGGCCGGTCGAAGTCGGTTACTGTGCTGCGGGCCGGGTGACCAGCCGGTGTGAACCGGCTCCGTTGCCGTCAGCGACTAGCGCTGGCAATGCCCGGATTTCTTTCGGGCCGCAGAGTACCTTTCTGGTAACTGGCGGAGCAAGGGGGATTACTGCGAAAGTGGCCGAGGAACTGGCACGGCAATACCGCTGTCGGCTCATTGTGATCGGCAGTTCCCCGCTCCCGGCAGAGGAATCTCCGGAACTCGCAGGACTGCACACACCCGCCGAGATCAAAGCTGCCCTGATGCAACACTATTCAGGCAAGCCCGCTGCCGTGGAAGCCGCGTATCAACGCCTGCGGAAAGATCGGGAGATCCGCGCGAACCTGGCGGCGATCCGTGCCGCCGGCGCGACCGTCGAGTATCACTCCGTTGATCTTCTGGATTCTCAGGCGTTCGCGCAGTTTTTGAGCGAGTTGCAAGCCCGCCAGCCGCTCGACGGAGTGATTCACGGGGCTGGAATTATTGAAGACAAGTTGCTGAAGGACAAAACCCCCGAGTCGTTTGAACGCGTGTTCCGTACAAAGGTGGACAGCGCCCGAGTCCTTGCCGAGACGCTCAATCCCCGGCAGGTGAAGGTTGTTCTGCTGTTTTCAAGCATTGCCAGCCGTTTCGGCAATAAGGGCCAGTCGGATTACGCCGCGGCGAATGAAGTTCTCAGCAAGCTAGCTCAGCAACTCGATCGCCGCTGGCCGGGGCGAGTGGTGTCGATCGCCTGGGGGCCGTGGGCGTCGGTGGGGATGGTCGCTGATCTGGAAAAACACCTGGTGGCTCGGGGATTGAAACTGATTACTCCGGACGTGGGCGCACGCTTCGCGGTCGATGAGTTGAGTTGGGGCGGGCCAGGGCCGGCTGAGGTAGTGGTGGCCGGCGGCCGTGAACCGGCACCGACGCGGGAAGCCGCCCCCCGCTCTTCCGTCGGGGAATCGGTCGGCATCCGCTAGACCACGCAGAACCTTCCATCCTTCAGCGTCTTCTTGATCATTCATCATGTTCGTGACCAGGTTCCGGACTCTGTGATGTCAGCATTGCCAAGCGCACCTAGCGACTCGCAGCGGGGACTCGGCTGGGATACCACGGTGGTAGTCATCGCTGCCGAATCGTTCTCACATCTTCGTCAGCGATTGACGGTCTTGCAGGAATACCTTCAGAATCACCCCGAGCCGGCGCTCGCTGATCTCGGCTTCACGCTGGCCATCGAGGCACGGAACAGCCCGACGGAAGCCCGCATCGGCTTCGTGGCCAGCAGCATCCCCGATCTGCTGAAGAAGCTGAATCGGGCGATTGATCGGCTTGCCGATGCGAATTTTCGGCAAATTCGTGATGCGGGCGGCGTTTACTGCACCAGCGACCCGCTGGCTCGCCAAGGAACTCTTGCGGTGTTGTTTCCCGGAGAAGGGGCCCAGTATCTGAATATGCTGGCCGATCTTTGCCCACTGTTCCCGGTTGTTGAGGAGGCATTTGCTTCAGCCGATCTGATCGCCGAGGAAGCGGGTCATCCCGAGTGGTCGCTCCGTAATATCCTGCATGTGCCCTCCGATCTGCCTGAAGCGGATCGTCTGCTGGCCGAGGCCCGGTTACGGCGGATCGGGCCATCGCTGCTGGGAGTTTTGCTCGGCGACATGGCGCTCTTTCAGGTACTTGCGGAGTGGCAACTGCCGATCGCCGCCATGGCGGGGCACAGTGCGGGGGAACTAGCCGCACTGGCCATCGCTGGCGGTATCGCCCTCGAAAAGGAACGGCTCGGTTCCCGGCTGCTGTCATTGATCGAGGCGATGGAGCAGCATGACGAACATCCGGGCAATACCGACGTCACGCTGATCGCGGTGGGGGCAGGAGCCGAGCAGGTCATCCGGTTGGCCGAGGCAATCACCGCAGGGGCTGTGCAAGTCGCCATGGATAACTGCCCGCATCAGTGCGTCGCCGTCGGCCCGACGCACCTGGTTCTTCCGCTAGAAGCCGCACTCACTGAGCAGGGGATCGTCTGCGAACGGTTGCCGTTTCACCGGCCGTATCACACTCCGTTATTTGAAGCGTCAATGGCCCCGTTCCGAGAGTTCTTCGCGGCGATTCCTTTTGCAGTCCCCCGAATACCCGTTTATTCCTGCACGACCGCGGAACTGTTTCCACCCGATCCGGCGGCAATTCATGAACTGGCCGTCAATCACTGGGTGCGGCCTGTCGAATTCACACGAATGATTCGCCGGATGCATGATGATGGCGTCCGACTGTTTGTCGAATCCGGACCGCGGGGGAATCTCAGCGCCTTCGTGGAAGACAGTCTCCGTGGCCGGAAGTTTGCCGCGTTGCCAGCAAACCTGCCGCGGCGAAGTGGCCCAAGCCAGTTGAATCATCTGGCCGCGCAATTGTTTACACACGGAGTTCCGCTCGACTTGAAGCCGTTGTTCATCAATCGGGCCGTGTCGCGGATCGACTGGGAACGATCAGACAGCACAGTCTCGGGCAAGCCATACGCCTCAAGAAATACAAAGCATACTGATTCACACACGATTCCTCAGAGCTTCGATGATCCGCCGTCGAGGATTCAGACACAAGAAGCAACCGACATCCTCCCCGAGTACTCCCGAGATTCCAGGGAAACATTCCGCGTCAGCGAGTTCGCCCGGGCTGATCCCGTCCTGGCTAATCATTTCCAGTTGATGGAACAGTTTCTTGCGATTCAGCAGGAGGTGATGACCGCCTTTCTGACGGGGCAAACTCCGAAGTCAGATTCCAGCGCAGAACGGCCGGGCTTGATCTGGGAGTTGCCAGCATTATCTTGCGAGCTGGTCGGAGACGGCGTCCATGCTGCACCCAGCCTTCCTCCAGCTTCCGGCGAAGTATCCGCACCGGTGTCAGAGGCCATCTGCCCGTACGCCCTGATCCAGGAAATCGTTCAGTGGCAGCCAGGACATTCGATTGTGGCCCGCCGTGCATTGGACATCCGCGAGGATTTGTACGTCGATCATCACACTCTTGGTGGCCGGGGGGTCAGCCAGGTCGATCCGAGTCAGAACGGCTTGCCGGTCTTGCCGATGACGTTCAGCCTGGAGGCGATGGCCGAGGCGGCGGCGGTGCTCGTTCCTGGCAAAGTGGTGATCGCTCTTCGCGAAGTCCGGCTGTATCGCTGGGTGCCGTTCGACCCGCAGCCGACCACCCTGGAAGTCCGGGCGACAATCCAGCGCGTCGATCCCGAGACCGGCCAGGTCGAGGTCGTGGCCAACGTCCGCGACCTCGGCAATTCCTTCCTGCCCGATGGCGCGATAAAACCTTCCTCCGAAGCGGTAGTGATTCTCGCAGACCGGTACCCGGAGCCGCCAGCCCCACAGCCGTTCATGCTGTCCAACGAGCAGCCGTGTCGAAGCACGATCGAAGATCTGCGGCGAAATATGTTCCACGGCCCGGTGTTCTGGATGATCCGCAGCCTGGATCGCTGGGGAACCGAGGGCATCGAGGGGACACTGGAAGTGCAGAGCCGCGACACCTGGCTGGCGTCAAATCCCGACCCGCGAACCCTGCTCGACCCGGTGCTGACCGACGCGGCCATGCACATTCTCGGTGCCTGGCACCTGGAACAGCCCGACTGGTCGGGCCGCATCCTGCTGCCTTTCGAAGTGCAATCGGCCGAGTATTTCGGGCCACCCCCCGAACCCGGAACGATCATGCGGGTCCGGGGCCACAACGAGCAGGAAACCGCACGCTTCGCCCGCCACGGACTGGAACTGTTCCACCCCGACGGTCGGCTCTGGCTCCGCTTGACCGGTGCGGGTTACTGGCGGTTTTATCTCCCCTTCGGCGATGTCAATTTCTTCGGACCGAAGAACCAATATTTTTTGACGAGCCACAATCCCGAAGCAATCCCGGAAGAATGGCGAAGCCTGGCCTGTTGCCGGATCCTGGAAATCCCGAACGATCTGAAACAGCCCGTGCTCCGAGCATCCGGGGTACGAGTGACGATGACTCCACGCGAACAACAGCAATGGCTGGAAGCACCGCGGACCGAGGTGGAGAAAGATCGCTGGTTTTTTCCGCGGCTGGTCGGGAAAGATGCCATCCGCGCGTTCTGGCAAAAATGCCGCGGGCAAGCCATGTTCCCCGCCGACCTTGAATGCGAACTTTTCGAGGATGGCCAGTTCCGTTGTTGGCCTCGAGGTGATACCGAGCCCACCGTGCCGTTTCCCTGTGTAAGCGTGGCTATGCGGGACAATACCGTTCTCGCCGTGGCGGCCGACTCGGTGCGATTCCACGCCGTGGGCGTCGGCCTGGAACGGCTGTCTCGCAAGTCCAACGCGACTGCGAATTCAGCCGGCTCGATGCTCGAAGCCCGGTTCGCCGAGGCTTTTCCCCACCCCGCCGAGGGGCGGTTGCGACTGACAGCTGCCCGACACGCGATCGCCTCGGCATATTCGATCCCTCCGGAATCGGTCGAACTGACCGCAGCCGATCCTCAGACCGGCTGGCTGAAATTCCGAGGGTGTCACGAAAACTCGGCGAAAGCCTGGGCAACCATCCGTGTCTTCACCTTCAGGCAACACGATCGAATTACCGCTGTTACCCTCCGAGAGAGAGCACAGCCGTGAACCCACCCCTGGACCCGGCAATTTTGGCGGAACTCACCACCGTCATGCAGCAAACCTTCCCGGAACGTGATCCGCCAGAAGACATCGGCCCGGACACTCGGATCCTCGCCGACCTGGGCCTGGTTTCGATCGACGTGATCGTTCTGGCAGAGAAACTGGAAGAGCATTTTGGCCAGAAACTCGGATTTCCCCAGTTTCTGGCCAGCTTACGGGCCCGTAATGCCGACGATATTACGCTCGGGGAGCTTGTGGCCTTCCTCCAGGAGCAAACCCGTCGTTAAAGCCCCCGACTCGGTGAGATCAAGTCAGTTCTGCCCTGACAGGGTGACAAAATCGCCCCCGGTGAACGACGAGGGTTCGCCATGGTTCCCTGCAGTTTTTTCCGCAGCGACGGCAAGCCCGCCGCCTCCTGCCGTCCGTACCACCACTATCATAACTGAAGAAACAACCCTGACGTTCCGAGGCCACAGTCATGAACTGGCACGATTCTCGCTTGATCGGCGAACTCTTGTTCGAACGCTACGACACCCTGAACCCGCTGACGGTCCGCTTCACGGACCTTCACAAGTGGGTGCTCGATCTCGAAGGGTTTGAGGGGAAGCCTGAAGAGTCGAACGAAAAACTGCTCGAAGCCATTCAAATGGCCTGGTATGAAGAATGGAAAGACAATTACGGCACATAACCGTCGCGTTGGAGTCGCCTTCTCCGACCCTCCGGGCACCGCAAGCCGCTTCAACCAGATCACTGTTTTGCGGCGGCTTGCGTAAGCTACCGCCCCATCCGTTCGATCGGTGGCTGAATGGCCTGTCACGGAAATTCTCGGAAGCTTATCCCTCCTGTCAACATGCCGGTCGTACGATCAACCATTCCGCTTGCAGGTGGCGGTCTCTGGCGACAGCCCGGCGGTCGCCATCAATGATTTTTGAAGTCCATCCGAGGAACCGGGTTAAAAAGCGGATGGCTTTCATCAATGCTTCATAAAAACTTCACAATCCGCATCTACAACAATTTCAGTACTCAGAATTCACCGAGGAGAAGTCGCCGATGTCTCGGCTCTATTCCGATATCTTTGTCAATCGAAATAGTAATCCGAGTACCGGCTTGGCGACGTTTGATCCGGAACGCAGTACCACCAAATTCTTAATTCAGGATGTCAATTTCTGGTATCCCGGGAAACAAGCCCTGTTCGAGATCAATTTGAAAATACCCGAGCGGTCGGTAGTCGCTTTCATTGGCCCGAGTGGCTGCGGCAAATCGACCCTGCTGCGTTTGTTGAATCGAATGAACGATTTGATTGACGGCACCCATCATACCGGGGAAATCTTGCTGGACGGTCAAGACATTTATTCCAGTGAGATGAACATCGTTGATCTTCGCCGCCGGGTCGGGATGGTGTTCCAAAAAAGCAATCCGTTCCCGAAATCAATTTACGAAAACGTAGTGTTTGGCCCGCGAATCGCCGGTCAACGGGATCGTCAGCGACTGGATTATCTGGTCGAACGCTGCCTGAAACAGGCGGCGTTGTGGAACGAAGTTAAGGATCGACTGCATACGTCAGCCCTGGCATTGTCGGGCGGACAGCAACAACGACTTTGCATCGCGCGTGCCCTGGCTACCGACCCGGAAGTTTTGCTGATGGACGAACCGGCCTCGGCGCTCGATCCGAAATCGACGAATGCCATCGAAGATCTTATATTCGATCTGAAGCGGGATTATACCATCGTTATCGTGACACACAATATGCAACAAGCTGCCCGTGTCTCGGATGTCACAGCGTTCTTTTATGAAGGTAAATTGGTGGAATCAGGTCCAACGGATCAGATATTTACTCGACCCTCTCAGCGGCAAACCGAGGATTACATCACCGGCCGCTTCGGCTGATTTTGCTCAAGACTCGGGCGTGGACCGGAAGCGATCCGCGGCGATATCCCTTGCTCCACACAGGAATTCAGGCACCAGTCATGGCCAAGCATCTCACCCGCGACCTGGAAGCATTACAACGAGAACTGCTGAGTATGGCTTCGCTGGTGGAAAAAGCAATTTATCAGGCGACACAAGCACTGCTCACACGCGATCCCAAACTCGCCCGGGAAGTCATTGCCGGGGATGCGGCGATTGATGCCAAAGAAAATGAAGTGGAAGAAGATTGTTTAAAAATCCTGGCCTTACACCAGCCCGCGGCCAGCGATCTCCGCCGGGTCGCTGCGGTTTTCAGTATCACCACCGATCTGGAACGGATGGGGGATCTGGCGGTGGCAATTGCCGAACGTGCGCTCGCGTTAACAGAGTCGGAGTCCTGCTCGCCAACAAAGACCCAGCTAATTGCCTACCCAGAAAAACTCAAACGAATGACCGACCTCGTCGCCGGGCTTGTTCGCCAAGCACTTGATGCCTTTGTCAACCTCGACAGCCGGCAGGCCATGCGGGTGATCCGCCTCGATAACGAGGTCGATCGCTATCATGCGGAAATTATTGCCGACTTAATTGCCAAGATGAAAGCCGATCCGGCCGCTGTGGAACCCGGTTTGTCGCTGTTCAGCGCCACCCGCCACCTGGAACGGATCGGTGATCACGCGACCAACATTGCCGAGGATGTCGTTTATCTGGTCGATGGTGAAATTGTTCGCCACCGACCGGAGGCGGCCGCACTCGACAATGCCTCGTGAGGTCCTTGGCCCGGCAACCTTGCCGTTGTTTTCCAATGAATCCGTAGAACTTGATGCCCGGGAGAATGGAATGAGTCAGACCCGGATTTTGATCATCGAAGATGAACGCGGTCTCGTTCAATCGTTGACCTGGTATTTCAACCGAGAAGGGTACGAAACCATCGCCGCCCATGATGGCCAAGAAGGGCTCCGGAAAGCGCAAACCCTCTTGCCGGACCTGATCCTGCTCGACATCATGTTGCCCTCGCTGGACGGGCTGGCGATCTGCCGACAATTGCGAACCGGGGAACAGACCCGGGACATTCCGATCATCATGATCACGGCAAAATCCGAAGAATCCGATCAAGTCGTCGGCTACCACATGGGGGCCGACGATTATGTGACCAAGCCGTTTCCCAATAAAGTTCTGGTCGCCAAGGTGAAAGCCCTGCTACGCCGGGTCGAGGGCACGGCCGAACCGGGCGATGTCTTCGAGCATATTGGTGTCAAACTCGACCGTATTCGCCATAAAGTGACACATCATGGGAAACCCGTGGAACTCACCCCGACCGAATTCAAATTGCTCGAATGCATGCTCCGCCAACCAGGCCGAGCCTTCAGCCGACATCAGTTGATGGATGCCGCCATCGGTGAGGGGCAGATCGTTCTCGAACGGACCATCGACGTGCATATCAAAACCTTGCGAAAAAAATTGACGATGGTTGGCGGTGCCCCGGATCTGATTGAGACCGTCCGAGGCATCGGTTACCGCTTCCGGGAAAGTAAGCAAGATGCTGGTTGAAGTCTAGCCGCCTGTGCCGCCTGCTTAACCGTGATCACGGGTTGCAAGCCGGCTGATCTCAGGTGCGCAGCGGATCCGTCGATGGTACACCGCGGCTAGGATGGCCAAGCCGCCAAGGATCAGTCCGCCGGGTGCTGGGTTGCGATGAATGGTGACGGCGCGATTCGCATCAGCTGATTCTTCCCCTGACCGCTCCGAGGCAGTCATCATGGTGGTGAAGATCATCGTTGCAATTTCGGGAACACGGGACGGCACCCAGACCGGTTCTTTTTCGAGAACGATCCCGTGGCCCGGGAGATTGGCATCGGACCTGCCGCGGAGATCATGAATATCCCCTGCCACGATTGCCGCTGGCCCGCTCTCAGTCATTGGCAGTCGACGAATTTCCGAGAACTCCTTGGCCCTGGCCGTTTCATTTCCCGGGTCGCCGCTCGCTGAATGTTCGATGTGGCGCAGCCAACTCAGTAATGCTGGTCCAAAAACTTCATCGATTTCGGAGCCATCTCTGGTGCTGCCGATTCGGGGCAGGTTTGTGCCGCCAGTGTTTGCCCCGCCGCCGCCGCCTCGGCGTGACCTTCGGGGCCGCTGCGGTTGCCGCATCCACGGGGCCGATCGTTCGGAAGCGTGATGCGGCGGGATCATGAAAAGATCCTCGAGCGGCAGCCAAGGATTCCAGCATAGACCGAGGAAGCAAAGGATCGGATTTTCGGTCACTCTTTTGTTCGAAGCGGGGCTCGGCGATCCTGGATCGACAGTGACTTTTGCCGCCACCAGCGAGGCCGGCGGGTTGATCCCACTTTCAAAACTGCCATTTTGAATCTGGTGGGCTGTTGCTTGGCCGCTACAAACCAGGGCAACACTGTTCAGAATGATCAGGAATTGCCATCGGCGATAATCCATCGCAAAGCATCCTGCTGCGGATCATCAACTCCTGCTGATCCAGTCAATAACGTAGCCTGAGTTCGGGAATAGAGAAAGGCCAACTGCAACAATGCTGCAAGCAACAACACCAAGCAGAACCGCGAAAATTCGGCGAGGAACTTCCGCGGCGGGGAGTTGCCATTTTTCCAAGAAACGCCCAACATATGAGAGCCCCCTTTCGTAAACCCTGTGCCGGGGGCGAAACAACGATTCGGTCACCATGGTTACCGGAGCCAGAGATGCGACTCTCCCGATTCCTCGCGCTTTCCCTGCTGCTGACTGGATTCACCCACTCGGGGCAAGCGGATGATGACACCAAGGCCTTTCTCGATCCCGGGAACTGGCAAGGCCGGACCGACATCTGGAGCATCCAGGACGGGAAAATTATTGGGGAAACGAAAGAAGACCCGAAGTATAACACGTTTTTCGTAAGCAAGAAAGAGTATGGTGATTTTGAACTGTCCTTCAAAGTTCGCCTGCTCGATGGCGTGGGAAATAGCGGCGTCCAGATCCGGAGTGAACTCAAGGACAAGGAAAAATTCCGGGTTCATGGACCGCAAGTAGATGTGGGTAAAGGCTATTTTGGCAGCCTGTATGGCGAAGGGGTCGGTGGCATGATGAAAGCGGCACCGAAAGAAGTGGTTGCCACGGCCAAGCCAGACGGCGTCAGCGAATATCACGTCATCGCGAAGGGAAACCGGATCACCATCAAATTAAATGGCCAGGTCGCGGTTGATGAGGAATTTCCCAACACGCCGAACAAACAGCCATTAAAAACGCACGGAGTGATTGCGTTCCAGGCACATGCAGGCTACCCGAAGATGCGTGTTGAATTTTTTGACATCAAATTCAAGGAATTAAAATAACAGGCTGGTCGGAAACTTGTAGGGCATGCGATCGAGACGGCCAGATGACTTCTTCGTGGCAGTGCCGGAGAAAAATCGGGGCGTTGATCGAGAATTTTTTGCGGCGACCCGGTACGATAAAGAATGTTGTTGTTGCCGGCTTGCCACGAGATTGCCGCCATGCATCATCGATCGGCCACCCTCGTTTTGGCAGTACTTTGTGTTATAGCAGGAAGCCCCACGCTGCAGGCACAAGGGCTGGGGGCAACTTTGCCAATTCCGGGCCCCCAGCCTGGCTTTCTTCCGGTGTTGCCAATCCCGGGCACATTTTCGCCGAATCTGCCTCCTGCGGCTATTGTCCCCTCAGCAGGTTTTGCTTGGCCGATGATCGGCCAAGCCAGCGGCTTTATTGGTGGTTTCGGTTTCACAAGCGGAATCTTTCTTAGCGGCCCCACCGTCTTTTACCCGTGGATTCCGTATCTCTCGTATGGCCCTGCGGGAGTCGGGCGGCTTGGGGGACCGTCTCCGTTGCAAGAACCCCAGCCAATAGCGCCTCTGCAAGGTGCGGGATCGACAGCGCGAACGGACTTAACCACAGTCGTATCGAATCAGTTGCCAGCGCGATTGCGTGTTTGCTTACCGTCAGCGGGGGAACTTTGGTGGAATGGCATTAAACAACCGGAGACAGCCTCCGAGTTTCACCTCACTTCTCCGCCGGCAAGAATTGGAACCGAGGTTCGATATCAAATTCTCGCTCGCTGGAAGGTCGATGGCATTCGCTATCAAGCGGATCGGACCGTTCGCGTGCTGGCTGGGGATCGTTCCACTCTGACGATTGTCAGTGGTGATCCTGAGGCCGCCACGCCGAATCATCCCTCAACTTTCGGTCCGTGATTGGCGATGCCGATTCTTTTTGTGATGGTTCTGGTGGTGAGTTGCTTGCCGGTGCCCTGGCCAGAGCCGCCGTTGGATTTAACGCCGGGCGGTTCGTTGTTGCTCTCGGCGGGGGTGCTGCTGCTGCCGATCACCGGGGAAGTGCTGCTCTCTGCGTGCATGGTGAGGCAGTTCCAGCGCTATCCACAGCGTCGAGCCGAGTTGATTCGCCAGCATCAGCGTTATCGCCGATTGCTCGGCCTGATCAATATTGTCACGGTGGCGGTTGTAATTGTCGGCTGTGGCTGGGGCTGGACCGTTTGGCACACGGTGACGATAACGGTGAGCCAGGGAGAGTCGGTCCTTATGCCCGGTGCGGAACTGCTGGTTCCGATGCCGTATTTTTTGCTGGTTTTTGTAGGCTGGTTGACGGGATATCCCGTCGAGCGGGTCTTGAGTCGGGGTACCGCCGAGCGAGGCGGCGATTTCCCGCAGGCGATGCCGTCGTTACCATCGTCGCTAGTCAGTTATCTCGGTTATCATTTTCGACAATTTTTGCTGTTGATCGTTTTACCGCTGACAGTTTTTGCCGGTCAACAGAGTCTGATCCGCACCGCTCCGCAGTTGGCGGCAGACTTGCGATTTCAAGCGATCGCGGTAGCGGCGGTGGGCGGGCTGGTTTTGATTTTGCCCCGACTTGTCAAACCGTTGCTGGGTTTGCAACCCTTACCCGCTGGGCCGATCCGCGAGCGACTGGAACAAACCTGTCAACGGCTCGATTTCCATTACCGCGAACTGCTGCTCTGGCCGACTCGCGGGGCCATGGCCAACGCAATGGTGCTCGGAATCATCCCCTGGGCTCGATCTATCGTATTGACTGACCGGCTTTTACATGGTTTAACAGCGGAGGAACTCGACGCAGTGCTCGGCCATGAAATCGGTCATGTTGCTCACGGACACATAATCTCATATGCAGTGTTTTTTGTCTTGAGCGCGACACTGGGAACGATTGTTTTTGTTCTGCTGGAACAAGCGCTGGCAGGCACCCGGATTGACGCCTTCGTCCTCTCAGTTGGCGGCTGGATGCATCTTCCGCCAATTCTCGGAATGACCGTGTATCTGTTTGTGGTGTTTGGCTGGTTGTCGCGGCGATGTGAGCGTCAGGCCGATCTTTACGGTTGCCGGGCCGCTTCCCACGATTGCTGGCAGCACTCAACGGGCAGGTCGTCACAGACGGGCAGAGCGGCGGCAGGATTACCGGTCTGCCCGGCCGGCGTCCGCGCGATGATTCAGGCCCTGGAACGGGTGATGATCCTCAATGGCATGGATCGACCTGGATCTGGCAGCGGCCAAAGCAGAAGTCGATTCTGGCATCTGTGGGCGATGCTCCGAGCTTGGCAACATGGCCCACTACCGGATCGAATCGCATTTCTCCAGCATGTTGCCGAGAATCCGATTCTGGCCGAGCAGACCGATCGGCGGATCACCAGGCAGCGACGGCTGTTACTCGCGTTCCTTGCCAGCTTGATCGTGCTGCTTGGCAGCCGACTGGGCTGGGAGGAATTTTGGCGATGGCTGTGACCGACACTTTGCCAGCGTGAGAAAAGGGAGCGATCGCCGACCGGAGTGAAGCTGGGGTGGAACAATCGCTTGAGCAATTCGTCGGTGGGGCCTGTTATGAGGGGGTTCGGCGAACCACCAGCAAGGTGCGATCGTCGGGCAACGGCGAACCCGCGCCGAACAATTCCAGTTCGGCAAGGACTTCGGCGATGATTTCCCCGACCGATTGCCCCGCTCGGCCTAGAGCAGCATCCAGGCGATCGTACCCGAACGGGTTGCCGTGAGGGTCGGTGCTATCCACGATGCCGTCGGTATAAATGGCCACGCGGTCGCCAGGTTCAAACGGGATGACATGTTCCGGGTAGTTCATGTCTCGAGGATTCACCCCCAAGGGCAGGCGATGCGCCGCGGGCAACGAGCGCCAGCGGCTTTCTTCCCGCCGACATAAGCGTACGGGCAAGTGGCCAGCAGAAGAGTAGGTGAGGGTCATGGCCGGCGGATCGAACACCGCATAAATGCCGGTGACAAACGTTCCTGTCGATTTTGTGTAGCGGCGACTGAGGTGGGAATTGAGGTGCCCGAGCATTCGCCCCGGGCTGGTTTGCGCCTCGGGCACGGCATGCGCCAGACTGTGCGTGATCGACATCAGCACCGCGGCCGGCGTCCCGTGACCACTGACATCAGCGACCAGAATGCCTAGCCGTCCATCAGGGAGCGGGAAATAATCGTAGTAATCGCCGCCGGCTTGATGTGCTGTCCGGGAATGAACGGCAACTTCAAGTCCAGGAATTTGCGGCACCACTGCGGGAAGCAAGCTTTGTTGAAGGTCGGCAATCGTCCGCAACTCATAATCAGCGGCATCATAAGCAGCACGCAGCCGATCTGACAGTACCAGGGTTTGCATGGCCCGATTAAACAGGTTGCACATCCACACCAGTTCCGGAATCGTTTCCCGAGGGAAGGCATACGTGTCTTCCCGAGAAACAACCACGGTGTTCATCGCGGTCCCGCCGTTAAACAGCGGAATGGCCAATAACGATCCTTGCCCTGCAAAATATTCCAGGGCCGGATCTTCCGGATGAATTCGCAATTCATCGATGATCCGAGGCTCATCAGCATAGGCGATGTCCGACAGCAAGCCGCCATCGAGGATCGGTAAGCGATCTGGTTCTTTGTAGGGATTGATCGGATTTTTCCAGAGATTGAACCGGGTCACTCGAACCCGTGGTTTTTCCAGACCCCGGCGAGAGAGCGAAACTTGGCGGGTGGTGGGGTACAGCTGGTTCATTTGCCGAGCAAAGACATGATACATCTCTTCCGGATCGGTATACCGGCTGAGTTCCCGCATGATTTCCACGGTTACCGCCAGTCGTGCCCGCCAGTTCCGCGGTGTGATGTCGAAGAAATCCGTGACGGCCGCCATTATCCCGCCTCCGCGGGGGAGTGGTCCAGATTCCCCGAGCATTCTCGGATTGAAGGGATCAAGACCGCCTCTAGTAGAACCTTTCCCCGTGGGGGAAATCAAGTGAGTGAGTAATGAACTTTAGGCAAAAGGCGAGATTTATTCGACGATCGCTGCACAACGCCACCAACCTTTCTTCGCCCGAATCAATGTTTTGGCAAGGATTTCGGACATGGTTTCCTGCCCGTTCTGTGCCATTTCAAAAAAATGGATCGCCAAGAAAAATTCTTTCTTGCATTTTGCCGTGAACTTGTACACGATACTCTTGAACGCTGCCCGTACGGAAATCTAAGAAGAATTGGAGCCTCCTCCGCTCGGGGGTGAGCATTTTGACCGTACTTTCTTTGCAGTGTGCCCCGGTCTGTTTCTTTCTGGGCCGGCATCACTCACACCGCTAGCCTGAGATCTGAGCCAGCCATGATGCAACCCCGCCTTGCTTTTGGCCGACAAACTGCGGATTTCAAAGCTCTGCTGTTTGTAGTCGCAGTCATTTCGACACTCACCAACACTCAGCCACCGTCAGTGCACGCACAAACCTCCCCGGCTCCGGAGACTGGGAATAAAACCGGGGAACGTGGCTCGATCGTGGAAGATCGTGCGGCACGCAAACAACTCGAAGCTGGAGACGCTCGGATCGAGGCGGGGGAACCAGGAAAAGCCATCGAAGTTTGGCAATCCGTGATCGAGCGTTACCCACGCAGCCGGGTCCGCTTTGAAGCGCACCTGCGGCTTGGCAATCACCTGCTCTTGAAAGAACGGGCCTTCGATCGAGCCCGTACCCACTTCGAAGCTGTTGCCAGCGAGGAGAACCCCTCGGAATCGCAGCGGGCCGAGGCGACGCTCAAAATCGGAATCTGCTACTTTGAAGGTCGAAACTACGGAAAATGCTTCAAATATATGCGGGATGTGATCGAAAAATTCCCCGTCAGCTCTCAAGTCAACGAAGCCTATTACTATATCGGCCTGGCCCATTTCCAACAGGGCCATTACAGCCGGGCCATTGCCGCCCTCGAACGGGTCGGCACGGCCTTGCCTGAACCCCAGCCAGGCAGTGATACACCGAATCAAAGCGAAATTCTTGAAGCCGGCAAACGGCTCTTTATCCGGGTGGAAGATGCTGACCTCGCTGCCCTTGAGCCCGGAAAAACCGTACCTGTTCGCTGTGAAACCGCCTCGGGCGATGTCGAAACGGTCGAATGCCTGCCAATCGGCCGCAATGTTCGCCTGGTCGTTGGCTCCATCCCCACAGAACTCGGTAAGCCCCGCCCCGGCAACGGCAAGCTCGAAGTTCGTGGCGGTGACCGGATCCGGATCAGCTATCGAGACATCCACACGTCCGCCGGTGCCAAAGAGCAGATCGTCGTCCGCGAGATTCCGGTCATCGGAACCGCCGTGGCCGCCATCATGGACGGTGCGTTTTCCGAAACCCTGCAAGGCGTCGTTCTTGGCCGCACCGTGAACATCCAAGTCATCGATGCTGATTTTGACCGCACCGATGCTGCTGATGTGCTCAAGGCGACCGTGCAGATTTATCGGGAAAAAACTCCTGAAGAACTTGCCGCGGAGAACCCCGCCACTGCCGATCCTGCTGCGACCGGCACTACGGAAACAGATCCGCTGGCTCGCTTCAAACTGATCGATCAACAGGAGGTGATTCTCACCGAGGCTCGGGTGGTCCGTGCCGCCTCAGCGACAGCAGCAGCTGCCTCGAGCCCCACGGAGAGCTCCAAGCCAGCGGAAAATCCCAGCGTCACCGAGGCATCTCCGGCGAATCAGCAGCCGCCCTCAGCGTCATCCCCAGCACCCGCGGCTGCAGCCGAAGATCAGTCGATCCACTCGGGAATCTTCCGTGCCAGTATCCCGCTTGAAGTCGCCGAGACGGCCAAAGCCAATGATCACGTCTTGCAAGCCTTGCCGAACGACTTGCTGGTGCTGACGTACATCGATGACATCAACGCGACCGGCAAGCCGGTCACCCTGCGGTTCAAAGCCCGATGCGTGGAAGGGAGTCTCGGCAGTGTCCGGGTTTCGCAAACGCAGATTTCCGATCAAGAACTGCGAGTGAAGACGCGGTTGAAAACCGCCAGTGCCCTCACCAACATTGGCAACCGATACAAAGAATTCGGCCTCAAACAACACGCTGATGACAAATATCAACAGGCACTGGCGTTGTGCGAGGAAATCACCGCCGAGGCCAAGAAACTTGGTGGCCGCACCCTCGAAGAGACATACGTCCAACTCTGGAAGATTTACTTTGAGATGGACAAGCTTACCCTGGCCGCAGCCATGAGCGAACGACTTCAACGGGAATTCCCCAACAGCGAATTTGTTGATGCCGCCCTGCTCTCCTTGGCCGATGTCGCCCGAAAACAAGGCCAATTCCAGCGTGCCATCGGGATCTACAACAGCGTCTTGCGACTGCAAAAAAGTCCGCTTCGCGGCGATGCTCAGTTCGGCATCGCGGAATGTTACGAAGAAATGGCCAAGGCCGTTGAAGGCCCACAAGCCGCCCAACTCTACGATCAGGCATTCCAAGAGTACAAAAAAGTTTTCGATCTCTTCCCCGATAGCGGCCGCGTCGGTGAAGCCGTCGCAAAGATGGCCAACTATTATTACGTGCAAAAAGATTATGCTCGTGCGATCGATGTCTTCGAAACCGTCCTCAGAACGCACCCGGACGCCAAATTCCTCGATGTGATCCTGTTCAACTACGGCCGTTGCCTTTACCGCCTCGACAAAAAAACCGAGGCCCGCAAACAATTTGATCAATTAATTGCCGACTTCCCCGAAAGCGCCCTCGCTGCCGACGCCAAGAAAATCTCCGAAGCGTTGCGGAAAAACGGTTTTTAAATCTTAACCTTCCTTCGTGGGCTGCCGAACCCGACGCTGCCCTCCCCCACCCTGAATTCACCCTAGGCTTGCCAGGTAGAACCTTATGCAATCGCGAATTTCCACCATTGCCTTGACAATAGTCATCACCGGACTCATCGGCAGCTTGTTTGCCATCAGTTTCGCGCAAACGCCGATGAATCCGCCGAGCACCGCCCCCCAAACCGCCACGGATGAAAATCTCGACGCCGTCACCCGACAAGCTGCCCAACTCGAAGCTCAACTGGCCAAGCTCAGCAGTACTACTGCCGAAGCCGCCGAACTGATGCTCAAACTGATTGATCTCTACCACAGCGAGGGCCGGCCGTTCGGACTCGTCCGCGTCGCTCAAACCTTCGTCGCACAACACAGCAGCCACCCCCGCCACAAAGAGGCCATGCTGAAATTGATCGATGGCCTTCGGGTGACCGGCCGCAATAAAGAATTGATCGCCGCCACCCGGCAATTTTTGGCCAGGCATCCGAACGACCCCGCCGGTGCCGATATCGAACGCTGGCTGCCCCGATTGCTGCTGCGTGACCGCGATCCTAGTGGTGCCGCCGCTCTTTACGAAGCTCACTGGAAACGGCTCGGCGGTACGCCGGAAGGACGCCGCGCCGGCCTCCAAGCGATCACCATTGATTTTCAACTCAATAACAAAGAGTCGCTCACCCACGCCGCGGCAATTGCTGAAGACATGCTGGAGAAACTCCCAGCCGGTGGACCGGCCACCGCGGCTGGCTGGGCCGCCCTCGATGCCCACGAACGCCTGAACGACTGGGCCAAGGCGAATCGTGTCGCCGCGAAGCTGCTGCAAAAATCGCCGCCCACCAACCCCACGACGTTCCAACTGCTTCATGCCCGCATGGCCGAAAACTTCATCCGACAAGGTCAACGCGCCAACGCCGTCGACAGCTTTCGCAAAGCCTTGGCCGTCCCCAACGCCCCAGCCCAACCCGACTGGATGAGTCGGATGATCTATGAACTTCATCACACCACGCCAAAACCCGCGGAGATTGAAGCCGCCGTTAACGAATACCGCCAAAAATTCCCTCAGCGTACCGATATTCCAGAATTGCGTGTACTGGTCGCCTACGCCTATTTCCATGCCAAAGACCTGGTCAAAGCCGAACAACTCTTCGCTGAATTATTGCCTGCCGCGGCGAGAGCCCACAATTGCATCGGCATGTACCTCCAACTTGCCGCCAATGAACCCGACGAAAAAGCCCGCGCCGGCCGCCTTGCCCAAGCGGAACAAACTCTACGGGGTGCCATTGCCCAGGCCACGCATCCCCACAACGCCGCCGCGCTTCGCTATCATCTGATTTTCGACATTTACCGCGATCGGCTCAAAGACCTTGGCAAAGCTCGGGCGACCGCTTACGAATACCTCGATCAATCTCCCAGTAACGATGGCTACACCGATGGCATCGTCAACTGGCTGCTAGAAACCGCCAGTGATCAGGCCGCCTTCGCTGCCGATCTCGACAAAATTCTCGCCTCCCGCAAAAAATTCCCTTGGCTCAATACCTTCCGAACCAACCTCACAAACTGGGCCAAAGCTCGGCAAAAAGATAAAAACAAAGAGATCGCACAACGCGCGGAACTGGTGCTCGCGAAACTCAACGACTCCGACAAAGAACCCGCCATCGCCGACTGGCATGCCTACCATCTTGCCTGGCAAAGCAACAACGGTGCCACCATCGCCAAAGCCCGCGAAAAATTACTCGAACCCGCCCGCCTGGCCGCACTTCCCGATGAACTCGCGAACCAGTTGCTCTACGATCAACAACATTACCTGAGATACTACGCCCCCAACGCCCAACGCGAGCAATCGGTCCAAGTCAGCCAATTGTGGGCACAACGCATGCCCAAATCGTTCGAAGCCGCCAGTACCTACCTCGCCTGGGCCCTGGATTTCGGCAAAACCGATCATTACCGCCCCGCCACCGAACTTGTCCTTAATCGGCCGGCGACCTCGTATTATCACGACGCCGCACGACGCATGATGCAGGTGGCTGCCCACTTCAAGGACCCAGCCCTCGGGAAACGTGTCTGGGACTGGATCAAAGAGCAATATACCCGCTTCGGCTACGATTCCACCTACGCCGCCTACTACGGCGATGTTCTGACGCAATTCGACCTCAAAAACGAAGCCCGCGATGCCTGGAGCCGCAGCTTCCAAGGTTCACCCGAATCGTACGAAATTCGTGAATGCGGCTGGCGTATCCTCAACAGTCTGCCTGAAGCGGAACGCGGCAAATTCCTCGACGAACGCCTGGCCCAAGATACCGCCTTTCGCTTCAGCTTTGCCGTCTTCCGCGCCGATTTGCTCCTCAAAACCGGCGACGTCGCCGCCGCCGAACGCTTGCTCCGTGAAGCCGCTGAACGACAACGCGATCGCGCATTCGGCTGGCAAAATATCGAAGCCGACCACGGTACCGTGATGAATTGGGTCGGCCATTACCGTAACGTCACAGACATGCCCCCGGCGCAAAAAGCCGCCCTCTTTGCCCTCATTCGCGATCTCGATTTACCTCGGGCCAGCATGCTGGGCATCGCCGCCCTCGCCGAACTCCCCGACAGCGAAATCGCCAAGCTGCCGCCCATGCGGCGATTACTCGCCCTCAGCGCCGCTACCCAAACCAGTGTCGGCGATGCCTACGATTATGACCTGCTCATGCCCTACGCCCAGGCCGCCATGGCCCGCAAAGATTACCTGGCCGCGGCCACCCTCCTCAGCGGCATGCTCGCCAATTGCCCCGGTATCGACGACGGCCGCAAAAAAGCCGGTCGCGACTTGCTGACTCAGGCTTACACCCGACTCGGTGCCAGCGGTGCTGCCGTCATCGACGAAAACAGCCCCATCGCCCCCCTCCTGCAAGCCGCCCTACAGCTTCGGCTCGGCGACAGCAAACTCGCCTTCGAAACCTATCTCGCCCACCAGCAACTCTTCGATCAACATCGGGCAGAAGTCCCCATCGATCTCCTCGACTTCGTCTGTAACAGCCACATGGCCGCCGGCGGCGACGACAACCACAACCGCGTTGAAGACATCGTCCGCACCTGGCTCATTAAAAACTCGGAAGCCAAAGAAATCGATGATGTCGATAAAGCCCGGGTGCAACTTTTGCTCGCCCGAAATTACTTCCGCTCCAAACGCTATGACCTCGCTCGAGCAGAATTCACCACCCTGCTCAACAAATATCCGAAAACCCCTCAAGCCGTCGAAGCCGAGTTCGGCATCGGCGAAACATTCATGGAACAAAAAGTCTACGATCAGGCCGAGCAGACATTTGAACGTCTTGCTAACCGTCGGGATCGCGACATCGTCATCCGTGCCGAATTTCTCCGAGGCGTTCTCGCCAACCGGCGTGGCGACCGCGATGAAGCCCGGCAAATTTTCCGCTCCGTTCTCGAACGCGTCCCCAATATTGACCTCGCCAACCAAGCCCTCTTCAATCTCTCCGAAGTGTACGGTGCCGAACAACGCTACGTCGATCAACTCGAATTGCTTCGTACCATCGGACGACTCGGGCGGGCCAGCAAACGCTTCCACACCCCGGGTGAACCGCTCTCAATCGTGGTTCAAGATAGCGATCTCGGCGTCAGCCGCGGCCACAGCCGCATCCCCGTCCTCGTCACCACCGAACCGGGAGGCGATAGCGAACTCATCTACCTGCTCTCCGGCGGGGCAGGAAAGGGCCTCTTCCGCGCCGACCTTGAAACTCGGCTCGGTGCCGCCAACAAAAATGACCGCATCTTGCAACTTTCCGGACAAGATGTCATCCGCGTCGATTATCCTCCCGAATTCAAAAAAGAATTCAAAGATACCCCCCTGCCCGACAGCGAAATCCGCATCGCCTCTGATGCCCGCCTGGAGATGGCGTCGAGCAAAATCGTCGATGTCAATGAGGAAACATTCAGTCAGCAGCTAGAACGTGAGTCGCGAACCAACCCCGACGAGGAAGAACAACGAAAAGGTTTGATCCGCCCGAAAGATCAGGTCAAACCCGGAAATCTCGTCTATCTCCGAGTCAAGGATGCAGACCGCGATTTGACCGATCAGCCAGACACGATCACGTTGCGACTGACCACAAGCAGCGGGGATCAGGTGCAAGTCACCCTCACGGAAACCGGCCCCCACACCGGCGTTTTTGAAGGCACCGCCAAGACCGGAGAACTGCCCGCAGGAGCCACCGCCAGCAATACCGCCATCGATCACAGCCCGCTGATGGCCATCGATAAAGATCCACAAACCACTTGGCTCAGCGAACCCGACGGTGCCACCCCCAAACATTTGGCCATCGACCTCAAAGACCTCAAACACACCGATACTCTGACGTTGTGGACGCCCAACCCCGATCAGCACGCGCCAGTCCGGATGATTCTGCAAGGCAGTGACGATGGCCGACTCTGGTTCCGCCTCGCCGCCACCCAGCCCGACTCCACCACGCCTCCCGTCAGCGGCGAGTTCGGGCCAATGACCGCCCGCATCTACGAAAACCCCAACGCCTTCCGCTTCACCGCCTGGGACCAGGTCGTTGCCCTCAGCAAAAACTCCACCCCCACCACCACCGCCAAAGCCAGCGACTTGTTCTGGACCCGCGATCCCAACGAGGATCCGAAGTCGGCCAAACCGATTGCCATCATCTGGAGTGGCAAACTCGTGCAAGCGAAAACCGGCCCGGCACGCATCCAAGTTGCGGGCACGGTCACCGCGGTCATGATTGACGGCAGGCTCGAACTCCCGGTCGGACCCGGGAATCGCCAAGTCGATGTCTACCTCGATGCCGGGACGCACGACTTGACCATTTTCACCGCCGCCGCCCCGACGACAAAAACTCTGGAAGCCAAATGGCTCAGCGGCGACATCGCCTCGCAAACACAACTGATTCTGGTTCCGTTCCGAGAAAATGATTTTGACCTCAGCCGCCCCGAAGCCAAAACCGCCGCAACCCCTCGCGCTCTCGGTCAAGCCCAACGAAGTGAAGACGGCAAATCCTGGCAGTTCAAGTTCCCACCGATCGATGTTCGCCATCTGCGGCTGGTGATCGAGGAATATCGAGGGGAAGCCGTCGCCATCAACCATATCGAAATCCGCGATAGCGTCAAAAACCAACTGCACATTCCTACCGATGCCGATTTGCTCTCACTGTCCAAGAATGATGTCTTGGAATTGGCGGGCGGTGACACCATCGTCGCCACCTACATTGATGATGTTAACCTCAGCGAGGGCTCCCGCCTCCTCACCGCCAAACTCACCGCCACCTACCACAACGCCCAGGTTACCCCCATTAACTACGACTTCATCCGCCAAGCCAACGGCCAGGTGGCGACCATCCGCAAAGAAGTTCTCCGGATTGAACCCGGCGAACGCTTCATCATGGAAGTCGTCGATTTCGATCAGGATCTCAGCGCCGATCTCGATCGCATTAAGGTACAAGTTGCCGTCAATAACGGTGAAGCAATCGAACTTGAAGCCACTGAAACCGACCAGAATAGCGGCATCTTTACCAAGGAAATCGATACCTCGGCAACACCCAGCGAAGGGAAACTCACGGTGAAAGCGGGAGATCGTATTTTCCTCCGTTACCTCGATCAGCAAAATACGTTGCCCGGTCACGCCACCGTTCGTGAAGCCGTCGTCTATGTCAATGAACCAACACCCGGCCGGCTTCGCGTTCTCGAAACCCGTGTCAGCCGACCGAAACCACCTGCCAACAATCCTACGGTGAACCTACCGCCCATCATTCAGTATCTTCCCAGCCGCGACGATGATGCCGACACCACAGCCGGCGTTGCCTTTGAAGCCCCATTCACCATTGAGGTGATCGACCGCGATGCCGCGAAAGACAGCCGTAGTAAAGTCCTCGTGAATTTAAAAACTAGCAACGGTGCCAGCGTGGATGTCGAATGCGTCCTCGACGATCGTCGTTTATATTCCAATTTCCGCGACCGCCCGGGAACCGCTCTGCAAGAAGGCCGCTTTACCGGCCAGGTCATTCTCCAACTCGGTAATAAAGACAGTCCCGCCCTCGTACCGCTGACCTCCACCATGCCGCGGAACTTAATCGGTGGTCCAAAACTCCAGGATGATGACGACACTCCCGGGGATGCAAACACCACCGCCGACCGTGGCCTCGTCACCAAGGTGCTCAACCTCACCGGCGCGGACATCATCACCGCAACCTACATCGACAAACGCCGGCCTGAAAATACCTCCGAGACGCTGACCGCCAAGGCCCGACTTCTCAGCGACGGCAAAGTCAGTGTCACCGATGCCGAGTACCAAATGGAAATCACCTCGGTTCATGTCGGCGAGCGGCTGTTCCTCAAAGTCGTCGATGCCGACCTCGACCGAACCCCAGAACGTGACACCGCCAAAGTCCGCATCCGCTCGCCACGCGGGGAAGATGAAACTATCCTCCTTGAGGAAACTCTGGCTCACAGCGGCGTGTTCACCGGCTCGGTCCGCCTGCACCCGGCTGAAAAACCCACGCCGGGTAATCTCCGCCCCGAAGCCCCCGAGATTGAATGCTACTTCGGCGATCAACTCGAGGTCACCTACATCGACGAACGCGCTAGTTCCACTTCCGGCTCCGTGGAATCAACCGTGACCGTCCTGGTCGTCATCGGCACCGACGGCAAATTACAAGCGTTCAGCAAAGCATTCTCCAACGAGCAACTGGCCGTGGAAACACAGTTCCATATCGCCGAAAGCCACTTTGAACTGTTCAAAAGCCATCAGTCGCTCGGCCGTGAACAGGAAGCTAAAGCCGACCTGGAATCAGGCCGCCGAGTTCTCCAAGAATTGATGGAAGATTATCCGAACCCGAAATACGCTCCCCGTGTCGCCTATCTGCTCGGGCAATTCGCCCAGGAATTAAAACAGTTCGGCGAAGCAATTCAGCTGTATCAGACGATTGTCAAACAATATCCTGATCACTCCTTGGCACCGGATGCGCAATTTAAGCTGGCCCAATGTTATGAAGAGGCAAACGAATTTGATCAAGCTCTCGAAGCTTACGTCACCCTGGCGGCCACCTACCCCCAACATCCCCTGATCGCCAACGTGATGGTGCGAATCAGCGAACATTTTTACAAAGCCGAGAATTACAAAGTGGCAGCCCAGGTCGGAGAAAAATTCCTCGAGAAATTCGAGGGTCATAAGTGGAGCCCGAAAATGGCCTTCCGCGTTGGTCAATGTTATTACAAAGATAAGCAATACACCAAGGCAGCGGCCGCGTTCGATCGTTTTGCCAAGCTTTTCCCCGATGATGTCCTCGGACCGGATGCCCTTTTCTGGGCCGGGGAAAGCTTCCGAATGGCGAACAATGCCCGCGATGCCTTCCGCCGCTACAACAAATGCCGCTGGGATTACCCCGCAAGTGAAGCGGCAAAATATGCCCGCGGCCGACTGGCCCTGCCAGAAATGCTCAGCCAGTTTGAAGCCGAAGCCTCGGGCGTGGAAATGAATAACAACTAGCGTCGCGAGCGAGGGGACGCACGCCAACCCCTCTTCTAGGAATAGGAACTCGACGATTGTTAAGACCCGAAGTTCGCCCGGTTTCAGGCTGAACATGCACGACGGAGAACCCCAGAGTCAACCCCCGAACGAGCCTCTTGCCCCGGATTTGCCACAATGCTTGTAATGCTTGCACAGGCCGCAGCGGCCCCCCCGGAATTGCCGTGGTACAAAGAATTGCTCGAGTACGGTGCCCTCAAATACATGCTGCAAGGCGGGCTGTTTATGTGGCCCATCCTCTTTTGTGGCGTCCTCGCCGCCGCCGTTATCCTCGAGCGCTTCCGCAGTCTGCAATTCCTCGCCACCGACACCCGGGCACTTCGGCAACAAGTGCTGGAACTGTTGCAGACAGGCCAGGCGGAAAAAGCGCTCGAGCTCTGTAGCCAATCTCAGGGGCCCGTCCCCGCTGTGCTTGCCGCCGGCCTGCGAAAATATGTCGTGCTGCAACGACTCAACTACGACCCCGGGCAAATCGAACAACAAGTCGTCAAGGCGATGGAAGATTACGCCGTGCACATCATCGGAGCCCTTGAACGACATCTGCCCGTGCTGGCAACAGTTGCCAGCGTCGCCCCGATGATCGGCTTTCTCGGCACCGTCCAAGGAATGATCACCGCCTTTGCCGATGTGGTCCAAGGCATCGGGACTCGGAATATTATCGAGGCCGCCGCCAACGGCATCGGCGTCTCCCTCCTGACGACCGCCTTCGGTCTGATGATCGCGATCCCCGCCTTCACCGCGTACAATTACTTCACCGGCGTCATCAATAAATACGTCCTTGAAGTAGAAGAAACTGCCTCCGAATTAATCGAAGCCGTCACCCTGCAAACCGCCCTGCAACAGGGCAGCGCCCCCGGAGTAGCCCGAGCCACCATACAATCCGCTTGACCTCAGGAATTATCGGGATGAGCCTCAAGATCCCACGACGAACCCGCAGCCTCTTCGAATCGCCAGCCGTGGCAACCGGCGATATCGTGTTCAATCTGCTCATCTTCTTCCTGGTTTGTGCTTCGTCTCAACCCGACAGCGGCCGCCGACAAGAACTCCCTCGCAGCGAAAAAGAGACCCAGGAGAAAAAACAGCAAAAAAATATCGAAGTGGCCATCAGTCGCACGACCCTCTCGATCGGCGAAGAAGGGAATCTGGTGGACAGCACCTTGGCCGACTTCCCCAGCCGTATCCGCCAGTCCCTGGCCCAGCGTTCCGCTGCTAAAGAGGACCGGATTGTCGTTGTTCGCAGTACCAAAGATACCCCCTACGACCGCTGGATTACGATCACCGGCATGATTGAAGACGCGGGCGGGGTCATCACCCTGCAGTTGCAAGAAGAACGGGAAGTCATTGTTCCGTAACGGCTTTCAGGGCAAATCCCTGGATAGTAGCCTGAAAAACCGACAAAAGAAGCAACAGACATGAATCCAGAAGGTCGATGCCAATGAAGATCGCTCGGCGTACACTCAAAGTCGAGGTGCCAACCGTGGCCATGGGCGATATCGTCTTCAATTTGCTCATCTTCTTTTTCATCCTCGCCCGAGCCAACGACGACAGCCACCTCAAATGGCTCCCTGCCGAATCCCCCAAGATCGAAAACATCGGGAACCGAAAAGCCAGCATCACCGTCGATATTGACAACAAAGTGTATTTGAACGGTCGGCAAGTTGGCATCCGCGATTTACAAGCTGGCCTGGAAGCCGCCCTCGGCAACGCCCCAGCCGGTCAACGGATTGTCCTGCTGAAAATTCATAAAGAAACCCTGGCGGCCACCTTCGAGCCGATCATGGAAGCCGTCAGCGAAGCAGGCGGGGAAGTTGTTCATGTGTTGCAACAAGAGCAAAAATAATTCATGATTTGCAGGTGATAAATACGACCGAACCGAATGCCACAGTGACAAAACTTGAACATTGATGATGCCGAACAGGCGGTTTCAAGAAACAGTCCACGAAACACTGCCAGCAACCCTGTATCTGGAGGAGTTCGAATGCGAGCTCGATCAGACTCAAATTCCCGGTTCCGGTGTTATGCCCGGATTCTCGGGATCTCTCTTCTCTGGGTAGCAACCGGCCTCCGTGCCGCGGCTGCTCCCGTGGATGTCCCCAACCCCGAGACCGTCGCTGCTCGGGTGAATCAACTCCTCGACGAGGAAAATCAAGGGAAAACCTTCCCACAAGCCCCGCAAGTCGCAGACTTGCCCTTTCTCCGCCGGGTGTCCGTCGATCTTAACGGCCGCATCCCCACGGAAGCCGACATTCAAAAATTTCTCGCCTGGCCCAGCAGTGAACGCCGAGCAAAAATGGTCGACGAATTGATGTCCCGCGAACTGTTTGCCGATCGCTGGGCTATTTTCTTCGGCGATTTGCTTCGGGTCCGGGCCACGGCTGAGGGCGGAGCCGCTCTCCAAGCCTACATCTACGAGGCGATCCGCAATCAAGTGCCCTACGATGAACTGGTCCGTCGCCTGATCTCCGCCAACGGCCGCGCAAACTCGCAACCAGAAACAGGATTTTTGCTCAACGATAACGCCGATCCGATGGCCCTCACCGGCGTGGTTTCCCAGGTGTTCCTCGGAATCCGAATCTCCTGCGCGGAATGCCACGATCACCCGTTCGATGTCTGGACCCGCGAAGATTTCTATGATCTCGCCGCCTTTTTCGGGAAAACCCGCCGGCAAGAACAACGCTTCAAAATGAACCTGCTTGGCGTCTATCTGCAAGAAGTTCAGCAAACCTCAATCTTATGGCCCCCGGAAGACAAAGCGAAAGGGAAAACCCGAGAAGCCGTCACCCCGAAATTCCCGTTTGAACTCGACGAGGGCGACGGCCCAAATCGCCATATTGCGCGATTTACCGAGTTGCGAAAACGCCAGCAAGAAGCTGCCCAGGCACAAGCTCGAGCTGCGAAGCAAAAATCCAACGTCGATGACTTGCTCGACGGCGACGCCGTGAAAACCACCAAGAAAACCGATGAACTGGATGTGTTTACCGAAGCCAAAAAGGATGCCCGCGGCCTCGCAGTCGGGGCCGATCTTTACAAGCCCAGCGAGTTGCGGAAAAATCTGGCAAACTTGGTGACGGATCCACGCAACAAACAATTTGCTCGCAGCCTGGTGAATCGGACCTGGGCGGAATTGATCGGTCGCGGGTTTGTCAACCCGGTCGATGATTTCCGAGCGGACAATCCGCCCAGCCACCCGAAAACCCTGGACTATCTTGCCGAAGAATTCATCGCCAGTGGTTACGACTTCCGCTTTTTGGTGCGAACCATCGTCCACACCGCCGCCTACCAACGCGGCCGATTGCCGGGAACGACTTCCCCACTCGAACGCCAAGCCGCTGAAGAAGCCTTTGCTGCTGCCCCCACGCGACGCATGCTCAGCGAAGCCCTCTTCGATAGCATTGTCCAAGCCGGCCATCTCTTCAGCGTCAAACACCGCCCCGGGGAAAATCTGGTCACCGTCGTCACCTACCAATCCGTCCCCGTCGGAGTCAAAGAAGATCCAAAGAAGCTGACCTTGAAGCCATTGTCAGGGAAATCCGGCCCCGGGATGAACGCTGCCATGCCCGCCATGCCAGGCGACCCAATGGCCGGTGTCGGTGGCTACGATCTCGAACGCGGAATCGAAATCGACTTCAAGTCGGCCCTGAAAAAAGCCGAAGCCCTTGAAATCGAAAAAATGAAGGCGATCCCGGACGAGGTCCTCGAAGCCGAGATGATGATGAAGCAAGGTAATCGGAATCAGCGAATGCGCTACAAAACTGTTGAGGTGCGGACGCAGATTGATGATAACCCTGTCTTCACCAGCGCCATGCGCATGGCATCGCCAGCACCCACCGGCCACTTTTTGCGAGTGTTCGGTCAAACCGATCGCTCGAGTCTTGACGAACGCCGCGACCATAGCCCGTCAATGCGACAAGCCTTGATGATGGTCAATGGCAAATTGACAAACGAAGCCGCCCGCGTCGGTCCACTAGAACCTGTTTACTCCCTCCTCGTTGGCGAAAAAGCCGACCTTGAAAAAGCCATCCGACGCGTCTATCGAGAAATTCTCACGCGAGAACCGACCGCCGAGGAACTTTCCGAAGCAAAGGCGATCATCGCCGATGGCAAAACCGTCCTCGAGGGCATGGCCGATCTCCGCTGGGCCCTCTTCAACTGTAACGAGTTCCGCTATCTCCCCTAAGCAGGGAGATAACTTGGAGTTGTCTTCCAGAATCCCCGCTTTCCACGTCAATGAAGGCGGGTGGTTCTTCCTCCGATCGCTGCCGAAGCTTTTTCACGGTTTTTATCCCTCAATTTGGAAAAGGACAGGATCATGAATCGTTCTGCAAACGGTTGTCAGGGGTATAATGCCTTAAGCCGTCGGATGTTCCTGGGCACCGCTGCCGCCGGCACATTCCTCGGCATGAACCTGAAAACCCTTGTTGCTCGGGCGGGAAGCGATTTCAAACCGACCGCCGAACACGTCATTCTCTTCTGGAATGGCGGTGGGATGAGCCACATCGACACCTTGGACCCCAAGCCAGGTCGGCCAACACAAGGTGAATTCGAACCGATCAAAACCAGTGTGCCCGGCATCCAGATTTCTGAAATCTTCCCGCTGCTCGCCGAGCAAATGAAGCACATCGCGATCATTCGCTCGATCGCCGGGACGAACGGTGATCATGGCCGCGCGACGTATCAACTGCAAACAAGCTACAATCAAAGCTCCAACCTGCAGCATCCCGGCGTCGGCTCCGTCGTCGTCAGCCAGAAAGAACCGATCAGCGACCTGCCGGCTTACGTCACGATTGGCGGTCTGGCCCCGAAGGCCGGCTACCTCGGGCAGAAGTGTGAAGCCTACTTTGTGGGCCGTCCCGGCGACAAAGACCCTTATCTGGCGTTCCCCGAACGCATCGGTGAAGTTCGTGGCAATAAGCGGCTTGACATCCTGCAACGGATGAATCAAAAACAAGCCGCCACCCTTCCCAGCGAGGAAACCGATGGGGCACAGACCGCTCTGATCGATGCGGTTCGCTTAATGCGCAGCCCCGCCCTCGAAGCCTTTGAAGTCCGCAAAGAAAAACCAGAAGTCCTCGAACGCTACGGCGATAGCGAATTTGGCCGTGGTGCCCTCCTCGCCCGCCGGCTTGTCGAAAAAGGTGTCCGCTTCGTGCAAGTCAACCGGGGCGGCTTTGACGTTCACGCCAACGCCTTCCCGGCGATGCTCGATCATGGTGAAATCATGGATCCCGCCTTGGCGGCACTTATTCAAGATCTCGCCGCCTCGGGTTTGTTGCAAAAAACCATGATCGTCATGCTCAGCGAATTCGGTCGTACCCCCCGCATCAACGCACAAGCGGGGCGTGACCACCACCCCACCGTCTTCAGTTGCCTCTTTGCCGGTGGTGGTGTCCGCGGTGGTCAAGTCATCGGCTCCTCCGATGAAGATGGCTACACCCCGAAGGATCGTCCCGTGCGTGTCCCCGATCTCCACGCCAGCATTTGCTACGCTCTGGGTATCGATCCCAATAAAGAAGTGATGACCCCGCTGCAACGACCGATGAAACTGGTCGACAACGGCAAGCCGGTCCTGGAACTGTTTTCCTAATCAAGCCGACAGTTGATTCCTCGAAGATAGCTCGGTCCGATCCGCCGGCGGTTCGGACCGAGTTTTTTCTCCATCTCAAGCACAGACGATCACATTCTCATTCACGCCCGTCCAGGAATTTCCAGCACCTTCCTGTTACGAGCAATGATCGCGTTCCCCTCTCGATCAGCACCGCCATACCTGGCATCTCTTCATGAACGTGTCTTTGTCAGCCCGCCAGCGTCATCATCTCAGGCGACTGTAAATGCCTGAGCGGCATCTGAAGCCGACGGCGACGATTCTTCGGGGGAGATTCGCCCTCTCGCCAGACCGAGCTTACCCCTGAGCTTCATGCTATTGCCCGTTGAAGCGGAGAATTGACCCGGATCTCCAGTTCTCTCGAATTGATGTGACTATCAAGGATTGCCAGTAGCTGCTAAGATACAGGCTGGTTCGTATACCTTGTTTCGGAAAGTTGTGATGGCCATCCTGGATCCGACTCTTCGACCGTGTTTACGTCGAGGGTTGCAGGCAGTGCAACTGGATCATGAAACTTGGATCCTCTCTGATCGACAACGCCTGAGCCCGGAAGTACTGGGATTATCCCTAGGAGCCGTACGGATTCTGCAAGAATTCGATGGCCAAAAGAGTCTCCTGGAGATTCAGCGGAAATGTATCTCGCTCGGGCTGAACGTGTCGTTGGCGGAAGTCCACGAAATTGCTCAAGCACTTGATGACGCCTTATTTCTCGAAGGTCCGGGTTTTGAAGCATACCTTCGTGGGCCGGTTCGGCGGCCATCGTGCATCGGCTGTTACCCGCCGGAACCCGCCGCGATTCGATCGCTGCTGGATTCGCTGTTCGAGCCACCCGCCGGGCCCGGAAAGCCTGTTGAAATGCCGGTTTCACCAGCGGGGGCGGGTCCGTTGCGGGCAGCATTGTTGCCACACATGGACTACCGCCGGGGGGGCGTGACTTATGGCTGGGGTTTTGCGGAATTGCTAAGGCAAACGCGATCGCGATTGTTTGTCATCGTTGCCACATCGCACTACTCGCTGCAGCGATTCACCTTAACCCGTCAAGATTTTTTAACGCCACTTGGCCGGGTTGCCACGGATCAAGAGTATGTGGATCGGATTGTCGCGGAGTTCGGGGACGAGGTTTTTGCCGATCCTTATGCGCATTACCCGGAACATTCGATCGAACTGGAAGTGCTGATGCTTCAACATCTGCTGGCGGACCGCGAGCCGTTTCGGATTGTGCCATTGCTGGTTGGATCATTTCAGGATTGTATCGAACGCGGAATCGACCCAGCAGAGCAACCTGATATTCGCCGGATGGTTCAGGCGTTGCAGCGTGCCGAGGCAAGTGCCGGAGAACCGGTTTGTTATCTGATCAGCGGGGATCTCGCCCACATCGGACCGAAGTTTCGCGATCCCGACCCTGTTTCAGAGGATCAACTGGCAACGAGTGCCCGTGCCGATCAGCAATTGCTCGACCGCTTGGCCGCAGCCGATCCGCGAGGTCTGTTTTCGGAGATCGCCCGAGAGCAAGATCGTCGGCGGATCTGTGGATTTCCGCCCAGTTGGCTGACTCTGGAAGTGACGCGGCCGGGAAGCGGTCGGGTGTTGCATTATCAGCAATATGTGGATCCCGATCGTCAGGAAAGCGTCAGTTTCGCTGCCGCGGGATTCTATCAATAATCCTGGGACCAAGCTGCAGCGGATGATCACTATGCCCGAGTTTGCAACCGCCACGGATCTTGTCAGCGCCCTGAAACGTTATGATCAGGAAGTGACACAGGACTGGGTGATGACGCCCAGGTATCGACTGAAATATTTGATCTGGGGTCCGTCCGATGGATTTCCGCTGATTTTGATTCACGGTCTCTGCGATACTCCTCGTTCGTTCGCGATGCTGATGGCCCGGCTTGTCGACCGTGGGATCCGTTGCATCAGCTATTATTTGGCAGATGGACGTGGCGATCGGGCACGTTTGGGGGCGTACAAACATGCGGATTTCACCGCTGACTTGATTGCCCTGCTGGATCATTTGCGAATTGATCAGGCGGACCTGCTTGGCTCTTCCTTCGGATCAACGATCAGCTTGCGATCGTTGTCGGATCATCCGGCACGGTTCCGCCGGGGAATATTACAAGGAGGATTTGCTCGACGGCCGCTGTTGGCGATTGAACGAGGACTGGCACGGCTCGGGCGATATTGGCCCTGGCGGATGGGGGAACTCCCGATCCGTGAATGGGTGATGACCAAGTTGGAAGCGGCACAGTTTGTTGGCTGCCCGCCAGAAATTTTCCGATTTCTCCTGGATAATAGCGGGCTGACGCCGATTCGGGCGGCTGCTCGCCGAGCATTGTTGTTGGATCAACTCGATTTGCGATCGCGTTTGCCACGAATTCCCCACCCGGTATTGCTGATCGGCGGCGATCGAGATACGATCGTACCTCGGATGTATGAGGCCGAAGTTGAGGCCGGGTTACCCCGAGTGCATCGGATCGAATTTTCGCCCTGCGGTCACTATCCCCAGTACACATTACCGGTGCCGATGGCTGACGCCGTTGCGCGGTTTTGCCGCGGTGAGTCAACACCGTTCTGAACGATACCTGCTGGACAGGCTACTTTTGCGAAATCGCTGGGACAATTCTCAAAATCGCCGTGCTTCGATCGTGGAGCGGGTAAACCGCCCGGCCTGAGTAGAGAATACCTTGTTTGCGATCATCCGTCGTATCGACGAGCAATTCCCAGGATTCCCGAGGGTTTGTCGTTGGTAAGGTGAACGGGATCGGTTCATGGTGGGCATTGAGCAACACCAGTAGGGTATCGCCAGTAATCGGTTCGCCTTTTAAATCGGTTTCTCCGATCAAATTGCCGTCAAGACGCATGCCAAGGCACTTGACAAAGCCGGCCCAGTCTCGGTCATTCATTTCCCGGCCGGCCGGCGTGAACCAGCAAATGTCGCGGATGCCCTCGCCACGGATCGAGCGACCCTGAAAGAAGCGTCGGCGTTGGAGAACGGGTTGATCTTTCCACAATCGGATGATACGTTGAGTAAATTCAAGGAACCGTTGTTGTTCTTCGGTCAGATCCCAGTTTAGCCAGTTCAATTCATTGTCATGACAGTACGTGTTGTTGTTTCCGAGCTTGGTGTGGCTTAATTCATCTCCGGAGCAAAGCATCGCCACACCTTGGGAAACAAGCAACGTCGTCAGAAAATTCCGCTGCTGACGAGCCCTCAAGGCGAGAATTGCCGGGTCATCGGTCGGCCCCTCGACGCCGCAATTCCAGGAGTTGTTGTCGTCGGCCCCGTCTCGATTGCCCTCGCCGTTGGCTTCGTTGTGCTTGTGGTTATAACTGACAAGATCGCGGAGGCTGAAGCCGTCGTGACAGGTCACGAAATTGATACTGGCGTAGGGCCGGCGGCCGCTGTGTTCATACAAATCCGAGGAGCCGCAAAGACGGGTGGCAAATTCGCTGACGGTGCCGCCGTCGCCTTTCCAGAATTTACGGACAACATCACGATATTTTCCGTTCCATTCGGTCCAGCCCGGAGGGAAATTGCCAACCTGATAGCCGCCCGGACCCACATCCCACGGTTCGGCAATCAATTTTACCTGACTGAGAATGGGATCTTGGTGGATGATGTCAAAGAATGCTCCGAGTTTATTCACCTCAAAGAGTTCCCGAGCAAGGGTACTGGCCAGGTCGAAGCGGAAGCCATCAACATGCATTTCCGTGACCCAGTATCGTAGCGAATCCATGATGAGTTGAAGAACTTTCGGCTGTTGCATATTCAACGTGTTTCCGCAACCGGTGAAGTCCATGTAATAACGGGGATTTTCAGGACTCAGCCGGTAGTACGAAGCATTATCGATGCCTCGCCAGGAAAGCGTGGGGCCGAGATGATTTCCTTCACAAGTGTGGTTGTAAACCACATCGAGAATCACCTCAATGCCGGCGGCGTGAAGGGCTCGGACCATTCTCTTGAATTCATGAACCGGGCTGAGGTTATTCTGAGGGGAGTTATAGCTGAGATGCGGCGCAAAGTAATTCAGAGTATTGTAGCCCCAGTAATTACAGAGTCCTCGTTCAATCAGATGCCTGTCGTTGAGAAATTGATGGACGGGCAGCAACTCGACCGCCGTGACATTCAAATCGAGCAGGTGTTGGATCGCTGCTTCCGAGGCAAGTCCTGCATAGGTTCCACGAAGAGATTCCGGTACCCCCGGATGCCGCATGGTAAAACTCTTGACATGCAACTCATAGATAATGGTTTTGTGCCAAGGTGTGCGTGGCGGGCGATCGTCTCCCCAAGTAAACGCGGTGTCGATAACGCAAGCCAGAGGAGCATACGGAGCACTATCTCGACTGTCGAAACTGGTATCGTCCTCACCGATTTTGTAGCCAAAGAGACTGTCGTCCCAGCGAAGTTCGCGGCCAAGCATTTTGGCATAAGGATCGAGCAGCACTTTGTTCGGATTGAATCGATGACCTTTCGCCGGATCGTACGGACCGTGAACACGATATCCGTACAGTTGACCCGGCAAGGCATCAGGCAAAAAGCAATGCCAGACTTGATCAGTTCGTTCCTTCAATTCAATCCGCTGGGATTCTCGGAGTGCATCGGGACTATCAAACAGGCAGAGTTCCACCTTGGTGGCATTTTCCGAAAACAGGGCGAAATTGACCCCGGCCCCCTGCCATTCCGCCCCCAGTGGATAGGGATTCCCCGGCCAGACTCGCATAAATACCCCTTTATCCCACGCCAACAAGCCACTGCATTCCTTATCCGAGCTTTCCTATTCTAGAGGGAATTCCCGAAGCTTGGGGGAAGGAAGCCATCCGTTCTGCTCGCTATTTTCATTGTGAGGAGCATAATCTCTCTGAAACCGCTAGGATCGGAACATAATCGGCAACAAATAGTTCGAATGTCCCGGGTGAAACCAGTCTGCCACCCGAGAACCATTAACCTCGGGGTTGTGATGCGGTTGGTTTGTCGGTGGCGACAGCATATTCCGGTCAGCGACGAAGAAGCTACTGCAACTGCTGCGAATCACCGGCAAACCTTGGGCATTCTGAATTCTTTCGGATGAACTGCAAGAGTCGAGTTGGGGGAAAGAAAAACCTCGGCCAACCTCATGGAAGATTGGCCGAGGTGAAAGAAGTTGCCGGCGATGACCGACTCTCGCGCTGGACGCACTACCATAGGCCCCGAGTGCTTAACGGCCGTGTTCGGAATGGGAACGGGTGTGGCCACTCGGGTAT
>Ga0209017_10000350_pt1 | contig 47233 bp, 34 predicted proteins | sample YNPBryunderm2012_FD_185812 | JGI IMG/M metagenome (GOLD analysis project Ga0209017, IMG submission 185812) | Anoxygenic and chlorotrophic microbial mat microbial communities from Yellowstone National Park, USA - YNP Bryant MS undermat 2012... ...
TTAAAACTCCCGGAGGAGGGTGAGCATTTTGCGGTCCAGTTGATGGCCGTGGAAGTCTTCATAGGCCACGTCGGCCCGACGGCTGTCGAGAATGCCGAACGGACCGCGAAAGTTCCACAACGCCCAGCCCCAACCGGCTTCTTTCCACAAGGTCAAGCAGTCCCGCATCCAGTTCAGGACCACTTCATGGGGTGTCTGGTTGAAGGCGCCCCATTCGCCCACATGGACGCCCACGCCGGCCTCGGCCAATTTCCGCCAGGGTTCGATCCGGTCCTTCCGGAGCCAGTCTCGGTCGATCCGCTCTTTGCCTCGCTGCAAGGGCCAGGCAGGCTGAGGCCAATTCTGCCGCCCCACCCAACTGGCCTTGTAATGGCTGATTTCCATCGGTTCATAGCCTCGGGTGCTCTGGGCAATTTCCAAGGGGACCAATTCCCAGACGGGTTCCCGGCCCCATTGCCGACCGTCGGCGATGATGAGTCGATGGGGGTCTTCTTTACGAATGGCCTCCACGGCCTGCCGGGCTACCTTGGCGTACTCCTCGGCCGACACCCCGGCCGGTTCGTTGACCAAGTTAAAACTGAGTTGCTCCGACTTAATGCCCCGATACCGGCGGGCAAAGGCCGCCCAATGGAAGGCAAACTGCTTCTGGGCCTCTTCGTCTTTCCAGAGATTGAGTTTTTCCGGCGGCCGGGCCACCGTATAACCCGGGGCCCGATGGAAATTGAGGCACACATGAATTCCATATTTCTGCCCCCACTGGACCGCCTGGTCAATCTCCGCCAAGGTCTTTTCGATCAACCGGTACGGGTCTTTCGGATCGGTCCAGCAGCGGTAGTCCATCGGCAGCCGAACAAAGTCGAATCCCCAGTCGGCGATCCACTGGAAATCCTGTTCCACAAAGGGCTTATTGCCGCTGGGCAACATGAACTTTTCCAGCAGGTTGAAGCCGCGCCATCGGGGCAACTTTTTCCAGAGCGGCTGCTGAGCAGCGGCGGAGGCCGACTGCCCAGCCCCCGTCTCTGCCCCTGCCGAGGCTCGGAAACCGCCGAACAGCCCGCGGCTTGCCCATCCCACCACGCCCACTCGCAAAAAATCCCGTCGTTTCATCGCATTGCCCTTTCGAGAATTTAAGAAGAACTTTGGCAGGGGAAAACCGGGTGCTCCGAAGCCGGGAGGTTCCCAGCATGAAAGAGGAAAGGCCATGTTTTTCATTCTGGCGGAAGTGGGCTGGGCATGCAACTAGCAACCGGACGAGAAAATCCAGCCAATCGAATGGCCACCAGAAACAGGGTTTGTTTTGCTAGGGGTGATCCGCTAGAATCCCCCAAAAGGGGAATGGTATTTTGAAAGGTAGGCCACTTTATGGGGGAAAGATTATGCTAAGATTGGGGGTATTTGGGGCGGGAGAACCGGGGATTTCTGTGCTGGGAGTTTTTAAGATTTTTGAGGCATGAGCGAATAAAAACAGGGGGGAGAAAAGTGGGGAGATGGTGGGAAGAGACACCCCGATAGCGGGGGGCAAAGTGGACCACAGGGGTGAGCGGGCGGGGAGGTGTTTAGGAAGGTGCCGGATGCCAATATAGAAAATCTACATAAATTACGAAATATACATAGACTAGACATTTACTGCCCCTTCACTCCATACCAACCTCAAGCCCCTCGATCTTTTTTTTCTTCTTGGAAGGAGTATCGCTGATGCACAACGCTCGTGTCTTGAGAAAGTGGGTCAGTTGGATGGCCGTGGGGCTTTTCCTGTTAGCTCCAGCGGTCCGGGCAGAACCCCCAAAACCGGTGGTCGTAGTCTCTGTGGCCGGTTATCAGAAATTGGTCGATGATCTTTCCTTATTGGGCCGGTGGGCGGATCGGCCCGAACTATCCACCGCTTTGGAAGGAATGATCAGCCTGGCCACCGGCGGAAAAGGATTGGCCGGGTTGGACAAAAATCGGCCCATGGCTTTGGTCCTGCAAACCGACGGCCAACGCTTCAGCCCCTATCTGGTGGTGCCGGTAACCGATCTGGAAAAACTGCTCGGTGTGGTAGAACCTCTCTTGCAACGGCCGATCGCCAAAAACAACGGCGTCTATGAGCTTTCTTTTGAAAGAGGTAGAAAGCTCTATGTCCAGGCCAGAAGCGCAGACTGGGCTGTGGGCGCCGAAACCCAGGAAGCCCTGGCGGCTGTCCCAGAGCAGATTCCAGAAGAAGTCCGACAGAAATTGCCCGAAGGCTGGACCCTCGGGGCTTCGGTGCTGGTCAAGAACATTGCCCCGGAGCAGCGTCGGCAATGGGCCGAGCGACTCCGCAGCGACGCCGCCCGGGAACTCACCCCTCGGCCGGGCGAAAGCGAAGAGGATTTTAAGGTTCGCAAATGGCTCAGTGAATGGTTGGCCGATTGGGCCGCCAGCCTCTTGGACCAAGTCGAACAGCTCCGGATCGGGCTGGGCGTGGATGCCAGCAGAGAGGCCTTGGTGGTGGAGATGGCCGTGCAACCGGCTGCCGGTTCGGCGTTGGCCGAGGCTATGCAAAAGGCGGGCCAGGCCCAGACAGCTTTTGGCGGTGTGCTGTTGCCGGAAGCGGCTCTGTCGGCCCATGCGGTAGTGCGGTATCCGGCCGGGGAGTTTCATCAAGTGGCCCCGTTGGTGGAGATGCTGAAAGTGCGGGCGTTGCAGCAACGGCCCCGGCCCGGCCAGACACCGGAACAAGCCCAAGCCCAACGAGAACTGACCACCGCCCTCTTGGATTTGGTGGAAAAGACGCTCAAGAGCGGCCGGGTCGAAGGGGCCTTTTCGGTCCTGCTCCAGCCGGATCGGTTCACTCTACTAGCCGGGGCTTATGTGGCCGACGGCCGGGCGCTGGAAAAACTTCTGGAGCGTCTGGTGGCCGAAGCCCGAAAAGAGCGGCCTGCGGAAGTGGATCGGTACGTGAAACTTCGTGCCCATGAGGTCCAGGGCGTCCATCTCCATGTGGTTCGGTTTCCAGTGCCTGCGGAGGCACAGCGTCGGGAGGCGCTCATCCAGTTGATTGGTCCGGAGGTGGAGTTGGTCCTGGGCACAGGCCCGGAGACTCTGTATGTGGGCTTGGGCAAAGGCGCCGAAGCGACGCTGCGCCAAGCCATTGAAAAAGACGCCCAAGGGCCGCAGCAGGCCGCACCCGCCCAGATCCATCTTGCCGTCAAGCCGGTCCTGGCCGTTCTGGCAAAACATGGCAACCAAAACCAACAGGAAAAGGCCCGACAATTGTTGGAGAAGATGTCGAACAAGGATCGGCTTCGGCTTGCGGTGGAAAGTGCCCAGGGGCGGATGCGTCTTCGGCTGGAGGTGCCACGGGATGTGCTAGCAGTGCTGGCACAGGCAACACAGCAACAGTAGCCGGTCCCTTCTTCATGCCAAGCTTGATCGGCTCCAAGGGCAACAGCCGGACTGCCTGCCGTGAGAGGCTCTCCGGAAATGGGCAGCCGGACGGTGGCCTCCCACCGTTTCCTACTCCTTCCGGTTTCAACCCTTCCGGTTTACCAGAAGCCCGTTTTATGGGGAGTTTGGGCAGGCGGGGGGCCGCCGGTTTGGGGCTATACCCGGCGAAAAACGGAATTTGGGACAGCCTCTGAGTTTTTCCCGGAGGGGGGACTCCTCAAGGCCCCCCTTTTGCAATAGACTAACAGACCGATCTTATGGAAAATCTCTTCCGAAGACGGTATTTTCGGCGGGGAATTTTGGCAGAATTATGGGGAATCGCGTAATACTTTAGCCGAATGAAGCAATTCGCTTCTCCCCTGATGGAAGTCGGCTGAGAGCGAAGCGAAGTTGGCCGGAGGGTGTCATTCCCGCGCAAGCGGCAGTCCAGAAGGTAGGAGAAGTCGTGTTCTCTGACTTCCCGCTTGCGCGGGAACAAGCCTAGATTCCTGCTTGCGCAGGAATGACACACTCCTCTATTCGGCTAAAATGTTATTGCAGAATTATTGGAAATCGCTTATCTAAATATCTAAAGATGTTCTTCGGCCGAGGGCCGAGTGGTGGTAGGGTTTTCCTCTTTATTAAAGGAGCGTAGAGGTGAGACGCACATGGGTATCTTGTCTGGTGGTAGCGAGTCTTTTATTAGGCAGTGGGGTCAGCCTGGCCCAAGGGCCCACGCCGATTGCCGTGGTTTCGATCTCCGGCTACGACGAGCTGATGGGCGATCTGGGGATGATCGGCAAGCTGGGCGGCACGCCGGAATTGGCCAAGATGGTGGAGGGCCTGATCGCCATGGGCACGGGCGGTCGGGGCTTGGCCGGGCTGGATAAAGCCAAACCTCTCGGCGCCGTCGTGTATGTCGATGGGGAGGATTTCCCGGTCATCGGCTTTGTGCCGGTAACCAATTTGAAGTCTCTTCTGGGCGCCTTGGCCGGGGCGGTAGGCGAAGCCAAAGATGCCGGTGACGGCGTCTATGAAATCACTGCTGGCCAGACGCCGCTTTTTGTGAAGGAGAAAGGCGGTTGGGCGTTTGTGGCTTCCGAAAAAGAATTGCTCGGCAAGGCCCCGGCCGATCCCATGAAACTGCTGGCCGGCATGGAAAAGAAATACGATCTAGCTGCCCGAATTTCCGTCAAGGATTTGCCGGAACATGTCCGCACCATGATCAGCGGCCTGATTCAAATGGGCGCCCAGCAGGCCCTAGAAAAACAGCCCGGGGAAACCGATGAGCAACATGCCCTCCGGGTCAAATTGGCGCAGCAGTCTCTAGAACAGACCGTCAAACAACTCAACGACCTGGATACCGTGCTTCTGGGACTGAACATCGATCAAAAAACGAAAACCGCTTATTTCGATCTGGTGATTACCGCTAAGGAAGGCACGGAGACGGCCAAAGAGGCGGCTTTGGCGGCTAAAGTGGAAAGCGACATGCTCGGCTGTCTGCTGCCGGATGCCGCATTGACCATCCGGGCCACCGGCCCCATCACCGACTCGGATCGCACTTCCGGCAAAGAAATGCTCACCCAGGCCAAACAGAACCTCCTCAAACAGTTAGAGGATCAAGGTCTCAGCGATGAGCAAGTCAAAAAGGCCAAAGAGCTCCTAGACGAACTGTTTACTTTGATCGAGGAAGGTCTGGATACGAAAAAGATGGATCTGGCCGCTTCGCTGGTTCTGAAAGCCGACGCCTTGAGTTTGCTCGTGGGCGCCTCGGTGCCAGACGGTGCGAAGCTGGAAGCCTGGGTCAAAAAGCTCGTCAAGGCGGTCCAGGAGGAAGAACCCGCGGTGGAAAACCACGTGAAGCTGAACGTCGAAACCTACGAGGGCGTCAACCTCCATGTGGCCTCCGCTCCGCTGCCGACCGATACACGGGAAGCAGAAAAACTGAGCAAAATAGTCGGCCCCGAGTTGGACATCGTGCTGGGCACTGGGCCGAAGGCCGTTTATCTGGCCGTCGGACAGGACGCAGAAAAACTCCTGAAAAAGGCCATCTCCGAAAGCAAACGAAAGGCCGGCACTTCGGTCATCCCTATGGAGATGTCCTTATCCCTGGGCAAACTCCTCCAGTTCATCCTGGAGGTGGGCGAGGACCAAGGACCTCAGGAACGCATGGTCCTTCAGACGCTGACCAAGATGTTGGCCAAAAACGCCGGCAAAGACCACATCACCATCCGGGCCACGGCCATCCCCAATGGGTCTCAAATCCGGTTTGAACTGGAAGAAGGCATTTTGGGCGTCTTGGGTGCTCTGCCTCAGATGGGCATGATGATGGGCGGTCCTGGGTTGATCCCGGCTCCCCAAATCGAATTTTAATGTTCTGCGGGAAACTGCCAGCAGATGATCACAAAGCATCCCCGCTGTGTCCTCTTCTGGGGGTCCGACGGGTGCGGGGAGTCTCCTTTGGACCGGTTACCCGAAAAGCTGGTGCCAACTGTCCAGCGCTGTCGGACGTTGCGCCGGCACACTTCTGAGTTCTCCGGAGGGCTTCTCGGTCCGGATCCTCCTGGACCGGGAAGCCCTCTGAAGTTTTCGTAACACTTTAACCGAGAAGGCAAGGGTCTTTCACCCTCTGCCCCGCTGTTAAGAGGGCAAGAGGGGAGACGCAAGCGCACAACCATCTTCTATTATGTCCCTTGACCGGGCTTCGCTCACCGGCTTCGTTTCGCTCTCAGCCGGCCTCTCCCCCGGCAGGAAAGAGGCGAGACTGCCGACCAGACATCTGCGTTTCTACCCAAGAAGGGGATACAGAGGAGACGTTTCCTATACCCCCCAGGGCAAAGGAGCGTCATTCCTGCCCGGCGGTGATGCGCATGGTGGCCGGTTCCATCCGAGGCACACAATCTAGCCGATCCACCTGGGCAGCGGCCACAATGTCCTCTTCATACCCAAAGCCGATCAGATGTTGACCGGCCAGGCTTTGCCGAAGTTCGGCCACAAGGCGCTCGATGGGGATCGGCTCGGCATCGACCGCAAAGGGGACGGCAAAACTATAGCGCCAATTCTCCCGGGCGGTGATGGCCTGGGCGTTTAGCCGATAGGCGTCCCCGCTGCTCCGCTGGAGCCGCTCGACCAAAAGTCCGGCGGCCAGCACATCGTCCCGACTGATCTGGCCTCGGGTGCCGGCGCAGACAATGTGGATGGACGGCTCTCCGGCCAGGCGTTGGCAAAGGGCCTGGGCGTTGACCAGAGCACCAAGAAAGACCTGCTGGGCCGATCGGACACGGGCCAGGGCACGGGTACCGTGGCTGGTGGTAAAGACGATGGTTCGTCCGGCGACTTTTTCGGGGGTGTACTCGCCGGGGGAATTCCCCAAGTCAAACCCGTCGATGGGACGTCCTTCCCGTTCGCCGCCCAGGAGGACCTGGTCGGCGGGCAGGTGGGAGGCAATCCGGCGGGCTTCTTCCACCTCGGTACAAGCAATCACCTCTCGGGCCCCGGCCGCCAAAGCATAGGTGATCGTCGTCGTGGCCCGAAGCACATCCACTACCACCGCGGTCCCCCCGGCCAATTCTTCCTCGCTGACCAGCCCAGGCAGCGCATAAACGTTCAACACCCACGACATACACACTCTCCCAAGTTCAGAACACCCGATGCCTATACCCAATGGATATACAAAGGAACAAAAACCGTAGTCCGAGACGGCTCTTCCAAAACAACCGGCCGGTTCCTCGAAGCCCAGGGAACGGAGCGGTTTGCCGAGCAAAAGGCTACGGGGGAACATTTTAGCCGAGTGGAGGACACCGCGGTGCCCCTGCTGCGGAAGCAGGAATCTAGGGGGCTTGTGTTGCCCGTATCCCGCTCCCCCGGCTGATCCTTCGGCTCAGCCGACCTTTCGACGGCCAGAGGAAAGGCGAGGTCCTCCATTCGGCTATAAATGATTCCGCCTACTGAAACACTCCCGCGCCAAAGCCATCCTGCTGGGAAGAACCGGGCTGGCCGTGGGGTTGTTTGGCCGGTGGGGTATGCGGCCCATGGGGTTTTTCGGGTACCTGCGTGGGAGGAGCCGGTGGAGCGGGGGGCGCGGGGGCTTCTGCGGCGGACGGTCGGCTGGGGGGGATATAGTCTTCGTACTCCGCTTCGTCGAAATCGCTGTAGCTAGGCACATACCCCGGGAGTTTGGAACGAGCTTTTTCTTCCTCAAAGGCGGCCAGGACCTTTTTTTGGATCATTTCCCGGCAAGCGGAATTGATCGGATGGGCGATATCGGCATAGAGTTTCAACCGGCCGTCGGCATCTTTCGGGGCCGGCGGCGGATCCAGCCGTTTGCCACATTGATTGCAATACTGCGCCCGCAAATGGTTCTTGGTTCGGCATTTCGGGCAATGGGCGGTCAGTTTCCGGCTTGGCATGGCCACGAACGGCCCATTAGCACCCTCAATAATCTTCAGATCCCGGACGACAAAGCAATTGTCGAACGTAATCGAGCAGAAGGCTTTCAGCCGGTCGCCCGGATCGTCCATGAGTTTGATGCGGACTTCAGTAATCTCCATGGCCGTTCTCCTTGCGGATTACAGAGGTTCATCGGCAGCTATGAACGGCCACTACGGTCCCAAGACCGGTGGCATGTAGTCGGTGGGCGACCCGCCGGGCATGGCGGGCATGTCGGCAAAGGGCAAAATACCCCGTGCCGCTTCCAGTAAGCTGATGCCCCAGGACATCCTCTCGTTCCAGATGCTCCCGCAGCCGACCTACCCAAGGACACAAGCGTTGTGCGGTCGGCTGGAGCCGATTCCATAATAATCCCCCTAAAGCTGACTTGTCCCCCTTCTGCCAGGCCTGCTGGATCGGTTCCAGTCGCCGGGGGGAAGCCGGAACTTCACAGTGCCGATACACCTCGGCTGTGGACAACCCAGCAGGAGGATGGATGACCACAAAATGCCATGTTCCGGGAGGCCAGACGGGCTGGACGAGTTCGCCTCGTCCTCGGCAGATGGCCGGGCCGCCGGCCAGGAAAAACGGCACATCGCTTCCTAACCGCGCCGCCAAAGGCACCAGCGCAGAAACAGGCCAACCGAGTTTCCAGCCCAGATTGGCCGCCACCAGTGCGGCGGCGGCATCACTGGAACCACCGCCGAGACCGGAGCCAGGGGGAATTCTTTTTATTAGTTCGACCGACGCTCCTTGCCGCACCCCAGCCGCTTGCCCAAGCAACCGGACGGCACGAACCACCAGGTTGTCCTCGCCTTCCGGCACGCGGGGTCCGCCTGAAGAAGTGAAATTTTGAGCAGATGGAAGCACCCTGCAGCGGAACCGAATCTGGCCGGCGGCGTCCTCACGAAACAAAAGCGTATCATACCAACTGATCGGCACCATGAGGGTTTCGACCTCATGATACCCATCAGGCCGTTTGCCCAGGATCTCGAAGAATAGGTTCAGTTTGGCCGGCGCCTGGACAACCACCCCCTCGGCGTTTTGATGAACGTACATTCAGCCTTCGTCCCTTCCCACCCTCCCTCTGTTCAAGCGGTCCACCAAAGCGGGTAGGAAGATCCTCTAGAAAAGATCCCCTCCGCCTTCACTAGAAACCGATTGTAATCTCCCCCCAGGCGGACGTCAATCTCCAATAGGGTAGCCCAAGAGGCGAAAATCGGGCGATTTTTTCTCCCTAAAGCTACGTGTGCCTTGGCCCTAGAAAAATGGTGACCGGGAGCAACGTGTCTTCGATAACAATCTACACAAAATGGGCAATTTCGAGAGACCTTTCGGGTGCTAGCAGTGCTAGCTCAAACAATCTAGGAGCATGAAACATCTGCCTCAAGCACTTCCCGCCGGTCCCTCTTGGCCAAAGCAAGCTACACCAACGTGGGCGAAAACCAGGCAGTGGGCTGTGTTCCCAATTTGCCAAAAGCAAGTACCATGTTAGCCGATTGAAGCAACCCGCCTCTCCCCTGGCCGTCGAGAGGCCGGCCAACCGGCAGGTTGGCCGGCTGAGGGGTGTCATTCCCGCGAAAGCGGCAATCCAGAACGTATTTCAAAGTTTCCCCTTGCTCAGCAGAAACAGAGGAGCAGACACAAAGCAGCCTGGATTCCTGCTTACGCAGGAATGACCCAGCGGCGTCCTCCCCTCGGATACAGTGTTACCAAAGCAACGGAACACGCTCCCTTCCTTGCTTTTTTAGCCGAAAGACTCGAAAAAAAGCAACCTAACCCTCCCCTTGCTCCTATTCCATCCGGTCTCCGGAGGTCTATCAGCCAGGCAGCAGTAGGCTTGTTCGGCGTAAGGGGGTTAGATGGCGTGTTCCTCTGGGGTTTGGAGGGAGTCTTCTTTTTCTAAGAGGGCGTTTCGGAAGCTCGGCTCTGCCGGGCGCCCGTCTTCATGGAGCCAATCTAACAGCGTCCGAATGCTACAGGTGGCCAAGGAAATGCACGTATCGGCACAGCCGTAGTACAGATAGAGCGTATCCCCATCCGAGCCGATCGTATATCCACAGGGGAAGACCACGTTGTTGACATCGCCTTCCCGTTCGTAGGGGGCTTCGGGGCCGAAGATCCAGGTTTGGCTGCGGAGGAGACAGCGTTCTGGGGTTTGGAGATCAAAAAGAGCCAGGCCCAACCGGTAGATGCAGCCGGAGGCGGTCTGTCGCACGCCGTGGTAGATCATCAGCCAACCTTCGGGGGTTTCGATGGGCGGTGGGGAGAGGCCAATTTTATTGGCGTCCCACCAGGCTCCTCGGCGGGCCTCCAGGATCAGCTTATGACTGCCCCAATGGCGTAGATCGGGGGAATAGGAGATCCAGATGTGGGATCCCAGGGCGGTAGTGGGCCGATGGATGAGGGCCCAATGCCCCCCAATCCGCCGGGGCAATAGCGCCGCATCTTTATCCTCTGGCGGCATGACGACGCCAAGGCGTTCGAACTTCCGGAAATCTTCCGTCAGGGCCAGCGAAACCCCCGGCCCGCCGCGGGAATAAGAAGTATAAGCGATCACATACTGGCCGAGGTCCGGCACGTAGGTAATCCGGGGGTCTTCGATGCCCCAGAGTTCTTCCGGATGGTGGTCTGGGTCAGGCAGGAGGGTAGGTTTGGGATCGATTTCCCACCCGTCGATGCCGTTTTTCGACCGGGCTACGCAAAAATGGGAATGCCCCCGTCGATCCTCCACTCGGCATAACAGCAGGGTGGTACCATCGGGCAACAACGTCGCCCCAAAACCAGAGAATTTCGTGTCGCTACGATTTGCGAAGAGCTCAATAGGTTAGATGGGAAGGCTCTTAGCTTACCGGAGGATGGTGGAAGAAGGTTTTAACCCCATCGGAGGGGTTTTCTCTTGTTGGTCGGAGGCTTGTGCCCAGGAGGTCTGATTCACCCCGGAACCGGACGATTGGCCTTGGAGGCTCCGGCCAGCAGGCTGCTGAGCATACAAAGCTCCCTGCGGAGTAGGGCCGGGAGGCTGAGGAATATAACCCCCTCCCTGGGGACTGCCGGTCGGTGCCCGCTGAGAATAAAAGCCCCCCTGAGAGGTGGAGGTGGCCGCTTGCTGAGAATAACCCTGTTGGGCACTGGCGCCCGGCTGTTGGGCATAAAAGAGGCCCTCCTGGCGCTGTTGGAGGGCGTATCGGTCGGCTTCTTCTCGAAGTTGCCGAATCGCTTGCTCTCGGGTAAGGCCATTCTTGCGGGCATATTCATCGATCGACTGTAAAAGCAATCGATATTCTGGATCCTGGGGCGATCGCCACCAACTGGCCAGCCGATCGGTGAACGAGCCGCTCCCTTGGCACCCCCCTACCACCACCCACACCATGACCCATCCCATCCGCCGCCATCGTGCGTTCCACATACCCTGCTCCTACTGATAAAAATTGGCCAAACCAAATAAGAACACTTGTAACATTTTAGCCGAATGAAGAGGCGCTGTTTTTCCCCTCTCCCCTTGCGGGAGAGGGTAGGGTGAGGGGGAAATAAGGGGCCAGCCGCCTTTTTTCTCCCCCTCACCCGGCCTGGCCTCCGGCCAGGCCGGCCTCTCCCACCAGGGGAGAGGCGAGTTGCTTCATTCAGCTAAATAGTTACGAACACTTTAGTTTGACTGTATCCACCAGCCAGAAACTATGAGCATAATCTTCGATCCGATTGTTAACTCCTCCATTTAGTAGGCGCCCGGACAGGTAGATACAGTCAAATTAGCCGAGTGGAGGAGACCGCTGGGGGATTCCTGCGCATGCAGGAATCCAGAGGGCTTGTCTCGCCGAAATCCCCCTCACCAGGCCAAGCTTACGCTTGGCCGGCCTCTCGACGGCCAGGGGAGAGGCGAGATGCTTCTTCGTCTAAAATGTTCCCTACGTTCTTTTCCGGCTTTTTCTCATGGCTCCCCTTGGCGGACCGGATCAGTGAGGATCTGGCCGAGGCGGCTCCGGACGGAACCGTCCGTCCTGCTGGGTTGGAGGCGTCTCCAGAGGTCCGGTCCCGCTGCCTTCGGGCTGGAACAGTTCCTTCTGCTGGGTTGGAGGTGGTTCCTCAGGTACGGTTCCGGTGCTGCTTTCGGGCCGGAACAGGCCATCGTGTTGGGTCTGGGCCACCCGAACCAGCAGAAGTTTCTGTTGCGCATCGCCGCCGCTGGTTTGCGTAAAAAAGTACCAGCCGAGACTTCCCTCCCGCTCCGGAAAACAGCTCATCAGAAGCATTTCTCCGGGGGCCAATCGGGTCTGCAGGGCAAGTTCGGCAAATACCTGCCGTTCCCGGCGCACTTCCAGCCGAAACATCCCCTGATCGCCCACCCACCGTTGGGCCGGGTCCCCATAATGGACTTCCGGGACCAGTTGGAGCTGGACCCGGCCGTCGGGGATCGGTTGGGCATACAGGGCAAACAGCCCCTGGGCTTTGCGGAAGGTTTGCCCGCCAATCCCGTGGGATTCCGGCCGTAAAATGGTCATCTCCTCATACAGTCCCGAAGCGATGATTTCGCTGCGGCACCCCGGACGCACACTGACCCGCCGGCAGGTGATCCAGGGTTCCACTTGTTGAGGCTGTTGGAGTTGGACTCGGCTGAGACCTTCCTCCTGCTGGGCGGCGGGGGGCTGATCGGCCATTTTGAGCAGCCGGGCTAACCGCACCGGCACCGAAGTGCCCACGACCGCCGCCCGAAAACCGTTCTTCCATAGCTCCCGCCGAACCGACGCGGGCAGGGCCTGCTCATCCACCTCCTGCCAGAGCTCCGTACGGAGTTGCCGATCCCCCAACGGCAACCGGACAAAAAAGAGTTCCAACCCCACGGCATCCGGCGACATCTGGGCCGGCCGAAGCAGCGTATTTTTTTGCGGACTATGGGCTACCACCGTGCTACAGCCGCCCCCGGCACCTAGCCCCAGGCACCCAGCCAGCCCCAGCACCCCCAGCGCCCAAACGCCCGGACCAGGACCCCCATCACGGCGTTTCCAAGCCAGAGGAGTTTTCCTTATGCACAATTCCACCACACCGAAATTCCTTCCCGGAGCAGGTTGCCCATCCGGAGATACCAGGTTGCCCAGCGGATACGGCGAGCTAACTCCCTCCGTCCCGTTTCCAGCAAGACCGTGGCCACTGCCTCGGACGGCATGGCAACTTCGGACTCCCCTCTCTCCGAACGAGGCCAAGCCGGTGTCGCAGAGTAGCTTCGCCCGGATCCTCGGCTATCGGGCCAAGGGGGCATCCAAAGGCCGGGAAACTACCGGAACCGGCAAGAAGAGGTCAAGAGAGGCTAGGCAATATAGACAAGATAGGCAAATCAGACAATTCGGAGGCTTCTAAGGCTGTTGTCCCTATTACTACCCCCTCCTCCCAGGCCCTACCCATTCGGTGTTGTTGGTACCCGGTTTACGGCCTCATCCACCGGACCTGTTCGGCTGCCGCACAAAAAGCCTCGTAAGCAGCGGTCAGCTCCTCCAATTCCACCGGCCCGGGATGAATCCATAGGCGATAGGGGAGTCGGACCGGCTGGCCCGGATGCAAGGTCTTCGGTCGAACCCCGGGCCAACCCACACACATGGCCCCATAATGTCGGGTGAGCCAGGTCGGCGGATAATCCGGGTGCTGAGGATGAATCAGGATGGCGGCTCCGCTCCGAAAGGAGCTTCCAAGCATTTGGGAGGTAAAGTCGGCCCATTTGAGCCGGGTATCCAATAGGTCCTCGGTGGTTCGGCCGGTGGGCACGGTAATTTGAGTCTGCGGCCGAGCGGAAGGAGCAAACCGCACGGTCAGCCCGCCGTAACTTTTCTCCGGGGCACCCCAGAGGGTAACCGGCTGATCGGTCGGCTCCAGATACAAGGCAATGTCGATACTCCGATGGCGGCCGGGCACCGTCCGATAGACCCAAAACCAGATGCGTTCCACCATCACCTTTTTGCCGGCCACATACCAGCCGTTCTCGACCCCCAGCACGGCACAGACCGGTCCGCTCTGCCGAGCCAACCACCGAACAAACTCCTGCCGGATCGTGGCCCCCGCCCAAAGATCGTGTTCTTTGCCTTCGATGACCATATGCGGCCAGGCCCAAAACACGCCATGATGATGGTAATGGTCTTTCGGAAAATCGTCGGTAAGCACTTCCCCTTGCAGGCCGTAGAGCGGATGCACATAGCAGGCCCGGGTCCGGCGATGGTCTTTAGCGGGCACCGAGGGATTGGTGATCGGCCCATGGTTATAGACCAACACCGGCATCTTTCCTTCCCACAAACCTAGGGATGCCGGTCCGAGCTGTTTCCATTGGAATGCCTCTGGAGCGGCCGCCGGGGCTTTCTGAAGCCGATAGCGGAGTGCCCCAGGCAAAACCTTTTCCTCAGGGGCCGGTTGCCGGGGGGAATTTTCCCCCGGGGACGCCGAAGGAGGTGGTACGATTTGGACGGCTAGCTGCGCCCGGGTTTCGTCCGATTGACCATCCGGTGTTACGCCCACCACCCATTGGACGGGCACAGGCTGCTGGTCTCCGACGCCGCTGCCCGCATCCCTGTTTGCCGAAGGGGATTTTTCCTTCGGCCCTGGACCAACGGGCAGAAGCTGCCAGGCCGACGCCGAGGGGGCTTTTTCCGGCAAGAGGTTTTCCGGCACCGGCAGAAGAGCTTCCAAGGGGATAGCCCGGCTAGGAAGCTCTAAAACCTCATCCTGAGGAAGCGATTTTTCCTGCCGGGCAACATCAGATACTCCGGCGCCGCTATTGGGGTCGAAAACCCCACCCTGAGGAATCGGTTTTTCCTGGGCAGAAAGCCGGGCAACCGAAACTGCCAGCAGCAGCCCGGCCAGCACACCGGCCCACCGGCCCAGGATCATCCCAGGCCGGGCAGCCTTTCGGCCTATCCCTCCGTTTCTGCCAGATTGGGAGCAAATAGACGCACCCAGGAGGTCCACCAAGTTGAAAGAAAACATTTTCGGAATTACCCAGAGGTTGCGATCTCTAGACATGAGAACTGCTCCTTAGGAACTCAGTTTTCTGCTTCGGCGACGACCCTGGGTTACTGCATCGTTTGGAGGCGACTCTTTGGGAACGGTTTTCTGTTTCGGGGAAAAAATAATTCGGTGGGTTTAGAGGCGGGAAAGCACCCGATCGTAGCTTTTCGGCATCGGCAACATGAGCCAGGTGACCCTTGCCGACCTCCGAGAGCCTCACTGATCTCATTGTACCTTGCCGGGCAGCGGCCGTCATTGGCGGCCATGGGTTTTCCGGCTGGCAACAGCGGCAGCGGAGCGCTAGCCTACGGCCAGAGGGCATGGAAATCGGATGTTGCTGAAGCTGTCTTTCTTGTGTGGTACAATAAATTAATAAGGTGGCTGGGAAATAAACCGGGAGATAAACAGGGGGCTGCACCAGATCGGGAACCGGTCTGGCAGGGGAAACTTTTTCTCCCGAAAGCCAGGCCGATACCAAAGGGGCCCGAGCAGTTTCCGTTGCTGCGTGGGAATGCGGGGCAACGGGGAAAGGAGATCGGCTTATGACGATTGAGTTTTTGTGTCCGAATGGGCATGCGATTCGGTGTGCGGACGAGCAGGCGGGGCGGGCGGCCAAGTGCCCCAAATGCGGTGTGAAATTCCGTATCCCTAAACCGGAAGAACTCACCGCCGGCCAACCTACCACCGCCACCGCCCTCCAGACGCCCCCCGAGCGCGTCGCCGCCGAAGAGCAGATTGAGTTCCTTTGTCCGAATGGGCATCGGCTTTTTGGGCCGGCTCGTTTGCAAGGCCGAGCGGGCCAGTGCCCCGAATGCGGCGCCCGATTTCGCATCCCCTCCTACGACGAAATCGACGAAGAGGAAACCCCGGCCGAGCAAGAGCTGATTCAGGTAAGTCGGCAAGATGAACAAAGTGCCACAGACCTGATGCTCGAAGAACCCCCCCAAACCGAACCCCTTTGGGACGAAACCTTAGAAGGGATCGGACAACTCCTGGCCCGGCTTTGGACTCGCAAAACGGAACAGAGCACACTGGAACTGGAACTGGAGGATGGATCGACTTTGACGCCGGATCGCTTTTTGCCCGCTTCCGCCGCCGGTACCCATGGACTTTTTGCCACCGAAGAACCGGACGGCACCTACACCCTGCTGGCTGTGGCCTGGAGTTCGGTCCGCCGGGTTCGCCTGCGCCGTTTGCCTGCCCTGCCGAGCGACTTCCAGGGGTAAGTATCTCCTCCCATTTTAGCCGAATGCACCAACCCGCCTCTCCCCTGGCCCTCGAGAAGCCGGCCGCCTGTGTCATCGGCTGCGTAAGCAGCAGTCCAGGCTCCTTGGAGGGGGAGGGCAGGCGTGTTGGCTGTCCATTGTGGGAGGGGCCCGCGGTGCCTTTGGCACCGCCGGCTGAGGACGCCACAGTGTCATTCCTGCGCAAGCAGGAATCCAGATTTTCCGCCTCTCCCCACCGTGGGAGAGGCCGGCCAGAGCCGCGACCGCTAAGGAGCGGCACGTTGGCCGGCTGAGGGCGCCCGTGTCATTCCTGCGTAAGCAGCAGGCCGGGTGAGGCGGACAGATGCCTAATTCCTGCCAGTTCCGCCCTACAACCGACACCCACCAATCCCACGCCTAATTTGCCCATGTTGGTTTGATATATCTGTTTATTCTGCAAGGAGTTAGACAAAGCGAATTCCCGGAGACCCTCCTATTGCCTTTTTGTTTGACATTGGAGGTCCGGGTGGATAAGATAAGAGAAGCAACGAAAGATGCAAAACTGGTTGGAATTGAGTTCCTTCTGGCAAGGTGCCGAAACGGACCATTTCGGCCAAGGGCAACGGAGCAGCCTCTGGGCATCCTCTGTCAAACGGGAGGTTGGTGGAGTAGGCGCCGAAAGCCGGTCTAACAGACCGGATGAGAACCCCTGGATATTCGCAAACGGGAGAGACACGAAACATCCTGGTTTTCGGACCCCCTTTGTGTGCCTCGAACACCCATAGGATACTCTCCCGGCAGGGAACCGAAACAGTAACACTTTAGTTTGACTGTATTCACCGGAAGTAATTACCACAATCTGTGGGGTTCGGGCCAATTTTTACCCCCCCTAGAAGTTGAGGGGTCTGGCCGGGGGGACACAGTCAAATTAGCCGAGTGAAAAGACCCTTACAGGGACCTGCTTCGGAGGTCCGATCCCTGGGAGGGATCTGGTTTGGATCGCCGCTTTTGCGGGCCTGCCAAGCACGTCCCTCCACTCGGCTAAAATGTTACCCAAAAAATCCGCGTGGCGGATTCGGCAAAATGTTTCCCAGAAGAGTAGAAAGGGTAGATGAACTTACGTATCTACAAGAGGAGGACTTTGCCATGCAATGGGTCAACCGGTTGGAAATGCTTTTTGTAGCAGCGGTGGTTTTCTTATTTGTCGCCAACCAACAGGTTCAGGGCAGCCTGGTGGCCTATTGGTCGTTCGATCAGCAAAGCGGCAACGATTTTCTGGATGCAAGCGGCAACAACAATACGGCCGTTAACAACGGCAATGTAACCACGACCTCCGGCGTGGTGGGCAATGCGGCCAGTTTTGCCGGCAACGGGATTCTGACCGTAGCCGACTCGGCCAGCCTCGATAGCGCCGCCGCTTCCACCGCCAGCCGATCCGTCGCCTTCTGGTTTAAAACGACCACCACTTCCAATCTGGTGGTCCTCGAAAAAGGGACCAACCAACATTTTGTGGTCCAGACGGAATCGGTAACCGTCCCTCCAGGGAAAATCGGTTTCCGGGTGAATACCACCTCTGCCGATCGTGTAATTAGTCTCAATCCGGTCAATGACAACAATTGGCATCATTTTGCAGCCACGTTCGATGCGGCCACCAATTTGATGAGCTTATACATTGACGGCGTGCTTCAGGCCACCAATACCCAGGCTTCGCCGGACGCCAATGACAATCCGTTCGTCATCGGAGCGCGGGAGGGGCCGAGTTTTGGTTTTGTCGGCTCTTTAGACGAATTGGCTGTCTGGAATCGGCCGCTGGCGCCGCCGGAAATCGCTGCTCTGGTTCAAGGGGTCAGTCCGTTGAACCTCTTCTCCACGGTAGCCCTTCATCCCACGTATCAATACACCGGCTCCATTCAACCCTATCCCAGTTCTACACGCAATGACCCCAATCGAACCAAATTGACCGACGGCGTCTTTGGCAGCTCCAATATCGACGACGGAAAATGGGTGGCTTTTCGGGACCCGTTAGGATACGGTCAGGACAACGGCCAACCTCAGCCGCAAATCGACTTCAGCTTCGGGCTGAAGGGACTTCGCATCACTGATGTTCAGGTGCAATATCTCCGGGCGGCGGCGCCTGCTATTTACGAACCCGATTCCATGGTGGTGGAGTTCTACCAAGACCCGGGCTTCACGCAACTGGTGGCCACTTATACGATCACGGGATTTTCCGGCGTCGATGGTGTCTATTGGAAGACGTATAGTTTCCCCTCGCCGGTCTATGCCGAATATGCCCGGGTGAAGTTCTACAACGATCAGGAGTGGACCTGGTTGGGCGAGGTGATGTTTTTCGGTTCGGTGCCGGAGCCGAGCACCTGGGCACTGTTGATCCTGGGTGCGATGAGCCTGGGCGCCGCCCGGCTTTTCTCCCGCCGGAAAAAAAGCTAGAATAATATCGGTTGCCACTTTAGCCGAATGAACCAACCCGCCTCTCCCCTCGTGGGAGAGGCCGGCCAGAGCACGTTGGCCGGGTGAGGACGCCACAGTGTCTTTCCTGCGCAAGCAGGAATCCAGTACCCCTCTGCCCCCCGCGGGAGAGGCCGGCGGAGCGAAGCCGGGTGAGGGGGCCCCTGGGAGTGCGGGCCTTTGGCCCGCATAAAAAGGCGGACCAGACGTCCCCCCTCCCGACGAGGCCACCTTGGCGGGCTAACCCCGCCGTGTCATTCCCGCGCAAGCGGGAATGCAGAACGTAAGAGGAGTCCATGGCGCCTGGTGCGAGCCTGCTCCACTGGAACACTGTAGCAGCCCCAAAGCAGCCGGGATTCCTGCTTGCGCAGGAAGACACATCGCGCCATGCCATTCGGCTGAAATCCTACGGGTCAGGAAGGGCATAATGGGTTTCCGAAGGGAAAGGAATGTCGATGCGCACCGATGTTCGAGCAAAAAAGCGGGCATTTACTTTGGTGGAGCTTTTGGTCGTCATTGCCATCATTGGCATTTTGATTGCCCTGCTTTTGCCGGCGGTGCAGGCGGCCCGGGAGGCGGCCCGACGCGCTCAGTGCCAGAACAATCTCAAACAGATCGGCCTGGCCCTGCACAACTACCACAATACCCATAAAATCTTTCCGCCCAGTTCGGTCTGGGTTCCGGAAACCGCGGCCAACATCCAGACGGCCAACAACCCCAATCTGCGGGCTAATTGGGTGATCCTGATCCTGCCCTTTCTCGAACAGCAACCGCTTTATGAAAAGTTCGACCTCAACAAGCCGATCACTGACGATACCGATACGGTGGTCGGCGGGGTGGTGAAAAACAATCGCCTGGCCCGCGGCACGCAGCTTGCGGTGATGATGTGTCCTAGTGATCCGTATAACCGAAGTCCGTTTAACGGGTCGGCCAGCCCTTCCACCAACCAGATGGGCGACGGCTGGGCGCGGGGCAACTATGCGGCCAATGCCGCCTTGGGATTTATGACGGTTACCTGGCACAGCGGAGTCGCCTCTGCCGCTTTTTCCAGCAGCCAGGGTTGGCAAAGCCCCACCACCCGAGGCGTCATGGGCGCCAATACGGCTGTGTCGCTCGAAGAAATCCGGGATGGCACGAGCAATACGGTGATCGTGGCCGAGATTCGGGCCGGTTTGACGGCCTATGATTCCCGCGGGGTTTGGGCCATGAGCGGTGGATGTCCCAGTGCCCTGTGGGCGCACGGTTGGATCGGCGACGACTACGGTCCCAACAACAAAAACTCTCGGGCCGACGATGTGGTCGGCTGCCAACACCTGTGGGATCAGTTTGGCGGCGAATTCGAGTTGGCCAAGAAGGGGATGCCCTGCTCTTCGCCGGGCACGCCGGGGTATCCGAACTTTCAGCAGACGGCCCGCAGTATGCATCCGGGCGGCGTGCATGTCTGTTTGGGCGACGGGAGCGTCCGGTTTATCAGCGACAACATCTGGGTCCGCCCCAGTGATCCGAACAATTTTTCCACGTGGGATCGGCTGATGCTGTCGGCCGACAGCCAACCGCTGACCCCCGACGCCTATTGAGTCCGTTCGAGTATCTGCTCCCAATGAGCTTCTTTTATCTACCCCCCGGAGAACAAGGGAGCTGCCGGCTTTTTTCGAGATTCCATGGACCACCGGAGATTCGTCTCCGGGAAAAGGGGCGAATGCTCTTTTTCTCTCCGCTGGTTCTGGTATGATAGAGGGGGAGGCCGGAGAGGTTCTGCTTTTGGCACAGGGAACAGAGGAGCCTCGGGTTCTTTAGAATCTTATTGACCTTCGCAAATCTTAGGGACAGACAAAATCCCTGGTTTTCTGCCACCTGGTATGTCTCTTGGTTTTGCGAAGATCCATAGATATGCTATAATGGAAGGGATTTTTGATCCGCCCGCTCCGTACCGACAAGGAAGGCGGGGCAGGGGAAGCCAGTTTTACACGTGGGTATCCGAATACACTTTAGGAAGTGAATATGGCGATGACCTGTCCCCGGTGCGGAGCGGGTTTGGATGCAGCGCTGTTTGAATTCGGTCGGACGGTGCAGTGCGCCTGTGGTCAATGGGTGGATATGGGCTCGGGGCATCTGCGCCGTGTGGAAACAGGCCTTTTCCCGGTGGGACAAACCATCCTCTCCGCTTCTCCGTCCAGCCCTTGTAAGGAGTCCACCATGCCAGAGCAACAGATCGGACGCGTAACCCATTATTTCAGCAAGATTCAGGTGGCCGCCATCGAGATTACCGAGGGTCTTCTCCGTGTGGGCGACACGATTCGCATTAAGGGACACACCAGCGATTTTACCCAGACGGTCGATTCCATGCAGATCGACAACAAGCCGGTTCAAGAGGCCATTGCCGGCCAAACCATTGGCCTGAAGGTCAAAGAACACGCCCGGCCCCACGATATAGTGTACAAAGTAGAACCATAGCGTCCCATGCGCATCTGTCGGGGTCTCTTTATCACCGGGACCGACACGGGGGTCGGCAAGACCTATGTGGGGGCGCTGGTGGCTCGGCAGTTAGTCGCCGAAGGCAGAAAAGTAGGCGTTTATAAACCCGTGGCCAGCGGCTGCCGAGCGGAAGGGGCGGAGATCGTCTCTGAAGATGCGTGGTGGCTCTGGGAGGCGGCAGGCCGACCGGGCGATCTGCAACGCGTGTGCCCTCAGCGTTTTTTGGCCCCCTTGGCGCCGCCGGTAGCCGCCCAGGCCGAAGGTCGACAGGTGGATACTCGGCTGCTCCGATCGGGGCTTTTGTATTGGCTGGAGCGATCGGAGATCGTGCTGGTGGAAGGCGTGGGCGGATTGTTTTCGCCCATGAGTGCGGAGGACCTGGTCGCAGACCTGGCTGCTGACTTCGGTTTCCCGTTGGTGGTGGTAAGTCGCAATGTGCTGGGCACGATCAATCACACGCTGCTGACCGTGCACGCCGCCCGGTCGTTTCGCGTGCCGCTGCGGGTGGCAGGCATTGTGCTGAATTGCCCCGTCGTGCCGCCGGACGACCAGAGTCTGACGACCAATCCGACGGAGTTGGCCCGTTGGTGCGATGTGCCGCTGCTGGCCCAGGTCGGCTGGCAGGCCAAAGCGTTGGATCGGCCGGTCGATTGGTTTGCGCTGGCCGACGTACCCCGCCTCCGGCTTTGACAAGGAGAAGGGAAACGAAGTTTTTCTAACCTCTTGCTGAATAGGAAGTTAGAACTTTTGTAACATTTTAGCCGAATGGAAGGAGTGTTATGTCATTCCTGCGGAAGCAGGAATCCAGGCTGCTTTGTGCCTGCTCCGGTGTTCCTGTGTGGCAAGCGGGACCGGCAACATGGACTGCTGCTCCTTTCTGGATTCCCGCTTTCGCGGGAATGACACCCCTCAGCCAGCTGCGTTTTGCTCTGGAGCCGTCTTTTCCCGGGGTGGGAGAGGTAAATTACTTCATTCGGCTAACATGTTACGAACTTTTCAGGAAGCAGCGTTCCGAGCAGCAGGTCCCTATAACTGCACAATCCAAGCACCGGGCACGAACTGTTGGACGACCCAGCGGGCCAGGTTCAGCCACCGCTGGCAGTGGTCCAGGATGACGCTGTCGGCAGAGGCGACAATGGCGGGGCTGGACCAAAGGATCGGATCGGGATTGGCGGCCAGTTCCACCCGCCACGGCCAACCATGTCTTTGGGCCGCCTGTTCAATCCATTGCTTCAACCGGCCGCTGTTCGACACCGGCCGATCCAGATACCAGACGCACTCGTCGGGGCCGAACTGGGCTAGTGTTCGGCCGATCATCTCCAGGGCCGGTTCCGTCTCCTCCACTTTGCGATACGTGCCGTGCATCGAGGCCATGTCCCGGAAGGTGCCATCCCGCCCGTGGAGGATCACGCCCCCGGCCAGCGCCGCCTCCACCGTGGTCAGCACATTATAGCCGTCGATCCAGACGGCCTGCCCAGCTAAGATTCTCGGCGAAAAGCCCAGGGCCGCTTCGCTGCCGGCAAAGCAACCGGCCGCCGGAGTCTCCGGCTCGGTACTGTCGGCAGGTGCTGTACCGACCAAGCTGGTACTGTCGGCGTCGGCGGCACCAGTCAAGCCGGTACGGTCGGCAGGGGCTGTAGTGGCTGAGGAAGTACCCGGATCAGCCGGTCCAGGCAGGGCGGTTTTGCCCGGCCGGACTTCGTGCGCCAATCGGCGCCGGAGTTGGGCTTCGGAGCAAGCGCAGCGGGCAACGGCCAATCGTTGCCGGGCTGTCAGATGATACCGGTCCCCGACTAATTTGAGCGAGGAGACCTCCGCATACCCTCGGCTTGCCAGCCAGCAGAGGTCAGAGGTGGCTTCTCGGAGTCGGCCGAGATGGGCTGGGCTAAACAGCTCCGCATCTTCCGGGTGCGGCCCCCGATGCAACCGTCGATCCGGCATGGCAAACCCCGCCTATCCGCCTCTGCGAACTACCCGAAACGGGAAAATTTTAGCCGAACGAGCGGTGATGTGTCATTCCTGCGGAAGCAGGAATCCAGGCTGCTTTGGCCTGCTCCAGTGTTTCTGTTGGCCACGCGGGAACTCGAGGACACTTTTCTGGATTCCCGCTTTCGCGGGAATGACACTTGATGGAGGTTCTAGCAAAATTGCCGCTGTTTCATTCCGCTAAAATGTTACTAATTAGTGTTTGAAATGACGTCGGCCGGTGAAGATCATGGGAAGGCCGGCCTGGTTGCAGGCGTCGATGACCTCTTGGTCTTTGACCGAGCCGCCCGGCTGGATGATGGCGGCAATACCGGCTTCGGCGGCCTTTTGGATCGAATCGGGGAAAGGGAAGAAGGCATCAGAAGCCAAGACGGCACCCCGCACCCGGTCGCCCGCTTTTTTAATGGCGATTTCGGTGGAATCGACGCGGCTCATCTGCCCGGCCCCCACGCCCAGAAGCATCCGATCCTTGCAGACCACGATGGCATTGGACTTGACATGGCGGACGATGGCCCAGCCGAAACGCAGATCGGCCAATTGCTCGGGCGTGGGCTGGGCCTGGGTAACAACTTTCCACTCCTGTTCCGGATCGGGCTGGATGTCGGGATCCTGGACCAGCAGGCCACCTTCCAGCCAGCGATACGCCCAGGGCGCCCTCGGACCGTCCAACCGCCCCACCTTCATCAGCCGAACATTGGCCTTCCATTTCGGCCGGGTGGTCAAAATCTGGAACGCTTCGGGCAGAAAGTCGGGAGCCACGATCGCTTCCACGAAAAGTCCTGGTTCGGCGAGCAATTCGGCGGTAGCGGCATCGACCGGCCGATTCATCCCCAGCACCGAACCGAAGGCGCTGACCGGATCGCCCGCCATGGCCTTCCGGCACGCCTCCACAAGAGTTTCCGCACAGGCCGCCCCACAGGGATTGTTATGCTTGATGACCGAGACGGCTGGCTCAGCAAACGAACGGGCGATTTCTAGGGCGCTTTCCAGGTCCAGGAGATTATTGTACGAAAGTTCCTTCCCATGGAGTTGCTCCGCCCCGACAATATTGGCACCCTGCACTTTGGGTTCGGCATAGAGGGCGGCCCGTTGATGTGGGTTTTCCCCGTAGCGGAGGATCATCTTCCGGCGGTAGGTGAGGTTCAACGTACCGGGGAAACCGCCCTCGGCAGTCTGGCCGGCAAAATAGTCGGCGATAACCCGGTCGTACTGGGCCGTATGGGCAAAGGCTTCCGCAGCCAGGCGTTCTCGCAGCGCCAGGGTGGTTCGCCCGTTGGCTTGGATTTGCTCCAAAATGGCCGCGTATTGCGACGGATTGGTGGCGATGGTGGTGAAGGCATAATTTTTGGCAGCTGCCCGCACCAGGCTCGGCCCGCCAATGTCGATTTTTTCGATGGCTTCGGCTCGGGTAACATCCGACCGAGACACCGTCGCCTCAAACGGATATAAGTTCACCACCACCAACTCAAACGTCAAAATGCCATGCTCCTGGAGGGCCTTCATGTCCTCCGGGTTATCGTGTCGGCAGAGGATGCCGCCGAAAACCTTCGGATGGAGCGTCTTGAGCCGACCGTCCATCATCTCCGGAAATCCGGTGTACTGGGAAATGTCTTTGACCGGGATTCCCTCGGCTTCCAGAGCTTTGCGGGTACCGCCAGTACTGTAGATTTCCACCCCGGCGGCCACCAACCCACGAGCAAAATCCACCACACCCGTTTTGTCACTGACGCTGATAATCGCACGACGAATCGGAGGTGACTCCATGGGAAAGTCCTTTCATCGGAGGTCGAGATGCTTGAGGTTTTTAGTGCCCTGATCGAAGGAGAACCACATGCGCCGTTGGCCCTGGTTGGCCGAAAGGCGGCGATAAGTATCCGTTATTTTATGCTCTTCTGGCCTGAGCGTTGAGGGGGGCCATAACGGCAGTCTCTATGGGCTGGTTCTGGGTAATGGCCCATTCGAGATGGGTAACATTTTATTGGTAACATGTTAGCCAAGGGAAGCAAATTCCCTCTCCGCCGGGAAGGGCAATGTCAGAGGCTGTGCCGTGGGCAGCCGGGCAGCGGCCCCTACCGCTGCCAAACCTTCCGATTTGCCAAAGCGTCTTTGGGATGGAGGTTTTTGGCAGTCTGGCGAGCGTTGGGGGGTGGTACATCCGGCTAAAAACGGAATTTCGGGACAGGCTCTCCGCCGGAGCCGATCGACGGAACTTGCCTTCCGCGGAAGGGCAAGTAGAATAACATGATTATAATCATTTTGGTCGGCAAAGCCATTCGCAGAGGCTGTTCCGAAACGGTTGCCGGCGGAACCGTTCCGATCCCTTCCAAAAAATGCTGTCTTACCAAAGTGTTGTTGGATGGGTTTTTGGGAGTTGGTAGGGTATTGGTGATTCCGGATGGATTGCCGGTTGGACGGCTAAGGGCGGCCAAACGGGACGTTCCGGGCAGCCTCTGGGCGATGGTCGGGGGCGCAGGTCTAATCTCGCCCTTTGGCATCCGGTGTCTGTTTGACGAGGAATTCCACGGATGAGTTCTGAAAAAACTCCCTCCCCGGGCAGTGCGAAAGCCCATGAGTTTTCTACATTGGCGGTTCATGCGGGTGAGGCCCGCCAAAAGCCAGGCCACGCCATCACCGATCCCATCTTCTGCTCGGCCACCTATACCTTCGAAGATACGGCGGCCGTGTTGGAATATCTGGAGAAAAAAATCCCCCGGGAAGAATACGGCCGGTATGGGAACCCGACGGAAAAGGTCGTCGAACGGAAATTGGCGGCGTTAGAAGGAGGGGAATCGGCCATTCTGTTCAGCACGGGCATGGCTGCCATCGCCACCTTCCTGTTGGCCAAATTGCAGGCCGGTGATGAACTCGTGCTGTTCGACCAGTGCTATCATCGGACCCGGGAGTTTTGCGTGAAGGTGTTGGGCCGGTTCGGTGTGGTAACCCATCTGGTGCCGGCCTGCGATTACCAGCAAATGGAAGCCGCCATCACGCCCCGAACCAAACTCCTGATGAGCGAATCGCCCACCAATCCGCATATGAGCGTGGTGGATTTGGAGCGGTTTGTGGCGATCGGACGCCGCCACGGCATCGAAACGGCCATCGACTCCACCTTGGCCAGTCCGTATAACCTCCGGCCGCTGGACTGGGGCGTCGATTATGTGATCCATTCGTGCACGAAATACTTGGCCGGGCACAACGATGTGTTGGCCGGGGTGGTCATCGGTCGGGCCGATGCGCTGGAGCCGGTGCGAAAACTTCGCGGGGTGATCGGAGCGATCAGCGAGCCGCTCGCCATGTATCTATTGCTCCGGGGACTGAAAACTTTTGCGCTGCGGATGGAGCGGCATAATCAGAACGGCTTGGCGGTGGCCCAATTCCTGGCCGACCATCCCCGCATCCAGCAGGTTTATTATCCGGGTCTTCCGAGCCATCCGCATTACGAGGTGGCCCGGCGGACCATGCGCGGCTTCGGCGGTTTGGTAACGTTTTTGGTCAAAGACGCCGATGCCCAACAGACGGCCCGGATTGTCGATGCGCTGCGGCTGCCCCGGATCGGCCCCAGTTTTGGCGGCGTGGAATCCCTGGTCGAACAGCCCATCATCATGAGCTACCATGATTTCACCCCGGAGCAGCGCCGAGCCGTGGGCATTTACGACAACATGATCCGCCTTTCCTGCGGGATCGAAGAACCCGACGACTTGATCGCCGACCTCCGCCAAGCCCTGGAAAAATAGCCCTCGGATTCCCGCCGAGCAAGCTGCTTCTGCGGGTTCCCTTTTTCACGCCAGCCGGAGAGGATAATGAGAACGGAGAAAAGACCACCAAATCGACTTGTCTCTCCTTTTTCCCTCCGCCGACCTGGGCTATAGGAGCGGTATCCTGCTGGAGGCGGGCCAGCACTCAATGTGCTCGTTTCCCCGACGGGAACCCAGCGGGGGCCTAGAAATCATCTTTGCCGGTCAGTTCCTTTTCCATTTCGTCGGCCGTGGTGGTAACGGCATGGAGAGCCAGCAGCAATGTTTTCGTATCGGTGTCTGCGGCGATCTGGGCGCAGAAGAGGGCCACATAATGTTGCCCCATCTTGCGAACCTGCCAGGCGCCCAGTTTGACCTGCCCGTTTTGCTCCAGAAGCCGAGCGGCAATCTTCGGCGAGATCGGCTCTTCGGAGCGATAGGCAATCGACCAAATCTGCCGAATCTCCATCGTCCCCAGTGGGGAGGTGCGGGATAAAATCCAGGCCAGTTGGGTTCGTTGTTCGTCAATCCGATTGCCGACCACAAAATCCCCATCCTCGTCGATCTTGTACTTCAACTCCGCTTCTTGGAGGAGTTTTTCCACCCGTTGGTCCGGCGACTTTTTGGCGCCCAGTTGAGCATAGGCCATCGTCCCGATCAGACTTCCGGCGATCGCCGCCACGCTGACGACCATCCTGTTCATGGGAGACCTCCTTTTTTGTTAGGAGAGGCTTAAAATTCTTCCAGGCAACCCAATCCTGAAAGACCGCCTGCAACGTACCGGATTCCTTTATTTCTGTCAATAGGATGGGAGAAAAACAAAGATGCACTTTCGCACCCGTGCCATTCATGTGGGCCAACCGCCTGACCCCCAGACCGGGGCCGTAGTGCCGCCGATCTATCTGGCGGCCACCTATGTGCAACCAGCCGTTGGCCAATGGGGGCCCTACGATTACTCCCGCAGCGGCAACCCCACCCGAAAGGTGTTCGAGACCACCTTGGCCGATCTGGAAGGCGGCTGCGCAGCGCTGGCCTTTTCCTCCGGCATGGCCGCCATCCATGCGGTCATGATGCTGCTGGAGCCGGGCGATCATGTGCTGGCCAGCTGGGACCTGTACGGAGGCACCTACCGGCTTCTCCAACGGATTTTAAGCCGACAGGGTATCCAGGCCACCTTTGCTCCCTCGGACGATCTGGAACGATTTGCAGAAGCCCTCCGGCCGAACACCCGGCTGATTTGGATCGAAACGCCGGGCAATCCTCTGTTGAGCATCACGGACATAGCCGCCTGCGCGGAGCTGGCCCATCGGCATGGGGCACTGTTGGGTGTGGATAGCACCTTTGCCACCCCGGTGCTGACCCGGCCCTTGGAGCTGGGAGCGGACATCGTCATGCACTCGGCCACTAAATACCTGGGCGGCCATAGCGATGTGTTGGGCGGAGTGCTGGCCGTTCGAGACCCAGCTCTATGGGAACGCCTTTGGACCATTCAAAATGCTACCGGCGGCGTGATGGCCCCATTGGAGGCCTTCCTATGCAGCCGAGGGCTAAAAACCCTCGAGTTGCGGGTCCGGGAGCAATGTGGCACGGCGCTGGTGTTAGCCCGGCGATTGGCCGAGCATCCCAGGGTCCGCCGGGTGTATTACCCCGGTTTGCCGAGCCATCCCGGCCATCCAATCGCCTGCCGCCAAATGGACGGCGGCTTCGGGGCGATGATCAGTTTTGAACTGGACGCCTCGGCCGAGCAGGCCAAGCAATTCGTCCAATCCACCCGCATCATCCAACTGGCCGTTAGTCTCGGGGCCGTAGAATCCCTGATCGAACTGCCAGCCTTTATGTCCCATGCCAGCTACGAACCGGCTCAGCGGGCCGCCCGTGGCATCACCGACACCCTGGTCCGCCTTTCGGTCGGCCTGGAACATCCCGACGACCTATGGGAGGACCTATCCCAAGCCCTCGCTAACGTATAACGATTTAGCCGAGGGTGTCCGGAAATTCCCAAAGGACTGCTTGTCCCATTCCGGGCAGTTCCGCCCTAAACCCGACTCCCACCCGTCTGACACCCACTTTGAACATGGAACCTTTTATGCTGCCAAGAGTTAGATCAATGAAATTTCCGGACACCCTCATTGAACCGAATGGAGGGATCGGCTGTGTCCCTGCTGGTAAGCAGCAGTCCGGGCGGTTTTGGGCCTGGCCCCTTGTGATTTCAGCGGAAGCAAGAATTCAGGCACCATGGTAGCCGAGGGAAGGTCGATCTGTCCATTCCTGTGCAACCTGGAATCCCGGCTGGTGTGTGCCTGCTGCGGTGCTCCTGTGGAGCAAGCGGAGACCAAGCAACATCGCCCCTCCGCCGTTCTGGACTGCCGCTTTCCCGAGAGTGAGACACGGGCTGTAGGCCGCCGGACGGCGGGTTGCTTCATTCGGCGAAAATGTTCCGATGCCAGAAGGTTCCATCCCAGAGGTTATCCTCTTTCTCGGCCGAGAGACGGGAATCCGACCGGGCTATGCCGAACTTGCCCAGACCATATTCACAGGGGCGGGAACCAGCGGGTATAGGGCTTGTTCACATTGTAGCTAAAATAGCGATTGGATCGATTGCACCTAGCAGGCAGGCCTCATGGGCTGAGCAAGCGGAGGTGGTTCTGCGGAACCGCTTTGGCCGATCCTTTCTCCAGAAGCCTTTCCGGAGAGGCGTATGGAGACACTGCGCAGTCGTTTAGGCCGAGACCTGGCGGCCTTGGGCCTGCTAGGGGTGGTGATTTTTTTGGGGGCGGCGTTATGGAGTTATGATCCGGCCGATCCCCCCGGAACGGTTGTTTTCCCGTCCCATGCCAGCCCGGCGAATTGGTGTGGGCGGGCCGGTGCCTGGGTCAGTTGGGCTTTGCTGGAAACCCTGGGTATCGGGGCCTATTATCTGCTGGTCAGCCTGGCCAGCCTGGACCTGGCCTTGCTGGCCCGCCGCACAATCTCGGAACCGGTCCTTCGGTTTGCCGGGTGGTTGGTTTCGTTGGTCGGGCTGAGCACGTTGGCGGCCATGGCCTGGCCGGTCTGGCCGACAGGGCCGGTCATTGGACCGGGCGGCTACCTGGGGGCTACGTTCCACAGCCTCCTGGTGGGGCATTTCGGTCGGGTGGGGAGTGTTATTTTGGCCATCAGCTTCCTTGTCGGCGGCCTCCTGCTGGCTACGGAACGCTTCATGCTGTGGGTGCTCCGATGGACAGTTGTTGCCCCGGCGCGAGGCCTATGGCAAGGGGCGCTTCGGGTCCTCGGGGCGTATGCGGAGCGTCTGAGCGGTCCGCCCGCCGGGAGCCGAACGAGCAGAACCAGTTCCACCAAACCCGCTTCGGATCAGCCGGGGGTTCGGATCAAGCGTCCGGCCAGCAGTCCGGAGGTACGGGTCTTTTCCGATGCGCCGCCTTTGCCCGGTGCGGAAACCACGGCGGAAGCAGCCGCCGTTGATCGTGCCGCCAAAGATCCTACCGCCCCTCCGTCTGGTTCGGGTGCGGCTGGTGCCAGCGAACCCCGCATCCGCAAACCGCAGAAACCTTCCCGGGAGGAATGGCTTCAGGAGATCGAGGCGGCAAGCCGAGCCAGCGAAAACACCACCCCCTATGAACTGCCCAGCTTGGATCTGCTGTTGGAAAGCGAACCGTTCCAATTCGAACTCCAAGAAAAAGAGGTACGGCAACGGGCGCAGGTTATCGAAAAAACCTTTGCCGACTTCGGCTACCATGTGCGGGTGGTGGAAATCCAGACCGGCCCGGTGCTGGCCCAGTATGAAGTGGCTCTGGAAGCGGGACTCCGGCTTTCGAAAATTGCCAGTCTTGCCGACGACCTGGCCATCGCTCTCCGGGTGCCCAGTGTACGCATTGTCGCCCCCATCCCGGGGAAAAATACCGTGGGCATCGAAGTGCCCAACTCGGAGCGACAAATCGTTCGGCTTCGGGAGGTGATGGAAGAAACCCTGCCGATGGCGCAACGAATGCGGATTCCTATCTTTCTGGGCAAAGATGTGGCGGGCAACCCCATGGTGGTGGATTTGACCACCTTGCCCCACTTGCTGATTGCCGGACGCACCGGCACCGGAAAAAGCGTCTGCCTGAACTCGATCATCATGTCGATCGTCATGACCCGCCGGCCGGACGAAGTCCGCATGCTCCTGATCGACCCGAAGATGGTGGAACTGACGCCGTATCAGCGTCTGCCCCATCTGATGCATCCGGTGGTTACCGACATGCGCAAAGCGGAAGCCATTCTGGGCTGGGCCGTCGAAAAGATGGAAGAACGGTACCATCTGCTGGCTCGGGCAGGTGTACGACATATCAGCGTCTATAACCAACTCGGTCTGGAAGAAATCCTGGAACGCATCCAGCCAGCCAGCGACGAAGAACGATCCCAAATCCCCGCCCATTTGCCGTATATCGTCATTATCGCCGACGAAATGGCCGACCTGATGATGACCGCCGCCAAAGAGGTCGAAGCCCATATCATTCGCCTGGCCCAAAAAAGCCGTGCCGTGGGCATCCATCTGGTCCTGGCCACCCAGAAACCGACGGTCGATGTCATCACCGGCCTGATCAAATCCAACCTGCCCGCCCGGATTTCCTTCCAGGTGGCCAGCCGAACCGATAGCCGGGTCATCCTGGACGAAATGGGCGCCGAACGCCTCCTGGGCAACGGCGATATGCTGTTCCTCTGGCCGGGTACCAGCACCCTGATCCGAGGCCAGGGCACCTATGTCAGCGACGAAGAGATCGCCCGGGTCATCAGTGCGGTGGCTACCGACCAGCCGGATTATGTCCATGAGCTGGTAGAACTGAAACCGTCCGAACCCGGGCCAACCGGTCCGGCAGGCCTCCGGGCCAGAGACGAACTGTACGAAGCCGCCGTCGATATTGTGGTCCGGGAAGGCCGGGGCAGTGTGTCGCTGTTGCAACGGGCATTAGGGATCGGCTATGGCCGGGCTGCCCGACTGATCGACTACATGGCCGAGGACGGGATTGTCGGGCCGTACAACGGTTCCCAAGCCCGGGAGGTCCTCATTAGCCTGGAGGAATGGGAGCGGATGTGTGGCCGAGTACCCCTCCCAACAGGGGGGAACCCTTCGGAACCCCACCGTCCCCGAAAGCCCCATCGGATTTACCTAGGCCCCAGCCCCCCCACCGACACAGCCCCCAATTTTTACCGGGAAGAATACCCCCATAGCGGCAATGTAGTGCGTCTGGAGGAGGAAAGTGCCAGCCGTTCGGGTCCATTCCCCCTTTCTGACCCCCATGAGAGGGATAACGATCCACTCTTAAAGGGCAAAATTTCTTCTTTCCCCGAAGGTGGAAAAGATAAAGCGGGGGGTAATATCATCCCCATAAGTGGATCAATCGAAAAAACCGAGACCTCTCCGGAAAAACCGGTCGAAAAAATCTTGCCTAAGCCAAAAAATGGGGAAAATAATGACGATAATGAAATGTAGAGATTCTGAGAAGGCAAGATAAAATAACAAATATAGATAAAATAGATAAAAATAAATGGGTTTGGCGGGAGCTTAATTCACCAGCAACTAATTTATCCCCCGGCCAGCCCCTCCGACTGGGAGACCTAAAATCGTTCGGACTCCCCAGGTGGGGGGAATTGCACCGAAAGGAGAAGTCCCTCGAAGATATTGGGTAATACTTTCCGAAAGGAATAACTGGCCTTCGCCAGTGGGCTAAACCCAGCCTCTCATTCCCACACAAGCGGCAGTCCAAAAAAAAAGGGAAGCCCTTGTTTTGTGGGTTCCCCCTTGTGCGGGAATAAACCTGGATTCCTGGTTACGCAGCAGAGAGACTTTGGCCCCCTCATTCCGGTAAACAGATAGGAGATAAGGGAATCCTGCTCGGAAAAATTACCCCCCGAAACCCCTTGACATAACCTCCTAAGCAAATAAAGATTATAAGTTCAGGTTTGTTTTGGTGTTGGAGAAAGGACGTTTGGGTGATGTGGGTGCTTGTGGCCCCTAGGTTGGTGCTGCCCGTGGTCGATGGGCCGGCCGTATGCCGGCGGATCGACGTGATCGGGATTATTATTAGCGCCTAGGGGGCCGGAAGGGCACCGCCGAAACCGGAATGTTTCCCACGCCCTGAGGCCCCAACAGAAAGGGCCTCAGGGCGTTTTTTATTCCTCCTGTATTTGCCTTTCCCTGTGGACTGCCTTTCGAGGAGCCCCCGATGCGTCGGATCCAACTCTACGACACCACGTTGCGGGATGGTGCTCAGGGCGAAGGGATCAGCTTCTCTCTGTATGATAAGTTGCTTTTGACCCAACGCTTGGACGAGTTGGGATTTGATTACATTGAGGGCGGGTATCCCGGCTCGAATGAGAAGGACTGTCAGTATTTTAAGGAAGTTCGGAAACTGCCGCTCAAGCAGATTCAGGTGGTCGCCTTCGGGATGACCCGACGGCGGGGTGTGCGGGCCGAGGAGGATGTCGGCCTGCAAGCGCTATTGGACTCTCAGGCCCGGGTGATTACCCTGGTAGGCAAGGTCTCCGCCTTTCAGGTCACTGAGGTGCTTCGGTGCAGTTTGGAAGAGAACCTGGCCATGATCGCCGAAAGCATTCGGTTTTTGCGGTCTCATGGCCGAGAGGTCTTTTTCGATGCGGAGCACTTCTTCGACGGGTGGAAGGCCGACCCGGCCTACACGCTGCGGGCCGTGCAGACGGCCGCCCAAGCCGGTGCGAAAATGATCGTCTTGTGCGACACCAACGGCGGCAGTATGCCGGAGGAAATCGGCCAGATTACCCGGTCGGCGGTCGAAGTCCTGCCGATTCCGGTAGGCATTCATTGCCATAATGACTGCGACTTGGCCGTGGCCAATACGTTGGCGGCGGTGGATGCCGGGGCAGTCCAAGTGCAGGGGACGATTAACGGCCTGGGCGAACGGTGCGGTAATGCCGATCTGATTTCCGTGATTGCCAATTTGGCCTTCAAGAAGAAAGGCTATCAGGTGCTCTGTCCGGAGTCGTTGCGGCGGCTGACGGAGCTTTCCCGGTATGTGTATGAGATGGTCAATATGAATTATCGGCCGAATCAGCCTTTTGTAGGCCGGAGTGCGTTTGCCCACAAGGGCGGGATCCATGTAAGTGGTGTGTTGCGCACGCCGACCAGCTACGAGCATATGCCGCCCGAGCTGGTGGGCAACGAACGACGGATTCTGATCAGCGAACTGTCCGGCCGATCTAATATCATCGCCCGGGCGGCCAAACACAACCTCCACCAGGACCCCAAACTGATGGAAAAGATTTTGGCCAAGGTGGTCAGCATGGAACATGCGGGCTATCAGTTTGAGGCGGCCGAAGGCTCGTTCGATCTGTTGGTCAAAAAATGTGCCGGTCAATTCCGGCCTCATTTCGAGCGGATCCATTACCATGTAACCATCGAAACAGAAGCGGATGGGAAATCGGTTACTGAGGCTACGGTGAAAATCCGTATCGGGGACCAAATCCGCCACGAGGTGGCCGAGGGCGATGGCCCGGTCAACGCCCTGGATGCCGCCATGCGCAAAGCGCTCAACGGCACCTACCCCAACTTGGCCAAGATGCGTCTGGTGGATTATAAAGTACGGGTCATTAACTCCGAAGCCGGCACGGCCGCCGGCGTCCGGGTCGTCATCGCAAGCGCCGATGAGACGGATACCTGGGGCACCGTCGGGGTGAGCGAAAACATCATCGAAGCCAGTTGGCTTGCCCTGGTCGATAGCTACGAATATAAACTCTGTAAAGACGAACAGCGGCAGACCTCAGCCAGTCGAACCGAGCAATTGGTAGTCCCAAGTACGTAAAAAACAGCAACAGGTGGAACATTTTAGCCGAATGATGGGGCACGAGGTGTCATTCCTGCATCAGCAGGAATCCGGACGTTTTTTGTCCCCCAAATCCCCCTTCCCCTTGGATGTCACTGCCACGGAAGGGGGAATCCAAGGGATTTTGTTCCTGGATTGCTGCTTTCGCGGGAATGACACGGGCCCCCTGCGGTGTCTTTGGCACCGACGGGGGAGGACGCCACAGTGTCATTCCTGCGTAAGCAGCAGTCCAGGCTCCTTGGAGGGGGAGGGCAGGCGTGTTGGCTGTCCATTGTGGGAGGGCCCGGCGGTGTCTTTGGCCCGCCGGCCTTTCCCACGAGGGGAGAGGCGGAACCGGGATTCCCGTTTGCCCGGGAATGAGACGGGCGCCCCTCATCCGGCCAACCTGTCGGTTGGCTGGCCTGTCCCGCTGGGGGAGAGGCAAACATCGGACCTGACAAGCAGGTGGTTCCCGTTGGCTCGTTCGGCTCCCATGTTCCACGGATCGAAACATTGTAGCCGAATGAAAAAATCCCGGGGGGACCTGCTTCGGAGATCCGATCCCTTGGAGGGATCTGCCTTGGATGGCCGGTTTGGCGGGCCTGCCAAGCAGGCTCCTCCATTCGGCTCGTATGTTCCACGGATCGAAGCACTCCCAAGGAGGATAACCGATGCAGCCGGCCAGTAGGGCGGAAGAACTTCCGAAACAATATGATCATTTGAGCACTGAAAGACGGTGGTACCGGTTTTGGCTCCAGAAGGGATATTTTCATAGTCGGCCCAATCCGCAGCGGAAGCCGTACTGCATTGTGATTCCCCCGCCGAATGTTACCGGGGCCTTGCACCTGGGGCATGCGCTGAACAATACGCTGCAGGATATTCTGATCCGGCAGAAGCGGATGCAGGGTTTGGAGACGCTCTGGATGCCTGGCACCGATCATGCCGGCATTGCCACCCAGGCGGTGGTGGAACGTCGGCTTTGGCTGGAGGAGGGCAAAACCCGGCACGATCTGGGCCGAGAGGCCCTGGTGGCTCGCATCTGGAAGTGGAAAGAGGAATATGAAGCCCGCATCCTCCATCAACTCCAACGCATGGGCTGCTCCTGCGATTGGCAACGCACCCGCTTTACTCTGGACCCCATCTGCGCCCGGGCGGTCCGGCACACCTTCTTTCGCCTGTTCCGGGATGGCCTGATCTATCGGGGCAAGCGTCTCGTGAACTGGGACACCACGCTGCAAACCGTCGTCAGTGACGACGAGGTCTTCCATGAACAGGTGCCTGGCCATTTCTGGTATTTCCGGTATCCGGTGATCGATCCGCAGCCGGGCGAACCGGCCTATGTTACGGTGGCCACCACCCGGCCGGAAACCATGCTGGGGGATACGGCCGTGGCGGTGCATCCGGATCCGGCGGTCGCCTTGGACAAGGCGGAAAAAGAACTCCGCAGTCGGCTCAGTTCTGCGCCGGCCAAAGAACGGGCCCAACTGGAAGCCGAACTGAACGACCTGCTGCAGCGCCGGGCCAACCTGTTGCCTTTGCTAGTCCGGCTCCGGGACATGGCCCGTGCAGGCCGGAAGGTGATGCTGCCGCTGATGAATCGGCCCATCCCGCTGATTTGCGACCCCTGGGCCAAACCGGAAATGGGTACGGGCTGTGTGAAGATTACCCCCGCCCACGATCCGAATGACTATGAAGTGGGCCTTCGGCATGGGCTGCCCATGATCAACATTTTGAATCTGGACGGCACGCTCAACACACAAGCCGGTCCGTTCCAAGGCCAGACTATCGACCAGGCCCGCCGGAACGTCGTCGCCGCCATGCAGGAGCAAGGGCTTCTGGAAAAGGTGGAGGATCGGCTGATCGACCTGGCGCATTCCGATCGGTCGAAAACCCCCATCGAACCTCTGCTTACCGACCAATGGTTCATTCGGATGGAACGCCTGGCCCAGATGGCGATGGAGGCGGTACAGGACGGCCGGATCAAAATCATCCCCGCCCGGTATGCCAAGGGGTATCTGGATTGGCTGGCCGAAAAACGGGATTGGCCCATCAGCCGACAACTCTGGTGGGGCCATCAGATTCCCATCTGGTACTGCCAGACCGCCACGGAAGCCGACCTGAAAAAGGCCTTTGCCGGTCGCCAGGACATCTGTTGGCGGCAAGACCCGGAGACGGGCCAATGGCTCATCTGCGCGCTGGAAGAAGACCTGCCGGAAAACGCCGTGCCGGGCCATCGGCTCCGACGCGAAGAGGATGTGCTGGACACATGGTTTAGCTCCGCCCTTTGGCCGCATTCCACCATGGGTTGGCCCGACCAGACCGAAGAACTCCGCTATTACTATCCGACAAGTGTACTGATTACCAGTAGAGATATCCTCACCTTGTGGGTCGCCCGCATGGTGCTGATGAGCCTATACAACCTGGGCCAAATCCCGTTCTACGAAGTCTATATCCATCCCAAAATTCTAGACGCCTACGGGGAAACCATGTCCAAAAGCAAAGGCAACGGGGTGGATCCGGTGGATGTGATGGAGAAGTTCGGCGCCGATAGCCTCCGGTTCGGCCTGGCCTATCTGACCACAGAAACCCAGGATATCCGGATGCGGGTGGATTTTGAGTGCCCCCACTGTGGGAAGCTGCTGGAACAGACACTGGAAAATCGCACCCTGCCTCGGATCACCTGCCCCCATTGCCGAAAACCGTTTGCCACCCAATGGGCCAAAAAACCAGAAGACAAAGCCCTGCCCCGGGGGCCGGTCGTCAGCGAACGGTTTGAACTGGCCCGGAATTTCTGCAACAAACTGTGGAATGCCTCTCGGTTCGCCCTTCTCAACTTACAGGGCTTTCGCCCCGCTCCGGTACCGGATCAAGAGCTTCGGATCGAAGACCGGTGGATTCTCAGTCGGCTGGCCACGGTAACCCAGCAGGTTACCGATGCCCTGGCGGAGTATCGGTTTTCGGAGGCGGCCCGCACGCTGTATGAATTTGCCTGGGACGAATTTTGTAGTTTTTACGTGGAGATGTTGAAGCCTCGGCTCCAGGACAACTCGGCCCGGCCGGTAGCCCAGCGACTGCTGGCCCATACGCTCGATGTGCTCCTGAGGCTGCTGCATCCGATCACGCCGTTTGTTACCGAGGAGGTCTGGCAGCGATTGGCCGAGTATGCTCCGGAGCGGGGGATCGATCGGCCGGAGCGGGCGGCCGAAAGCATCATGATTGCCCCTTGGCCCACAGCGGATCCGCGCCGTTATGACCCGCAGATGGAAGCCCAATTTGCACGCTTTCAGGAGGTGCTTCGGGCGGTTCGGGATGTGCGTGCCCGGCACAACGTGCCGCCCAGACGGATGATCCGGTTTTCCGTCCGATGCGACGCTCCGACGGCGGCCTTGTTGGAGCCGATGGCGGTGTACTTCGGCCCGTTGGCCCAGGCGGAACCGACCGGTTGGGGACCGGCTGTCCAACCGCCCGCCCTGGTCGCTGCTGCTGCCGCCCCGGGTATGGAAATCTTCGTCGATCTGGCCGGCCTGATCGATCTCCAAGCGGAAATCGCCCGCAAAAAGCAAGAACTGACCAAACTCCAGGCCCTGATGGAGTCCAAACAAAAGAAGCTGACCGATCCCGCCTTCTTGCAAAAAGCTCCTGCCGCCGTTGTCCAGCAGCACCGGCAAAGCCTCCAGACCTTACAAGAACAATACGAGGCCCTCCAGCGCTGGCTGGCCCAACACGCCCAATCACCCAACTAACCTACGGACCCTTTCTGCCGGTTCCCTCCCTCAGAGGCTGCCCGACATTGTCTCCCGGAGGCCATCGGCCGATCCTTCCTCTCCCTCCCCAATTACCCAAAGTCCCGTTTTGGTGCGTTTTTTCGGGAAGGTTGCAGGTAGAAGGAGGACCTTTTCTCCCGGCGAAAACGGAATTTCGGGACAGCCTCTCAGGGGCTGCCCGAAATTGGCAGCCGGGGTCCCCACACCGTTTCCAAACCCTTCCGGTTTTCCAAAATGCCTGCTTGATGCGGAGTTTAGGGCGTTTGGGGACCGACCGGGGTGCTCCGTCCGGGGAAACCGGTCCGTTGGCAACAGCTTGCGGCCTGGTTCCAGCGGCATTGGGAATAGTGGTACGTCCGGGTAAAACGAGAAGTTCGGGACAGCCCAGCAGAGCTGTTCCGCCTGGTGAATTCTGGAACCGTTCTACCCAACAGGATGAACCATTTTTTTCCCGTTTTCTCCAGGCCCCTGCGAAGGCCAAGGGCAGAGCGGGGTGGACGCACGTGGTGGAACCCCCAAAATCCACCAGCACGGGTATTAGTTCCCCGTAATAATGGGAGGGGCGGAGGCGGCGGAAGACCCAAAATCCACCCTCAAAAAGAAACACCTCTTCCTTCGAGGCATCACCAAAAGCACAGGGAGGTCGGATTCCCTGGCCCTGGCCCCCCCGAACCTCTCAAGGCCAGGAAATCCGACCTTCCCAGCGATCCGAGGATGGTTTCGGTGAACAACAGTCCCTTCCCGGGACACGCACGATCTACGCGGAGGAAGGAGCGTGAAACGGGTGCTTAGGGTACTTGGAGTTGGGTAACCCCTTCGGCGGTTACCGGCGAGGGGCAGGTGGTTGTTGGGCCGCTTGTTTCATGGCGGCTGCTTCCCGGGCCAGCCTAAACCCCGAACCCGGGGCAAAATATTGGACGTCGTCCTGCATATAATACGGACTGGGCAACGTCTGGCCGCCTACATCTACCTGGCAGCCCACTAGGCCAAACACCCCTAATAGGCTCAAGCTTACCAATGCGCCCCCCAGGAGGCGTTTTGCTTGGGTGCCGCAGATCATTCGCCTACCTCCACTCGGAAGTATCCTACCGGCTTGGCGGGCTGGGGGTGTCAATCCCCCCGCATCCTCACCCCCCAGATCAGGGGGAAACTGCCTTCCCCATGCGAGATGCTTCTACAGAACAATCCCTCCGCAGCCCGCAGTCCATACAACCGGTAGCACCGTTATCGTCTGGCTTGGGCGGAAAACTTTAGCTCCTTTCCGGAACCTCGCCAAAAGGGGGGCTAATGCCCTCGTGTCCTCCCAGAAAGTATCATAGAAACATGCCAGGCGGGTTTTGGCACAAATGCTTTGGAACGAGTTTTGCTACCTCTTCCAGGATAGTTCCGAGGAGAAACTCAGGAGGGCCTGGAGGAGGGCCTGCACAAGATTATCCTCCAGCGCCCCCACATAGGCACCGGCGGGCTTGGCAGAGAAGAAAAAATGAAAAATAACATCAGATAGGGGACTGAAACCACCTGAAGGAGGCATTCCATGAGCTTTCCCATCAGGGCCTACCAGATGGCGGGGGGGGGTTCTAAACCCCTTATTGGGATGATGCTGGTGAGTTGTTGGGCCGCCCTGGCATTTGGGGCGGGCGCACCCCCCGGAGAGCGGGTTTATCCTTCCTCCACCTATTATGGGGTGTTCCGCTTTTTCTACGAGGGGGAATATCAGGATGCCCTTCGGGGGTTTCAAGAAGAGATTCGCTCGGCTTTTAAGACGGTGGATGCCCGGTGGATCGATTCGATTTGCTACTACACCATGGCGGGGGAATGCTACTACCACATGGGGGATTTGGGCCAGGCTTTAGAGCATTATACGGCGGCCTTAAAGCTCTATGCCGCTTATCCGGACTGGATGATCTACGTGCAATTTCCCCCGCATTTAACCCCGGCCGGGGTGGGGGCTTATGTCCGGGTCCCCTGGGGCATGAGCAAACGGAATGTCCGATTGGCCCAGATTCCTAGCCGGATGCTCATTGCCATAGGGCAATTGGACCAACAGCGGACCGTTCGAGAGGGGGGAGTTGTCCGTCCGCCCATGCTTTTGCCCATCCAACCGGCCGAGATTGTGCGCACGACCTGCCTGGCCCTGCGCCGGTATGCCGAGTTGATGGGGCCTTGTTGTGCTCAGGACCCTTTGATTCAGGAGATTGCCGGCAAGTTGGCCCGTCGGCCTGGCCCGCCGAATCACTGGTCGGAATGCTGGATTGATGTACAGGCGGGGTTGGCCTTGTTGGCCGCCGGTAAACCGGAACAAGGGTTACCCCTGTTGCAGCGATCGCTTCTGGCCGCCGGGGAATATGAACATCCCATGACCTGTGTGGCCTTGTTGGAACTTGGCAAGCAACTGGCCCTGAAAGGCCAACACCAAGAGGCGGCCCGATATTTTGAGGAAGCTACTTATGCCGCCGCCAATGCGGGCGATCTGGGTGTGTTGGAAGAGGCCTTTCGGTGCGGGGCGGTCAATCATCTGGTCTCCAATGCCAAAGGGATTTATCCGCCGTTGGAGTCGGCCATTGCCTGGGCGAAGGTGAAGGATTATCGGCAACTGCGGGCGTCGCTTCTGCTACTGGCGGCCGAGCAGCAGGCCCTGCGGGGGGCAACGCCGGCGGCCGCCGCCTTATTGGACGAATGCAAACTCACCGTGGGCCGACGCCGTATGGGCGACGGATGGATCGGCGCCCGGTATCGGTATCTGTCGGCCCTGGTCCTATTGCAACAGCAGAAACTTCCGGCCGCCCAGGAAGCGTTGGCCGGCGCCCTGGCCTACATGCAAAAAGGTTCCCATCGGCTTTTCCACATTGGTCTGGTGGATCGGTTGTTTTTGTCCGGTCGGATGACGTCCCGGACGGCCATGGAGATGTTCAGCCTGGTGCTGCGGGATCCCCAGCCGGCGGATTGGGCTTTTGATCCGTTGGAGTCGCTGGCCGTGTTGGTCAGCCCGCATCCGGGGCCTTATGAACATTGGTTTGAAGTGGCTTTGGACCGAAAAGACTTTGAGACGGCCTTAGAAATAGCAGACCGATTGCGTCGGCACCGGTTTTTGACCACTCTGGCGTTGGGCGGCAGGCTTGATGCGTTACGATGGATTCTGGAGGGGCCCCCGGAGGTGCTGCCGGCCAGTGCGCGGTTGCAACGGCAAAACTTCCTGGCCGCCTACCCCGCCTATGAACAGCTTAGCCGACAGGCCCAGCAAATCCGGCAGGCCTTGGCTGCCGGTCCCCTGGTGCCCGAAGACCAGGCTACCCACCAGGCCCAGCAGAAAACTCTGGAACAACTCGGCCAGATTAGCCTGTTGCAAGAGACGCTGCTGTATCAGATGGCCCTGCGCCGGGAACCGACCGATCTGGTCTTTCCGCCGATAAAGCCCACGAAGGAAATCCTGGCCAGTTTACCGAAAGGAGGGGCGCTTTTGGTGTTTTTCAACACCTCCCGTGGCCTGTACGGATTTTTCCTAGCCGATGGCCGGTATAGTTACTGGCAATTGAAATCGCCTGCCGGAGCGGCCCGGCTAGGCCAAACCCTTCTGCGGGAATTAGGCCATTATGAAGGCAACCGAGAACTTACTATCAAAGAACTGGCCGATCCTAAATGGAAATCCACCGCCCAAAAACTGCTCCAGATGCTGCTGGAAGGCTCCAAGGCGGATCTGGCCCAAGTGTCCGAGGTGATCGTGGTGCCGGATGGTTGGCTTTGGTATGTGCCGTTGGAAGCGTTGCCGATCAGCCAAGCCCAGGCCAATCAGCCGGCCGACCCGCTGCTGTGGCGGATGCGGATTCGCTATCTGCCGTTGGCTTCGCTGGCGGTGCCGGATGGTCGGGGGCGTCGGCCGTCGGCCAAAACGGCTGTCGTGGTGGGTAAACTTTTCCCCCAAGATGCCCAGGAGGTCGCCCAGCAAGCCTATGAGAAACTGGCCGGGGTGGTGCGGGGCAGCACGATGCTTCGCACCCCGCCGCCCGTGCCCAGCAGCCTCTACGGCGTGCTGATCGATCATCTGATCGTGCTGGACGATCTGGGCATGGTCCCCCAAAGTCCATATGGGTGGGCGCCGATCCCGTTAGACCGCAGCAGACCGGGCAACCAGTTGGAAGATTGGTTTGCGTTGCCGTTTGGCGGGCCGGATGTGATCGTGCTGCCCGGCTACCGTACCGCGGCGGAAAACGCGCTCAAACAAACACCGCCGTTAGGCCCCGGGATGGAAATCTTTTTACCGATATGCGGGCTGATGAACACCGGGGCCCGAACGATCCTCCTGAGCCGATGGCGACCGGCTGGCAAAACCGCCTTTGATCTGGTTCGAGAGTTTGCCCAGGAAATTCCGTACACCACCGCGGCGCAGGCCTGGCAACGCTCTGTGCTTCTGGTAGCCCAGCAAACTCTGGATCCAGAGGCCGAACCCCGGCTAAAAAAACCCGCTCCAGACGAAGAACCGCCCAAGGCGGAACATCCTTTCTTCTGGGCGGGGTATCTGCTGGTGGATACGGGAGTGCCGCCGGAGGCATCGGCTAAACCGCCGGAGCAACCTGGCCCGGCCCAAAAACCCTTGCCCTTCCCCGAACTGCCCAAGCCGCCGTCTGCACCCGAAGCGCCGAAAGGACCTGCCGACGCCGAACTGCCTAAGTCACCTGCTGGGTCTAAAGTGCCCAAAGCGCCCCCGCCCGATGTGCCGACGAAGCAGCCGGCGGGAAAGCCCTCGGCCAACCCCCCGAAGGCCGCCGCTTCCCCCCAGGGAACTGCTCGAGAATGGGCATGGGGAACATAGGGCCACGGCGTGGACCTTTGCCGGGCTAACTGATCCAAATACCCGAAGGATTTCCGAACCCGCAGGGAGAAACCTGGGATCATGGGACAGATATGGAGTGCGAAGGATTTTTTAGTTTCGCCGCCCAAGGAGCCGGTTCCGCCGGTCTGTGTGGTGTTTGGGCAGGAGGTGTTTCTGAAGCGGCAGGTGCTCCGAGTGGTTCGGGAGCAGTTGGCCGGTCCGGCTGCCGACGAGTTGCCTATGGAACGTTTTGCCGGGGCGCAGACCGACTGGGCTGAGGTGTCCCAAGCCCTCTGGACCCTCCCGATGTTTGGCCCATCGATCCGCCTGATCCTGGTGGAAGAGGCAGACGGTTTTGTCAGCCGATTCCGAGAAGCCTTGGAGCAGTATGTCAGCCAGCCGTGCCGGAAAAGCGTGCTCGTTCTGGAGGTGAACAGTTGGCCGGGGAACACGCGGTTGGCCAAGGCGGTGGCTGCGGGCGGCTGGACAGTGGATTGCACTCCGCTTCGGCCGGGCCAGATCGCCGGTTGGCTTGCTGTCTGGGCCCGGCAGAGCTACCAAATCCGATTGGAACCGGAAGCCGCCGAACTGCTGGTGGAGTGGATCGGCACGGAACTGGGGCTATTGGATCAGGAGGTACAGAAGCTGGCCTTAGCCGTCGGCCCGAATGGCCGGGTGTTCCCGGAACATGTTCAAAAGTATAGCGGTTCCTGGCGGACCAAAACCGTCTGGGAAGTGCTGGACGCCGCCCTGGCAGGCAATCTGGCCGAGGCGCTGACGCATCTGGACCGGCTTCTTTTGGCGGGGGAGACGCCGGTGGGGCTGTTTGCCCAGATGAGTGCGTCCCTGCGACGGTTTGCGGCGGCGGCCAGACGGGTGCTGGACGCCGAGGCGGCCGGCCAGCGAATCAGTCTCCGAGATGCACTCCGGCAGGCCGGGGTGGTACCTTATTTTTTAGACAAAGCAGAGGCCCAACTGCGCCGCCTTGGCCGGGCCAGGGCCAGTCAACTGTACCACTGGCTTTTAGAGACGGATTTGGCGTTGAAGGGTTCCAGCGCCCTGCCGCCCCGGCTGGTACTGGAAGGGCTTCTGATGCGTCTTGCCGCCCCCCAAGAGTCCCGTCCCCCCACTCCGAATCCCCAGGAAGTTCCCATGGAACGGAACATATAGAAACTCAGGGAGATTTCTTTTTTTGGCGGCAGGGACGTTCCACAGCCTATTTCCGATGACCGAAGCGAAAAAGCAAAATTATCATGTACCGGAGGAGTGTGCCGGCTGGACGTTGGCGGCCCTCCTGCGGCGGGTTCGGCCGGAGTTGAGCTGGTCGCAGGTGCGTCGGCTGATCCACCATCGGTATGTTCAGGTAAACGGAAATTTATGTACCGATGATGCCCGTCGGCTCAAAGCGGGCGATGTGGTGGCCGTCTGGCAGGAGCCGCTCGCCAGGCCGATTCGGCCCGAAGACATCCTAATCGTCTATCAGGACCGGCACCTGGTGGTGGTGGATAAACCGGCCGGTCTAACCACGCTGCGGCATCCGGAAGAGCGACATTGGCCTCGGCGTCGCCGTCAGCTTCAACCCACCTTGGACGAAATGCTCTTAGAGATCCTTCAGGAGCAGGGGGCCACCGCTGGGACAGTGCGCCCTACATCCCGGCGGAAAGCTTCGGAGGCCCAAAACCAGCACCGCCGCCGGTGGTTGCGTCGGCTCTATCCGGTACATCGGCTGGATCGGGACACAAGCGGCCTGATGCTGTTGGCCCTTTCTCCGGAAGCCTATGAGAAACTGGTTCCGATGTTCCGAAAACATCAGATCCACCGGGTCTATCTGGCTCTGGTGTTGGGCCGGGTGGAGGAGCAAACCTTGGAGTCCTATCTGGTTCGGGACCGCGGCGACGGTCTGCGTGGCAGCACTCAGGAGCCGGGCAAAGGAAAACGGGCGGTTACGCATGTCCGGCCGGTGGAGTATCTGCCCGGCTACACCCTACTGGAGTGCCGTCTGGAAACTGGCCGGACGCATCAGATTCGGATTCATCTGTCGGAGGCGGGGCACATGGTGTGTGGGGAAAAAATTTACACTCATCCGCTGGGCGGTAAACCCACCCCCGATCCCTCCGGAGCAAGGCGCCACATGCTCCATGCCGCCCAGTTAGGCTTCCGACATCCGATCACCGGCCAGGAACTGGTGTTTGAATCCCCTATGCCGGCCGACATGCGTCGGCTGATCGAAAAACTCCGCCACCAGCCCCCCCAGACGCCGCCCACCTAACTTGCCCGCCTACCCCATCCCGTGCACCCCCTGCTGTTGCCCACCGAGGGCCGGTATGCTTTTCCCGGGAAGGGGCAGAATCCTTCTTCGGAGAGAATTTCCCGAAAGGAAACCAACAGACCGTCTCAGGAAACAATCCCACAGACCACCCCCCCTAGGAGCAAGAAAAAGATTATGCCGTCAGACAGGATTCAGGATCGTCTGAATGAACCCGTGCTTCGGTATGTGCACCAGGATTATGCTCGGGTCCTTTGTACGGACACCGTGGCCGAGGCCCTGCACCGCGTCCAGCATAGCCAAATTACGAACCGGATTGTCTATTTTTATGTGGTGGATGCGGACGATCAGCTTTGCGGCGTGTTACCGACCCGGCAATTGCTGCTGCATCCGCCCAGCACGCCGGTGGCGGATCTGATGGTTCGGCAGGTGGTCAGTGTGCCGCAGACGGCCTCCCTGCTGGATGCGTTGGAACTATTTATGTTCCATCGGCTGCTGGCGTTTCCGGTGGTGGATGCCAAAGGGCGGATCGTCGGTATCCTCGACGTAGATGTTTTCACCCGCGAGCTGACCGACCTGGCCCAGGTGGAAGAAAGCGATGACCTTTTCCAGATTCTGGGCGTCCATCTGCGGGAGCTTCGGCAGGCCGGTCTGTGGGGCGCCGTTGCAGGCCGATTGCCCTGGCTGATGTGCAATATCGGCGGCGGTTTGGCCTGCGCCGTGCTGGGCGCCTTGTTTCAAGAGACCCTGGATCGGATGGTGGTGCTGGCCCTATTTATCCCGGTGGTGTTGGCCTTGGCGGAGAGTGTCAGTATGCAATCGCTCAGTCTCACCTTGCCCCTGTATGAGCCTTGGGTGATGAGCTGGCGGAAATGGTTTCGCCTGTTTTGGCGGGAAGGGATGGTGGGGGGCATGTTAGGCGTGGGCTGTGGGGCGATCGTGGCGGGAGCGGCTTGGGCCTGGCAATGGTCTGGCCGATTGGCCCTGACGCTGCTGGCCAGCATCGGGCTGTCGGTGGCCTGGGCCGCCATGCTCGGTCTGACTATGCCGATTGCCCTGCGGGCCTTGGAACGGGATCCCAAAGTGGCCGCCGGCCCCCTCAGCCTGGCCTTGGTGGATATGACCACCATGGTCCTCTATCTAGGATTGGCGACGTGCATCCTGTAGTAAATGGCCGGGCTTGTCCGGAGGTAACCATTTCGCCGAATGAAGCGGCGGCAATTTTTGGTAGAACCTCCATCAAGTGCCACTGCCGCGCAAACGGGAACCCTGCGTTTTCTGGATTCGTAACACTTTAGTTGGACTGTACCTACCCGCCCGGCCCCCTACCCAATGCAGGGGCTAAAAATCGGATCGAACACCGCCGATTGTGGTCGTTCTTCCTGGTGGATATACTCAAGTTAGCCGAACAAACCCACCCGCCGTCCCGCGGCCTCAGGCCTGTGGGTCCCTCCCGTACAAGCGAGAATCCACACAGGAGAAGAAGTCCTTCTTGCCTGGACTGCTGCGTCGGCAGGAACGACAAGGAATGACACATTGGCCGCCTTCATTCGGCTAAAGTGTTACAACCCAGCCAGTGGTGGCCCTGGGGGGAACGGATGCGGCGCCGACCCGGCAATTTTCCCCCGCCGGGTGGTATAAATATCCGGTCGGTCCATCCCCGGGCGGAGTTTCCGGAAGAACAGCCACGAGGGAATTGGCAGAAGGACACAGATGAGCAAATTAGAAGAGGAAATGTGTCCATTGCCATCGGCAAAAACAGCTTCGCTGGTATTCCTGTTGAGAGAAGGGGACCTGGTAGGCCTAGGGCCTCAGCTACTATAGGAACCTCTGAATAAAATAGCGGATAACGGAATTTTCGTTCTTGGGTTTGTTTTTTTCACTTCCTAGGGGTCTCAGCAGGCGGAGGGGGCAAGTCCG
>Ga0209017_10000353_pt1 | contig 47090 bp, 27 predicted proteins | sample YNPBryunderm2012_FD_185812 | JGI IMG/M metagenome (GOLD analysis project Ga0209017, IMG submission 185812) | Anoxygenic and chlorotrophic microbial mat microbial communities from Yellowstone National Park, USA - YNP Bryant MS undermat 2012... ...
TCCGTAACCTATTTAGGATGTCCGTAACCTATTTAGGATGACTGTATCCCCCGGGAACAATTGCCACCATGGGCGGAGTCCGAACGATTTTTAGCCCCTACAAGTTGTAGGGGGTAAGAATCGGCTCAAACCCAACAGATTCTGGGAATTACTTCCGGTAGATACCGTGAAGCTAAACTGGTACGCTTTTACTAACTTCTTGTCCAATAAGAGGTTAAAACTTTTGGACAGTCCGGCGAAGAAGAAAGTGGGCAGGGGGCAGTAGCGCTCCGCATCGGCCTTTGGGGGCCCGAGCGATCATCGCCGCAAAACCAGCGTGACGCAAATACCAAACAATTATCTACTATCTCTATATTGATAAAATATTCACTTGGAAGGCCGGGGCCTGCTCCCTATAATTCCCCAGCCGATCAACTACCGGCTTCGTGTCCATCGGCGGAGTAGAATGCGGCTGACGGGGAAGGACGGTTCGTGGGGTGGGCCACGTGCAACTGGATTGTGAAGGCCGGAGGTCCGCCGCACTACCTTGGACCATCCATCCCGGCAGGACCACGGTGGGCACGGCGAGCGCTCTTTGCCACGATTCCATCGGAGTCGCTGTTCCTAGAGGGCCGAGGCACAACCTGATCCATAGCCCTCCTACTGATCCATAGCCCTCCTAGCCGGCCGGTCTAGCCAGCCGGGGGTGATCTGATCCGTTGCCCTCAGGGGAGGATTCCCGGGTACTGTGAAGTCATCTGGAAATCGATTCACGGACCGTGCTGAGTCGTCCAGAGGCACTATACGGTGTTCCCAGCGTTTGGTATTTTAGAAGGAGCTCAGGCCATGCGACGTCGTGAGTTTTTTGCTGTTGCCGGTACCGGCGCCGTTTTGCCCGGTTTTTTAGCTGGTAATTTAGCGAAGGCAGAAGGTCCTCATCCGAAAGACGAAAAAGGAGGTCCCCCGATGGAAGAAAAGAAGAAGCGGCCCCGAAAACGCTGGATAACCGATTGGTGGCCGAACAGGCTGAATCTGAATGTGCTGCGGCAAAACGGTCCCGGTTCCAATCCCTACGGGCCGGGTTTCGACTACCGCAAGGAGTGCCAGCAGCTGGACCTGGCAGCGGTCAAGAAGGATTTAGAGGCGCTGATGCGTCAATCGCAGGACTGGTGGCCGGCCGATTTTGGGCATTACGGCCCGCTGTTCATCCGTCTGGCATGGCACAGTGCCGGGAGCTATCGCGTCTTTGACGGCAGGGGGGGCGCCAAAACGGGCGACATCCGTTTTCCGCCACGGATCAATTGGCCGGATAATATCAGCCTGGACAAGGCCCTCCGGCTGCTTTGGCCGGTCAAACAGAAGTACGGTCGGAAGCTCTCCTGGGCGGATCTGATTGTGCTGGCCGGGAATGTGGCGCTGGAGTCCATGGGCGTGAAGACCATCGGTTTTGCCTTGGGCAGGGAGGACGCCTGGGAGCCTGACGAGGGGGTCGATTGGGGCCCGGAAGAGAAGATGCTCACGGGCAAGGAACGTTTCCAGGAAGGGGAACTCCGAAAACCGTTTGCCGCCACGGAAATGGGGCTCATCTATGTCAACCCCGAAGGTCCCGGGGGAAACCCTGATCCGGTGGAGTCGGCCAAGCAGATTCGGGTGGCTTTCCAACGGATGGGAATGAACGACGAGGAGACGGTGGCCTTGATCGCCGGCGGGCACGCCTTTGGCAAATGCCACGGGGCGGCCAAGGATATCCATCTGGGGCCCGATCCCAGCTCTTCGCCCCTCGAACAGCAGGGGCTGGGATGGAAGTTCCACCATGGCACCGGCAAAGGGCCGGATACCTTCACCTCCGGCTTCGAACTGGCCTGGTCGCCGACCCCCACACGCTTCGGAGTGCAGTACCTCCGGTTGCTGTTCAGCTATGAATGGGAGCTGACCAAGAGTCCGGCGGGCAAGCACCAATGGGTGGCCCAAAATGCCCCGGCGATCATTCCCGATGCCCACGATCCCGATAAAGCGCACCCGCCCATGATGCTCACGGCCGACTTGGCCCTGCGCTTCGATCCGATCTATGCAAAGATTGCTCGGCGCTTTCTGGAGAATCCCAAAGAATTTGAGGAGGCGTTTGCCAAAGCCTGGTTCAAGCTCATCCACCGCGACCTGGGGCCGCGCTCGTGCTATTTCGGCCCCGAAGTGCCCAAAGAAGAGTTCCTCTGGCAGGATCCGCTGCCCGAGCGGGACTATCAACTGATCGACGCCGAGGACATCCGGGCGCTGAAACAACAAATCCTGGCCTCGGGCCTGAGCATTGCTCAACTGGTTTACACGGCCTGGTCTTCCGCGGGGACCTACAGGGATTCCGATCGGCGCGGCGGCGCCAACGGCGCCCGTATCCGCCTGGCGCCCCAAAACCAATGGGCCGTGAATCATCCCGACGACCTGGCCAAGGTCCTGGCCGTTTACCAGAACATCCAGAAACAGTTCAACGAAAAACAGCAGACCGGCAAGAGGGTCTCCCTGGCCGACTTGATCGTGCTGGGCGGATGTGCGGCCGTGGAAGCAGCAGCCAAAAAGGCAGGGGTGGAGATTACCGTCCCCTTTACTCCTGGAAGGGTGGATGCTACGCAGGAGCAAACCGATGTGGACTTTTATGCGCTCATGGAACCCTTTGCCGACGGGTTCCGTAATTACTGGAAGGACGAGGTCCCGTTCGACGAGGACAACATCCTCACCACTCCGGAGTACTTCCTGGTGGATAAGGCCCAGCTTCTTACCCTCACGGTGCCGGAAATGACGGTCCTGGTGGGCGGCCTAAGAGCCTTGGGAGTTACCTATCGATACGACAAACACGGGGTGCTCACCCAATCGCCTGGCACGCTGACGAACGATTTCTTCGTGAATCTCTTGGATATGGGAACCGAGTGGCGGGCGGCGGACCAGAAGCGGTATCTATTCCACGGCCACGACCGAAAGACCGGCCAGTTGAAGTGGACGGCAACCCGGGTGGACCTGATCTTCGGCCATCACGAGGAATTGCGAGCAGTGGCCGAGGTGTATGCGGCCGCAGACGGCCGGGAAAAGTTCGTCCACGACTTCGTGGCCGCCTGGAATAAGGTGATGAACCTGGATCGCTTCGACCTGGCCCGATGAAAAGGTCTCTGTTAATGTTTTAGCCGAATGAAACCACCGCCTCTCCCCGGCGACAGAAGCCGGCCTACCGTAGATAGGCCGGGGGAGAGGTATCTTTATTGTCATCCCCGCAAAAGGGGCAGTCCAGACAGTAAGAGAACTCCCGATTAGTTGGGGTTTCCGCTTGCGCGGGCATCAGGAAGGATTCCCCCCTTACGGAGGAAGGAGACGTTAGTCTCTTCCTTCGGATAAAAAGGCACGGCATATTTTGAAAAGCCCCATGGGATAGGCCAACATCTTCCCTGAAGGTGGCATCTCCATATGCCTTCGTGGACAATGCGCAGAGTACCTCTATGCCGCCGAGGATATCCGTATCTCCCGAGCTGGCCTTTTGCCATTCTCACGGGGTTTTTCCACACGTAGGGCCTTCCCCCCGGAGTGGAAAAGGGAGATACTAAAAGGCAGGGGCAAAGGGGAATTCTTCCTCCGGGGGGAAGTACCTTGGAAGGCCTTCCTCCGAACTGTGTGGGTCTCGAGAAAGGTCGGTGCATCTGCGATCAGAAGATTAACCAAACTGCGGTCATGAGCTATCCGGAAGAATCTGGGTTTAAGGAAATTCGTGTTCCGGCAGAGCCGGAAGAACCGATCCTGCTGGCTGAGGTGGTGGAGGAACCCCCTGGACCGGAGCGTAGGTTGTCGAGGGGGATTTCTGCGCGGCAGTGGATCGTGGCGGGGCTATTGTTTGCGGCCACCTGCCTGACCACCTTTCTGGCCGGCTTGACCATGGCCCCGGAATCAGGGCAGCTTTTAGAACACTGGCTGAAAGGGGACACAGCGCCGGCCGAGTTGCTTTGGGAGTTGTTTCAATCCGCCGGTAGTTATGCCGTGGCGGTGATGATCATACTGACATTGCATGAAGCGGGCCATTATCTGCAAGCCCGGCGGTATGGGGTACGCGTCAGCTTGCCGTATTTTATCCCCATGCCGCTCACGCCGATCGGCACGCTGGGAGCCGTCATTGCTATGGACGCTCGGGTGCCGAACCGAAAAGTGCTCTTTGATATTGGCGTTACCGGGCCGTTGGCGGGCCTGGTGCCGACGTTGGTCTGCTGTGTCTGGGGGATGCAGCGGGCCCGATATGAACCGGTCGGCCAGGATGCCATGATTTTTGGCGATCCGCTGCTTTTCCACTGGCTGGCCGGTTGGCTTTTGGGTCCCCGGCCCGAAGGCCATGAAATCCTGCTGAATCCGATCCTGTTTGCCGGCTGGGTGGGGCTGCTGATTACGTCGCTGAATCTTTTGCCGATCGGCCAGTTGGACGGCGGGCATATCCTGTATGCCCTGATGGGGCCAAAGGCCCGGGGGGTGGCCCAATGGCTCCTTGGGGCTGCTACCGGCCTGGTCATTTACACGATCATTCGGTACCACAATCCCGGCTGGATGCTGATGGTGATTTTGCTGTATCTGATCGGTCCAGGCCATCCGCCCACCTATCAGGACCATATCGGCATCGGACCATTTCGGAAGGTGCTCGGCTGGTTGATGTTGGGCTTTATTTTTCTTGGCCTCACCCCGATGCCGGTCATCCGATAACGCGGGGGGCCGGATGCTTCTGAATGGACGGAAACTGCCTCCCTGGGAAGCAGCGGAGAACGGTTTTTTTCTTCTGGTACTTAGCCGGATGCTTTTGGGGATTGCTGGTCAGGTGCGTGGGGATTGCCGGGGCAATGGGCGGATTGCCCGGGGGGGTGGAAGAGTCTCCGGGAGGCCGTCGGGGGCGGTGGAGTTGCTCGGGGGCGCTGGGCAGGAGAGTTACCGACGGAAGATTGTCCTGGAGGGATTGTCCGGTAGGAATTACCGGAGGGACTCTTGCTGGGGGATTGCAGAACCGAAGGTTTTGGGCGAAAATAAGAAAAGGTGCATCCCACCCAATTGGCGGGAGCGTTTTCCCCCGGCAAATCCGGTCCATGGCGTTGCCTTTCGGATGGGTCGGCCGGGTGGGTGGGATTCGGTTCTTGCCGGCAGAAAGGCCCCTTATCATGCCTGCCGAAATCCTCCAACAGCCCACGCTGGTGCTGAACCGAAATTGGCAGCCGGTGCATGTGGCCACGGTAGCCCGGGCTTTGGTGCTTCTGTGGAACCATCGGGCTTTAGTCGTGGATCCGGAGGATTTCCAAACCTATACCTGGGAGCATTGGTCCAAACTGCAACCTCGTGAAGGGGAAAAGTTCATCCAGGCCGTTACCATCCGGCTCCGGGTGCCTGAAGTGGTTACCCTGCCCCACTATGACCGCGTTCCGGACACCTATGTAACTTTTAGCCGACGAAACCTCTTCAAACGGGACCACAATACCTGCCAATATTGCGGGGCCCAACCGGGCACCGAAGAACTGACCATCGACCATGTGATCCCCCGGTCCCAAGGCGGCCCGACCTCTTGGACCAACTGCGTGGTGGCCTGTGTAGCCTGCAATAAGAAGAAAGGGGATCGCACGCCGCAGCAGGCAGGCATGAAACTCCGCCGCCAACCATTCCGCCCCACCTGGCGGCCCATCTACGTCTGGAAAGAAATGCGCATTAAAAGCTGGTCCAAATTCTTGAGCGAAGTCTATTGGAACGTGGAATTGGAACAATAGACGGAATAAATATATATAGAGTGGTAACACGTTAGCGGAATGAAGCACGACTGGAGGGACCTGCTTGTCAGGTCCGCCTACCCGCCTCTGCCCTGGGGGCTAAACCCAGCGTGTCATTCCCGCGCAAGCGGGAATCCAGAAAATATCCCAGAGTTCCCACTTGCCCATCAGGCCCCCAGAAGCAGGCACAAAACAGCCTGGACTGCTGCTTGCGCAGGAATGACACATTGCCTCCCTTTATTCGGCTAAAGTGTTCCATAGAAGGGAACCGGAATCATAAAGAACCCGCTTTCCGTTTGTTTTGAGCGTGCGGGGGTTGCCAGAATGGCCGCCTGCCTTGCCCAGCGATTCCGGCGACCACCTAGGTTTCTTTGGGAACAGAGGGAGGAAGCTTCCGAGATGAACCAAGTTTGTGATTTTCCCGCTGCATCTTTCTTTTTGCCTCACCCTTCTGCCTCCCACCGCCAGATGTTTTCCACCCTGGCCTGCTACGGCGGGTTACTTCGATTGGGGCATCTGGGGCCGGTGGGCCGGGTCTTTTGGGTAAGCCTCGTAAGCATCTTCTTTGGGGTCCAAGGAGCAGGTTCGGCTTTTGCCCAAGGCGATTGGGAAATTACGCCTCAGAGTGCCGAGGCCCTTGAGCGAGGTCTCCAGTGGTTGGCCCGCCATCAAGGCCCGGAAGGCAATTGGAGTTCGGATGATCTGGGCCTGGTCAGCACCGGCCTGTTGGCCTTTTTGGCGGCCGGACATCTTCCCGGTCGGGGCCCTTACGGCCAGACCGTCCAGCGGGCCCTGGATTATGTTCTGCGAAACGTGCAACCCTCCGGCCTTCTCAATATCGCCGACCAGCGCCGGGATATGTATAACCATGGTCTTTCGGCCTTCATGCTCGGGCAGGTTTATGGCATGACCGGCGATAGCCGGGTCGGCACTGTGCTGGATCGGGCCTTGAAGCTGATTGCCTATACCCAGTGCTTGGACGGTGGTTGGGACTATGTGGCCCGTCGGCAGCAGAACGGCCACGATCTGAGTCTGGCGGTCATGCAGGCGTTGGCCCTCCGCAGTGCCGTGGATAGCGGGCTGGAAGTTTCGCCCGAAGTGGTGGAGAAGGCCATCCGCTGTGTGCGGGAGCACTATACGCCCCGGGGCGTGCGCCGAGAGGCGCCGGACGAGGAGTTGAAAAAATATCCCGGCCAATTCACCTATAGTAAGGGGGGCGGGAATGCCACGGTGGCCATGGCCGCCGCCGGCGTGGTCTGCTTACAGGAGTTCGGCCAATACGACGATTGGCGGATCCCGAAAAGTATGGAGGTGGTGCTTCGAGCCATCCGGGAGGAATGCCGGCCGGAGCGTGCCCGACAATCCCGCCGACCGCCGTTTGACGCCTATACACTGAACTATGTGGCCCAAGCGTTGTATCAGGTGGGCGGCCAGCCCTGGCAGGAACATTATCCCTTGTTACGGGATGCCGTGGTCGCCAGCCAAATTGTGGCTCCCGATCGGCCCGAAGACCACGGTAAATGGGTGGGCGAAAACCGGGTGGGCGGCAAACCGGGCGATCTCTACCTGACCAGCGTCTGCTGTTTCGTCCTGGCCATACCCAACCGCTACCTGCCCATCCTCCAGGAAGGCCGGATCGGCAGCCTCGAAGCCCAATTCGGCGGCCAGTTCAACCCCGAAGCAGCCACCCCAACGGGAAAGCCCAAACGCCCTCCACGGAGATAAGGGGAACTCCCGCAAGATCGCCGGCTTCTTGCTTTCCATGCAAACCCGTCGGGAGCTGCAAGGGGCAAGACCCCGGAATACGCCGGAATAAAAAGGCTTTTTTAGAAATGACTCTCTGGGGAAAAGGCGGCTGCCCGTGCTGTTTCCTTCCCGGCGTTACCATCGCAGAAGGACTGTGCCCCAAGCGAGACCGGCGCCGAAGCCGCTAAACAAAATTACATTTCCCGGCCGAATCCGCCCCTGCCGATACGCCTCGTCCAGCGCCAACGGAATGCTGGCCGAGGCCGTGTTCCCGTATCGCTCCAGATTGTTGAACACCTTGGCCGGGTCGATGCCCAATTCCTTGACAGCCGAATTGATAATCCGCATGTTGGCCTGGTGGAAGATAATCAGATCCACCTGGTCGAGGCTCATATGGGCCTTTTGGAGCGCATCGGCGCAGGTTTGGGCCAGTTGCCGGATGGCCCATTTGTAGATGACCCGGCCTTCCATGTAAAGATATTGTCGGGGATCATGGGGGCCTTCGGCCTGGCTAAAGGGGAGCTTCGAGCCGCCCATCGGCCGACATAAAAGATCCACCCCCGATCCGTCCGAGCCAACCGCATACGCCAACAGGCCTTGCTCCTGGCTTCCTGGGGCCAACAGCACCGCACCGCCCGCATCGCCAAAAAGCGGATAGGTCCGCTGGTCCTGGGGGTTTACGATTCGGCTATTGCAGTCAGCGCCAATGACCAACGCCAGCCGACTACAGCCGGTAGCCACATATTGCATCCCAGTAATCAGGGCGAAGACGAAACTGGCACAGGCCGCCTGCAAGTCGAAGGCCATCGCCTCCAGCCCCAATTGATCCTGAACCCAAGAGGCGGTAGCGGGCATCGGCATATCGGGGGTGCAGGTCCCCAGTAAAACCAGGTCGATCTGCTTGGGATCCACGCCGGCCTGCTGGATGCACCGGCGGGCCGCTTCCACCGCCAAATCGCCCGTACTCATCCCCGGCGGCGCATGACGTCGGGCCAATATCCCGGTCCGCTGCACAATCCACTCGGCGTCATAGCCCAAACTGGCCAGGTCCTCGTTCCGAATCTGCTGCTCCGGAACAAAACTCCCTGTGGCCAGCGTCTGTACGCCTAACAAAGAACCGGTCCGGGACCGGTGAGTGGCCAACACACGTTCTACCGGTTGTGCGGTCGTGGGATTCATCGGAACCTACCTATTGCGGAAAACCTGCTGGCCTTCCCTCCAGCCAGGACTGCTTATGTTCCCAACATCAGCCCCTTCTTATTGGTCTTCGCAAAACCAGCGGACACCGAACTGGCCAAAAAAACCAGGGAATTTCGTCTCTCTACGATGGGCGAAGCTCAATAGGATGCTTCCAAGGTCGGCCTTCGGAGGAGGAGGCTGCCAGGTGTCTGGTGAAGTAGGCTGCCGGGGCTCCCTTCGGGGGATACTGGCAAGGACAATCCTTGATTATACCCCCGGTCCTGATTGTTGATTATGCTCTCCGGGGCCTTTCTCTGAAACAACCCCGGCAAGCCCTCCTATGTTGGGTCCTGCTGAGCAAACCACCCGCCCAAATCGGGGGGCCAAGATGGGCCTCCGAAGTGCTTAGGGCCGAGAGAACCGGCCCAGCTTGACTGTATCTACCGGGAACTATGACCAAACCTGTGGTGTGCGATCCGATTTTTAGACCCTACATCTGGTAAGGGCCCGGCCGAGTAGATACAGTCAAACTCGGCCCTGCCTGTTCCCATGGTGCCCTTGGGTGCTGGGGGAAGGCCACGGAGAAAATCACTCCTCATGCAGCACCCAAACGGTTAAAACCATAAGCATACGGTTTTTGAGGAGATTTCTCAAGGGGTTTGGGCAGGAGAATCGGATGGGTAGCTAGTGTGTTTTACCTAGTTAATGTATTTTATCTATATTGTCAGACCTGATCGGCTTCGGCCAGTTCCATAAAGCCGCAAATAGGTCCATCCATGCCCGAAAGGATAAAATCGCCGCAACTAGGTTTGCGGTAACACGTTACCCGAATGAAGCAGCTTCCCTCTCCTTACACCTCTCCCAACAGGGGGGAGAGAAGGAGTGGTTTCCTTCGGCTAATTTGGGTCGGCAAATGGGGGACTCTATCTACCCCACCTGGCCTCTACCAGGTGTAGTGGCTCAGAATCGCATCGAACACCACATATGGTGGTCCTAACTCCCTGGTGGATACAGTCAAGCTAACATGTTCCCATTTTCGGAAAGGCGAAACCATGAGAGCAGGGCGTTTGGGTTTTGCGGTCGGGATGGCGGTTGTGCTGCTGGCAGGGGGTAGTGAGGGGCGAGGGGTGCTGGTTGGGGCGGCGGGGCAACCCGAACGCTCCGGAGGGGTGCAGGAGAAACGGATCGAGGGATTTGAGTATGCGGATGCGGATTTGGCCCGGCGGGCCTGGCGTGCCGAGGGGCAGACCCCGGCGGTGGAATTGTTCCAGGAAGGTCCAAGGCGGGGCATCCAATTTGCCGTCCCGTTTGCCGACCAGCCGAACTTGGAGCGGACCATCCACGATCGCCAGGTGGAACTGGATTTGGCTGCGGCGGGCGGATTTGCGCTGGAGCTGGCCGTCCAGCCCCCGGAGGTGGTGGGGCATCTGAGCCTTTATTTTCGGAGCGGTGCGGGCTGGTATGCGGCGGGCAAAAGCTTACGGCAACCCGGCTGGCAAACCTTGCAGTTTTCCAAGGCAGATTTCCGAACCGAAGGGCAACCGGCCGGTTGGCACAAGATCGACGGGATTCGGATTTCCATTTGGCGGGGGGCCGGTCAAAACGGTACCTGTCGCTTGGCCCGTCTGGCCGCCGTGCAACATCCGATCGCCGTGGTGATCCCGGCAGGTCGGGACCGGCACCCATCCGGCCAGACCCAGGCCGCCCGAGAGACCGCTAGCCGGGTAGCCGACATGCTGGCCGATCTGGGCCTGGGAGCCGATGCGGTCGAAGATGCGGACCTGCCCTCTGGGGCATTGGGCGATCGGCAGGCGGCTGTTGTGGCCTATCTGCCCCGGATGGAACCGGCGGTGCTGGAGGCGTTGGAGGCGTATGTGCAAAGAGGCGGCAAGCTGGTGGTTTGCTACAATCTGCCACCCCGGTTGGCCAAACTGCTGGGACTAAAAAATCCCCGATATGTGCCGCAGGGCCGATCGGGCCAATTCGCCCAGGTTCGGCTTGAAGCGGCGGATGTGGCGGGCCTGCCCCGATTGGTTCGGCAAGCCTCCTGGAACATCACCACGGCGGAGCCGGAAGGCTATGGAGCACGGGTGATCGGCTGGTGGCTGGATGATCGGGGCGAGCCGACCGGGCTGCCCGCCCTGCTTCTGAGCGAGCGGGGGGCCTTTTTCAGCCACATCCTCCTGCCGGACGACCCGGAGGGGAAAAAGCAGTTGTTGGCCGCCCTGCTGGGGTATCTTGTGCCGCCGCTTTGGGCCCAGATGGCCCAGGCAGCCGTCGAACGGATCGGCCATGTCGGGCATCTGGCGGATCGGGCCAGTGTGGAAAAATTTTTATCGGAATCCGAGAAGGCCCTTCCGGCGGAGGTGCAAAAGGAATTGGCCCACCATCTGGCCCGATTGGCCGAGGCAGATCAAAAACTGGTCGCTGTTCAGGCGACGGGCAAGGGACCGGAGGTGATCGAAGCGGCCCGGCAGGTTCATCAGGTCCTGGTACAAGCGTATCTAGCAGCTCAGCCCAGCCCCCAGCGGGAAGGCCGGGCCATCTGGAACCATTCCGGCGCCGGAGCGTATGAAGGCGATTGGGACCGGACGGCCAAAGAGCTGGCCAAGGCCGGGTTCAATATGGTCCTCCCGAACATGCTCTGGGCCGGCCTGGCCCATTATCCCAGCCAGTTTCTGCCGCAGAGCAAGCTCTGCCAAGAACACGGCGATCAGGTGGCGCAGTGTGTGGAAGCCTGCCATCGGGAGGGCCTGGAAGTGCACGTCTGGAAGGTCAACTGGAACCTGAGCACCGCGCCGAAAGATTTCGTGCAGAAGATGCGCTCGGCCGGCCGAACCCAGGTCTCCGCGGACGGAAAACCGATCGACTGGCTTTGCCCTTCGCATCCGGAAAACTTCCAACTGGAACGGGACACCATGCTGGAGGTGCTTCGGAAATACCCGATCGACGGCCTGCATTTCGACTATATCCGGTATCCGCACGGGGAGGCCTGCTATTGCCCGGGATGCCGGGAGCGGTTTGAGAAGGATCGGGGCGCCCCGGTAGCCCATTGGCCGGCCGATTGCTACCGGGGGCCGCTGCGCCAGGAGTACCGGGCGTGGCGATGCCGGCAGATTACCCGGTTGGTGGAGGCGGTCCGCCAGGAGGCCAAGAAGATTCGGCCCGGAGTGAAGATTTCGGCGGCCGTTTTCGGGGCGTATCCGGACTGTCGGGAGTCGGTGGGCCAGGATTGGGTAGCCTGGGTGCAGGCGGGACTGCTGGATTTCGTCTGCCCGATGGACTACACGCAGAGCGATCTGGAGTTTCAGAACCTTGTACGCCGTCAACTAGAATGGGTGGGCGGCCGGATTCCTCTCTATCCGGGCATTGGGGCCTGGAGGCTGACGCCGGATCGGACGGTCGGCCAGGTGTATCTGGCCCGGCAGCTCGGCGCCCAGGGCTTTACCATCTTTAATCTGGACAAAGAGTCGATCCTGAGCCAGGTGCCGGCCATCGGCCTGGGGGCCGGGCGACAACGGGCCTGGCCGTGGCATCAGCCGAAAGCACGTTCCCCATAAATCGCCCAGCGCCGAGATCGACCGGCGAAGAGATCGGCCGGGCCGCGGGCCGGAAGTTGACGCCTTTGATAGGCATACCCTCCGCCCGGAGAAGGTCCCTCATGGTACCATTTGAGCCGAATGGTGGGGAGGCCTCCCTCTCCCCTTGCGGAAGAGAGCCAGGGTAAGGGATTTTCTCTCAGAGGCTGTCCCGAAATTGGTACTCGGGCGGCGGCTCGGACCGTCGCCAAACCCTTCCGATTGATCCAAAGTGCCCCTTTTAGGGGGGGTTGGCAGTCTGGGGCTGCCGGTTGGTAGCACATCTGGCTAAAAACGGAATTTTGGGACAGACTCGCAGACCTATGCGCCCTCACCCGGCTTCGCTTCGCTCCGCCGGCCTCTCCCGCCGGGGGAGAGGCGAGGTACTTCATTGGGCTAACGTGTTACCCTCCATGAAATTGCCGGCGCCGAGAAGCCCCCTCTGGCAAACCGGGCTCCGGGGCCGTAAAATAATCTATGCTTTTCCTGAGGGGGGAAGGAGGTTTTCTCGTTTTCTGCGCATCCGAACGGGCCGGCTGATGCCGGTCCAAGGGAATCGCTGCTCGATCGGTCATTTTTTCACCAGGAGAATTTCCCGATGCGGTGGAAGGTTTGCGCTGGAGTTGTGTGTATAGGTTTATATGTCGGGTTGCCGTGGATTGGGTGCACCAAGGCAGCGGAACCGGCAGGGCCGGAGTCGGTCTCTTTCGGTCAGCCGACGGATTCGGGTGTGCAGTCCGAGGCCCGGCGGACGCCTGCCCGGCCGAACATCGTGTTTATCTTGGCCGATGATTTGGGCTACGGGGATGTGGGCTGCTACAATCCGCAGGGGAAGATACCCACGCCGCATCTGGATCGGTTGGCGCGGGAAGGAATGCGGTTTACCGACGCCCATAGCACTTCGGCGGTCTGTACGCCCACGCGGTATGCTCTGCTTACGGGCCGATACAGTTGGCGAAGCCGGTTGCAAAGCGGCGTCATGGGTGGGCTGTCGCCGCCGCTGATTCCGCCCGAACGGCTGACTTTGCCGGGGCTGCTGCGAAAGGCGGGGTACCATACCGCCTGTATTGGCAAATGGCATCTGGGGCTCGGCTGGCCCCGAAAGCCGAACACCCCGCCGTTTACCGATGCGATCGAGAAAGGGCCGGAAGGCTGGAACGTCGATTACACCAAGCCGATCGCCGAAGGACCGTTGACGGTCGGGTTCGATGAGTTTTACGGCATTGCCGGGTCGTTGGACATGGTTCCTTATACATTTATTCATAATGACCGGGTGCAGATCGTGCCGACCGTGGATAAGGCGTTTCCGATGATGCTGGGCCGGTCGGCGATGACCCGGCGGGGACCGGCTGCCGCGGCGTTCGAAGCGGTCGATGTGCTGCCCACCCTGACTCAAAAGGCGGTCCAGTACATCCAGCAGCGGGCCGCCGAGGCACGATCCGGTAAACCCTTCTTTTTGTATTTGGCGTTGGCCTCGCCGCATACGCCGATTGTACCTTCGGAAGCCTGGCAAGGGCGAAGCGGCTTGAACCCCTATGCCGATTTTGTAATGCAGACCGACGACTGCGTGGGGCAGGTGGTGGCGGCGCTAGAAAAAGAGGGATTGGCCGACAATACCTTGTTGCTTTTCTCCAGCGATAACGGGCCAGCGCCGCTGGCCGATCTGGCAGCCCTGCGGGACAAAGGGCACGATTCCTCCGGGGGCCTCCGGGGCACCAAAGCCGACCTCTGGGAAGGCGGGCATCGCGTGCCGCTTTTGGTACGTTGGCCCGGCAGGGTACAGGCCGGGACCACCTCCGATCAATTGGTCGGCCTGGTGGATATGATGGCCACCTGTGCGGAATTGGTGGGCCTGGAGCTGCCGGACAATGCGGCCGAGGATAGCTTTAGCTTCCTGCCGGTGCTATTAGGCAAGGCGTCCGGGCCCGTCCGGGAGACACTCATTTTGCATTCGGTCAGCGGCAAGTTTGCCATTCGGCAAGGGCCGTGGAAATTGCTCCTTACGCCGGGAAGCGGCGGCTGGAGTCGGCCCTCCGATGCGGAAGCCCGTCGCCAAGGACTGCCGGAAGTCCAACTTTATAACCTGGCCGACGATCTTGCCGAACAAAAAAATCTCCAGGCCGAACACCCGGAGATGGTCCAACGGCTTATCCAACTTTTAGAGCGGCAGGTGGCCGAGGGACGCACCCGGCCCGGACTTCCGCAAAAAAACGATGTGCCGGTGGATATCTGGAAACGCCCTCCCCCACCAGCCAAACCGGAACAAAAACCGGCAAAGCAATAAGCTCGGCGCCAGGGAGATCATGTCGCCAAGGGGTGGTGTTTCTAACTAAGGGGCTATCCCGCCTAGCCCCAGGGCGGTCGGGGCCAGACGGAGTTTACCCAAAGGGAACATTTTAGCCGAATGGAGGAGGAATGTGTCATTCCTGTGCAACCGGGACTCTTAGGGTGTTTGGTGCCGGCTTCGGTGTTCCTATGGGCGAGCGGTTTCAAGCCAACATGCACTCCACCTTTTTCTGGATTCCCACTTTCGTGGGAATGACACGCTGAGTTTGCCTCTCCAGGGGAGAGGTAAGTGGCTCCATTCGGCTAAAGTGTTACGCCCAAAGAAATTCTTCCCTGGACTGGAAGCCCCCGGGGCCTATAGCGCCCGTCTGAGCCGGCCTACCGAAGGGTAGCCCCTCCAGCGTGCCGACGCTTGGCCGGAAGGCGACAGGCGGATGAGCTAGATTACCCCGCCGTGCGTCCGATATGGGGTGCAATGGTCGGGCATATCCAGGAACCAAAACCGCTCCCATTCATCCAGCAACAGGCGGAGATTTTCCGACGTAAACAGCAACTCCTGCGTCCGCCGTACCGGATCGCCGGAATAGCCCGGAATAATACATCCGAGCACCGGCATCAACAATAACCCGCCCAAAAGGTACAAAAGCACTTTCCGCATACACGCTCTCCTTAGCAGATAAAAGACATGCTGGGAGCTTCTGGGACAATCCGTTCGGTCCCAAAGCCCTAGGACACCCAATTGTTTTGCTTCAGAAGCCCACTCAGAATAGACAAAAACCCTTCCCCGCCGGCGAGGGACACCGGTGGGAAAAGATTGGGAAAAGCCCTTCTTCTTGCGGGAAAGGTAGGGGCAATCCGGAGGATTACCCAAAGACCGAGACCCTATGTAGCAAAAATCGGTGGGGGCGCCGAGAGCAATTTTTTTGCGGCTTGCCGGTCAAGGCCCCCCTGGCTGTGGGAGCCGAGCTGTCTCTTCCCGCCCTATTTCTCTTTTTTCCTCTTTTTTATCTACTTACTCCCGCCGGAGTTATCTACTTCCTCCCGCCGGAAGTTCTAAGAGGAACCGGCCCGGGAGGTGGGGCCGGTCTGCGAAGAGGCCGGTAGAAACGCTCAATGAGAAGCGGAGGTTCCGACCGGTTCCGTAATCACCCCCCGAGGGGAGTGGCTGGAAGCCCGTTGGGTCAGTCGCTCCCGGTGGCGGATCCGATGTTGCATCTCTTTGCCCGGCTTGAAGGTAACAACCCATTTTTTCGGCACATAGACCTTTTCGCCGGTTCGCGGATTGCGGGCTTTGCGGGCTGCCCGTTGTTTGACCTCAAAAATGCCAAAATTCCGAAGCTCAATCCGCCCCTCCCGCACCAAGGCCTCAATAATGGCATCGAAGGTCTTCTGCACGATTTCCTTAGTCTTCAGTTGGGTCAGCCCCACTTCTTCGGCAATCCTGCGGGCAATGTCTTTTTTGGTGATCACGAGCGTGTCCTCCCAGAACAGAAACCGGTACCACCGAACGACTCCAACAGTCTTGGATGCGGCTCTGATGCTCCAAGTGTAAATGGCGTAATAAGTAAAGTCAAGATCAGCCCGAAAATTTCAAACGCACTTTGGGCAAACCACCTAGCCCCCCCATTTGGGGTATTGAGTCAAACTCCTCATTGTCAAAGAACTGCGGTCGGCCAAGGAAAAACCATAACTCCTTGCAATAGAAAATAGAAAATAGAAGGAGTTAGACATACTGGCTTTGCCGACCCCACCGCTGCCCCGGCCGGTGCCCCCTATCCGGCGGCAACCAAATATCGGCTTTCCGGCCGGAAAACTCCAATGAGAAGTTAAACTTTAGCCCCTCGGCAGAGTTTCCCCCACCAAAAATACCACAAAATAGTGTATATATACCACCCAAAAAGGCGATGCAGCGATACATTTCAGGCGATCCTTTACCCGATTGGGGGGTGATGCCCCCATCCTGCGGAAACCAAAGTCCAGGCTGGTTCGTGTCTCCGCTGCAAGACAGAGGGCCTCAACACGCCAACCCGGATTTTCGGAGGTTTCCTGAGGCGGGCAGAGGCCAAAAAAGCCCTCTGGACTTGGCGAACTGGTAGGAAATCCCGAAGGGATCACCCCTCTGTGGGGGGAGAAACGTCCTTTTCCAACCCACTCCACCATAACATAGAGAGGATTTGGTCCAGACTGAAGAGTCGACCGTGGCCGCTGCCGGGACATATCCGGCACACATATTCCCAATCCGCTGGGCTGCGCAGGTTTGCCAGCCAAAAGGGCCAGCTTCGGCATTGCTTTGGCCGGGCCGGATAGACTAAACATCGCCGCGTCTGGGGGTGTAAAAAGACACAGTCACCGTTGGCCCGCTCCACGAGGCTCCATCGGTCTCCCACGGTCCGAAGATAACAGGCCTGGAACTGTTCGACCGACATATTCAGATGTTGGGCCAAGCAGTGGATTTCTTCGGCACTCACCCAAACAAAGCCCGGTCCTCCACTACAACACCGGCCACAGCCGGTACATTGAAATCGGAGTCCCTCATGGAACCAAGGAAGGCCACCCTGCTGCCCTATCATCTTATCAAAACATCTGTTCCGTTTTCGAGAACCAGACCGATGCGACTTCAAAGGGACTTTATCCTCCGATTTGGCACATGAGCAGGCTGGTTTGGCAGTCGGCTGGAGAAGCATGGGGCGCCGGCAGTTTCGCTTCCACCGCCCGGCGAAACAGTTCGGCGATCTGCTGGTCGCTGACTCCCCGGCGAACCAACCCCCGAAGGTCCCACCCGCCAGAAGCAAATAAACAATTCCGAAGTTCTCCTAGGGCGTTTAAGCGGAGTCGGCAACAAGAACGGCAAAACGGCTGGGTAACCGAAGCAATAATCCCCACCTGGGCGCCGGTTCGGCCCAAGAGATACTGTCGGGCAGGCGGCCGGGCGGTGGCCGCCTTCGGCAAAGCAGCTCCGGGTTCTGCTGGAAGTTCAGAGACGGACCTTCCGGACGGTCCGTCTCCGGCGGGCGCTGTCGGCAGACCCTCTCCGGGTCCCGTCGAACCTCCGGCAGTAGGCCCCGGCGGAACTGGGCCTTCCGCACCGCTCAGCCTTTGCTCCTCCGGCTCCGAACCGGCAAGCGCTTGGCTCGGTTCCCCACCGGATGAGGCCGAAGGGTCGATCGGCTCCACGCAACCAAATTCTTGCCGAAGGATCCCTAGAATCGCTTCGGCGGGCAAAACTCGTTCGGGGCTCCACCGGCCTGTCGGACCGATCGGCATAAACTCGATAAACCGGATTTCCAAGTGCCGTTCCACGGCAAAACGAACCAGGGGGATGATTTGGGATTCGCTGAAGCCCCGGATGGCCAGGGCATTGAGTTTAATGGGGTCGAAACCGGCCATTTGGGCTGCTTCGATCCCTTGCAAGACTTCCGGTAGGGCATCCTGACCGGTGAGGGCTTGGAACTGGCGGCGATCGAGGGTATCTAAACTTATGTTTATCCTCTTCAGCCCTGCCTCCCGAAGCTCCTGGGCATAAAGAGCCAGCAAAGTGCCGTTGGTCGTCATGGCCAGGTCTTCCAGGCCTGCCAGGTTCGCCAACTGCCGAATCAAGCTCGGCAGCCCCTTTCGCAGCAGCGGTTCCCCTCCGGTAAGCCGGACCTTCTGAATGCCCAACCGAACGGCTACCTGAACAATCCGCACGATCTCGTCGAAATCCAACAGGGCCTCCCGAGGCAAAAGGGGAACCCCATCGGCCGGCATACAATAAAAACAGCGCAAATTGCATCGGTCGGTTACCGAAATGCGCAGATCCGTATGCACCCGGCCCCAGAGGTCGATCAAAAGGCCTTCCCGGCCCGCCGGCACCGAGTGGGCAGTTTGCCCTTGGCGACCGTCCGCCTGGGACCCGATCAAAAGGCCTTCCGCACCGGCCGAAACCGACCGGCATCCGTCTGGCTTCGGATTCCCGACAGCCGGTAGCAACTGGGCAGGGCGACGCATCATTCCGAAGCTCCTCCAGAAGATCCGGGCAGATCGGCATTTGGGCCGGAAACCCACCGACTGGTGCCATCGGTAAAGTATTCCTTTTTCCAGATGGGCGCCTGGTGTTTGAGTTGGTCGATCAACCACCGGGCGGCCTGGAAGGCTTCGGCACGATGCGGAGCGGCGCAGGCAATGGCCACGCTCAATTCTCCTACCGGAACCCGCCCCGTCCGATGCACCACCCCGCAGCCCAGGAGATTCCAGCGGCTTTGGGCTTCAGAGGCCAGTTGTTCCAAGATTGGCCGAGCCATCTCCGGGTAACATTCGTACTCCAAACAGGCGACGGTTTTGCCTTCTGTTTTGGCCCGAACCGTGCCCAGAAAGAGCACCACCGCTCCGGCTTCGTCGCTCCGGACGGCCTGCAGGATGGCTTGGAGATCGATCGGCTGCTGGGTGAGGTGAACCATCATGGACATATTTTCTTGATCCTATTAGCCCGGCTTCTGGATTCCATTAGCTCGGCTTTGCCCAACCCCCAACCTCCCCCTATTTTATCCCGGCGGGAAAGCCGGTGGGAACACGTGGGCCTGCTGGAAGGCATGGCTGCCGCCTGCTGAAGGCAGTCCGGCAGCAGGAAGCGACGCCGCCAATATAGGGTGGCCGGATTCCGGGAGATTGGGTTTTTGCCGAGGTGGATAGGTAAGCTTCCGGGAACATGCAGAAGCTATACCAAATCTCTGCGCACCACTGGTTCCGCTGTCAAAAGCTATTTGCTGGGCCAGGAGAACCTAAAGCAAACCTCCCGCAAGCCTGAGGTTGGGATAGGGTCTCAGGGGCCGAAATGGCGAGGCTGAGCGGGCCTTTTTCCCTTTGCCCTACCCTTTTTGCCCAATCCCTTCGGGTTACCCCTTTTGCCAAAGGGAAGGGCCAAAGTCTCCTCCCCTTCTTCTGAAGTTGGAGCCACTTGGCACCCTTGGAACGGCAGGACCTAGGTTTGGCATTTTACAAAAATTCCTTTTTTCTTGGATAGGGGTATTGACAGTCTTTTGGTCGATAAGTAAATTGAAGAGGAGAAGCATTACCTTCCCTCCTTACCTTTTTCCCGCCTAACGCCTATGCCCACCTACACTTCTGCTACCCGCGTTGCCGTTCGGACGCCCCAGTGGGGGCCGACGATGATCCGTAAATGTTCCAGTGCGGGGATAGGCTATTCGGTCGTGGAGTTGCAGGATGTGCGGCATGTGTATGCTGCGGCGGTGCCACGGACCGGCCAGACCCTGCACCAGCAGGCCTACGACGCCTTGAAGATCCTGGAGGAAGTGATCCAGGAGGAAAGCACCAAGGGATCGATCGTTCATCAAGCGGTTTTCCTGAGCGATGCCGGGCTTACGGACCAGTGTCGGCAAATCATGCGGGACTTTTACGGCGATGAATTGCCGGCCACCACGTATGTGCCTCAGCACCCGTGTGAAGGGAAACTGCTGGCGATCGAAGCGCTTGGGGTAGGCCGGGGCTTCGGCGAAGTGCAAATCGAGCGCCGAAGCGACCAGATGGTCATCACCCGGCATAACGGCATCAGTTGGGTGCATCTGGCCCAGGTGCAGCCGGACACCGAGGCCACCAGCGTTTATGAACGTTCGCTCAGTGCGTTTCGGCGGATGCAGGCCCTGCTGAGCCAGGCGGGAGTGCATTTCGAACAGGTGATCCGGACTTGGCTTTATCTGGGCGATATTGTCGGTCCGGAAGGGGATACCCAACGGTACAAAGAGCTGAATCGGGCACGGAGCGATTTTTACCAGTCGTTCCGGTTTGCCCGGGATATTGTGTTGCCCGGGTTCCGAGGAGAGGTGTATCCGGCCAGCACCGGCATCGGGGCCGACGGTCGGGACATCCTCATGAGTTGTATTGCCTTTGCCACGGAGCGGTCGGACATTCGAGCCGTTCCGTTGGAGAATCCCCGGCAGGTGTCGGCCTATCAGTATTCGGCCAAATATGGGATCAAGAGTCCGAAGTTTTGCCGGGCGATGGCGCTGTCCTGCGGCCCATATGCCACGATTTTGATCTCCGGAACGGCCAGCATTACCGGGTCGGAAACGCGCCATATCGGCGATCCGGAAGCCCAGACCCACGAGACTTTGGATAATATCCAAGCGCTGATTTCGGAGGAGAACCTGGCTCGGCACGGGATGCCTGGATTGGGGACCACGCTGGAAGGACTGGCTTTGGTACGGGTGTATATCAAACGGCCGGAGGATTATCCGGTAGTGCGGCGGGCGTGTGAACGTCGGCTTGGTGAACTTCCGACCATCTATGCCATCGCCGATGTCTGCCGACCGGAACTGCTTGTAGAAATCGAAGGGATCGCCTTCTCCGCCCGGAAGCCGTAGTCCGCTGATGGCCGGGCTTTCGGAAGGCACCTTTGTTTTTGCCCGGCGGTGGCCCCACGGATTTTCTCCTGCTCTCTGTGGTTGGGGCATGTTTTCCCGAGGTTGGCCATGCTCCCCGGGGGCGGTTGGCCAGCCCCGCTTACAGCCTATCCCAAAATGCTGGTCCCCTTGTCCGATCCTCCAAGGGAGGAGGTAGGTTTCGGGGGCCAGATCAATCCCACCCAGCTTGCACCCGCCTGATTTTGGGATAGGCTCTTATGCCGCCCGACGTTGAGGCTCCTTCTGCGCAGCGGACGACGGTTCGGAAACATCCGGAATGGCCGCCAACGGGAGTACTTCCTCCAAGTGCGTCTTCTGACGGTTTTGACGCTGTTGATACAAAAGCAGCAGATTGGGCAGCACCAGGGAATTGGCCAAGATGCAGCCCATGCCGATGGTGAGCACCCGACCAAGGCTTTGCAGGCCCTGATGGCTGGCGATCATCAGACTGCCGAAGCCCACCATATTGCACAGCGAGTTGATCACAATCGCCATGCAGGTCGAAGGACTCATCTGGCGATAGTTCCGGCCTTGCTGGAGAAAATCATGCACGATATGTACCCCGTTGTCGATGCCGATGCCCAGGATGATCGGCAGGACGATCATATTGGCCAAGTTCAACGGAATATTCAGCAGTCCCAACAGCCCAAACATCTGTACCATCCCCAGCAGTAAGGGCAGCATGGCCCAGAAGGTATGGCGGAGGTTCCGGAAATCGAACCACAGAAGCGGCACAATCACCAAGGAAGCATAGAGGGCCGCCTGAAGGAAACTTTGTTTCATCTGTCGGCCTGCTTCGTAGATTTGGATCGGATTGCCGGTGGCTCGCGGATCTACCGTCCGAAGCTCCCGGACGAATTGGGTCATTCCTTCTAGGTCCCAGATATCGGCCTTGCTATAGACTTTCATCAGGTGTCGTCCATGGCGGCCCACAAACCGGTCGGTCAGTCCCCGGGGCAGGTCTTGCAACCGGGGCGGTTCGGGGTCCGAAACTTTTGCCAAAGATTCCAGAGCAGCCCGGAGCGAGGCGATCTGCTCAGGCCGGATCTGGCACCCAAGCGGGGCGGACAACGAAGGGCCGACGCCAAACGGCGAAGCGGCGCCCCGTGGAGCGGCCTCTGAGGGTCCGGAAACCGACTCCGTCCTGCCGGCAGGTCCCGTCATCCTGCCGGCAGTTTCCCCCATCCCCATGGCAGCGGGGAGGACCGCCGGCGTTTGCCCGCCGGATTGCCGAAGCCCCGGAGCGGCATCGGCCAGTGTCTTCTGCAGCCAGTCCATCTGCCCGGAAAGCTCTTGCACCTGATGGTGGATGCGAGCGATCAGGGGCTGTTTTTTTTCTTCTTCCGTGGGCAAGGCGGAAGCAATTTCTTCGACCCGATCCACCGAGGGAAGTTGGAGGAAACGCTTTTTCCGTTCCAGGACCTGCTGGGGCGTATCGGCGATGGACAAGGCATAATAAATGGCTTTATCGGTTTGGGCAGCCAGGCGGCGTTCCAATTCAACGCTTTCCAAACCAGCCGGGAGCAAGTGGAACAGATTGTGGTCATACCACAAGCGAGCAATCCCAAGCCCTAACCCTCCGGTAATCAGGAGCACTCCCGCCAAGCTCCACCGGGGCCAGAGATACAGGGGCCGAAACCACGGCAATAGGTCCAAGGGTTCCGGCAATCGGCGGAAGAGGGGGCAATTGTCCACCAACCGCACCATGGCCGGCAAAACCAGCATCGTGGCCAGCCAACATAAAATTAAGCCGCCACCGGCGATAATGCCCAGTTCGGCCACGCCTTGGAAGTCGGTCAGTCCAGCCATGAAAAAGGCGGCGGCCGTTCCCAGGGCGCCGTCGGCAATGCTGGGGCCGGCTGTCCGCCCCGTCTGAATCAATGCATCGGCCGGGCTCAGGCCGGAGCTCTTCCGAATCTGCAAATACCGGGCGATATAGTAAATCCCAAAATCTGCCCCCTGCCCGATCACAATGGCCGCAAACGCAATGCTCAAGATATTCAGCCGACCGATCGCCAGGGTGGTAAATCCGGTGGCCCAGATCATGCCGCACATTAGGGCCGCATTGGCCAACAGCGGATGCCGAAGCCCCCCAAAACCCATCACAAACACGAACATCACGCCCACTAAAGCCAGAATGCTGGCTTGGGCCGACGACAGCTCGCTGGCCCGCATTTCGTCGTTTTCGATGATCGGCAAGCCGGTCAGCCCCATCTTCACTTCCGGATGCCGCTGGCGCAGATGGGCCACGATCCGCCGCAGCGTGTCGATCTGCTCCGAATGCCGAGCAAATTGCTCCTGGCTCTCTTTGACCAGGCGGAGCAAGACAAACGCCATCCGTCCGTCGGCCGTTTTTAGCCCATCGGGGGCCCATAAGTTCTGGGCTTGAAGATACCCCTCTTTGTTCCCATCTAAGCCGGGCAACGAAAGATCATCCCCCCCGATTCTATGGCCCTCTGGAGCAGCGGACCGAGGGGCCGAGGGGAAAAATCCTCCCGGTTGACTGCTTGCAACCGGCGGAGGCAGAAGGATGGGAGCACTGGGGGCGGATTTCTCCGGAACGGGCCCTCCTAGCAACGTTGCGGGAGCAGAAGAAGCGGTCTGGTCTGTCCAGAGTTTTTTCAGTGCTGCCAGTCTCCCGGCCGCCTCCTGAAGACCTCGGTCGATCTTCTCCAATTGTTCGACCGGCAGATAGTACAATCCTTTTGCCCGGAGGCGGGAAAAGTCCAGCCGATGGAGGATCGAGGTAAAGTATTGAGGATGTTTTTCCAGGGCGGCTACCAGTTCATCGGCACAAGCGGCCACCTGCTCGGCCGACTCCCCCTCCACCACCACGACCACATCCTCTTGATCCGTGAATTCTTCGATATATTCCAGCCAATAGCGATGGTACTGGCTTTGGGGGTTGATCAGATCACTGCGGGCGGTCTGCAACCGGAGATACCGGGCCGAAAACACCGTGCAAAGCAGGGCCAGCAGGCCCGCCGCCACGAGCGTCCGGAGGGGGTATCGGACGGCCAAGGCGGTTACCGCCGCCATGGGCTTGGCTAAGAGAGATGTTTCTTCCTGCGGCATCCGTTCCGCTGCCATGGGATGGGTCCATAGGTGGCCGGATCAATCCACCCCCGCACTAGGTTGCAGTTTACCAAGAGCGGGGTTTGGCCATCCTCTGAAATGGGGGTACACCACCTGCCGCCCTGATCCTTTCAGGAGGACCGGAGAGGTAGTTCGATCGACCGGCCGAATAAAGCCCGGATTATATAAAACTGTGCTTTTCCGGGGAAACAGGAATTTTTGGAGGTCAGGTTTCCTCTCCTAGAGTTTCCCAGACCAGAACTTCCCGCAGTCTGCCTCCCTCCCCCAGCACCCTCCTGTGACACCAGCACCAGATGGACCAGCCGATGTTCTCATTTTCTGCGCTGGACTTTTGCCGTAACTCTTTGGTTTATCGAATTGGAGCCCCCCCTTTGGGGTGCCATTTTGTTACCTCCAAGATTTGCAAAGGGTTAGGGAATTCCCTGATAGGCGGGTGCCCCAAAATGGCAAAACTGGAGCTGAGAAAGTTTCCCTAACCCAAAAAAGAGGACCGGCTCTTTCCCCAGTTTCGACTTCTTCTAGTGTTTCTGTCCGAAAAAATCCGAACAAATCCTTTATTTTTCTTAAACCATTTCTGTTATCTAAGTTACTCACTCTTTATTTTGTTTATTTTGTTTAAAATATCCAATTTATAAATTCCCTCTTGTTTTCCCAGAGTTCCCAGATAGCCAAAAGAACGCCTTTTATACATGGCAGAACAAGGCGGAGCCTTGTTCCCCTTATGCAGGAGTTGTTCCTATTGACGGCAATAACACGGCGGGAGAAATTTGAAAAGGTTGTCCGGATATTCCGTTTTTAGCCGGATGTACCGCCCGATGTACTACCAACCGGCAGCCCCCAGACTGCCAGAACACCCCCAATAAAACGGCATGTTGACAACGCAGAACATGGGAAAGGTCCTGGGGATCTGCCGCCGGAGTGTCCATTTCGGGCAGGGCCCATCGGCTGATCCGGGGTCAAGATAAAAAGGGTCCATTGCAGTTTGCATCACCACAGGGGAGCACTATGAAACGGAAAATCTTCTGGGCGGTTGGTTGGATGGCAGTAGGCCTGGTAGGTGGGATAAGCTTGACGGGCTGGCTAGTTTGGGGGGGCCGGGGAAAGCCGGTGGCTGCCCAGGAAGTCCAGCCGCCGTTTCCTCCCCCGCCTGGCAGCCGCTTTTTCGGTGCCCCGGTGGGAGCGGTTCCGCCGGCCGCAGCAAAACACGATGGGATATCCAATCTCGAAGAATCGCCCGAACTAGCCCAATTCACCCCGGAAGAACGGGTTCACATTTGGGTCTATGAATTGTGCAACCGTTCGGTGGTGCATATTACCACCAAAAGCATTCGGGAAGGGGCCTTGTTGCTATTTGCCGTGGAAATCCCCGCCGAGGGCGAAGGCAGCGGCGTGGTCCTGGACCGAAATGGACATATCTTGACCAATTGCCATGTGGTCGAAGACGCCCAGGAGATTCAGGTAACCTTGTTTAACGGGAAATCGTATGCGGGCCGGCTGGTGGGGCAGGATCGGGTCACCGATGTGGCCGTGCTGCGGATTGAAGCGCCGCCGGAAGAGCTGTTTCCGGTCGTGTTTGGCGATTCCAATCGGCTTCGGGTAGGTCAGCGGGTATACGCCATCGGGAATCCATTTGGATTTGAACGGACACTGACCACGGGGATTATTTCCAGCTTGAACCGGACCCTTCCGAGCCGATCCCGGGCCCGGACCATTAAAAATGTTATCCAGATCGATGCGGCGATCAATCCGGGCAATTCGGGCGGACCGCTGTTGGACACCCGGGGCCGCATGATCGGTATGAACACCGCCATCGCAAGCCGAACGGGCGAAAGTGCTGGGGTCGGCTTTGCCATCCCGGTCAATACCATCGCCCGCGTGGTGCCGCAACTGATCGAACACGGCCGGGTCCGGCGCCCGGATGTGGGTATCTTACGGGTCTATCAGACCGAACGCGGGTTGCTCGTTGCTGCACTGACACCGGGCGGACCCGCTGAAAAAGCCGGGATTCGCGGACCCCAGGTGATCCGGCAACGGCGTCGGCAAGGCCCATTGGTGTATGAATATACAACTATTGACCGTTCGGCGGCCGATTTGATCGTCGGTGTCGATGGACAAAAGATCAAAAACGCCGACGACTTCCTCAGCCTCATCGAAAGCAAACAGCCCGGCGATGTGGTTACCTTGAATGTGCTTCGGCAAGGCCGGCTCGTGGATGTGCCTGTGCGATTGGAAGCCGGGGAATAAACACTGCTCCGACCCTACGGCTGCCTGGCAGATGCCGGGGCTATTCCACGGTAACGCTTTTGGCCAGGTTCCGGGGCTTATCCACGTCGCAGCCACGGGCCACTGCTGTATAGTATGCCAGGAGTTGCAGGGGCACCACGGAGACGATGGGCTGCAAGAATTCGGGCACCGGCGGGATTTCGATGATTTGGTCGGCTAGTTGCCCCGCTTTGTGGTCGCCTCGGCAGACGATAGCGATGACCGGCCCGCCCCGGGCCTTGATCTCTTGCATGTTGGCCAGCACTTTGTCATAGACGGGGCCCTGGGGCATCAGGAATACACTGGGTGTTCGTTCATCTACCAGGGCAATGGGGCCGTGTTTCATTTCGGCCGCCGGATACCCCTCGGCATGGATGTAGCTAATTTCCTTCATCTTCAGGGCCCCCTCCAGGGCGGTGGGGAAATTGAAATGCCGGCCGAGATACAAAAAATGTTCACAGTGTGCATATTTTTCGGCAATGTCGCGTACTTGCTCCCAGGTTTGGAGGGCTTCGGTCAGGTGATCAGGCAACTGCTGCAAGTGTTCTAGAATGCGCCGGCCGTCGTCGAAGCCCAGATGCCGGAGCCGGCCGAAATAGAGGGCCAGCAACACCAGGACGGTACATTGGCAGGTATAAGCTTTGGTGGAAGCCACGCCGATTTCCGGCCCGGCATGGAGATAGATACCGCCGTCCGCCTCGGTGGCAATACTGCTGCCGACCACATTGCAGATGGCCAAGGTGGGCAATCCCTTGCGTTTCATTTCGCGCAAGGCGGCCAAGGTGTCGGCCGTTTCGCCACTTTGGGTGATGGCAAACACCAGGGTGTCGTTTTCCAGCGGAGGGTTCCGATACCGGAGTTCCGAAGCATATTCAACTTCTACCGGAAGCCGGGCCAGCGTCTCGATCAGATATTCGCCCACCAGGCCAGCGTGCCAACTGGTGCCGCAGCCGGTAAAAAGAATCCGACGGACCCGGCGAAGCTCCTGGGGCGAGAGGTTCAGGCCACCGAATCGGGCCGTCGCCTCCTCCCAATCCAGCCGACCTCGCATGGTGTTCCGAATGGCCTCCGGCTGTTCAAAGATTTCTTTGAGCATGTAGTGGGGGTATCCGCCGCGGCTGACCTCGGCCACCGTCCAATCCAACACCTGCACAGTCGGGCTGCGATGGCCATGGTCTCGATGGATCACCCGGAGGCTGTCGGCGGTAAGGACGGCCAGATCGTGGTCGGCCAAGGTGATGATCTTGTCGGTATAGCCGACCAGGGACGTGGCATCGCTAGAGATAAAATGTTCCTTGTTTCCCACCCCGACGATCAAGGGGCTGCCGCGCCGGGCGGCCAGGATCAGGTTCGGCCAATCGCGGAAAAGCATCGCCAGGCCATAGGTCCCCTGCAATTGGGCCAGGGCTGCCTGCACCGCCCTGATCAACACCTCCACCGACGGCCTCTGCCCGCCCGGACCGGTAGCCGTCCGGAGACACTCAGCCACCAGATGGGCAATGGCCTCCGTGTCCGTGGCCGATTGGAACCGGTAGCCTTCCGCCTCCAACCGGCTCCGCAAGGTTTCATAGTTTTCGATGACCCCATTATGCACGACGGCCACTAAGCCGTCGGCGCCCAGATGCGGATGGGCATTGATCTGATTGGGCACACCATGGGTGGCCCAGCGGGTATGGCCGATGCCGATCCGGCCCTGCAGCGGCTGCTTGGCCAGCAGGCGCTCCAGATCGGCGATCCGGCCGGCGGTTTTGACCACCTGAATCCGGCCCTCCGGGTCGATCACGGCCACCCCGGCACTGTCATAGCCCCGATATTCCAACCGGTGCAGGCCGTGCACCAAAACATCCACCGCTTCCCGATGGCCGACATACCCAACAATACCGCACATCTGCGTCCACTCCCAGGAAATTGGGGAACTTTTCCGCCAAACGGCGTCGCTTAATCTGAGCCCCTCTTCCCGAACTGAGTCCAGGACCATTCCGCCGAATGCAGGAACTTTTCCGAAAAGGGTAAGCAACCTGGAAAAAAGCGGATGGGTCGAACACCCCCGGGGGCGTATCCGACATCCGGCCTGCCAGGAAGCTGCTTTCCTCGGCTGAATTGGTCCACCAGGAGGTTAGAAGCATCTTTTTTGCCCCCCAAGATCCGGGCGGGGAGGGACAGTGTAGGGAGAAAGGTCTCTTTTTGCCAGGCCAGATTTTCCGAAGGCGGAAGTCCCCTCCCCCCAACGGGGGAAATCTCCGAACACACTCCCTCTTATGGGAGTGTAGGTTAGCAGAGAGCGGGAAGAGAAACCGAACCCACTGCCCCTGACGGAGGGGGATGCCTTATAAGAACCAACTATTTGGGGGGCTAGGAGTGCATCAAACGGACCAAGAAAATAATAAAAAGATGGACCGGGGATCCGCTTGGCAGGCCTGGGCCCCGGATAAGAAAACGGGCCAGACGTCTCCCCTCCGGGGAACCCCTCCATTCGGCTAAAATGTTCCTTTTTTACGTTTGGAACCTCTGCAAAATCCTGAAAATATAGTGAACTATATGGACTTTTGAATATGTTTTCAGTCTCGAAGGTTGCCGAGGAGAGCCACAACTTATGGGGTGCTAGCATTGCCAGCAGCCCAATATACAGGGTTTTTCCGAAAAATCTCCCGAAATACGTATCTTTTGTCCTCGTTGAATGATTCAGAGGTTTCTTTTAAGCTTAGGGCGTTAGGTGCCGATGGGTTCCGGGCACCCACCTTGTCCCCGGCTACCGGGGATTGCCCCGGGATTTAGGCAAGAAGGAATCGCTGCCCGAAGAAGTCTCAAAACTCTGGAATTTATCGGGTGGGGCGCAATGACGTCGATAAACCGCTAGGAGACGGATATGGGGACTGCCTACATCCAGGTGCTGACGACCATCGACAGTCACGAGCAGGCCGCTGTCATCGCCAAGATGCTGCTGGAAAAGCGGCTGGCTGCTTGTGTACAAATCTTAGGTCCCATCCAGAGTCATTATTGGTGGCAGGGCCGACAGGAACAAAGTCAGGAATGGCTCTGCTTGGCCAAGACCCGCCAGGAGCTTTATCCGGCCGTGGAATCGGCCATCCGGCAGGTGCACAGCTATCAGACGCCGGAAATCCTGGCCGTGCCGATCCTGGCCGGGCTGCCCGAATATCTGGCCTGGCTGGACCAGGAGGTTCGCCTGCCAGGGGAGGGACCCTCGTCCTAGGGAAACCCAAAAATTCGTAACATTTTAGCCGAACGAACCAACCTGCCATTCCCCTGGCGGGCTAAATCCAGGGTGTCATTCCCGCGCAACCGGGAATCCGGAACGGAGGAGGAGTCCATGTTGCCTTGGTACCTCGGTGCTCCACAGCAACACCGTAGCAGGCACCAAGGAGCCTGGATTCCTGCTTCCGCAGACAGATCGCGGCCCTTCATTCGGCTAAAATGTTACTAAAATTCTTTCTTTTATTGCATCCCTTGCAGGGCGCCGGCGAAAAATTCCTGCAAGCGCTTTTCCGGGTAATAGCAGAAGGGCCAGTCGCGGCGGCGGAGGATACGGTCGGCTTGGATCTGGGCCTGCAGGGCGGCCTGATGGGCCAACAGCTTTTCTCTCTCCTCGGCCAGCCAGGTTTGCAGGGCCTGGTTGATTCGGCGGATGGCCAGGAATCGTGTCCGGGCGTTTTCCGGCGTAACCGGGGTTTGAATCCATCGCCATTTTTCAGCTACCAACGTTTCCGGCTCTCCGGCTTTTGGAGGGGGTAGTCCGTCGGCTGGCGTTTTGGCCCGGCAGTTTAAGAACCGTTCCGGATGCCAGGTGAGTTCCCGCAGTTGTTTCTGAACATAAAGCCATTCATCCCGGGCAATCCGCCCCGCAGCGATGGGCAGATACAAGGTGCCGGAAAGCACTAGAAACTGCGGCGGTTCCAGGCCCATCCATCGGCGGATCAGTTCATCGGTAATCTGGTCGTATCGTGCACCGCCTATGCCGTGGATGAACAGATCGCCCAAGGCCAACCGGGCCCAAAGGGTAGTCAGCCAGGCTTTGGGCCGAAACCGGAGGCCTTGGCTGCTCAGCTCTTGGAGCATGGCCACGGCCCGGGCCAAATCGGCCTCCGGCGTGATCGGCAGAGCCAGTTGCCGCCCCGTCCGATCGGACACCAGAAGCCGGTTCCCTTGGGGCCGGGCGTAAAGGGGTCGGCGGATCGGTTCTTGGGCCGACCAGATCCACAGGGGGGCTTCCAGCCAGTCGTCCTCGGCCCGGAGATTGGGCAGCGGTTGGGCGGGATTGCGAATTCGATGGGCCCGGCGATAGTCCGCCAGGATAGTGTTATAATGTTCATGTATCCAAGGTAACCGGGCCACCAGATGTCCCACAAACCACAAAAACGGTTCCCCCTGACAAAGCCGACCTAGCGGCACTTCCAGCGTCCGGCTTCCCCAGCGGATTTCCCACTGATGTCTTGCTTGCGCCAGGGCCGAACCCAACCGCCCGGTCTGCCGGGCCCGTTCCAAAACAAGGGGCCAAAACTCCCGAAGCATCGGGTCGGCAACCAGGGGCTGCAGGGCCTCGGAAGCCCGTCGACCAAACGCTTCAAAGACCGTCCAATCCCGCAGGGGACGATCTTCATACGGCACCCCCGGCACCGGGGCGTCCAGCGGAATCTCCACCCAGGCAGGCTGCTGCCACGTGCCGGTAGGTGTTCGGATTTGCACACTGTGCGGCACGTCATGATCCACGATCAGGTTGACGGCTACGGCCTGATGCTGCCGGGCCAATCGGTCCAAAGCCAGGTTCTTGAGCCAAACGCCAGGGTGGAAAAGTTCCGGCTGATGACCGGCCAGGAAAATAGGAGGGGCTTCGGATGGGGGAATGGCCGGGAAGCTGCCGGGCGGCTGGTTCGTCAGGCTGGACAAACACTCCCCGCTTGCTTCCCGCCCTTCCGAACCGGCAACCCGATCATGGTAACCAGCCGTCCACTGCCAGGCCTCTTGCAGCAACTCCTGCCGGGCCTGCTGGGCCAATTCTCCAAACCGTCTCCCTTGGCAATCGTAGGCGCAGGCCTCGGCCAGGCGTGCGCGATTGGTTGCCAGAACCACCGGTACCCGGTCCCAGCCCGGCCAAACCAACACCCCCCCATCTTCTTCCGGCGCTCGGAAACGTCGGACGGCGGCTCCCAGCGGTCGCTCTGGCATGGCTTCCTCTCAGCGTGCCTCGAAGTAGTCCAGAAACCAGCTCGCCGTAGTCTAAACCGAGGACAAAGTCTAAAACCAAGGAACATTTTAGCCGAATGGAAACCCCCTTGGAGGGACCTGCTTCGGAGGTCCGATCTCTTGGACGTATCTGCCTTGGATCGCCGCTTTGGCGAGCCGGCCAAGCACGCCCCTCCATTCGACTAAAATGTTACAAAACAAGAAGCTCTCTCAGGCACGGCGATCGACCCACCAAGGTCCTGCGCGGTCCGGGGACCGCAGATCGGCTCCGGGGATTGGCCGGCAAGTTGGCGTCGGTCTGGTGGGTAGTCGGCCAGCAAGCGGCTTAGCACCTGCCGATACACCTTCAACCGGGTGGCCGGGTCGTCCAATGCGCCGCCGAAGGACCGCTTTTCTTCCAGATAAATGCGGGGGACTGGCAGTTCCACGATCTTCCAGCCCAACCGGGCCGCCTGCACCCACACCTCCAGCGGCATCGCATATCCGGTCTCGGTGATCCGAAGTTGGCGGAGGGATTCCACCCGATAGGCCTTGAACCCGCAGAAGGCATCCGTAATGCCTAGTCCCAGCAGGCGGTTGAGTTGGGCGGTGATGATCCGGTTAATCCGGCGGCGATCCGGTGGTGCGGGTTTGTCGTCCGGAAAAGGCCGGAGATACCGACTGCCGGAGACCATGTCGATTTCCGGTCTGCGGGCGGCGATAAACTCCGGGATGCGGTGGGGCTCATGTTGGCCATCACAGTCGATGGTGATCAAAGTTTCATATCCCTGCCGAATGGCAAATCGGAAGGCCGTTCGCAGCGCCGCCCCATAGCCTAGGTTGTGCGGATGGCGAATCAGGTAAATATCCTTTCGCCGGGCCAGAATCCCCGGCGTCCGGTCGGTCGAACCATCGTCCACCACCAGCACTTCCGGACAGTACCGAAGCACCCCTTCCAGCACCCCTTCCACATGGGACGCCTCATTATAGACCGGCAATGCGATGAGCACCTTGGAATTCATCGAAACGAACCTTTGGGTAAAAAACGCCTCACGGCAGGACAGAAACTTTGCCGGCACCGTGCCGGTCCTTTTGCCCCCGCGCTTTCTTATAATTCTAGCACCGCCGTCCAGGGAAAGGGTCTTCTCCGTGGGGAAGAATCCTCTGGCGGAGCGGTTGGGCCCCCTGACAGGTGGCATCGGCTAGCTTTTGTAGGCCGAGGAAGATAAAATATCGGAAACATTTTCGCCGAATGGAGCAACTGGCCTCTCCCCTGGTGGGAGAGGTCGGCGGAGGGGATGCCTTTTGTGTCATTCCCACGAAAGTGGCAGTCCAGAAAGGAGGAAGTAAAAAATCCATCTTGCCTGGGTTCCCGCTTGGGGGGCAATAAGCCTGGATGCCCCCTTACGCGGGAACAAGCCTGGATTCCTGCTGAGGCAGGAATGACCCATCCCTGCCCTGCATTCGGCGAAAATGTTCCAAATATCGAAATCCATAACATTTTCTCCGAATGGAGGGGCGTGCTTGGTCTGGTTTGGGAGGCAGCAACGATGAAGCACCTGGTTTGGCAGGCTGGCCGGAAGTTCTGCTGGGTCCTGGGGCTGATGTGGGGGTTCGCCGTTTGGACCAATGGCGCATGTCCGGCAGCCGATGGGAAACAAAATCCCATCGCACCGATTTCCCCGCATCCATCGAAGGAGGTGTCCGTGGTAGCGCAGGCACGCAGTTTTTTAGATCGGTACGAAGCGCAGTTGGCCGAGTTGGAGAAGGGGGCGAATTTGGCCTCGTGGCAGGCGGCCAATACGGGCCGACCGGAGGATTTCCGAGCCTCCGCGGAAGCAGCTTTGGCGTTGCGGCGGTTCCACAGCGACCGGGCTGCCTGGCAAGAGGTGAGCCGACTTCTGGAGCATCGGGCAGAACTGCCCGTGGACCTGGCCCGCGCATTGGAACTGGCCGAGTTGTCCTACCGCGCCAATCAACTCCCCGAAGAAACCCTCCGCCGCCTGGTGGAAGCAGCGACCGAAATCGAACAGGCCCTGACGACCTATCGGGCCAAATGGAACGGCCGGGAGTATTCCAATAACGAATTGCTCCAGATGCTTCGGGACCAGAAGGACTCCGGGACACGGCAAGCGTTATGGGAGGCCCTCAAACAGGTCGGTGGCGTGGTGGGGCCGAAATTGATCGCCCTGGCCCGCATGCGCAATCAGGCCGCCCACGAATTAGGATACAAAAATTTCTGGTATATGCAAATGCATCTCCAGGAGCACGATCCGGCGGAATTGGAGAAGCTGTTTGAGGCGCTGGATCAGCTCACCCGGGAGGCGTTTACCCAAATGAAGGCCCGCTTGGACGCGGAGCTGGCGGAGCGGTTTGGGTGTCGGCCCCAGGACCTTCGGCCCTGGCATTACGACAATCCGTTTTTCCAGGCGCCGCCGCCGTCGGCCAAGGTGGATCCGGATGTGTTCTACCGGTCCAAGGCGAAGGAGGAGATTGTCGAGATTGCCCGCCGCTATTTTGCCGACGTCGGATTGCCAGTGGACGAAATTTTACGTCGAAGCGACCTGTACGAACGGCCCGGCAAAGACCAACACGCCTTTTGCACCCATATCGACCGGCGAGGCGATGTCCGCACCCTGTGCAACGTGAAACCCACCGCCGAATGGATGGGCGTGGTGCTCCACGAACTGGGTCATGGCGTGTATGAGTTGGGCCTGGGGGCCCAGTTGCGCTACACTCTCCGGCAACCTGCTCATTCCTTTACCACCGAAGCGGTGGCGATGCTCTTCGGCGCCAAAGCCATGGAGCCGGAGTTTTTAGTTCACTATGCCAGGGTGCCCCCCGAGCAGGTGCAGGCGGCAGCAGACGCCCTGGCAGAACAGCGCCGACGGGAACAATTGATCTTCTGCCGGTGGACCCTCGTCATGTTCCATTTCGAAAAAGCCCTCTACGAAAACCCCGACCAAGATCTGAACCGCCTCTGGTGGGACCTGGTGGAACGATACCAGCAACTCCATCGGCCCGAAGGCCGAAATGCGCCGGACTGGGCCTCCAAACCCCATTTCACCATCGCCCCGGTGTATTACCATAACTACATGTTGGGCGAGCTGTTGGCGGCCCAACTACGCCATGCTGCCCGGCACGGCACGCTCAGCGCAGCTCAAAGCGCCCCCACCGCCTCGGCACAAACACACAGCGGGCCAGCCCAACCCGCCGGCACGCCAGCTGCTTCTGGGGACGCGCGTTTGGGAGAGTTCCTTCGGCAGCGGGTTTTTGCCCCCGGCGCCCTGTGGCGATGGCCGGAGTTTGTCCGCCGCGCTACGGGAGAGCCGCTCTCGCCCCGCTACTTCGCCCAAGAATTAACCAACCCGGAACAAAAATGACCGGGCCAAAACAGAGCAGAACCTACGCCGGACGGCTTGAACGGCTGCCCTGAAAATCTAGAACTTTTGGCCGATTGGGGTAGTCTGCCCTCCCTGCAAAACCCCGCTCCGGGTAAAGAGGGTGGTCATCTATCTGGATTCCCACTTGCGCGGGAATGAACATGAGACAGGGTGCTTCCAAGGGGAGCCGATGTTCCTATTGCCCTGGGCTAAGGTGGGAAAAATTCCTCTGACCGGTTTCCACTCCGTGTGCTGCCGGGAGCAGCCTACTGCTGGCAGCCCGTCGGCACCTTCCGGCATCAGCCATAGGGTAGGTCTTCTTGGCCGGGCACTTCGGGCGGAATCGGTTGGTGTCGGTCGTGGCGGGTTTCGTTGGTCGAAAGGACGCGGATGCCCGGCTGGTCGTCCAATGGGCATACATGTTCACATACCCCACAGCCGATGCATTTGTCCGGATCCACCCGAGGCAGCAGGAGCGTGCGCGTCTGACCGTTCCGCAGTTTCACCTCCTGCTCCACGCAGTAGATCGCCTTGTCCGGCACCGGGCAATGTTCTTCGCACACGATGCAGTTGCGTCCATAGACATAGGGAATACACCGTGTAGGATCGAAGGCAGCCAGGCCGATTTTGATTTGGTGCTTTTCCTCCACCTCCAACGGCCGGATGGCTTCCGTGGGGCAGACATGACCGCAGGCGGTGCAGTTGTAATCGCAGTGGCCGATCAGCGGAACCAACCGAGGAGTAAAGATTCCTTCCAGTCCTGCTTCGGTAATGGCCGGTTGCAAGCCGCCCGTTGGACAAATCTTCATGCACATGCCGCAGCCGGTACATCGGGCCAGGAATTCGGGTTCCGGCCTGGCTCCAGGAGGCCGGATCAGCCGGGGAGGATAATAGTCTTTGGCACGGCCCTGGGGGGTGGCCCGCAAAGCGGCCAAACCGACCAGCCCGCCCAAACCCGACCAGAGCAGGCCCCGGCGGCTCAGCCCCACCGGCGCCAGCGCCGGCTCCTTCTTCCCCGGCTGACTTGTCCACTTCCCCGGCAGGCTCACCCAACCGAACGAGCAACTTCCCCGGGCACAGGTCTGGGAGCAATTCAGGCACATCAGGCACTCGCTAGGTCGCCAGGCCTGGCCCCCGCCGTCCGAGGAGGCCCCATGACAGGCCGTCAAACACAGGCCGCACTGATTGCAGCCTTCCTGGTTGACCCGGCGGCGCAGCAGCGGCCAGCGGGCCAACAGCCCCAACATCGCCCCCAACGGACACAGATACCGGCACCAGAAGCGCCGCCGATATCCATTAGCCGCCACCATCAGCCCAAACACCAGCCAGACCAACCCCGCTCCCAAAAACGCCTGCTTCGGAATCGCAAAGACATGATCCCGGAAGAACTGATAGACCGGTTCGCTGAGGCGGCTCAGATGCCACGGACCAAGCTGCACCGGGCCAAGCGCCACCGGTCCTAGATGGGGATCGGCCTGGAAGATGCTATGGGCCGTCTGTTCCACCGCATATTGGAGGGCCGGGAGAATCGCCGTCGTGGCCGTCCGATACAGAAGGACCAGGGGATCAAAGATGGTGATCCAATGTCCACCAAAAAGCGCCATGGCCAATCCGCCCGCCAGCACATAGTATTTCGCCTTCTGCCAGGGGGAATAGGCGTCATGGCGTTTGGCCCGGCTCTGCACCTTATCGAACGCCCAACCGGCCAGAGAATGCACCGTACCCAATGGGCAAATCCAGCCACAAAAAATCCGCCCCAAAATCACCGTTACCACGACGGTCACCAGGCTCCAAAGCAGCACCAGGGGCACCGCCCGAGCCGCAAGGCCGGTCAGCACCAGCAGAAGCGGATCGGCCAAAAAGAAAGCCTTCACCCAGGTGCCCGGCATGGTTTCGGCCGTGGCCCAAGTGGCCAACACCAGCCATAAAAACAGCAGCAAAAACGCCACCTGGACCACCCGCCGCACCCAGCGGGGCAGGCCAACAGACCCGGCTCTCATGGGCACCACCCCGACAGCTTAGGACAGCGTCATTTCCTTGGGTTTCAGGCTGCGATAGTCCATCGTGCCCAGGCCGACTTCCACTCCTTTCTTAATGGAACCGATCTCCGCCGGTTTGCGGCGCAACATCTCTGCCCCGAAAGCGTCGAGGGCCACGATGTCGGTGCCGGCGGCCAGGGTCCATTTGGCCTCCACGTCTTCCAGCCGACCGCCCTTCGGTCCATTGGCCAGCAAGATCCGGGTGCAATCCAGAATGCAAAGCCGAGGTTTCATGAACCGGGTGATGTCGGCCAAGGAGGTGGGGATGTCCTGATGGAAGAGTTGACGTTTTTCCACCACCCCCATGTAGTTTTTCATGCACAGGGTGGCCGTGGCAAGCCGATGGTGCTTGGCGATCGGCACATTGATGACCAGGTCCGCCTCCATGATTTCCGGATAGATCGGGATGGTTTTGAGCCGTTCGCCTTTGATCTGGACTTCTCGGAACCGTTCTCGGTCCAGATAGACGATTTCGGCGCCGGCCTTTTTGGCGGCCTCAGCAATACCGCTGGTAACATAGGTCTTTTGGGCCAGATCGCAGGGGTTGTCGCCGACTTTCACCCGTTTGGCCCCCGCATCCAGGCAGAGCCGAACCAGCGTGGCCACCACATCCGGATTGGTATTGGCGGCTTGCTCGCGGGTTCGGTCCCAGGCGATGTTCGGCTTGATCCAGACCACATCGCCCTGTTTGACGAACCGCCGGATACCGCCCAGGGCTTCCAGCACTTGTTCGGTCAACTTGGCCGCCACTTTTTGCTCTTCGCTCAGACTGGCCGGAACAGGCCCGGTCCAGCGAACAATGGCCATCTGCGCCTGGGGCTGCACCAAAGATGCCAATCCAGTGCCGGCTAGGCCCAGCGTGCCCACCCCAGCGGCCGAAAAGGCCAAAAACTCACGCCGATTCCAATGATCTACCATCGCCAAAACCTCCTCAGGAAGACAGCAGGATTGGGTGAACGTATCTATATATGCCGGGAACGCCCCCTGGCTTCCGCTGGTTTTGTTCTATGCTTTCCTAGTCGGGGCGGCCATAAACCAAGGGAAGCCCCTTTGATGATTTTTCGTAGCGCCAAGTAACACTACTTCAGGCAGGCCGTTCGGAAGGAAGGATGAAGGAAGGTTTCCCAAAATCTCCTTTTACCATACCACCCTTTTGGGAAAAAACAACCAGAAGGTATTTTTCATTCGCTTAGGGCGGCCAGGGGAACCGTCTCGGCGGGAAGTACCTTTATTATTTTAGCCCGAAGGGGTAACATGAACAAAAATTCCTCTCCCTTATCGGCCTGCGGCTTCCATCAGAAGCATAGGGCCTTCTTTCCACAGGAATTCCCGGATGGCTGGTAAAAGTTCTCCTGCTCGGCGGGCCAGTGACGGATCATCCCGCACCGGACGAGCTGGCCGGAAGGAGATCATCTCCAGGGGCTTTTCCCGGCCAGGCCAACCGGCCCTGACCGACGGATCGGCAGTCGTCTGACCGGCCCCCTCCACTGGCTGAAGCACCGTTTGCAGCGTCTCAGGAATATCGATCTTCTGCCACTTGGCCACCAGATCCCACCGGCCGGTCTTCGGGTCCCCTTCCGCTGTACGAATAATCATACCATGGCGATAGACTCGCACCAGTTTGAAAGCGGGCGGCTGGCCCGGTCCTACTGCCGGGCCAACCAAATACACCTGCCGACCATCCCGAAGCTGCATGTCGATATGCAAATGCCCCTGCAATACCCCCACCACCTGGGGAAACTGCTGAAGGATTTTCCGAATCGGCGCCGCATCGACAAAGGTGGGCGGATAGATCGGCTCATGGATGGCCACCAACGTGGGATGCCCCCGGTACTTTTCCAAGTCTCGGCGCAGCCAATCGAGCGTTTCCGGATCAAAAGCAGAAAGCCCTTCCAGGCCTGGGCCGGGATGGATGGCGTCCGGTGCCAGCAGCACCAGATGCAGCCCCCCACAGGCGATCCGATATTGTCGGGGGCCGAAAACCCGGTCAAACTCGCCCGGCCAATTGTCCCCAGGGATAATCGCATAGGGACGTTTCCAATGCTTGGCCAGCCACTGCTGAAGGTACTGTTGACGCCGGAGATTCCGGGCAGCCGGATCGGCACCGGCCGGCCCCGAAGGCACCATGGCGCTATTATCCCCGGTCAGGAGCAAAAAGGTGGGCTTTAGCTCTTGGTCGATCCACCGGAGGGTTTGGGCCATCCGGTTTTCGTTGGCTCCGTCCAGATGCATGTCGGTAAGCCAGGCAAACGAGAAGAGTGCCGGGACATTTGGCGTAGCCCAACTGGGGGGATTGGGAGTGGGTTTTGGTCCGAGGAGCTTCCCGACCCGTAGGGCGGCTTGTTTGATTTCTTCTGGAACTTGGCCGAGGCCGGAGTTAGCAAAACCATGAAATATCAATATAAGCAAAATGCAAAGGATACATAATTTGCGGATCATGGAAAACTTAGAGAATCTAGACAATTTACATTGGTTATCAAACCCGCCTCCCCCTGCCGGAACAGGCCGACCAAAGCGAAGCCGAGACCGGATGAGGAGGATTTCGGTAACAAAAGGACCTGATTCCTACCACCGAAAGGATGCCCCTTCGCTTCGTTTCACTCGGCTAACATGTGCCCATTCAGCTAAATTATTCCTGAGTGTATTCACCGGGCCCTATGATCACCCTCTGTGGTGCGATCCGATTTTTAACCCCTCCATCTGGTAGCCCCCCGGCGGGGTAGATCCAGTCAAATTACAAATCTTCCCAATTCACCGGGTTATTTACGTGCGGAGGGCTTCCAGGGCTTTCAGACGGGCAGCGATCTGGGCATCATCCGGCACAAGGCCCAACCGACGATTCGTTTGAAACTCCTGTTCCAATTCCAGGAGTTTTTCCCGGATTTCCGCCAGCGCAGCTGGGCTGAGCCGATCGATAAACAATACCCCGTCCAGATGGTCGATTTCATGCTGGGCAGCCCGGGCCGCCAAACCCTCGAATTCGTAGCGGAGTTCTTCCCCCTGGAGGTTGTAGGCGGTCAGCACAATTTTGGGGGATCGGCGTACCGGGGCATAAATGCCCGGTAAGCTCAGACACCCCTCTTCTTTCTCCTCCATGCCCCCCCTTCTGGCTAAAATCTCCGGATTGATCAGCACAAACTCCTGGTCCTTTTGTGCCCGGTCCCCGGTGGGATTCATCACAAAAAGCCGATAGGGTAAATCCACCTGATTGGCCGCCAGGCCGACTCCATCCCGCTCATACATCAAGTCCAGCATCTCGGCAATGATTTGCCGAAGCTCCCCATCCACCCGGCGAAGCGGCTTAGCCCGATGCCGAAGCGTCGGATGGGGATATTGGATGATCCGCTGAATAGTCTTCGGCTTAGCGGTGCTCAGGGAGGTTAAAGGAGAGTTCGAGTCCATGGAAAAAGTCCCGATAGGAAAACAAACGGCCTCGGAAAGCGGATGGTCCCGAAAAAGGCAGTTTACTTTAGATTTGCTGGGCTACCGGCTCCGGGGCGTTTAAGCTCGGAAAACGGATGGTCTGGGAAAGGGGGTTCTTATTGACATCTACCCCAAATGGGCCATTAGAGTCCCATCCCAAAGTGGGTTGGGCGGCTTTTTGGGAGTTCGGCCTCCCGAAACCTAGGCCGTTTGCTGTATTATAAAAAAGAGGTAGGTTATAGAAAAAGGGCCGCAGCCCCCACGATTGGGTGGAAAGCCAGGAATCTTGGGGCCGATTATGCCAGGCAAACCACGTTCTGTCCCCCCACCACCGCCGCCAGTCCCCACAAAAAAGGGGCCATCGGGTTCCCCTTTGCAGGGGGGGTCCCGGCCTGTGACTCCGGTGTTGGTGGTGCCTCCGGTGGAGGAACCTAGGCCAAGCAGCGCTTTTTGGGACCAGCAGGCGCCCAGTTGGCTAGTGTCGATGATTGTCCATTTGGTGGTGTTGATTTTGCTGGCCCTTTCGTGGCAGCCCATGGGTGCCGGGGGCCGGCCGCTGGCCCTTCAGGGGCTGTTTGCCCCTACGGACGAGGGGAGGAATTATTACCAGGACCAGTCCTCCGATGCGTTAGCCCCTGCCACGGCCAGTTCGTTGGCCGGGGAAACGAGTTTGGCCGAAGCGCTTACGTTTCGGTCGCCGCCGGATCCGACGTCGGTTTTGCCCAGTCCGGCCAGCAGCATGGTAGGCATTCAGGCCCTGGAAGGCGGGGGCATTGGTCATGCGGGGCAGGCCGGCCAAGGTCCTTCTGCCGGCGGCAGTCGGGGGATTCCTTCCGGCAAAGGCCGAACTCGGGTCTTCAACGTCGAAGGCGAAGGGAGCCGATTTGTCTATGTGTTCGACCGATCGGCCAGCATGGAGGGATCGGACGGGATAAGTCCTCTGGAGGCGGCCAAGGCGGAACTTTTGGCCAGCATCGAAGCCCTCCAGCCCATGCACCAGTTCCAGATCATCTTCTACAACGATCGGCAATGGATTTTTAATCCTTCGGGCGATCCAGGCAAGTTGCCCCTGGCCACACCGCAGAACAAAGAACGGGCTAGAAAATGGATTCGGTCCATCACGCCCGACGGCGGCACCCGGCACGACGAGGCCCTCCTGGCGGCGATTCGGCTGAAGCCGGATTGTATCTTTTTCCTCACCGACGCCGATGACCCGAAACTGTCAGACGCCCAGTTGGAGATGATCTGTCGGCGGGCGGCCGGGATTCCCATCCACACGATCGAGTTCGGCATGGGACCCCGGTCGGGACCGCCCAGTTTCTTAGCCCGTTTGGCCCAGATGACCCAAGGAAATTACGCCTATGTGGATATTACCCGGTTGGGGCACGCCCCTTAGTGCCACCGGCGACAAAACGGAGACCTGTAGCCCACCTGGTAGATGAATAAATATTCCTATCAGAACTACAGTGCATCTGGCAAGGAGCTTCTCACGGTGGTGATGTGCTTGGAAGGGCGATGGCGGCGTCTGTGTGTAGGGGACCGGGGCGTAGCAGCGTCAACAGCTAGTGGCCGCTGCCGGGGTGCCCACGCCGTCAGAAGGATTTTGGGGCTGGCCGTCCTGGGGGTATGGATTGGACTTTGGGCAGCCGAGGGGCAGCCTGGGGGTCCCGCCGGGGGGCATCTGGAAAGTCCGGCCGGTTCAGGCCAAAACCCGGCCCAGGAAGAGATGCAGGACGTGGTGGAGTGGGATCCGACGGGCGGGGGAACGGCTCGAGTGCGCCTGGCCGGCCAAATCTTGGACTATACCGGCCAAATGCTTTTGCTCCGGCTGCCGGATGGCCGGGAGCAGAAAATCCCTGGTGCGAGGGTGCTGCGGGTGCAGACCCGAAGGGGGCCGGTGCATCAGGAGGCAGAACAAAGGTTCCTGGAGGGCCGATGGGCCGAGGCTTTGACCTTGTATCGCAAAGCCATCCAGGAGGAACCGCGGCGGTGGGTGCGGCGGGAGATTTTGGCCCGGATGGTGGTCTGTTATGAGGATACCGGCCAATTGGCAGCGGCGGGGGAGACGTTTTTGCTACTGCTCCAGAGCGATCCGAACACGCCCTACTGGGAGGTGATTCCGTTGGCCTGGGCGCCGATGGTGGGGGATGGGCTGTTGGAGCGGCAGGCCCGGCAATGGTTGGCGCAGGACCCGGAGCAATCGCCGGCGGCAGTGCTGTTGGGGGCGAGCCATCTGTTGGCCGGTTCGGACCGAGCGGCGGCTCTGAACCGGTTAAACCGGCTTCTGCATCATGGGGAGCAGCGGATCGCTCTGTTGGCGTTGGCCCAGACATGGCGCACGATTGTACATCCAGAACCGGCTCAGGTGGCCGCCTGGGAACAGGCGATCCAGAAGTTGCCGCCGGGTTTGCGGGCCGGGCCATATTATGTCCTGGGACGGGCCTACGCCCAGCAAGGCCGGTGGCAGGAGGCGGCGTTGGCCTGGCTGCGGATTCCGATCCTTTACGGCCGACCCCGGCACCTGGCAGCCCGGGCGCTTGGTGAAGCGGCCGGAGCGCTGGAGCGGATGGGGCAAACCGACCAGGCCGTCCGACTCTACCAGGAACTGCTCCAAAAATGGCCCGACACCCCCTTTGCCCACGAAGCCCAGCAACGATTGGAAGAGCTGGCCAAACCGCCCTCTTTACCAAAACCATGAAAAAATCCACGTTAGGAAAACTACCGGCACTGCCGGGTTGGCCCGGAAGTGTCCTGCTTTGCCGATGGGTCTACTCCCAGCTTCTGGGCAGCTTTCGGGTACTGCCCGGTTGGCCAGGCCGGAACATGCTTTGCCGATGGGGGCACTGCCAGCTTCGGGGAAGGTCCAGGGGAGCGCCCGGTGGGCCGGGAGGGTGCCTGATTTGGCGATGGGTGGACTCCTATATTCTGGCTCCGTTCCGGGTACTGGCCGGTTGGTGGGGCGGGATCGTGCTTTGCCGATGGCTGTACGGGCAGTTTCTAGGGAGCCTGAGGCTCCTGGCGGGTTGGCCGGCAAAGGCCCTGTTTTGGGTGGTGTTGGTTGGGCAGGTTGGAGGGGGCCTTGGTCTGGTTTGGGCGCAGCAGGGGGCCGACGAAGACGGTCGGTTTTTGGCCGGTTTACGGGAGCGGCGGTTGTACGAGTTGGCTGAGTATTATTGCCGTCGCCAGTTGGAACAAAAGGACTTGTCGGCGGCGAGGCGGGCAGCGCTGAGCATAGAACTTTCGATCACCTTGGCGGAAAAGGCCCTGGCTGCGCCCCCCGCCGAGCGGGACCAACTCTGGCAACAGGCCCAACAGCCGCTGGCTTCCTTCCTGGAGAAGGAGGGGCAAAGTCCGTGGGCCCTGCAGGTCCGGTTGCAGGAGGCGTTGAACCTGCTGGCCCGAGGGGAACTGGCCCGCCAAGAGGCCGAACTCACCCAGGCAGGGCCGGAGGCCCTGGCAGAAGCCCGGCAGTATCTTCGGCAGGCCATCCGTCGGCTGGAAGAGCTTTTGCCGGCGCTGGAACAGATGCGTCGGCTGTCGGCGTCGCGTCCGGGTCGAGCCACTGGCTCATCCGAAGAGGCCCCTTCGGCAGCCCATTGGGAGGCCATGGCAGAAACGGTTCGGTACCAGTTGGCCAGGGCCTATCGGAACCAGGCGCAGACATACCCGCCCCAAACCGCCGACCGCGCCGACGGACTCCTGCAAGCCATGAAACTGCTGGATTGGATCGGCCAGCTTCAGGCGGATCATCCGCTGGTTTGGAAGGCCCGGGTGGATCAGGTAGAGTGTTTGCGCCTTTTAGGTCGGCTGGAAGAGGCCCGGCAGAGGTTAATGCATCTAGAAAATTTGGGGCCGCCGCCGGAGATCTTGGCCCGGGCGGAGGCGGAGGCCATTCGGCTTCTTTTGGCAGAAGGAAAACTGGCTGAGGCAGCTTCCCAGGCTGCCCAGGTCCGCCGACAGGCCCAGCGCACCGCAGAACTCGACTTGGCCGTTCTGGAAACCTATCTGGCCCAGTGGGAGGCGGCGCAAAAGGGGCAGGACACCCGGCAAGCGGAACAATTGTTCCAACTGGCCTCCGACCAGGTCCGCCTGCTGGGCCAGCAGTACGGTCCGTATTGGATGCGGCGGGCCGAGGTGCTCCTGGCGGGCCGAATCGGACGCACACCGCAGACCACGGAACTGACCAGCTTAATTCGGGCGGCCGAAGGATTTTTCCGGACCGGTAAATTCCGGGAAGCGGTGGAAGCGTATGACCGAGCGCAGAAGGCGGCCCTGGCGGCCGGCGACCAGCAAGGGGCGTTTCAGGCAGGCTTTTTGGCAGCCACCATCGAACATCAACAGGCTCATCACGCCGAGGCCCTGGCCCGGTATCGGGAACTGGCCCGGCGCTGGCCGGACCATCCGGAGGCCCCCAAGGCGCACGAACTAGCCATCCATCATGCAGCGGAGTTGGCCAAGCAGAGTGCCTCGGCGGCCCCGGACCAAACGGCCACAAACCAAGCGGGCCCGCACCAAGCGGCACTGGACCAATATGCGGAGCTTCTGGCAGAACACCAGCGGCGCTGGCCGGAGCATCCCAGCACCAACCGGATTCGGCATTTGGCCGGTCGGTTGGCGGAACTGCGTCGGGATTGGCCCGCCGCGGCGGAGGCCTACTGCCAGATCAGTCCTTCCGATCCCGATTTTGCCGAGGCGGTCCGGTCGGCAGGCCGGGTGTATGCTCAATGGTTGGCTGCGGAGCAGGCGGCCGGCAAACCCATAGCGGCTCAGGCCCAACAGGCAGCAGGGTGGTTTGCCTCGGTGATCCTGGGACCGGAGCAGCGTCTGCCCGAACGATGGAGTCCGGCCCAGCGGGAGGCCGTGTTAGCGGCAGCCCGGCTTTGGCTGGATTTTACGCCGCAGGGGTACCAACAGGCCGAACCCCTGCTAGCCGCCGCTTTGCAGGCCTCGCCCGATGCCGATCCGCAGTGGCGATCGGACGCCCAAATCCTGTGGGTGTATTGCCTGGCCGCGGCGGGCCGACAGCAGCAGGCCCTCCAGGTGCTTCGGGAAGTCGGGCCGGGTAAACCGGAAATCCTGTTGGTTCTGTTAGAGGGGCTAGCCCGGTTGGCCGCCGGCGGCAGCCCGGAAGCCCGTTCTGCCGTGGCCAAACTCCAGTTGGAGACGATCCAATTGCTCCGGGCGCAGGCGGGTCGGCTGGGCGAGGCGGTCCAGCGCACCGTGGATCGACTGGAGGCGCAGGCCCTGGCCGAGGCGGGCCAAACCCAACAGGCCTTGACCGCCTTCCGTGCCGCCGCCCAAAAATATCCCAAAGACTCCCGCATCCAGGAGGCGTATGCCCAGTTTTGCGTGGAGCAGCCGGCCTCGGCCTTGATCGAAGAGGGATTGCAAAAATGGCGGGAAATCAGCCGACATGCCCCCCTGGGCAGCCCCTTGTGGTTCCGCGCACAATACGGCATGAGCCTGGCCGAATGCCGATTGAACCGCTCCGCAGAAGCCCTGGAACGCATCCGACGCTTGGAAATCCTTTATCCGAGCCTGGGTGGACCGGAACTGGCCGCCCAATTCCGCCGGCTAAAAACCCAGTGCCAAAAAGGAAACTACGGGCCGCAACCGTAAAAGGAGACCATTTCCGCCGAATGGAACGGACTCTGTGTCACTGCCTGCCCAAGCCGCAGTCCAGTACGCCTCTGCCCACCCCGGGAGAGGCCGGCCTGCTGCGCAGGCCGGGTGAGGGGGCTAACGTGTCATTCCCGCGTAAGCAGGAATCCAGGAAGAAAACCGGGATTTCCGCTTGCCCGGGAATGACAATTTTGTACTCCTTTCTGGATTCCCGCTTGCGCGGGAATGACAATAAAGAGCCTTCCTCAACCGGCTTTGCTTCGGTCAGAAGGCCTCTCGATGTCCAGGGGAGAGGTGAGGTGCCTCATCCGGCTGAAGGGTTCCCAAATGGCCCATCCTGACAGAAGAAAAACGTCCGACAGCCTGCCTTTTCCTTGACCTGAGGGAGGGGGCCGAAGATAATAAGATTTGTGTAACATTTTGGCCGAACGGAGGGGTCTATGTGTCATTCCTGCGTAAGCAGCAGTCCAGGCTGCTTTGTGCCTGGTACGGTGTTCCTCCTGAGCAAGCGGCAACGTGAACATATTTTCTGGACTGCCGCTTTCGCGGCAGTGACAATACCAAGGCCCCCTCACTCGGCCAGCCTGAACGGCTGGCCGGTCTCTCCCACCGGGGGAGAGGGGAGTTGCTCCATTCCGGGAAAGTGTTACCGATTTGCAAGATTTCGTGGGGGAGAAAAAAGGAGAAAGTGGATGAAGCGCTGGAGATTGGCCTTTACGTTGGTGGAACTTTTGGTGGTGATTGCCATTATCGGGATATTGATTGCGCTTTTGTTGCCGGCGGTGCAGGCGGCTCGGGAGGCGGCCCGACGCGCCCAGTGCGTCAATAACCTCAAACAGATTGGCTTGGCCCTCCACAATTACGAAAACGCCGTGAAAGTCTATCCACCTGGATCATTTTGGCTTTATCCGTCTTCCTCGGCGGTACCGCTGAAAGGGTCCATCTTGGTCCATATCCTGCCCTACGTGGAACAACAGCCGTTATATAACCAGATTGACTTCAAGCAGACCCAACTGGACTCCTGGTTGGCTAGCACCGATATTGGCAAACAGGTGCGGGCCAGCGTGGTGCCGGTCTATCTCTGCCCCAGCGATAATTTTCCTTCCGTGTACAACGATCGAGCCATGCATAATTACGCCGCCTCCAGCGGTCCGACAAAACA
>Ga0209017_10000355_pt1 | contig 46979 bp, 39 predicted proteins | sample YNPBryunderm2012_FD_185812 | JGI IMG/M metagenome (GOLD analysis project Ga0209017, IMG submission 185812) | Anoxygenic and chlorotrophic microbial mat microbial communities from Yellowstone National Park, USA - YNP Bryant MS undermat 2012... ...
GCGGACTGGGCCGGTTTTTGCGGGAATTTGGGGGTTTCTGACCGAACATAAGAAAGATTATCGGACGTTCTTGCTAGGCTTGGTTTCCGACCGAAAACAGGAACAACAATCGCATTGCCCGACCACGCCAAACATGCCGCTCGACGAGGTGGGCCTTTCTCCGGGGACCGGCCTCCGGTTGGCCCGGTTGGCAAAGTCCCTCATCCGCGCCGGGAACCGCCCCTTGCTGGCAAAAATCGAACCAGCCGCTTTTGAGATTTCCACCGGGGGTGCAGACACGGCGCCGCCCAGAGCCCTTACCGATGATCCACGTACAACTGAGGAAGAGCTTTTTTCAGCCGGGCGATCCCCTCCGGGCTGACCCGTGTGGAGCGAAGATTCAGTTGGCTTAGCCGAGGCAGCGCCTCCAGATGCTTTAGCCCAGCGTCAGTAACGGCAGTGCCATCCAGAAGGAGCCAACGCAGTTCGGCCAGTTGGGCCAACTGCGGCAGACCCTCGTCGGTTACCTGGGTCTCCGAGAGATCGAGCACTTTGAGATTCCGCAGCGGCGCCAGGTAGGCCAGACCGGCATCGCTAACGGCCGTCTTTCGAAGATGCAGCACTTCCAGTTGCTCCAGCGAGGCCAGATGCCTCAACCCGGCATCGCCGATGGGAGTATCATTGAGCACCAGGGAGGCCAACGTCCGGGCCTTAGCTACATAAGAAAGCTGCCGGTCGGTAATCGGCATGCCAATAAAGTTCAAGGAATTGAGCCGAACCAGCCACTCTAACTGCGAAAGGCTTTCGTCCGAGAGGCTCCCGGGCGTGATAAAGTGGACGCTGGTAATACCCTGCTGGGGGCCTTCGTCGATGACCAAAGCCCCGGCCTTTCGGAGTGCCTGAGCGGCCGCTTGTTCGGCATCCCTTTGGGACTGCGAAACCGAGGACTGTTGCCATTGGGCAATCCAACGGGCCAGGCCGTCGGCAAACTCGGGGTGGAGTCGGCTAAGAGTCCAAAGGGCAGCCACCCCCGCCAAAAGCACCAGCCAAAAACCCCAGCGCAGGTAAGTCCAGGTCCTTCGGCCGGTGGGTGGGGATCCCGGCAAAGGGAAAGCTTCAGCGACCAGTGCACGTTGCGGGGAGGCTGGTTCTAGAGAGTCCGTCGAACTTGGCCTATCAGCGGGCTGCCCGATGCCGGAAGGCATACCAGCCCACGGGGGTTCTGGATGGGAATCCATGGAGGAACTCATGAGGAAGAGGCATCCGCAGCAGAAGGAGTTTGGGCTACAGGGGCTGTCTGACCGTTGGCTTGCTCCGGTTCGCCGTTGATCTGTTCCCCATTGGCCTGCACCTGGCCGGCCGTGGCGGACTCCTCCGGAGATTGGGCCGGAGGCGGCGTTTGTTGGCTGGGCGGGCCTTGGGGGGCCGGTTGCCGCTGTCCATTATAAACCAATACCCATTGGCCGGTAGGTTCTCGTTCGAAAAATACGCCCATCCGACGGAATTTCTGGTACCGTGCTTCTAGCAATTGGTCGGTAGGGATTTGGAGCAGTTCCCGAAGCGTGCTCCGCAGATACATCTTGAGCCGGGTGGCCATTAAGCCTGGGTCTCGATGGGCCCCGCCGAGCGGCTCCGGAATGACCTCGTCGATCAAGCCAAAGTGCAGCAGATCCTGGGAGGTGAGTTTAAGGGCCTTGGCGGCTTGCTCTTTGAAGACGGCACTTTTCCACAAGATGCCGGCGCATCCTTCGGGGCTGATCACCGAATAGTAAGCATACTGGAGCATGGCGATCCGGTCGCCCAGTCCGATGCCCAAAGCCCCACCCGAACCCCCTTCGCCGATGACCACACAGATAATGGGCGTAGGAAGCCGGGCCATCTCGAACATCGACTGGGCAATCACATAGGCTTGGCCCCGCTCCTCGGCCCCAATGCCCGGATAGGCGCCGCCGGTGTCAATCAGGCAGATAATAGGTAGGTGGAACTTGGCGGCCAGACGCATCTTAGCCATGGCCTTTCGATAGCCTTCCGGATGGGCGCAGCCGTAGTTACAAACGGTCCGTTCCTTGAGGTTTTTGCCTTTGTGATGGCCGACCACCATGACTTTGAATCCGTCCAGTTTGGCCCAGCCGGTGCGCAAAGCCCGATCATCGCCGAAACACTTGTCGCCGTGCAGTTCGACGAACTCTTCAAAGCACATGCTCAGATAATCGGTGAGCATGGGCCGATCGGGATGCCGGGCGACTTCCACAATCTGCCAAGGTTCCAGATTGTCGTAAATCCGGCGGGTCAGCTCCAGAATCTCCCGGCGGAGCCGACGGATTTCCTCCCGGATTTCCGGCGTCGTGGGCTGGACCCGTTCTAAGCGTTCTTTGCGGGCTTCCAATTCGTAAATAGGCCGTTCAAAGGCCAATCGGAATTCTTGCGTGGCCATGGTGCTTCGGTAGCCTTTAACTCTGACGATGGGGCCAGGAGCTAGGCGGTTTTCGCGTGGAGTCCTGAGCCTTATCCCGACAGCAAGGACATGGACAGCTTCCGTGGATAGCTTAGGCGTTTTGGGTTTTTCCGGAAAGACCTACCCACCTTAACTTCGACCTGGAGGGTAGGATTTCTTGGGGATATTCGTTTTACTGGGGGGAAAGAGCGCTCGTAATTCCCAGGATGCACAATATACAAAATCTACATAGAATAAACAAAATAGAAAACTTACACAAAATAGGGAATATACATACGGCGAAAGAATCTTTTGGGACCTAAATCCACCACTCCCCCAACCATCATGACGGCCCTGGAATCGCTTTTCCTGTAGAAACCTCCGGCGGCCGGGGCATCTGGCGAAAAATCTTGATCATCCGTAATTCGTCTAAAAAATCCTGCACCGTGCGAGGCCGATCTTTCGGCCGTTTGGCCATAGCCCGCCGGATCAATTGGGAAAACTCCGGAGTTACGTTCTTTTCCACGGCCTCCAACGGGGGCGGAGCAGCCTTCAGATGCTTATTTAACAGCTCCTGGGGCGTGCTTCCGGTAAAAGGCGGCCGTCCGCCCACCAACTCAAAGACCGTACAGGCCAAACTGTATAAATCCGCCCGCTCATCCACCACTTCCCCCCGAATCTGCTCCGGGGACATGTAACTGCGGGTGCCCTGAATCTGTCGGGTTCGAGGGGCAAAAAACCGCCCCAAAATCCCCGGCCGACGCTGCGCCAACGCAAAGTCAATCAGCTTCACATCGCCTTGGTCGTTAACCAAGAAATTGTCCGGCTTAATATCCCGGTGGATCCAACCTTGCTGATGGAAATAGGCGACCGCTTCGGTGGCTTGGAGGATGATTTTGGGTATAAGATGGGCTATTTTCTCCACCCCTTGCCGAATCCGGGTTTTCATATTCGGGGCGGAAAACCATTCCATAGCCAGATAGGGAATCCCCCGATGCACCCCGTATTCCAAAATCCGAATAATTCGAGGATGGTTTAACCGATGGCCCACCTTGTATTCCCACCGTAAAAACCGGATCTGTTCCCGGTTTTTCCGATATGGCTCCAGGAGGACTTTCAGCCCGACAAATTGGCCGGTCGCATCGTGGATGGCTTGCCAGATTTGGCGGGTCTGGCTGGTATTGACCACATTCAGGAGTCGATAGGGGCCAATATAGCCGGGCGCTTCGGATCCCTTGCTCACGGTTGCATCTCTGTGCCCAAGGGGAGGAAAACCGTTCGGACAAAGTTTTAGTCTAGCATGATTGGCCCTTTCAGGAAAGCCCCATTCCCCCTGCTGGGGTAATGGGGGGAGGAACTTCGGGCAAATCGGTATGTGCCACCTTTCCGGGGGGAACGGCCCCCTGCCCTCCCCGTTTTGCCAGCCGCTCATGGAGCCGGTGGTGAGGCCAGTCTAACCGTGTGGGCGTTGGGCTTGAAGCAGTTGTTCGTACAGCGCCCGCAATTGGGCAGTCATCCGTTCGTGCGGAAATAGCTCCCTACATCGGCGCCGGCCTTCCTGAGCCAATTGGGTCCGAAGTTCGGGATTTTTGGCCAATCGGAGCACGGCCTCAGCAAGGGCTTCGGAGTCTTTTGGCGGGAGCAGGTATCCGGTTTTGCCCGGCAAAACGACCTCCCGGGCGCCGTCGATGTCGAAGCTGACCACCGGTCGGCCCACCAGCAGGGCCTGCGGCAGCGCGCGGGCCAGCCCTTCCCGAAGGCTCACATGGACCAGAATATCCATGGCGGCGATCCATCGGGGGATTTCCTCCGGCCGGACCAGCCCCAAAAGCCGAAAGTACTCCTCCAAACCCGCCTGCCGAATTTGCTGCTCGATTTTGGGCCGAAGGATGCCGTCGCCTATGAGCAGGAACCGGACCTGTGGGGCATGAGCCAAAATCCTGGGAGCAGCGGCCAACAGGTATTCATGTCCTTTGAGATAAAACAGCCGGGCAATTTTGCCCACCACAATACAATCTTCCGGCCAGCCAAGCCGGGCTCGGTACTCTGTCCGAAACCGGTCCGCCTCCAGGAAAGGTTCCACCTCCATGCCGCTATAGATGGTGAGGCATTTTTCCAGTGGGGCAACACCAGAGGCGACCAATTGGTCGGCCAGGGCCTGGGCCACACAGACCAGCCGATGGCACCGTCGGGCTGCCCACCGCTCGCAGGCCCGAAAAAACCATCGGGCCAAGGCCGACTGATACGGATGAAACGGTGCGCCGTGCACCGTATGGACCACGGCCGGTACCCGAAGCTGCCAGGCCGCCGCTCGGCCCAGCAAGCCGGCCTTGGCGCTATGGGTGTGGACTACATCGGGTTGGAATCGCCGGATGATCCGCCGCAAGGCCAGGTAACTTCCCCCATCCCGCCACGGATGAATCGGCCGACACAGGCTGGGCAGCAGCAACATCGGCACCCCCCCTGCCCTGGCCCGCTCCACCAGACTGCCTTCCGGTCCTTCCGGCGGACCGGTAATCAACAGGACTTGGTCCCCATACTGGCGGAGCAGGTCCTCGCAGGTAAGCAAGGTGTTTTCCTGCGCACCGCCCAGGATCAACCGGGTGATAATATGGACAATTCGCATGGACTTCGCCCATCAGGGCTCTCGAAGCGTTCGGGCGGGCTCATTGCCGCTCGAAGCCCATCGATGCTGGTAATTGCTTCCGGGTAGATACAGCGGGTTGATACAGTTATTATTCTTGGGGCAATGTTTCCTCTGGGGGAAGAGGGACGCAAGTTGGTTGCCAGATGGTCGGGGCGGACCGAGGCAGATCGAACCGGACGTAGAGGAGGTAGAGACCTTCGGGCGGAGCGGTTTTGCCGGCGGCCGAGCGGTTTCGGGCGGCCAGCACCTCGGCCATCCACTCTGGCGGTCGGTTGCCCCGGCCTATTTCGACCAGGGTGCCGACGATAGCCCGGACCATATGATACAAAAATCCATCTCCTTCCACTTCGACGAGGATCAAATCGCCTTCGGGGTTTTGGCGGGGGCTGTGGGGTTGATCGGCTGCCTGGGGTGGGGCTGAGCTGAGGGGAGGTGGGGGTGGTTCAGGTTCTAACTGGGTGATCTTTTGTTCCCCACCCCCCTGCCCTGCCCCATCGGTCAACGAGGTCCCAGACGTCTGTCCTCCGTCGGCCGGTGGGCGTACGGAACCCAACGAAGGCGACGGGATTTGCCAGAGCCAAAGCCCCCCCTCTCCTTCCTCACACCGGCGCACCGAAACATCAAACAGCGTGCGAACCGTCTCCTGCCGAGGCGAACCCCGAGACTGAAAACTGGCAAAATCGTGGGTGCCGACCAGGTATTGGCCGGCCCGGTGCATCGCCTCCACGTCCAACCGTTGATCTACCTGCCAGAGATACCGCCGTAGGAAGATATGCCGGACGACGCCGTCGTAGAGAAGGTACCGATAGCGTTTGGCCGTTGCATCTCGGCTGGGCCAAAATCGAGGAGAAGTTTCTTCTATGTGCCACACCACCACATCGGGCGGCAACAGGGCGTTCATGCCCCGCAGGAGTTCTTCCGGGCTAAGGCGGGTCTGGAGGCTGAAGGCGGCCACCTGCCCCAGGGCATGAACCCCGGAATCGGTTCGGCTGGCACCCCAAACGCGAACGGTTTGGCCCGTCAGTTGCCGAAGCACCACTTCCAGAACACCCTGGACGGTTCGCTGGCCCGGTTGGACTTGCCAGCCGGAAAACTCCGTTCCATCATACGCCAAGGTGATCTTAAAGGTGGGCATGGCACGGGTTCACGAAGAGCATGGTTCGGCCTGCCGGAGCCCTCCTGCCCTGCCCCGCCCGGCGTCCGAGCCGATTTCACCGGGCTATGCACGGCCGGAGGGCCTATACCATCCTGGGGAATCCTCTTCGGTTGGGGTATTGGGCGGTATCCTCCCGGTCACGCCAAGCCGAGGGGGAAGGGTTCAAAATCGTCTCCGGAGCCCCAAGGCCTGAGAAGCGTCCCAAACTTCGGTTTTTATCCGGGTGTACCCCCCAACCGGCGATTCCCAGACTGCCGAAAACCCCCATCAAAATGAAGAGGTCTATATGTCATTCCTGCACAAGGAGGGATCCAGATAACATGGCCTCTGGGCATTTTGGTAAACCGGACAGGTCTGGAAACGGTTGGGGGCGCCGCCCGGCTGTGCATTTCGGGACAGCCTCGGAGTTCCGGGGGATGCGGTCCACATCCCATGTTCCCTTGCCGAAGGGTTCAGGAGGCAACCTGGACGGGCTGGCCCGCTTCTTTCAGCAGCAGTTCGGCGATCTGGACGGCGTTGGTGGCGGCCCCTTTGCGGAGATTATCGCTTACGCACCAGAAGACCAGTCCATTGGGGTGCGAAAGGTCTTCTCGCACCCGGCCGATGAACACTTCATCACGTCCCGTGCAGGTCATCGGCATGGGATATTGTTTGTTGTCGATGTCGTCGATCACCACGATGCCGGGAAAACGCCGCCAAAGCTCTCGGGCTTCTTCGACGGTGACCTTCCGCTCCGTTTCTACGACGATGGTTTCACTGTGGCAATTGGTTACCGGCACCCGCACCGTGGTGGCACAGACCTGGATCGACTCGTCTTCCAGGATTTTGCGGGTCTCTAGGACCATTTTCATCTCTTCGGAGGTGTAGCCTTTGTGCTTGGGCGAGCCGATCTGCGGAATGCAATTGAAGGCGATCGGGTAGGGGAAACATTCGTACTGATAAGGTTGACCGGCCAGGGCGGCCCGGGTACCGCCTTCCAGGTCCCGGCTGCCGGCCACCCCTGCCCCGCTGACGGCCTGATAGGTGCTGACGATTACCCGCCGCACACGGGCCGCATCATGCAGCGGTTTCAGCGCCATGACCATCTGTGTGGTCGAACAATTCGGACTGGAAATAATCCCCTGATGGCGGCGGACCGCATGGGGATTGACCTCCGGGATGACCAGCGGCACCTTCGGGTCCATCCGCCAATAACCGCTCTCATCCACCACTACACAACCGCGCCGCACCACCTCCGGGATGTAATCCCGAGCCACTTCGTCCGGCGTGCTCGAAATGACCAGGTCCACCCCGTCGAAGGCCTCCGGCCGAAGCTCTTCGACCACCACTTCTTGGCCGTTAAAGGGCAGCTTTTTGCCGGCCGAGCGTTTGGAAGCGAAAAATCGAATCTTTTTATACGGCAGACGGCGGGCCTGGATAATTTCCCGGATCAACGTCCCTACGGCGCCGGTAGCGCCCACGACGGCGAGCGTTTCAAACACCTTTTTTACCTCCTAGGGCAAATCAGGAACATTCCCCAACACAACCTATTTCCGATAATGCCGGTTCGCTGGGTCTTTCTCGGAAACGGCTGAAAAATCCAAGACTTTTTACTATAATCCGGAGAAACGCTCTCGGCAAGAGCAGAGACTAGGCCAAATTTCCCCCTTTTGGGGGAGAACGGCGCCCGTTGGTGGCCGTTGGACGAGGCCCTCTGCGGAGAGCAAAACCAGGAGACTCACCTACCATGAAAACCAATCCGGTCAAAGGGAAACTTCGCCGAGGGGAGCCGAGTTTCGGCACGTGGCTTTCGTTGGGCCAGTTGCAGGCGGTGCGGATTTTGGCGCGGAGCGGCTGGGACTGGCTCACCCTGGACATGGAGCATGGGGCGTTCGATTGGTCGGAAGCGGCTGGGGTGTGTGCCGCGGTGGCCGATGCCGGCTGTGTCCCGCTGATCCGGGTGCCCGAAGGAAATGTGCCCTACATCAAACGGGCCTTGGATGCCGGGGCCTGGGGCATTGTCGTGCCGATGGTCGAAACGGTCGAGCAGGCCCGGCTTGCTGTGGCGGCGGCCAAATACCCGCCCGAAGGCATCCGCAGCGCCGGCGGCGGAATGCACGCCCTGAACTTCCAGGCCGGCCTGGAGGAATACTATCGGCACGCCAACGAAGAGATTCTCGTCATCCTCCAGATCGAAAGCCCTCTGGGCATCCGGAATGCGGAGGCCATCTGCCAACTGCCGGGTTTCGACGCCCTGTTTATCGGACCAAACGATTTACGGTTTCGGATGCGTCGGACGGATGGCCAATTTCCCAGCCCGGAGGAGTTGGAATCGGCCATTCAGCAGGTTGTGCAGATTGGGCGAAAGACCGGCCGGCCGACCGGCATCCATGCGATGGACCCGGACGACGCCCAGCGCCGGGCGGAGCAAGGAATGCAGTTTCTGGCCGTCGGCAGCGATCTGCGGATGCTGGCCTTGCAGAACGCGGCCTGGGCCGCCGCCCTTTGGCCCGACCGGCCATTGAGCGACCTGGCCCGATATTGAACCGCACACCTTAGGAATTGTTCCCCCCGCCAGAACCGCTTTCTGTCGAGCGAAGTGATTCGGGCACGAGGCAAGCCCACGGGGAATCGGGTGGATGATATACAAAAGTGCTTTGACTTTCATGCGGTGATCCCCTTGGTTAGGGCCATGAAGGCACTTTCTAGGTTCAGTTCGTCCTGGCGGAATTCTAGGAGGTGGTAGCCGGCCTGGACCAGCAGGGCGGCCAGGGGGCTGTAATCTTCCACACCGGTCCGGAGGGTGGCCAGGATGGTGCCGTCCCGCAGATCGACCTGCTGGACTGTGGGTTCTTGTTCCAGCAGGCGGGCCGCCTCGTCCGGATTGTTGCCCACCCGAATTCGGACCACCAGATGTTCCCGCACCCGACGGATCACTTCAGAGACCTCCGCTGAGATCAGCAGCACCCCCCGCTCGATGATGCCGACTTTATTGCAGATGTCGGCCAATTCGGGCAGGATATGGCTGGAGACCATGATGGTTTTGCCCATTTGGCGGAGCTGCTTGAGCAGTTGGCGGATTTCAATCCGTGCGCGCGGGTCCAGGCCACTGGCAGGCTCGTCCAGAAGCAGAACCTGCGGATCATGCAGCAGGACCCGGGCCAGGCCCAACCGCTGCGTCATGCCGCGGGAGAGGCTCGTTACCAGAGCGTCCCGCTTGTAGCCCAGTTCGACCAGTTCCAGCACTTCTTCGCATTTTTTGCGTCGGGCCGGGCCGCGGATGCGATACGCCGCCGCAAAAAACTCCAAATACTCCATTACCGTCATGTCGTCATAGACGCCGAAGATGTCCGGCATGTAGCCGATCAGCCGACGGATCTCCTTGGCATGGGTGTAGATAGAATATCCGGCCACATACGCCTCGCCCCAAGTAGGATTGAGCAGAGTGGCCAAGATGCGCAGCGTGGTGGTCTTGCCGGAACCGTTCGGCCCAATAAAGCCGAATAAATCCCCCTCGTGCAACTCGAGGTTCAGGTTGTCGATGGCCCGCAGCGAGCCATACACTTTGGTAAGGTCCTGAGTTTTGATCATGACTTCGGCCATAGTTCGGCTCTTTGGGATGGAAAAGTCGGCATTTCCGAACCGGGGAAGCTGTTTCTGAGAGGCTGTGCCGAAATGGGAAGTCGCCCAGTGGCTCCCGACTCCTCTGACAACCGTTCTGTTTTGGGAACCTGCCGTTTTATAAGGATTTTTGCCTGTCTGGGGGCTGCCGCTGGGGTAATATCCAGCTAAAAACGGAATTTCGGGATAGCCTCTGCGCCAAGGGCATCCGTGCCCGGGTCATGTGGCACGGGGAATGCCGGTACATGATTACTCCGCCCCCGATCGGAGGCGGCCTACCGGGGCCGGCTTGGCTCCACCGGATACACAAATCGGACAAACACCAGGTGTTGGTCTTCGGCCGGATGGGGCAAGGGCTGGCCGTCCCGTAAAACTACGGTTCCGGGGATTCCGTCCGCCGTGCTGTTTTGGGCTGGGCTGGGCCAGTCGGGCGGCCGGTGGATTTGGGCCACCAGCACTGCCCTGCCCTGCCGCAGCCAGCCGCTGCCGTCTAGAAAACTATGATACCGATGGGCCAGTCCGGTGTAGGTTTCGCCGCCGATACTGTCGAAGAACATCATGGTGCGTAGGATGTCGGGCAGGTGGTGGGAGTGGGGATTATAGGGTTTTCGGCCGGTGGCGGCCCAACCGGCAGTGCCCACCTGTCCGCCGCCCCCGCCCAGAAGCGTGGGCAGTTCGATCCGTAGCCGGGACATCGGCTCAATGCGGACCGATTGCCCCGGTTCCAAACGCCCCAGGGCATATCCCCATCGGCCATAGGCCAATATACATTCTTCCAATGCCACCGGCAGGGTATTGCGGATCTGGCCTTCGGGCAGTTGATCCCGATCGACCAGGTGGGCCTGGGGCCAGGACCTACACGACGCCCACCATCGGCCCAACACCAATCGGCTGCACCAGGCATGGACCGGAAGCCCCCATAGTTCGTCCCCCTCGGAGGACCACTCGTAGGAGCGATCCCACAGGAGGGTGCCGCCCAGTCGGCTTCGCATCCCCCCCAGACCTTCGCCGGCCAGGCCGATCGGCGAAAGGGTCCATCGGGGGTTTTCGGCCGGTTTGCCGTCGGGACCGTAAGGCAAGAGTCTCAATGTATAGGTATCTGTTTGTGGACTGAACAAATTAATCCATGTTGTACCGCGGACCCGGCCCGCCGCCGAATCCACGTCCAATACGTCCACCTGGTTATATCGAACCTCCCGGCCCTTCAGATACAGGTTCAGTCCATAGGCGGCCCCTGCCGTCAGCACCACCAGGGTGGAAAACGTCCACCAGGTCCAATGCATCCGGCCTCCCAGTTTTCGCAAAAGGAAATAGTCTCCCGGGCCGATCAGCAGCAGGTAGAGCACTCCGAGCCCGGCCACCGGCCAGAAGGAGATCATCGGCAGGCCGGCAAACTGATCCAAGCTGCTGCGGAGCTGGCCGCTCAGGTCCCGATAACCGGTATGCATCAGTGCACTTCCCTCTCGGCCCTCCTCCCCTTTCGGCAGCGGCAAGGCCAGCAGTTTGCGCAGAAACCGGCCCCGGTCGGGCCATTGGGCAAGCGGCGGACGGTCAAAATCGCCCCCAATCACCACCACCTCGCCCAGGCCATACGGCCGACGGACCACCAGCGGCAAATCCCCCTGCCAAACTTCCACCTGCCCCTCCAGATGCTCCCACCGGGGAACCTGCAGCGACGTTTCCGGTCTGCCCAAACCAGGCACCGGCCGGGTACTGTCCGCATACATTTCATATCCGGCCGCCGACCGAAGACTGGCCGAACCTACCACTCGACCAGGCAGCAGTCGGATCCATTCTCCCCCCTGCCCTGCCAGCCCCTCCTGCCCAGCCTGTCCGCTCTGTTCCGTCTGCCCGGCCAGCCGCTCCGCCTGTGCCGTCTGCCCGGCCAGTCCAGCCTGTTCCGTTTGCCTGGCCAGCCGCTCTGCCTGGGCCCCCAAAAAAAGCACTAATGTCCCCCCCTGCCGAACCCACTCTTCCAGGGCCGACCAGCGCTTCGGATCGTCCCAAAGTGGCCGGAGCAGATCGGGCCGGCTGGTAGAGATGCTGATCAGATCAACCCCTTCATAACCGAACCATTCCGCCGGCAATCGGGCGAGCCATTCCGGATCGGAAAGCTGAACGACCACAGGAGCCCGATCTTTGGGCCAATGGAGGGTGCCGAGGACTTCCACCGGCCGGACCGCTTCCTCCAGGCCCACCGAAGCCGGTCCAATGGAAAGAAGCAGAAGTTGGGTGGCGGAGAGGGCAGGGAGCATTTGTTCTGGTGAATTTGTTTCTCCTAGTTCGGCTTGGCCTGGCTGGTCCCCCTGCCCCGAAGAACCCAGGACCGGAATCCTCCTTTCCGTCAGCCGCCGCCCCGCTCGAAACCGGCCTGCTTCCGCCACCGGCTCGTGCAAGGCTACGGCCAAGCCGCTTTCTGTCTGGGTAAACAGGACATAGCTCCCATAGCGGAGCCGTTCCGGCCCAGTCCACCGGAGCAAGCCTTCCGGTCGAACCCAGGTGCCAAAACAGGCCCGTGTGCCTTCGCTATCGGTGGTTTCGAGGACCACCACAGCCTGACCTGGCCGGTCTCCGCCCTGAACCAGCACCTCCACTGGTGTCCAAAACCCCACCTTATACCGACCCGCCCAGCCGACTCGCACCCCCAAGATTTCCGGCCCAGAGGTTAGGCGGCCCGGTTCAGGCTGTCGGCCAGCCTCGCCGGCCGCCTGCTGCGCCAAAACCGCCGAGCTGGAAAGCCCTAGAAGGAGCATCCCCAGAAGAAAGTAGCAGGGAAGCCGGAGATAGTGGCGAAGGAGGGGATGGAGGAGTGTCTTTCGGGGGACGAACCTCTGATTGCCCCCCCTGCCCTGTGCGGTTTGCTCTCCCCTAGCCTGTCCAGTGGGTTCCCCCCTGCCCTGCCCCAGCCTAGCTGTGCGGGAGGGGTTTTGCTCGGATAGCCGGTCCTGCCGGGTGGGGCTGCCCCTACACTGGCCGGTTAACCTCCCCCTACCCTGCCCTGTTCTGGGCGGCCTGAGGTGGCCTTGTTGGGCCCCTTTGTCCTGGATTGCTTCCCCCCTGCCCTGCCCTGGAGTGAGCGGACTGGTGTGGCCTGCGTCGGGGCCCCTACCCTGGGCAGGTGGTGCCTCTGTGCCGTGCTCAGGGCTAGGCCTTTTGAGGGTTTGCCCGCCCCCCCTGCCCTCCCCTGCCCTATGGACGGCATGGGGAAAAGGTACCCGACGGCCACCCAAAGGTCCTTTCCAGGCGGAACTGGCCACCTCGAAGAGGCGTTCTGGCGTCTTGAGTGGACGGGGAATTCCAACCGCCATGGTTTTCGACACCATGCTCTGTCCGTTCCTTTGTCCGTTCATAGGAAGTTTCTGGGCATGGGGGGAGCGCTTGGCGCTGGGTTACCTCTTCTACGGGGGAAAGTCCGTTAGGGTTTGCCCGCATCCGGACAGATGCAGATCATCTGGCCACAGCCGGGACAACCCTGGGCGTATTCTTTCCAGACGGCCTCGGCCAAATCGACGCCGACGACATTGGCGATGGTCGTCAGCCAGGCCAGCACGTCGGCGAACTCCTCGGCTTTTTCCTCCAGGGTGCCTTTGCGCAAGGCGGCGGCCAATTCGCCCAATTCCGCCATGAGCCACAGGAACGTCCCCTCCACGCCCCGGGCCACATCCTTCGCCAGATACATCCGCCGGATAATTTGCTGAAACTCCGCTATAGTCAAGGCCTGCGGCCCAGACCGTCCGGCTCCCGATCCATGTTCCACAGCAGTTTTCTCCTCCACGGGTTCACCGCCCCGCAAGGTCCATCCCACAAGAACCACAGACCCCGGGGCATTACTTTCCAAACCGTTTCATATTAGAATATCAGAAACTCTGGGCCAAGGGGACTGAAATAACGAACAGATATTCCCCCCATTCCATTACGTTCCGAGGATTTTCTCCATGGCAAAACCGACAGTTACCTATGAGGACTTTGCGAAACTGGACCTTCGGGTGGCCACGATCGTCTCGGCCCGGCCGCATCCAAACGCCGATAAACTCATGCTTCTGGAAATCGACGTGGGCGATGCCCGCAAGCAGATCGTGGCTGGCATCCGGCAGCATTACCAGCCGGAACAATTGGTCGGCCGACAAATCGTCGTCGTCAACAACCTACAAGAAGTAGTGCTTCGAGGAGAAGAGTCGCAAGGGATGCTTTTGGCCGCTAGCGACGGTCCACGGGTTATCCTGCTCCAGCCGGACCAACCCTGCACCCCAGGGAGCATCGTCAAGTAATTGCGAAACAAGGAACCCATTGCCAGAACGTAACCGTTCACGGGGGCGCCGGGGGGACCAGGGAGGACAACCGAAAGGCAGGGAGCGGGGGATGCCGTTAGAGGCCGGACGGCAACAGCGACGCTGGATCGTCTGGAGCAGTTTGTCCATCAATACCTTCTGGAGGTCTTCAGCCGCAGGAGCGCTAGTCCTCTGGCGACGCTGGATCGTCTGGAGCAGCTTCTTCTCCAGCGTCGCCACCCGTTGCGCCCGATGCTCCCCGTTCAGACAAGGGGTTGCTTCCCGCACCTTCCTAGGGCGGGAAGCAACCCATTCCCCGCGGCGGGATCAAGATCCATCGGCTGCCCGCTGAAGGCAAGAATTCTGGCAAAATCTTGGGGGGCGATTGACAAGGAGAACCCCGCTGTTCAAGATCGGGAGAAACCCGCTGTTCAAGACCGCAGTTGCGTGCCTGCTGTCGAGGGGGTTCCGGCATCCATGGCAAAGGCAAGAACCCCGTGAACGGTTTTACCCCAGCAGGAACACCGTAGCAAGCACAAAGCAGCCTGGCTTCCTGCTTACGCAGGAATGACACACCGCCTCTGTTTCATTCGGCTCAAGTGTTACACTGAATTTATTAACCCCTTTCGGGGAGCCTTCCCTACCTCAAAGTCCGGAAAGCTCCCAAAGCTCCGGTGGGCAGGCCGCCCGCCAAGCGGTCATTCCCGGCAGGTAGGATGATGCTCTGCCAAAAGCTAGACATTTTGGTAACATCGGAAGGGGTTGGAAACGGTTTGGAGCCGCCGTCCGGCTCCCCATTTCGGGACGGCCTCTTGTTGGTCTTCGCAAAACCCAAGGAGACCGACGTGGCCGAAAAGCAGGGAATTTCGTGTCGATAGTTTCCGGAGGGCCCTTTGCCATGTATCGATTGCTCCAGTGGATGATAGGGGTAGGGTTTTGCTTGGTTACTTTTCAGGGTTCAGCCGAAGAATTGAGAGTCGTTTACTTCGGCAATAGTTTTCTTGAAAATTCGGTGCCGTGGTTTCATCCGATACTTGCCAAAGGGGCCGGCAAAGAGCTAAAAGTGCAGACGTTTCTCGGACCGGGTTGGCAGATTTGGATGCACGTGGATGCCATGCGGCGTCATCCCGACGGACCTGCGCGGAAAACGTTAACCAGCGGCCAGTGGAATGCCGTCCTTATTCAGCATTTTGGGACGCATCCTGGGATCAAAAACAATGTTCGGAAAAGCGTTTTCCTCAATCAAGAGTTTGACGAGCCCCGGGACGTCAGCGACTTGGCCAGCGTCTCGGAGATCATCGATCTGCTTCTTGCTTCGGTGAAAAATCCGGAGCAGGTCCGTGTGTTCATCTACAACTCATGGCCTGGCATGCCGGGGGTGGCGGAACTTCAGAAACGCATCCAACAGGAGACGGAAAAATCGTTCCAGGAGGCAGGCCGATCACGCCAAGAAATCCTCAACGCCCTGAAAGAACGCAAACCCACTCCCGAGGAAATGGACCCGCTGGTCCGGAAGTTCAACTACTCCGAGCACTGGCTGGGCCGTTATGAATGGAACCCGCAGGTGCCTTGGGAAAGTAAAAATGCCCATAGTCGGGATTACATCAGCCGGCTCATGGAGGAATTGCGTGCCAAATATCCGACACTAGCACGAACCGGACGCCTGAGGCTGATTCCGAATGGCGAAGTGTTCTTCGCTTTGGATCAGAAGGCCCGAGCGGGCCAATTGCCCGGCATCGACAATATCGGCCGCTTTTATACCGACGGCGGACATGTACGCTGCGGGTTACCGCGGTTTACTCTAGCGGCTACTTGCTACGCAGTGATGTTTGGGGAACATCCTGGCCGGCTGGATTATACCATTTACAACGACAAAGAAAATTATCGCAACGAGAAATTACCCCAGCCTGGGTACGTGCACTGGCCCGATCTAGGCGAACTGATTCCCATCACCCCGGAACGGGCCAAAGTGGTGACGGACACCGTTTGGCAGGTAGTGTGCGAAAATCCGTACACTGCCATCCGCCCCTGAACCGTTCTGTCGGCTCTCCAATACGTAAAGTACCCAGGGATTCCTCGAAAATACCAATAGGTTCTATAGCAAAATGTATTTTCCCCCTGGGGACCGCTCTGCTCCAGGAAAGGATGCCGGCGCTGGGAGAACGGATCTTCCAACCATAAAGGAAACTTTTGAACACGGATCAAAACAGAGGGCTCCCCCTGGCCTGTTGCTATGTCCATGTTTGGGAACCGGCACCCTCAAAGCGACTTGGTCCAGAAAGGAGATGGGAAGATGTATCGACCATGGTATTGCGGTTGGATGGCAAGCCTTGCGGGAATTTTCTGGGCGATGAACTTCCTTGCCGGGGCTGCCGAACCGGTCGATCCCGACTTGATTCCGGAAGCTCGTCGCGTGTTAGAATATCTTCACTCGGTGCAAGGCAAGAAGATTCTAACCGGTATCTCCGGGTCCCAAGATGCCCAGCCGCACGCGGTGCTGCATATGACAGGCCGTGAGCCGGCCATTGCGGGAGGGGATATGGCCGGGTTTCATCGCAAATGGGGAAAAATGTATCATCAGGTCATGCAGGCTACGGTGGACCGGGCGATTCGTTGGTGGCGGGACAAGGGCGGTTTGGTGACATTGCATTACCATTGGATGAAGCCCGGCAATCCGGAAGGAACAGCCTGGGTCGATCGGCCCAAGGGGGACCCCCGGCTTGATCTGGCCAAAGCCGTTACCCCGGGTACCAAAGAATATCAGGATGTGATGGCGGATCTGAAGGTAACTGCGGATTACCTGCAGAAATTGGCCGAAGCTCGGGTGCCCGTGCTGTGGCGGCCGCTGCACGAAATTGACGGCGGTTGGTTTTGGTGGACCGACCCGCAGACGCCAGAGAATACAGCCGCCCTATGGCGACTTATGTTTAACTATTTCGTCAAAGAGAGGAAACTCCACAACCTGATTTGGGTGTACAATACCGCTCATATCAGCCATACGCGCAAACCTCCTGCGACCAATTTCGAAGAGGAAGTGGCCCATCGGAAGCGATACTATCCTGGGGCGGAGTACGTGGATTTTGCCAGCATCGATACGTATGCCAATCCGAAATTGGGTTGGGGCGCTCCGCAGGAGGACAGCCGTCGGCGGGCTTATGACCTGATGCAACAGATAGCGCCGGGCAAGATGCTGGCCATCGGCGAAGACGCCGCTTTGATTCATCCCGACATTGCCCAAAAGGAGGGGCCGCCCTGGGTTTATTGCTTGGCCTGGTGGGCGGGCGGCAAGGCCAATCCGGTCTCCTGGATGCAGAAAACTTTCCAGCATGATTATATGATCACTCTCGATGAACTTCCCCTATTGCACTCGGGTAATGTTCAGCCCAATGTATGGATCAGTACGCCTTCCGATGGCGCCGCTCTGCAAGGACCGGAAATCTCCTTGACCGGCGTAGCCAAAGACCGAAACGGAAATCTCAAAACCGTTGGCATGTACGCTCTGGCCGGTCCATGGCGCAATTGGTTCTTACGGGACGATGAGGAAATACTCAAGGACTTTGAGTCGGCTGCGTCGTTAGGAGAAGCGCAGCTTGGTTCGGACGGCCGATGGACATTCCGTTGGCGTCCGGCCCGGCCAGGAATGTACAACCTGGTCGCCTTGGCGAAGGATCCGGAAGGTGCGGTGGCCTGCTCTAATGTGATTCGGGTGACGGTAGGGCTAGAAAACCTGGCCCGGGCGGGCAAAGCCACCGCCTCCAGCTCAAGTCCCCATGCCGATCCGCCCCAAGCAGCCATCGACGGCGATCCCAACACCATGTGGTGGAGCGATCAGCCCAAGCCCGACCCCCAGTGGTTCCAGGTGGACCTAGGCGCCGCGCATAAGGTGGGAACCGTGGCAGTAAGTTGGTGGAAGGCCTACCCGAAGGATTATACAGTAGAAGTTTCCACCGATGGCCAAACTTGGCATACCGCAGCGACTGTCAAAGACCGCTCTAACTGGAGGGGCGACACCGACCTGCTCCGTTTTGAGCCGGTCCAGGCTCGCTACATCCGCCTCCAGTGCCTCCGCCCCGCCGTGACCTGGCAGGATTATACCCTCTTTGAATTGGGTGTGTATGAAAAAATCGAACCCGAATGATCTTCGCAAATTGGTAACTATTTAGCCGAATGGAGAGGCCCTATGGGTCATTCCTGCGGAAGCAGGAATCCAGGCTTCTAATGCCTTTGAAATCCCCTTCACCCGGCTTCGCTCCGCCGGCCTCTCGACAGCCAGGGGAGAGGCGGTTAGGTTCATTCGGCTAAATAGTTACGCAAATTGTAGCGACAGTTAACTCCCTGGTTTCCAGCCACATTGGTGTCCCTTGGTGTTGCGAAGTTCCCTCTTGAGCTTATGATCGCCTTACCAAACGGCGGCGAAAGCACCTAAGATGCCTCTGCTCCACCCAGACCGATTGCGCCACGATTTTGGGCGTCCGAGCGGTTTTTAGCCCTTCCAAGTCGTAGGGCGCTGGCGGGGTGGCTCCCGTGAAAATAAACGGCTGCCGGTCTTTTTCCCAAGATTCCCAAAGAGTTCGGACATTGTCTCCATGGGGGTTACCCGAAAAGGACAAAAGATGATCCCAGCAGCTGGGATCATCTATCCCGGGGTACCTATTGAGCTTCGCAAAACGAGTGGACACTCAAGGCCCCTGAAAACAAGGGATTTGGGCTGTCACTACGATTTGCAAAGATCAATAGGATCGGGCGATGCTTGTTCTTGCTGGGGGGCGGCAATGGGCGCTATGCTCGGCCGAGGCCCGCCCGCCTATCGGATTTTTGGGTCGGGGAGGTGTTTTTGGATGCCTTCGTCCAGGGGCATGGGGTCAGGAGTTGCCCCGACGGCCTGGAGCAGGTGCTGGAGTTCGGCCTGAAGCTCTCGGACTTTGTCGGCATACCGGGGGTCATCGATCAGGTTTCGGGTTTCTTCTGGGTCGCTGGCTAGGTGGTAGAGTTCGGCTTTATGGCGGTCTGGGCCGCCGTCGCCGTGGGGATAACGCACATATTTCCACTCTTCCGTGCGCACTGCCCGCACATTCGGCGTGTAGGGGAACTGTTTTTCATAATTGTACCAGTACAAGAAGCTTTTCCGCCACTGGGGGTCGGGCTGGCCGGAGGCCAACTTTTTCCACGATCGGCCGTGGGTTTTCGGCAACGGCGGCACGCCGCAAATGTCCAAAATGCTCGGGGCAAAATCCACGGTAAGCGTCATCTGCCGGACAACCACCGGCTTGTCCGGCGGTGTGAGGCCCGGATAGCGCACCACCAGGGGAATGCGGATACTCGGTTCGTGGGCGGTGCGTTTGTCCACCATTCCATGCTCCCCCAAAAGCAGCCCGTTGTCGGAAGTAAAGAGGATCAGCGTCCGATCCAATTGGCCGGTCTCCTGCAAAAACCGGTACAGTCGACCCACGCTCTCATCCACGGAAAGGATGGTCGCCCAATAGGCCCGGACCATAGCGGCAAAAGCGGCGGCGCCTTCCGGTGACCGGTCCGGCCAATTTTTCCGATACCCAAAAATCGGCCCATAAATCCCGTGCCACGTGTCCAACCGATCCCGATACCATGCCGGTTTATCCTCCAAAAGAAAAGCACTAGCCGGATAAGGAACATTTACATAGTCAAATGCATGTTCATATTTCGGTTCCGGCTCGTAGAAACTGTGCGGGGCCTTATGGCCAATGATAAGCGCCCAGGGCCGGTCGCCTTTCCGGCTTCGGAGCCAATCCAGTGCAAGGTCGGTAACCACGGTGGTGTAGTAGCCTTTGAGGGTGCGACGCTCGCCGCCGTGGAAGCGGAACTCCGGATCGAAGTATCGGCCTTGGCCTTTGTGGGTCACAAACCAGTCAAAGCCGCCGCGAACGTCGTCGTTGTCTTCGCCCATGTGGTATTTGCCGATGTACGCGGTCTGGTAGCCGGCGGCTTGGAGGGCCTTTGGCCAGGTGGGAAGCTGTTCCGGGTATTCGGTAAAATTGTTCAGCACGCCATGGGCGTGGGCGTAAAGGCCAGTAAGGATCGACGCCCGGCTCGGCGAACAAAGCGAGGTGGTACAAAAGTGGTTGGCAAAATAGATGCCTTCCCGGCCAAGCCGATCGATATTCGGCGTAACAATCCGGCCGGTAGGACAGAGACTGATGCAGTCCCAGCGCTGGTCGTCGGTGATGATCATTAGCACATTAGGCCGATCGTCCGATAGGGCCGGTCCAGAAAACACCGCCCCGATTGTCCCTAACAGTCCGGCCCAAAAGATCGTTCCACTAACTCGCATGGCCTCGATCCCGAACCGATTTCCAGACCAAAAGATAGGTTTGGACAACCTCATGGGAAAACTCCTTCCGCAAAAAAGCCAGCAGGGATATACGATTTCGGCAAACCGGGGTGTCTGGGGATGCCATCGAGTTTTGCCCAAAAGACCGTTGTAACATTTTAACCGAGTGAAAGGGAGCGATGTGTCCTACCTGCGTAAGCAGGAATCCAGACAATATGGACTTCTCCTCCTTTCTAGATTCCCGCTTTCGCGGGAATGACAATAAACAACCTCTCACCCCGGCTTCCCTTCGCTCAGTCGGCCTCTCCGCCTGGGGAAAGGCCAGTTGGTTCATTCGGCTATCTTGACTGTATCCACCGGGAACAACGACCCCAATCTGTGGTGTTCGATCCGATTTTTAGTCCCTCCATCTGGTAGGTGGCCGGGCGGGTAGATACAGTCAAACTAAAGGGTTACCCAATTTCGGCAAACTGGGAGCCATGGGCGATCCAATCGAGTTTTGCCCAAAGGAACGTTGATTATGGTACCATTTCCGGAGAATCGAGGGCACTGCCCGCTTGCTCGGCTAGTGGAAGTGGAGGCAATCCCCCGCTTCCGGAAGTATTGACAACCGGTGGGGCGGATTCCATACTGGAAAACAGTGTCTTGGCCTGAGAAGGCGAGTGATGGGTTTTCCTTTTGAGAACACGTGTGGCGTTGGAACGGTGGGGTTTTCGTCCGCTGGCCGAACGGGCCGGTCCATCCGGCAAAAACCCCCTTCTAACGCCGGAGATGTTCCTGTGAATGGCTTTTAGCACGAAGGAGTCCACCGATGAACCAGAAAGAAACGAACACGTATTCCCGGCGGCATTTTTTGGGGCGGGCAGGCTTGGTGGCGGCCACGGGGGTGGCCGTGCCCACGTTGATTCCGTCCTCGGCCTGGCCAGCGCCGGGAAATCCGGGGCCAAACGAACGCATCGGTATCGGGTTTATCGGGTGCGGTCGCCGGGCCAGCCAAATCCGGGTCGATGGCGGTTCCGGCCCCATGCCGGAAGAGACGATTCGTGTGGTGGCTGTGGCCGACGTGAACCTGGAACGGGCCGAACAGTGGGCCAAAAAAGAAGAGCAACAAAGCGGCAAACCCTGCACCCCCTACCAAGATTACCGGAAACTGCTGGAACGCAAAGATATTGAGGCTGTCATCTATGCCACGCCCGAATTCTGGCACTATCTGCCCTGCATCCACGCAGCTCAGGCAGGCAAACATATGTACGGTGAACAGCCCCTGGCCCATACTATCCGCGAAGGCCGAAAAATGGTCGAAGCGGTGCGCAAATATAAAGTCGTTTTCCAAGTCGGCGAGCAGCAGCGGTCCAACCCGAAAGTACGCCATGCCTGCGAGCTGGTCCGCAACGGGCGGATCGGCAAGGTCTATGCGGTTTTAGGCTACAATTTTGCCAGTCCCTTCCGGGCCAAGTTTCCGGAACAGCCGGTGCCCCCCAAGTTGAACTGGGATATGTGGTGTGGTCCGACGAAGCCGGTGCCATATCATGAGGATATTTACATGTCCCGGGCGAATCCCGGCTGGATGTCTCTGGAGCCGTACTCCGGCGGCGAACTGGTCAACTGGGGTTGTCATTCGCTGAGCCTGGCCAATTGGGGCCTGGGCACCGATGAGACCGGCCCGGTGGAAATCTGGGTCGAACCAGATGAATGGCGAGAAGGGAAAGTCCCGCCTTATAAACCGATCACCTACACCCAGCCGGAAACCCGCTGGCGAGGCGACGCCCGCTCGCAACAAACAACCATCCACTACCGCTTTGCCGATGGGGTACTCCTGATCATGGGCGGCGGGCCTATGTCCGGCGTCACCTTCCTGGGGGAAAAAGGCCGGATCACCGTCATGCGCGGCGGCTACATCTGTGACCCCGAAGAGCTGGACAAAGAACCCCTCACCAACCCCAAGGTCAAACTCTATGAGAGCGATAACCACATGAAAAACTTCCTAGAGTGCGTGAAAACCGGCAAGGACCCCATCATGAACGTCGAACGGGCCCATGCCGTGGCCACCCTCTGCCATCTGGGGAATATCGCCCGCTGGCTGGGACGCAAACTCCGCTGGGACCCCGAAAAAGAAATCTTCCCCGGCGACGACGAGGCGAACAAGTTTTTGGATACTCCCAAACGGCCCGGCTACGAACTGCCCGAAAAAGTGTAGAATTTTCGAAACAGTTCGGCCCGTTGGCCTGCTGGATGTACCGGCGGCGGAACTCCGGAGCCGAAAAGAGGAAGACCTCCCGGAACATTTCCTCCAAACAGCCGGATTGGGCCATCCGCAGAAAACTAGCTCGACCAATCCTGGGGCCAAACAGCCATAGAACCCCATCGACGGATAGAGTCCTAACCAACCGGACCTTTGCCGACCCGAACTAACTGCCCCGGATCGGCCTGGCTCACTGGGGAATGGACAACGCGGTACCGGAAACTGGCCGAACTTGCTCAAAGGGCCCATCCGCTCCGCCAGCACTCGGTAGTCTCGACCAGCATAGAAGGCCAGATCGAAGTGGTAGGGGAGCCATTCAATTGATCGGAAGAGACGAACGAAACCGGTCTCTGCAAAGCTCCTAAAATTCCGTTGGACCGGTCAGAAGAACTTTTTGCGCCCCAACAAGCCTCCTAGCGGCAGCCAAGAGGCCCGGCTGCGTTTAGACCCAGTCCAGGCCGGTTTCCCGTTTGATCCGTTCTTCAAAGTCCCCCAAGAAGCCGCCGATCACATCCCACCGGTCCCGGCGGCGGAGTTCGATATCGCCTTGTTTATTGACACGGACGATGCTTTTGGGCGTAAGGCCTACCTTGGCTAGTTCCTCCGGATCTGGGCCTCCTTCGGAGATGATTTGCAACAGGGTTTGTCCGGTCATTTCGATAAACGGCATATCCGACGCCCTCCTGCCTAATGCCGACCTTTTTCTATCTTATCCGGTTTTTGGAGAGGGTCAATTGAACTCAGATGATCAAAAAGGGCAGGTCAAGAGATCTTGCCTGGCACCTTAGTAGCTCGGCAAAAAGAACAGGGGCAGAAAAGACTTGGCCCAGGGCGATGGCTTGGTCAAGGACAATGTTTCCAAGAGTTATTTCGGGAGGTCAGGCGTTTTGGGCAGGCGATTCTGCCGCAGACGGCAAAAGACCTTGCCGACGGCATTCCGCACACCGTCCGGTTACAAAAAGCCGATGGCTAGCAATCTCAAAATCGTATTCCTGGGCTACCCGGGCACAAAGCCGGGCAATCTCTTGACTGTGGAACTCGATGAGCCGATTGCAGCTCTGACAATACAGATGATCATGCTGGGGATAGCCGTAGTCATGTTCATAGACATTCCGGCCGCCCAAGGTCATTTTTTTCAGCAGGCCAGCTTCGCCCAACTCTGCCAGGGTGCGATAGACGGTGGGCCGAGAAACCTTCCGACGGGCGATCATCTGCTGGAGATGTTCGAGGAGTTCTTCGGCATCGAAGTGGTCGTGATGACTGAACACCTGTTCAACAATCAGCCGCCGCTGCAGCGTCAACCGTTTGCCCCGAGTCCGTAAAAACTCGGCAAACCGCTCTAGCGGCGTCAGGACCACCCGAACCGAGCGCAGCGCATATCGGCCAGTCATTGAGCCCCAGCCATTAGCCTATTTCGTCCAAGAGCCGATCCAAAGCAATTGCCAGTTTCTCTGGGGTTTCGTAGGTGCCTGCGGCAATTTCCGCCCGCACTCGGGCCACCAAGTCGGCCCGAATCTCAGGCGCTTGCCGGGCCCGCTCTAACGCTTCGGCTGCTTCGGAAATCGTCAGTTCATCCTGAATCGGCGCCGCCGGCGACGGGCGAGCCGACGGATCTAACCGAGCCACATGCGGCGGCCCGAGGGACTGCGCTCCGTGCACATGGTGCGGTCCGTAAATCTCCATCCTACTCTCCTCCGAAGCCCATAAGAGGCTACAACCGATAGCCCCTCTCTTTTTTCAATTCTACTTTATTTTCCTCCCGATTTACCAGCCCTCCGCTGGGTATATCCCGTACAACCGTTTTTTTCCTGCTTTTTCCAGCCGCTGCCGACGTTTTCTTCACCGCTCCTCCGCTCAGATACCCGGAATCCTGGCTGTCCCCTTCTGGCCGTCCGTCTCCGTCTCCCGGGGTTTCTCCCTGCCCGGTTACTGTTGCCCCGCTCCTGACCACCCGGTGTGGCCCTTCGCCTGGATCAGTCGGAAGTATTCATCCCTCTTATCGGCCGGCCTTTGGGGTGGCATCAGTCGGCCCGCCAATGAGGCATGTGGTAGCAGAACGGCATTTCCCAAACGGTTATAGAAAAATTACCGCCTGGGACCAAGCTTCGTTTTGGGTCAATTGGGGAGCCGCCTGACCGGCTTCCGCGGACCAACCTTATTGATCTTCGCAAATAGGAAACACATTAAAAATTCCTTAGTTTTTAGCCCCGTTTGTGTCTCTTGGTTTTGCGAAGATGAATCATAGGCCCAGGTTTTTCACCGGCTCCTCGGCCCCGCTGCTCTATTGCTGCCTCCAATACCCTGGTGGGATGAACTCCTTCAAACGCTCCAATGCTAGAGTGAGGTTACCTGCTCCCACCGCTCTATCGGGGCCATATGCTACTAAGCGCTACGGGTGGAGAACCGGAAAAGTTCGGGCAAAAAGGAACCTCTTGCCCAACCCCTTGTCCTGCCCCTTCCCCTCGGGACCGAGAGTATAGAAAACCTCGGGAAATTATACAAGAGAAGCTCGGAGGCTTTAGAAGCTGGCCTAGAAGGCCAATTTTAAGCCGGATGGACAGCCGCCGGCAACCCCAACCCTCCAGAAATCCCCTCCAAAGGAGATATGAGGAAACCAAACTCTTAGACAGCCAATCGGCCTAGGTCCGTGGGGCAGCCGATTTCGGGCCAGTCTATGAGAAAGGCTTCCGGTGGGGGAAACCAAATGCCTTTGGAAACCGGGGGTAGAGAGGATATGCTTCTTCCCAGATTGTAACTGTTAGCCGAATGAAAAGGCGTATTTTTTTCCTTTTCCCTAGCTGTCGAGAGAGTAGGGTGATGGGGGCCACCATAAGGGGGCAGTCGCCTTCTTTTTTGCCCCCTCCCCCCGGCGGTGCCTTGGCACCGCCGGCCTCTCCCACGAGGGGAGAGGCGAGTTGTTTCATTCGGCTAAATAGTCAACTCAGATAAAATAGACATTCTGGGAAATGTAGGTTGGGCTTACCGCATCCAGATGAGCCCCAAAGAAACCCCCTGATAAAAGACCGTCCCGTTGGTATTCACCTGATTGGAGGGAGTCGGCTGGAACTTCAACTGCTCCGGGGCCAAGGCTACCCCAACGGCCCACATCATGTCCCACGAGGCCCGCAAAGATAGATTCGGCCGAAGATGATAATACCCTACCAGGGATACCTCCCCCAATAGGGCTACATCATCCTCCCGATCCCGAAGCCATACGTCAAACGAAGTGTTGGTGGCGGGGTCGGAAGCCCGGATGCGGCTGGTGTGCCCGGCAAAGTTCACGCAAGGAGCGACCTTGCACTCGGCGCCCCATTCCACCGTGCATTGGCGGTATTTGACATCCAAGCCGAATTGCAACCCCAGCATTTCGTTATAGGTGTCCACATCATACCGGCCCCAGGTGTCCACACGGTCGGTGATCTGGCCGCTCTGGTTGTAAAAGACGGTCTCGCCTTCGGCCAGGAAATTGCATTGTTCTTGGAGGCTAAAATACCGGATGCCTACCAAGTAGGTGCCATAGATGCCCGGCTGACATTGGCGGCGCCAGTGTCCGTTGGGAAGCAGAACCATTCGGTCCGGTCGGCCCCGAGGCACAATTCGCAGATTCACCTCTACATTATGGAGCCGAGATTCGTAATAAAGCTGATGATGGTCGGCCCGGTCAAACCCGCCAATGCCGCTAAACACCCCCTCCCGGTCATTGGTGTAAGGCGTAAACAGGTTGCCGAAGGTAATCGTCTGCGCATTCGCTCCACTGCCGATGGTGGAACTGAGCCGCTGGGTGGCATACACATCGCTAGAATCCCGCCAGGTATTAAATCCGAAGTAAATGCCTTCCACGTACAGATCGGTGTTTTCTCGAGCCGGTCGGAGATAATGGCGCAAGGTGGCCCCATAGCCAGCCGCCACATCAAAACCCACGCTCCGGGTACCCATCACTCCGGTGGTGTAGAAGACTTGTTCGTTATTGACGGTGGTAAAGCCGCCCAATCCGCTGGTCCGCATACGCCGGGGCCGAGAATGGTGCCAAACGGTAACCCGTTGGTCGATATACCAATCGGGCATGAAGTTGGCTCCATGGCCGCAGAGATCGCAAAACGGCCCGACGCCCATCAGCTCTTCTTCCAGCAGAGGATAGGAGTCGGTCTCTGGGGGCATGGCGAACCCATCTGTCTGGGGGGATGGACGGCCAGGCCCTATTTCTGGAGGGGCTTCTGGTACTCCAGAAGCTGGTACTCCAGAAGGGAGTGCTTTCTGCGCTTCGGCGGGCGGAATGGCCTCTGATTCCCAAGAGGTTCGTCGGACGTTGCCCCATTCATGCTGCTGTCGGCCCGCTGGCCAACGGGAGTGCAAACCCACCTCTTGCCCCTGCCCCCAGCAAGCCAACCCCCATATCCCGATGAATCCCCCAACCAGCACCCAATACCCGGTGTTTCCACGCATGGTTTTTGCCCTAGCAAACGGTGGTTGCAGCCTCTAACCTACTCCTCTGCCTACCCGTCTAATTAAAAAAATTAAAAAAAGGTGGTTCTTTAAAAGAGGGGCTTTCTAGAGATCATTTTAGCCCCTATTCGGCCCTAATCTTGGATGGCCCTATTTCTTTTGGATGCCCCTTTTTGGGGGCCATCCCTGAGCCATAATCGGGGGCCTCCTGGTAATTGAGTCCCTCAGATTAACCGAAAAGTGGGGGATGTATCTCCCCTGGAAGTGCGCCATTCGCCTTAATTTATGAAGGAAGGAATGGGGCACTTCTCCTAGAAGAGGATGTGCCGGAGGGTAAATCGGCAAAACAGGCCCATGAACAAAAGGAATAATCGTTAAAATCCGAAAAATACTACCAGAACACTTTATTGATACTTTCTTTTCAAAATCCTTAAATTGTGTATTTTGTGTATATTGCCAAATGAAGAAGTCCCTAAACAGAACCTATCTCTTCCAGGGGCCCCGGTACCTCGGCCAAATAAACTCTCAGAGGCTGTCCCGAACTATTGTCCCATCAGGAGGTTGGCCAATCGACCGAGACTGCCCATTCAGTTCTTAAAACCCTCCACAAACAGGGATTTTCCGAGTTCATCTGGCTCCAGGCGGGAACCGCTCGGATCGGGCACAACGGATTTTCGGGACAGCCTCTCCGATTCATTGCCACACCCCATCCGGGGGGAAATATTTCAGCTAGGGCTTTTTTCTCCTCGGTGGGGGAGGTAAATTAGGAAATCTTGCAAGGAACCTGCACCATGCCGTGTCGGGGAGTTCGTGGCGCCACTACGGCCGACGCCAATACTAGTGAGGCCATCCTGACGGCCACCCGTCAACTATTGGCCCTGATGATTCGGCAAAACGGCATCCAGAAAGAAGATGTGGCCAGTGCCATTTTTACGACCACCAAAGACTTGGATGCCGAATTTCCGGCCCTGGCGGCTCGGCAGTTGGGATGGCTAGATGTGCCGCTTTTGTGCGCCTATGAACTGAGCGTCCCGGGGGCCTTAGATCGCTGTATCCGGGTACTCATCCATTGGAATACCGATAAACCAAGCCATGAGATTGTCCATGTCTATATCAAAGGGGCGGTCGATCTTCGGCCTGATTTGTCGAAATTGCCCCCGGTCGATTGGGAGGAATTGGAACGATGGATTCAAGCCCATTTGAATACCGAGGCCCGATCCATCCGCAGACCATTGCCGGCCGAACCGCCCAAGGAGTTCCGTTAAGGCCCAACTTATTCCTCTTCGCAAAAGCAAGGAGCCATATGGTCGAAAACCGGGGAGTTTAGCGTGTCTACGTTTTGCGAAGATGCGTTAGGGAAGGGACGCCTGATGGATTTTCCACCCCTAACCAAACCGACCTTGTCCACTCTTCGGACCCAGCCCCAGGCGGGCCGGCCAGGAAATGGCGATGGGACCAGGGTCGTTCTTTGCCGAGGAGGCGGCCGGTGCAGGGGCTGATGCTGGGTAATCCGAAGGCCTTGGAGGAAGGGGTGGGGTGGTTCATAGATATATGTTTACCATGGCTCACGTTGGCTGGTCTAGCCCTTGGTCTGGCCATGGACGCTCTGGCGGTGGCCATTGCCGTCGGGCTGGGCCTGGGGCAGGTCAGCGTCCGGCAAACTTTTCGGCTTGCCTTCCACTTTGGCCTGTTTCAGTTTTTCATGCCGCTTTTGGGATGGGCAGCCGGGACCGGCCTGGCGCACTGGATCGCCCGGTATGACCACTGGGTGGCCTTTTTCGTCTTGAGCTATGTGGGTGGCCGGATGATCTGGCAAGCCCGGAAGCCGAAGGAACTTAAGTTCTCCTCCGATCCCACCCGGGGCTGGATGCTGGTTACCCTTTCCGTAGCGACCAGTTTGGATGCCTTTGGCGTGGGGCTTGGCTGGGGTATGGTGGAAGAAAACCTCTGGCTGGGAGCGGTGGTGATTGGCCTGGTAGCCGGGCTGATGACCACCCTGGGGCTTCGTTCTGCAGGCCGTCTTGGCGCCCGCTGGGGCCATCGGGCCGAAATCGCCGGCGGGTTGCTGCTCATATTGATCGGCCTGAAAATCCTCCTGGAACACTGCTCTCTATAGAAGAGCCTCCGGGCCCGGGTGGAGGGACGCCTTTTTTACCCATTGTCCTCAACGCTACTAGGCGGTACCCTGGAAGAGGCAAGAGGCCAAGGAACCTCCGAAACACTTCTCATTCTTTGGTTTTCGATGGAGACTTTTGTATCCTATTGATCCTCGGAGATTGGGGTTTACAGGCACCTCGATGTGGGTTGGCTTCGAGAAGATGAAAAATCAGCACGGTTTGCTGATCCCGGGCAGAGCGCATGGGTAAATGCCGTCGGGGTTGGGCCGAACGGGCGGCGGGGTTTGCCAGGTGCATCGCTCCGGGCCAAGACGCTGTTCCGACCGGATAGCTTCTTCCCAGGTAACGACCTGGCCGCTGTAGCTGGCCATTCGGCCCATGACAGCCGTCATGCTGCTGGTGGCGCCGTAGTCGCCTTCGGAGCGGTAGGGGCCTTGGCCTCGGATGCTGGCCATCAGATCATCATGCTCCCGTTGGTAGGGGTTGATCAGGCGTTTAGAGCGGAGATCCCGGGGCGTCAGATTCCCATATCCCCAGGGGCCGGTGCCCAGGGTAATCTGGCCTCGGTCGCCATGAACGGTTTCGGAGACATGGGTCCATGTGCCGGGCTGTTGCCGGGCCTGGCAAATAAGCCGAACCCCACCCGGATATTCGAACTCCAGAAAATGATGATCCCAGACATCGCCGTTGCCCGGGCCGACCCGCACCTGGCGGCCACCGGTTCCCTGGACTCGCACCGGAGTATGGCCGACGACCCAATTGGCCACGTCGATCTGATGGGTGCCCTGTTCGACCAGAAAATCGCCGCACAGCCAGACAAACACGCCCCAATGGCGGATTTGGTATTCCAGTTCAGGCATGTCCGGGGGTTTGATCCAACCGGCCCGTCCGCCGCCCGGCATGTTGAAATAGGTTCGGATCAAATAGACTTGGCCGATCGCTCCTTGGTGGATTTTTTCCACGGCTTCCAGGTAGCTGGGCTGATGGCGGCGCTGGAGGCCGACTGCCACGGAAAGCCGTTTTTGCCGGGCCTCCTGGTTGGTTTGCACCAGCAGCCGATAGCCGGGGGCGTCGATACAACAGGGTTTTTCCATGAACACATGTTTTCCTGCCCGAATGGCCGCCGCATAATGGACCGGTCGAAAATAAGGCGGGGTGGCTAAAAGCACCAGATCCACGTCGGCGGCCAAAAGGCGCTCCACCGCATCGAATCCCACAAATCGTCGCTCCGGCGGCACATCGATCTTGGGCCGAAGTTCTTCGTATTTACTCAGGTTTTTCAGGGCGGTTTCGATACGCTCGGGGAAAAGATCGGCCATAGCCACCAACCGGACCGGCCCCGGCGTGAGCAAACTTTCCCGGCACGCACCGGTGCCCCGGTTCCCGCAGCCGACTAGCCCGATCCGAATCGTCTCGTCAACGGACAAATGCACCTTAGGAATCGTCTCGGCTTGCATACCATGCATCTGGTGGGATCTCCGAGGAGGTAATTCGGACTGGCGGAGCGGACCGGCCCGGATTCTTTCCCGGGCACAGCCAGATAGATTCCTGGTGGGGATACTTTTCTCCTAGGGCGTCGGAATAGAAATTACCGGCAAGGGGATTTCTTTTTGGGGCGCCGCCGAGGGGGAACTGCTCGGCTCTTCCCATTCTCCGAGAAGGGTGGTCGGGGTAGCATGGGTGATGCGAATCGTGCAGAATTGGCCGATCAGGCGGCGATGGCCCGGAAACACGACGATCCGGTCGCAGCGGGTTCGGCCGGTAAGTTGGAGGGCGGATTGGTGTTCGGGCGACTTTTGGCCCAGTTTGCTGGGGCCTTCCACCAAGACCTGAACGTGCCGACCGATGAACTTTTGATTCTCTTCCAGGCTGATCTGGTTTTGGATTTGTAACAGGAGATTGTTTCGGCGGCGTTTGACCTCTTGGGGCACATCGTCCGGATAGCACTGAGCGGCCTTGGTACCGGGTCGAGGACTATATTTGAAAATATAGGCATTCTTGAACCTGGCCTCTTGCACCAATCGAACCGTCTCCTGGAAATCTTCCTCCGTTTCCCCACAAAAGCCGACGATAAAATCGCTGCTGATGGCCGATTCCGGCACGGTCTGACGAATCCGCGCCAACATCTCTCGGTAAGACTCTACGGTGTATCCCCGTCCCATCCGGCGGAGCACGGTATTGGAGCCGCTTTGCGCCGGTACGTGAAAATAGGGACATACTTTCGGCAAGTCCCGGACGGCCTGGAGCAAATCGTCCGTCATGTGCCGGGGATGGTTCGTTACAAACCGGATCCGCTCCAGGCCGGTAATGTCATGAAGTTGGACTAGCAAGTCGGCCAGCCGAATCGTCCGCCCACCAGAACGATCCCAATAGCTATTGACCGTTTGGCCCAGCAGGGTAACTTCCAAGCAGCCGCCATCGACCAATTGCCGGACTTCCTGGACGATTTCTTCCGCGGGCCGACACTGCTCCGGTCCGCGCACCCTCGGCACCACACAGTAGCTACAGGCCTTGTTGCAGCCGGACATAATGCGCACATAGGCCTGTCGCGACGGCGGAACGGACTGGGCCCCACGCGGCGGATCGAACGGTTCAAAACCGGCCAATAGCGAGTGCCGATCGGCCGGCTCGGACCAGGGGCTAATGGCCAGGACCGGGCCGGCACCGGCAGCCACCTGCTCCAGGAGTTCCGGCAGATGTTGGAGTCGGCCGGGCCCGACCACCAGATCCACATGCGGCGCTCGACGAAAAATCTCCTGCCCCTCTTTCTGGGCCATGCAACCCAATACGCCGATCGTTTGCCTCCGGCGGTCTTTTAGGCGTTTTAAGGCACCTAGGGCGCTATAGATTTTATCCTCGGCGTGTTGGCGCACGCTGCATGTATTGAACAAAATAACATCTGCCTTCCGAGCACTCTCCACTACCTCATAGCCAATCTGGCGGAGCAAATCGGCCACCAATTGGCTATCCAACTCATTCATCTGACATCCAACCGTGTAAATATAAACCCGTTTTCCCATGGATGGCCGATCGGCTGAGAATGAGGAAACCTTTTCGCCGAATAAAGCTCCACTGGAGGGACCTGCTTCGGAGGTCCACCGACGTACCTCTTTCCCGGCTGTGGAGAGGCCGGCTAACCGACAGGTTGGCCGGGCGAGGGCAATTTATTGAGCTTCGCAAATGGGAGAGACACGGGAACATTTTAGCCGAATGAAAAACCCTTGGAGGGACCTGTTTCGGAGGTCCGGCCCCTTGGAGGTGGCTGGCTTGGATCACCCCTTTTGCGGGTCTGCCATGCCCGCCCCCCATTCGGCTAATTTGACTGTATCTACTCGACTGTATCTACTCGGCCGGGCCCTTACCAGATGTAGGGTCTAAAAATCGGATCGAACACCACAGGTTGTGTCATAGTTCCCGGTAGATACAGTTAAGCTAAGTAGATACAGTCAAGCTAAACTGTTACAACACACGAAATCCCTAGTTTTTGGCCACCTCGGTCTCTCTTGGTTTTGCGAAGACCGATAGGTAGCACAAACCAGCCTGCCCTGCTGCTTGGGCAGCAGGGACACACTGCGTCCCTTCATTCGGCGAAAATATTACCCCGCAACTTAGAGGCTGTCTCGAAAATCCGTTGTGCCTTATCCGAGCGGTTCCAGTCTGGAGCCAGATGATCTCGGAAAACCCCTGTTTTGGTAGGGTTTTAGGAACTGGATGGGCAGCCTCGGTTGGTTGGCCGGCACCCTGATGGGACCATTTCGGGCCAGCCTCTTAGCGTTGGAGGATCAGGAGGCGTCCTTGTTCAGAGGGGCTTTTGGTGCCGCCTTTTGTTTTCGTTTCCGCTCCTCAATCAATTGTTTTTGCACTTCTTCATAAAGTTGGTCCCGGCGACGCAGCATCAGTCGAACCAACGCCAACGCACAACCCACTGCTGCTACCGCCCATAACATTATATCCCATCGATCCATGATGCCTTCTCTTCCAAGGGCAAGCCGCTTGTGCCTTATCATCCAATCCATACTTTAGGGGGGATCGTAGCCACCCGGGTTCCACGGATTGCATCGGCATATCCGCCATAGGCCTTTGAGGCTCCCTCGGAGGGCGCCGTATTTTTCCACCGCTTGGATGAAGTAATTGCTACAGGTGGGTTGGAATCGGCAATGCCGGCCCAAAAGCGGACTGAGCGTCCATTGATACAGACGCACCAGGCCGATCAACACCCGGCTGGGCAATCGTCCCACCCACCGGGCCAGTTTCTCACCCCAAAGGTTCATACTCCACCTCAGGAAACCCAGGAGGACTCCACCGCCGGGAGAGTTCTGGAGAACTTCTCAGCCCATGCCTCTGCAGGAAGGGGATGCGACGTTCTTGGGGGACGAGGCTCTCCCGAAATTGGCAGCCGGACGATGGCCCCGAATCGTTTTCCAACCCCTTCTAGTTTACCAAAATGCCCGTTTTATGGAATTTTTTAGCGCTCCGGGCCGCCGGTGGGTGGTACGCTCCGACTAGAAACGGAATATCGGGTCAGCCTCTCAGGTTAAGCCCCATAGGCTCAGTAGCATCGAATCTCTTAGGAAGTCAATTACGGTGGGCGGTCTGGGTTCCAATGAGTGTCTCCCGGTCTTCGGAATCCTTAGGAGGTTTTTTCCGAGGGAGGCGGCTTTTGGGTTCCCTTGGCCGACCGGGCTTCCCGTTCCAGACGGGCCTTCTGCTTTTGGACCTTCTCTTTCAGCCGTCGGCTTAACCGCCACAACGAGGCCTGAAGCGTTTGGAGCGGAGGACATACAAACGACTGGGGAATCACCACCAGGTCCAAACCCGGCGGCAGCTCCGCCTTCGAGAGCCGAAATGCCTCCCGGATCATCCGCTTCCATCGATTTCGCTTCACCGCCGAACCCACCCGGGAGGAAGCACAAATCCCCAGCCGAGGATGCCCCAACTCGTTGGCCCATCCATACACGGCAATCCATTCATCGGCTGCTCGACATTTCTGGGCAAAGACTTGGTCAAAATCCTTCTGCCCCCGAAGCCGATAGGTTTTGGGAAACGAATAATCCGGCATGGTAGCCCCTCCTGGGACACAGGGAAACTGGTGGAGATGAGGTGGGCTTCGCTGTGGTTTTGCGCAGGTCGCTACGCCTATAGGTCAAACCGTTCCTTCCGCAAACTGGAAATGAAACCGGCTCCCATCGCCGAAAACCGGCAAAAAATCGCCGATTCGGCCCTCTGGAACCAACAGTCGACCCGTCGGTAGGACGGAATGAACTCCTTATTTTACAATAAAGTATGACCAAAAAGTGGCGTTACCGTTTACAGGTTGAGTTCCTTACCATCGGAGATGGTCTCGGAGGTGAGGTTGCGGATGGGCCTGGTCGATCTGGCGAAGCATTTGAAGTTCGGCCTGGGACAGGTCTTTGGGCAAGACAATCTGGATTTCGGCATACAGATCGCCTGCGGGTTGGTCTCCGTGGGCGGGCACTCCGTAGCCGGGCAGACGCAGTTTTTGCCCGCTGGAAATCCCCGGCGGAATCCGCAGGGCCACCTGGCCGCGGGGGGTAGGGATGTCGATTTTGGCTCCCGCGGCAGCTTCGCTTAGAGTAACCGGCACCTGGATATACAAATGATTTCCCCGGCGTTGGAAACAGGGATGGTCTTCTACATGGACGGTGATCAAAAGATCGCCTGCCGGTGCCCCTCCGAAGCCGGGTTCGCCTTGGCCTTTGAGTCGGAGTTTTTTGCCCTCTTTGATGCCCGGGGGGATTTTCACCCGAATGGTTTCCGTCTTGCCGGAGTCATACCGAACCCGCAATTCATATTCCCCCCCCTGCACGGCGGTGGTAAAGGGGATGGAGATTTCGGTTTCGATGTCTCGGCCGCGGGCGGTGCGGGTGGTGGTTCCTGTGGGGCCGCCGGCCCGGCCGGTGGAGCGGCGGAACTGCTCGAACAGATCGCCCAGCCCGCCAGGCCCCCCGCCAAACCGATCCCCGAAAAACTGTTCAAAGATGTCTTCCCAACCGCCGAATCCTTCCGGCCCGGAGGTCCAGGTATAGGTGTAAGTCCCCCCTGGCGAGGGTCCCCCTCGGCCCATCGTCTCAAAAGCGCTGCCATAGCGATCGTACAATTCCCGTTTTTCCGGATCATTGAGGATTTCAAAGGCCGCCTGGACCTCCTGGAACTTCTTTTTGGCGTCTTTGTCATTGGGGTTTAGGTCGGGATGGTATTTGCGCGCCAACTCTCGGTAGGCCTTCTGAATCTCCGCCTGCGAGGCGTCCCGACGTACACCCAATACTTTATAAGGGTCTTTCATAAACGTTCCGGGCCGGTAAAAAGGGGGCACTACTTATTGTGCTTCGCAGAACCAAGGGCCACGAACGGAGCAAAAAACCAAGGAATTTAGGAACACTTTAGCCGAATGAACCAAATCGCCTCTCCCCAAGGGCGGCAGGGGCCCGCCAACCGACAGGTTGGCCGGGTAGGGGCTTTCAGCGGCACAAGGTCCCCGGATTCCTCCTTACGGAAGAATGACACCTCTCGCCCTTCATTCGGCTAAAATTTTAATGTCTCCCCAATGGGCGAAGATCAAATAAAAGGGGGGTTTTTTCTCGGGGTATCCGGCTGGCGGCTGCAACAGAACACCCTGTTGCCCGAAAAGAGGCAATACCCCATCCCCTTCCTGGGTGGGCATGCCACAACCAGACAGCGTCCAAGATAATATCATTCTAGGAGGCATCTGCCTGGGACTTCAAGCGGAACCCTACCAAAAAGGTATTTGATCATGCCACGTGCCGGCCGACCGGGAAAACCGCCAGAGCAATTGCCCGGGCTTTTCGATCTTCTGACGCCTTGGGAGGAGGATGACCGGGCGGAGGCCTTGGTAGCCAAGGTGGTCTTTCCGGATGGGCCGCCGGGTGATTTCGATTATCTGGTCCCTGCCGATTTGGCCGGCCGAGTCCAACCGGGCCAACGCCTTCGGGTCCCGCTGGGCAAAGCCAATCGGTTGGTGGTGGGCTATTGTGTGGAGGTGGGCACGCAGCCGATCGGCCAACGGCAGCTAAAACCCATTGGCCATCTGGTGGATGATCGGCCTTTACTGACGCCAGCGATGCTTCGGCTGACCCGCTGGATGGCCGATTATTATCTGTGCGATTGGGCCACCGTGCTGGAGACGGTTCTGCCGGCCGGGGTAAGACATCGGGCGGGCCTGCGGCTGACTACCTTTTGGGAGCCCAACACCGAAGCCCTGGCCCACCTGGATCCGGCCACTCTGCCTCCCAAACAGCGTCTGATCCTGCAACTGCTTCGGGATGCCAAAGAGCCGTTGACGGCCACCCAGATTCAGCGGTTGGCCAAATGCTCGGCCGGTCCGATCACCGCCCTGCAGCGCAAAGGCCTCCTCAAAGGCCGGGCCGTGCGCATCCGTCGCCAGGATATTATCGAACCGCCCGAACCTCGGCAGCCCAACCTGCCGCTGAATGCCGATCAACAAAACGCACTGGATACAATTTTACAGGTCCTCCACAGTGGCACCCACCGAACCATCCTGCTTTACGGAGTAACCGGTAGCGGCAAAACGGAAGTCTATATCCAGGCCATTCAGGAGGTGCTCCGCTTCGGCAGACAAGCCATTGTCCTGGTGCCGGAAATCAGTCTGACGCCGCAAACCTTGCAGCGGTTTCGGGCCCGGTTCGACTCAGTGGCCGTTCTGCATAGCCATCTGACCGACGCGGAACGGCACTGGCAATGGGAACGGATCGCTTCGGGCCGGGTGCAGGTGGTCATCGGTGCCCGAAGCGCCGTGTTTGCTCCGGTGCCGCATTTGGGCATGATCGTTTTGGACGAGGAGCATGAACCTTCGTTCAAACAGCAGCAAGCACCCCGGTATCATGCCCGGGAGGTGGCTTTGTGGCGAGCGGCTGCCGAAGGGGTGCCGCTGGTGCTCGGCTCGGCCACACCCAGTTTGGAAAGTTGGCACCAGGCCCAGGAGGGAAGATATATTTTGGTTCAGCTACCCCGCCGCATCCAGGATCGGCCCCTGCCTCCGGTAAGCACCATCGATCTTCGGATTGAAAACAGCGGCAAAAAACCCCTGGCCATCAGCCGACCTCTCTATGCCGCCATGCGGGACAGCCTTCAGGAGGGGGGCCAAATAATTCTCCTGCTGAACCGCCGGGGGTTTTCAACGCATATTCAATGTCCGGCCTGCGGCTATGTGCTCAAATGTCCCCAATGCGACATCGCCCTCACGCATCACCGGACCCAGCAGATTGCCCTGTGCCATTATTGCGATTATCACGAGCCGGCGCCTTCGGCCTGCCCCCAGTGTGGATTTCTAGGCATCCTTTACCGAGGCCTGGGCACCCAGCGCCTGGAGGTGGAAGTCCGAAGCCGGTTTCCCGGCATCCCCTGCCTGCGCATGGATACCGACTCCATGCAAGCCCGTGGCGCCTACGACCGGGCGTTAGACGCATTTCGCAGCGGCAAGGTCCGTATCTTGTTGGGCACCCAGATGATTGCCAAGGGGTTGGATTTTCCCGATGTTACCTTGGTCGGGGTGGTCAATGCGGATACCGCCTTGCATCTGCCCGACTTTCGGGCTGCCGAACGCACCTTCCAACTGGTAACCCAGGTGGCGGGCCGCACCGGCCGAGGTCCCAAAGGCGGACGGGTCCTCGTCCAAACCTTTAACCCCGATCATCCGGTCATCCAGGCCGCCATCCGCCATGATTATCCCCGATTTGCCCAGATGGAACTGGCCAACCGAAAGGCGTTTGGCTATCCGCCGTTTACGCGGATGATTCGGCTGGTGATACGGGGGCCGCATCCGGGCCCCACGGCCGAGTTCGCCAAGGGGCTGGCCGAGCGAATCCGACAGCAATTGACCGGCCTAGAGCCGACAGCCCGGATGCTCGGCCCGGCGCCAGCGCCGTTTGCCAAACTGCGCGGCATGTATCGGTACCATATCCTGCTGCAATCTCCCGACGGTGAGCAACTCCGCCAAGCGGTTCGGCAAGCTACGGCCGATCTCCAACCGCCGGAAAACATCCAATGGATGGCCGACGTGGATCCGGTGGAAATGCTGTAAACCGGCTAACATTTCCCCCGAAAGGAGGAGCGATTCCATTCTTGTCATCCCACCGAAAGCCGGAATCCAGGAAAAATCCCCTCGTTGGGGTGGATTTCCACTTTCCGCGGAATGAGGGGGCAGAAGGTTCTTTTTTCGGGGCTAGGTTCTTTACTGGGCTGAAGTGTTCTCAAGAGTTTTTCCCAAAATTCCGGCGGGGCTGGGCCGGAGAGGGGCAAGCCAGGGGGTCTTCGGATAGGGTCTCATTTACCGGGGAAGGTACACCGGCGGTTCCAGCGTCTCCGGGCTCAAGGGTCGCCTTGCCTCTCAAAATGGGCAATATATACAAAATGCAAAAATTGCACAAGACAGGAAGAGTTTTTGCGTTTTTTTCTCCTTGCTAGCTCTTTCATACTTGGAAAAACTTGGTAAAATAACATTGTTAATCTATTGAAACAGGGGAGCTTGGTGGGGTTACGAAATCAGGAACAGATACGATCGTCCGATCAACGGAGCTGTTTTCATTTTTCCTGGGAGCAGAGGCAGAGGGGGAACGCCCGGCAATCGGGGGAACCTATTGAGCTTCGCCAATCATCGAAAGACACGAAATTCCCTGGTGTTTGAGCATGTGGCTGTCCCTTTGGTTTTGCAAGACCAATCAATGCGGGAGCCGCTTTCCGTTCCCCCTCTCCATGGGATTTACCTGCAACCAGACCATCCTTCCGTTGAAATGGACGATCGAGGATTTTCCGGGAGTTTTGCAGGAGGCCGTGCGTCCGCCTGCCCTGCAAGGAGGGCGAGCTTATCTCCTGGCGGCCGGGAGGTAAAGGCCCCCCAACTCGTCCTATAAAAATGAATCCTTCCGGAACGCCTCTTGGAGCAGGCGTCCCAGGGAAGGCAGATTATCGGCATGGGCAAGCCACGGGAACACCACGTGGCATTCGGCAACGAACCTAAAGGAGGCTGAGCCGTGGTGGGCTACGACGCTCTGATGAAGGATGTCTTGGCTGTCATCTTGGCCGGAGGACGAGGGGAGCGCTTGCAGCCGTTAACCCGGGACCGGGCCAAACCGGCCGTCCCCTTCGGCGGCGCCTATCGGATCATCGACTTCACCCTTTCCAACTGTCTGAATAGCGGGGTGCGAAAAATCCTGGTCCTCACCCAGTACAAAGCCATCAGCCTGGACCGGCACATCAGCATGGGCTGGAATCGCTATTTCTGCCGGGAACTCGGGGAATTTATCGATGTGGTCCCGCCCCAGCAACGCATTGACGCCAGTTGGTATCAAGGCACCGCCGACGCCGTCTATCAAAACATCTATGTCATCGAAAAGGAGCACCCCAAGTATGTGATCATCTTGGCAGGCGATCATATCTACAAGATGAACTATCGCCTGATGGTGGAAGCCCATATTGCCAAGCAGGCCGATGTAACGATCGGCCTGCTCCGCGTGCCGGTCGAAGAAGCCCGCCGACGGTTCGGTGTCATGCAGGTGGACCAGAGCGGCCGGGTCCTCGGCTTCCAGGAAAAACCGGAACATCCCACGCCCATCCCCGGCGATCCGGCCCATTGTTTCGCTTCGATGGGCATCTATGTGTTTAACGCCCCGTTTCTGTTCGAGGAACTCTGCCGAGATGCTACCTGCCCGGGCAGCAAGCACGATTTCGGCGGGGATGTGATCCCAGCCATCGTCTCCACCAGCCGGGTCTATGCCTATGAGTTCCTCGACGAAAACCGCAAAGCCACCGCCTACTGGCGAGACGTCGGCACCCTGGACGCCTACTACGAAGCCAATATGGACCTGGTGGCCGTCGATCCGCTGCTGAATCTCTATGACGAGCAATGGCCCATCCGCACCTATCAGCCGAATTATCCCCCGCCCAAGTTTGTCTTTGCCGAGGAAAAACGGCGCGGCCAAGCCCTGGACAGCATTGTCTGCCTGGGCTGCATTATTTCCGGCGGTACGGTCATCCGGTCCATTCTCGGCCCCCGGACCCGGATCAACAGCTATGCCGAGGTTACGGATTCCATCCTCCTGGGCGAAGTGGATATTGGTCGATATGCCAAAGTACGCCGGGCCATCATCGACAAAGGCGTCCGCATCCCGCCGGGCGTAGAGATCGGCTTTGATCCCGAATTAGACAAAGCCCGCGGCTTTGAGGTAACGGCCAATGGAGTTACCGTCATTGCCAAGGCCGACGGCGTGGAACATTTTCCGGTGCCGCCGCCCAAGTTCGCCGGCCTGCGCCTTTCGCCTTCCAGCCCGCTGGAAGCTCCCCGACGCCATCCCCAGCAATAATCCCCTGCCATGACTGGGATGCCTTGCCCAACCCAACGAGCTCTTTCCCTCTCTAAACCCGCTGTTCGGGATTTCTGGGGTTTTCAGCCGAGGGGGTCAACAGGGCCTATGGGTCGAACCCCGATGCAGGATGTCATCTTCCGCCAGGCACCGAGGCCGAAGTTATCTGACCGGAGAGGGCTTCGATCAGTTCGGGGCCAATCTGTCGGAGGCCGTCCACCGCCCCGGCCAGCAAAGCCAGGTCGGCCAGCCGGTTGATCTGTCGCGGGATGCCGCCGCTGAGTTCATGGAGGCGTTGGATGGCCTCGGGGGTAAAGATCGGTTCGGATCGACCGGCCCGCCGAAACATTTCCACCAGGTATTGTCGGGTATCTGAAAGGTCCCATGGTTCCAGGACCATTTCCAGGTCCGCCTGGTCCTGGAGTTGGGCGTGCCAGGAGCGAAGCATTTCCGGCCGGCCTGCCAGGACCATCGTAACTGCCCATTCGGGTCGGTTGATCTGCGCCAAAAGGCGGGCAAGTGTCTTCTGGGCTTCCTCCCCGGCCGATTCCATCTGGTCGCAGAGGATCACCACCGGTTGGCCCACCAAGCGGGCTTCCCGAAATCGGTCGAAAAGTTGCTGCCATCGCTGGCTGGACGGGCTTCGAGGCTGAGGCACTCGGCCCAGCCCGATCAGCAAATCCCAGAGGAGTTGCGCCTCGGTGGCCCCGGCCGGCTTGATCCGAACCACCGGCCAGCCCGCCCGCCGCAGAGTGGCCGAAAACACCTCCAAAAGCAGGCTTTTTCCGGTGCCTGCCGGGCCTACCAAAAGCCCCAATCGCCGGCGGTGCTGGACCAGAAACTCCAACCGGGCCAGGGCCTCCTCGTGCACCCCGCTGAGGAAGAACCCTTTGGGGTCTAGTCCCCACCCAAACGGCTCCCTATTTAACCCCCAATAAGAATAGTCCATCCCCGTCCAAAACCTGTAAACTCTGCAAATTCTCAAAAATTGATAAATTCTGTCTCCTCCCTTTTTTCGGTAAGATACCTGTTCGGGCTTCAGCCGGTCCTCGGAAAGCAAGCCCAAAGAGGGTATCAAAACCCCCTTTGAGGTGGTGAAACTGTGGAAAATTCGTCTGCCCCGTCCAACGCAAGGCCATTTGCCCCTCTTTGGAAGGAGAAATTCCAAGAATTCCGCACATTGCCCCATTCCGGAGTGTACCTGGACGTTCCATCCGGGGGGCGGCCATACACCAAAACCACCCATTTGCTCTTTTGGCTCTTTCTTGCGTGTCCCAAGGGAGGTTCCTTTCCGATGAGCGAGCGGTTTTTTGTCCCTGGGCCGATTCGGGCCGACTTGGTCCTGCTGACCGGTTCGGAGGCCCATCATCTGCTCCATGTCATGCGGGCCCGGGTGGGCGATCGGGTGGTGCTTTTCGACGGTACCGGCTGGGAGTTTGAGGCCGAGGTGGTCCAAATCGCTCGTCAGGAGGCCCGGTTGCGGATTTGCCGACAAAGCTATGTGGATCGGGAATTGCCGGTCCTCTTGGTGGTGGGGGTGGCGATGCCCAAGGGCGATCGGCAGAGATGGCTTGTGGAAAAGGCGGTGGAGTTGGGGGTGGGCAGGTTGGTGCCGCTGATCGGGCAGCGATCGGTGGTGCGGCCCGGTCCGGCCCTGCTGGCTCGGCTCCGACGCAGCGTCATTGAAGCCAGCAAGCAGTGTGGCCGGAACCGGCTCATGGAGATTGGAGGCCCGATGAGTTGGTCGGAGTGGGTATCGGCCTATCAAGGCGCGGGGGTTCGTTGGGTGGCCGATCCGGCCGGTCGGCCGGTCTGGGCAGAAGCGATGGTCTGCCGGGAGGCAGCGGGCCGTGGGGAAGGGGCGGGGCGATTGGAAGACCCTGCCCGGGGAGCTGAGCCCTGCTGCCCAGGGGGAGAATCAATGTCTGGCAGAGGGGTCTTATCGGCTGTTCAGCCGGGGGGCCTGGTTAGCCTAGCCGAAGGTGCCGGCCCGCCAGCCACGCGTGCCGAAACTTCGGAAGCCTCTGGGGAAGGCCCGGCCAAGCCGATCTGGGCCGTGGCCGTGGGACCGGAAGGCGGCTGGACGCCGGAAGAACTTCAGCAGGCGCAGGCCGCCGGTTGGCAACCGGTCAGTTTGGGACCCAGGATTTTGCGTACCGAGACGGCCGTCTTGGCTCTGGCCGCCTTACTGGCCGCCCAGGCTACCGGCTCTTGTGCCGCTGGCTCCGCTCGGAGGGAGCAATGGGTTTAGCGCTTGGGGAAGAGGTCTGGGGGGCACAAGGGAGAAGGGGTTGGTTCTGTCTGGGGTTAGGAACGCTTTTTTGGCACGAAGCCGGGGCGTGGGGGCCGGGGTGGCTTTTCTGGCGGATTGCTCGGTTCCACGACCAGCCTGGCCAGGGCGTCGATCAGTCGGCGGAGCGGCTCGGCCAAGCTGGTCTCCAACAGCAGCGTCAATTGCTCCTGGGCGCGGCGGTTTCGGTTCATATGTCGGACGGCTTGGAGGGCGCCTTGTCGGCTGAGGGGGCCGCCGGTGCCGACGCGGCTAAACAGCTCGTCAAAATCCCCTTCTGTCCAACCGGCAAACAGTTCGGGCCGCTCGGCGATCAGTTCGGTCACCGCTGGGTTGCTCTGCCGGTCCACAGGGCGACAGTCTCTTGCGGGGGGCGGCAGGAGCAATTGGTCGGTGGAGACGGCCAGGCCCTCGGCCAACCGCTGCACCGTGCGCCAGTGGGGCCGCGTTCGGCCGGCCAGCAAGGCGCGGATGGTCCGCCGATCCAGGCCGCTGCGTCGCGAAAGTTCCGAGGCCGACATCCCCTGCCTGGCCATCCAACGCCGCAGATTCTCACCCACCCACTGGCTCATCACGTGGCTCCTTGGGCCGTTTCCTCAAAAGGCTTCTGGACAACTCATATCGGCACCTACTGGAGAGCTTCGTTGGCGCAGATGCCGGAGGAAGTTGCCTTGGGGAAGCGGAAGAGATTTTATACGTATGTATAGCCAATAGCGCGGGCGGTGTCAAGACCCCGAATGGCCCGTCTGCCCGACCCCCTGCCCACCGAAAACCCGCGCCGGCGCCATAGCCCCGACAACCAGCCCTCGGCCGCACCTGGGGTTTGCAGGGAATCGACGCTCGGATACACTCGTGAACACCTGGGTGTGCAATCATCTGTACAAGCCGCCGGTAGAAACGGTAGATGGGCGGAAAGCGACTATCGAAGAGCCACTTAGCTATCAAGAGATTCACGAGCAACTCCAAGGCCGCTGGTTTTTGGGGTACAACGACGCTGGTTTTACCCCAGAATTACGCCAGGTGCTCTACACTTTGTTCCCCCCTGAGGAGTTCCAGGCACCATTGCACACCGTGGACATCACGGATAATGGTATTTTACCCGGAATGCAGCGCAATTTGATTTATCATGTATATCCCGTAGCCACGAATACCGTCTGGAAAGACAACATCCGCGAGTTAGTTCAACGTTGGCATGTTTTCAACGGCAAGAAAATCATCGGTATCGTATTGGATCCCTGGACGGTCTCTCCCGCAGAGGTTCAACGCCTCTTTCCGGATGACCCCGCGATTGAGTGGTTGGTGGCTCCGAATGATCCCGCCCGTGGAGAAGCGGTTACATTTCTTCCGGCGGCCAATCGTTTAAAATCACTCGATCCCCGGGAAGTTACCTTTTATGCACACGCCAAAGGAGTAGCGTCGCAAGTCAGTCCTGGCCGGGACCCGCACCGCTGGCACTATAACATTTACCGTTGGGTTCATTATTTATACCATTATTGTCTTGATTGTCCTCTGGACTGGCTCGATTGGGTATTACATCATTATCCATGCGCCGGCGTCATTCAACGGATGGGGTATCGGCGCGAACCGGGGAGCCTACCTGCTCGATGGCATTATGCTGGCACTTTTTGGTGGATAAACCATTCCCACTTTTTTGCCAAACCCGATGCGCTTCATCTGGGAACATCTCGTTGGGCACTGGAACGTCATTTAGGCGAATTGTTTGACGTGGAACCAGCTTTTGCATTAGATGGTATCCAACCGGAGTACTGGCAATCAGCGCCAAGCATGTATTTACAATCCCATGAGTGGTGGAATGCAACATGGCAACTTGCCGAGCAACAGCAGAACAACTTGGTGAATGAATGGCGCAAGGCACATCAGACGATACACGTGGAATTGCATATTGTTACCCCGGTCTCTCGCCCTGAGAATCTGCCGAAAATCGAACAAAGCATTCAGGAAAGTTTTAGAGTCTTAAAGCCATTGTGGCATTTAGTGGTTGATCCTAATACGCCGAGATTCCCAGTGCCCAGGTCCGCAGTATCTTGCGAGGTGTGTGGAATCTCGAATATTGGGGGGCATTCACAACGTAATATTGCGCTTGAGCGGATATTGAATGGATGGATATTCATGTTAGATGATGACACAATCATTCACCCGAATTTAGAATCGGTATTTTTAAAAGCCTTGGCCGATTTTCCTTCTGCACAAGTTATCGTATTTCAACAAGTCGACAAGGAAGGTCGTGTACGACTTCATGCACATCCGCCGGTTCGATTAGGAGCCATTGATACTGGATCAGCGATCGTGCGCCGAGAATTCATTGAGCATAGCCGCTTTGATTGGGAGAGGTGCGCAGACGGCAAGTGGTACGAACAATTGTATCATAAGAACCCGAATGCTTTCGTGTTCATCGATCAGCCGGCAAGTTACTACAATGCATTGCGATAGTCATCGTAGTCGCCCCCCGATGATGAAATCGATAGCAAACTCGCCAGAATACGGTTTGTGATGATCCCAATCCCCCGGATCAAAGCGCAGACCAATGATGATACGGTTTTTCCAGCATGGATGATCATGTAAATCAAGACGATAGACGTGGAATTCTTGATCGTGTTGGACAGGAAATTTAATCGAATGCGATTCGCTCCATGTGCCTTGGGTCGTGGTAAGCCAGAATAGTTGGCCGAATGACGATGGGGGTACTTTCATACGGATTTTAATAATCGGACACTCGGCTCCCTTGACCATCATGCGAGCCCGTACAATCGCCGGATCGCCGCCAACAATGCGTCCCAACAAGCAACCTTCTTTGAGACTAAGGGCCGCTACGTGATTGCCAAGCATTGCTTGGTAGATAACGGATGCGGTCCAGCCTTCGGTGGTGTTGCCATTAAACTGAAAATGGATCGGCCACCCCGGCCAACCCAAAGATGTCAATGAACGATAAGTCTTTAAATGATTGAACCCCGTTAGGTCTTCGATGCATCGGAAATACCACACGGCGGCTTCAACACGAGAAGCAAGTTGCTCCCGGCCCCGGAAACGTTCCGCCTGCTTCCAAAGTGTATCGCCTTTTTGTAAGGCGTCCTGAATCGAAATCGGCGTGTCGGACGGCGCAAAATCGGCCAAAAGCTCCGCCGCTTCCACGGCCAAGCGGCTATCCGAACCTGCAATCGCCAATTCTTTGGCTTTCTGAGCCAACAGGTATTTCTGAGCCGGTACCGTATCGTCTTGGGAAAGCTGCAATAGCTCCTGGGCCAGGCGGATTTGCGCCGTAGGGGTTTTGGCAGCTTTTATCTGCTTCCCGTAGGTTTCTTCCAAAAGTTTTTCCGCCTTGGCCAGATCCTCTGCCGACGGAGCCGGGTATGTGAACGTTAAATACTTTTCTCCGGCGTCGGCCCCAAACACCAAAAGTCCCGCAAGCCACCACGTGAACATAGCCGAATCTCCTTAGACCAAGACCAAGCCAAACAACACCCCGTACCAGCAACAGTGTAGATCAGCCCACCAGTCCTGTCAAGAGCCACCACGTGAGGGGAGCAGGCCATCATGACCATTTCCGCACCCTTGCCGATCCAGATTGGCAATTGGCAAACCGCCACCAACACCTTAGGCCGTTGGGGACACCTAAGGTATACCACCAAAGACGGGGAGCATACGGTTCCCCCGCCGGAATGCCGCGCGGCCTGGACTATCTCAGCGCATGCACCCAGTTGGGTGGATATTGCGGTAGACAAATCTACGCAGGTCTGCGCTACTACCCATGTGGTCGCGCCAGCTGGGGTTTGCAGGGAACCGACGCTCGGATACACTAAATGACGGCGGCAAGTCAGCTTATGAGAAGCTGGGGTTTGCAGGGAATCGACGCTCGGATACACTCGCATTGCCGGGCAGGTTATGCGCTTGAATGCTGGGGTTTGCAGGGAATCGACGCTCGGATACACTATAGGCCGCCAATGGGAAACTACTCCTTTGCTGGGGTTTGCAGGGAATCGACGCTCGGATACACTAATAGGCGGCTGGACTAACTGAGAAATGTCGCTGGGGTTTGCAGGGAATCGACGCTCGGATACACTACGCCAAGTGAATACTGATCGGTGCCAACGCTGGGGTTTGCAGGGAATCGACGCTCGGATACA
>Ga0209017_10000357_pt1 | contig 46936 bp, 32 predicted proteins | sample YNPBryunderm2012_FD_185812 | JGI IMG/M metagenome (GOLD analysis project Ga0209017, IMG submission 185812) | Anoxygenic and chlorotrophic microbial mat microbial communities from Yellowstone National Park, USA - YNP Bryant MS undermat 2012... ...
CTTGGTTGTTCGTCGCGTTTCTCGGTGCGATGCTCGGGCAGGTAGCTTTCTTCCACGGCGTTCCTATCGGTGGCCAGGAACAGCACAAACAAGCCAACCGAGCCGAGGACGAGCGTCACCACGCACAACAGCGCTTCAGTGCTTGGAATCAACATCTTTAAGTCCTCCTCTTGTTTACGCGCCCGGCACTTCAGTCAGACCGGCGAAAGCCGACCGACCGCGGGCGCTAACGATAAATGCCTTTCGCGGAATCAACATCAAGAACGCCAAAGCCACGACGATGAGCACCATCTCAGTCGCATACACAACCGTGTAGCCCTGGACAACGTCGCCGGTTAGGCGAGCCACAACGTCGCGCAGATTGCTGCCGGCCAGCGCGGCCAGGCCGGCAGCCGATGTCTGCACCAACCCCCATAGGCCCACGTACATGCCAGCCGTCTTGATGTCGGCGAGATAAGTAATGAGCGATAAGGTGGAGATCAGGAACAATCCATTGGCGATGCCCACCACCATGGCCCCGCTGGCGAACATCACAACCGACCTGGCGGCGCTGGCTGTGGTGATCAAGGCAAAGCCGGCCAGGCCCACCAGGCAGCCCGTCAACGTAACTGGCAGCGGCGAATCCAGGCGCGGGATCGCCTGCCAGGCGATCAGCATGGCGATCAACATGCCGATGCCCCAGAGGGCCGTGAGGCGGGTGGTCGCAGCCACGCTCATGCCCAGCACCTGGCCGCCATACGGCTCCAACAGGATATCCTGTGCCGTCAAGCCCAGCGCCCCAAAGAACAGCATGGCGAAGAACAGGCGCATCTTGCGCGCGCTCAGCAACGCCCAGACCTGGCTGGAGAAATCCTCCGCGTCATCCTCTAGCTCCACCGGCCGGTCCTGCTTCCAGATCGCCGCCACGGCCAAGACCAGAAAGACAACCGAGGCGGATTGCATCACCTGGACGAGCTTCATGGGATGGAAATCTTCCAGGAAGAAGCCGATCACGAACGCGCTGATGATCTGGCCGATGATCAGGGCGATCCACAACAAGACCATCGCGCGGCTGCGCTCGTGCTTGGGCGTGAGGTCGGTGACCAGCGCCAGGTAACCCGTCTGCCCTACATGCACCCCCAAGGCATAGAGCAGGAAGATCAGGGTGCAGAAGAAGATAGCTACCGAGAAAGGCACTTCGCTGTTTAACTGCGAGGCCTTGCTGAGCAGCAACAGGGAGAAAGGCGCAGCCGACAGGCCAGAGAACACCAGCATCGTGCCATACCAGGCATACGGCAAGCGGCGATAGCCAAAGGTCTTCTTTTCGCGGTCAGACCGGAAGCCCATGAGCGCGCGAGCCGGCGCGACGAATAACCCCAAGCTAAGCAACCAGCCCACGATGCCGGCGGGGATTTGCTCCTCGGCGATCAGCACGCGGTTCAACGCGCCGTTGAACACCACGACGCTAAAGCCCAGGCCAAGCTGGAACAAACTGAGGCGCAAGAGTCGCTTGTTGATGGCCATGGTTCCTGTTCCTCAGAAGGCGAAGGATGGGAGGGCAACGGGTTGCCCTCTCCATCCTTCCCATCCTGCTTCCTCCTTCTGGCGCTGACGCGCTCGCCTAGTTCTTCGGCAGCTTAGGCTTCGGCAACGGCAGGTCCACCAGCGGCCGGATTTCCGGATCGCTCACCTGGCGAGAGATCTCGTCGGCAGCCGGCAGATAAGCCCCAGGCGGCACCACATGCCCACGGTGGCACATCCAGCAGTTGGGCTGGGCGTAGTCGCCGCGGTTCGGGTCGGTCTTGGGCATCTGCGGGAACCAGTTGATGGCGATGTCCTGGAGCATGCCGACCATGTGGCGGGATTGAGACTTCGGCCACTTGAAGGTGCCTTCAGCCGTCACGTATGACTTGAAGTAACCGCCGTAGTGGCAGAAGTCGCATCCCACGTTCAACGCCACGTTCATGTGGTACATCGCGGCCTGGTTGCGGTAGGTGTCGTTCAAGCCGGGCGGGGTGGTCTTGTCCGCAGTGACCTGGAAGTAGTTGACCTCGCCATTGGCGTCCGGCCGTGCGGCCAGCAGCTTGTCATCCACGATCTCGTAGCTGGCCGGTGGCTTGCCGTTCAGCGTGATGCCGTAGTGCTTCATGTCGTATTGGGTTGGGTTGCCGCCGCCGGCGATGCCGAACTTGGCCAGGTTCTCCAGGGTGGGGTTGTTCTTATCCACCGAGTTCCAGAACTGCGCTTGGCCGTTGTGGCAGGTGGCGCACTGGAGCTGATAAAGCGGCTGCCCTTCGGGCCGCGGGATGCTGTTGATCCACTTGTTCTGAAGCTCGAACTGCATGATCAGCATAGCCTTGGCAACCGTCTTCTGCGGCTTGTCATACGCGGCGAAGTTTTGCAGATTGTGGCAATACTCGCAGCTTTGCCCAACGCCTGGGGTGAAGTATTTGCTCATATAGGCGAAGACTTTGGCCGTGGAGTTGTATGCCTCGCCCAGGTATTTGGTGAGCACCTGTACGTTCACCGTGCGCGGGTTCTGCTGTTGCCAGACGTTGTAAGCCTGGAGCGCCTCGGCGCTGGGCTGGGCCAGCGTCTGGTCTCTGCGGCGCAGGTACTCCACGAAGTCCACCTGCTGGATGCCGGCGTAGTTATAGGTGCTTTCAGCGCGAAAGCCTTCAAACTCGCGCCAGTCGGCCAGCGCCATCGAGATTGCGATCACGCCCCCCAGCGCGAGGATGGTGAAGGCGACCAAGCCGACCAGCTCGCCGATGAGGATGCTGCGCTGACGCTCATCATAGACTGCCACAGCACCGGGTGGGGGCGCAGGGAAGTTCTCTTTCTCAACCATAGCAACCCTCCTCTAGGGTGCACATGCCGCTTGGACAGCCGGGGTGATGCCGGCGCGGCAAGCCCACAGATACCAGTTCGGCTCTACCGGGCCGCTAAAGAGCACGCCAAGCGCGCCGGCCACGGCGGTCAGCGTAGCAAAGCCCAGTGCCCACTGGTGAATGCTGTAAGCCGTCGCGTTGAAACCCATCACCCACCGCCAGAGCAACTGCGAGCGATGCGTGCCCTCGTCACTCTTCTCGATCTCGTCAATCTCGCGGTGCGCGCCGTAGGCCAGCGTCGCCAAGATTGTGCCCCCGTGCATGGCCAGGATCAGCGTGCTGCCCAGCAAGCCATAGATCGAGAGCATGTGGAATGGGTTGTAGTAGAAGTTGCCATACTTGACGCTGAAGTGGTTGGTCCATAGCAAGATGCCGCGCAACCCATGCGGCGGCGCTTCATTCCACGAGTTCACCCAGATCGGGTGGATGATGTAGATCGCAGCGTAGAGGAACAGCGCCGCGCTGAAAGCGATCGGCACCATTGGGCGCAGGCCGTTTGCCACAGCGCGCGTCCAGATGCGGATGGTCCAGAACACCAGCGTCAGCGAAAGGAACAGCGTCGCAAGCTGCCAATACCCGCCTTCCTGTAAAGGCGCCATGCGCAGCCCCTGCGACGGCGGCGGCGGATAGAGGGTGAGCACCGGCAACTCGCGCAAGAAGCGAATCGGGTTGTAGCCCACCTGCTCGCCAAAACCGATCGCCGTGATGAACACGCAGAGCAGGTAGGAGAAGAGCGCCAGCGCGCCCCACATGCCCAGATAGATCGGTCCAACTTGGGTATCCGCCAGCCCCTCTAAAAAGCGGATGTATCGCACCGTCTTGGTGCGCCGCTCAAAGCTTTCACGATAGACTTCCGTAGCCATAACTTCTCCCTTCATACGGGCGATGGCAAAACGCCAACGCCCACCCAACAACTAATTGAACCCGAAGCCCTTCCACCACGGCGCGTAATCCCAGAAGTTCCAGAACCCGCTCCAATCCTGTACCACCGTCCCGGAGAGCACGAAGCAAAGGTTGCTCATCAGCACGGAAAGCACAGCCGCCCAGAAGGCCAGGCGGTGGATGCCGACCTCACCGATGCTATAGCCGAAGAAGTCCCAGTAGAAGCGGTTGACGTTCTCTTCGGTAACGCCTTCGCTCTTCTTACGGGCTGCGCTGAGGATGGTCGCCCCGTGTAGGGAGAGCACGAAGGCGCTGCCGAACAGCAGGGTGATGCCGATGGCGTGGAACGGGTTGTAGAAGAAGTTGTAGTAGCGATAGCCAAACGCTGAGAGCCAGTCCAGGTGCGGGATCACGCCCAGCGGGAAGCCCTCTGACCACTTGCCGAGCAGGATCGGGCGCAGGATCTGGATGGTCACCCATGAAGACAGCACTGCACCGAAGGCGATCGGCACCTGGTAGCCGATCTTCAACAGGCGCGAGATGTCAATCTGGCGCATCATCCAGGCGAAGAACGTCACCGTGGCACAGAAGACCACGAAGAGCCACCAGAAGCCCTTGCTCCCGTCGAACGTGATGCTCAGGCCCACCTCAGGCGGCGGGGGATAAATCTGTCCGCGGATGAAGTTGAGCAGCGGGTTGTTGGTTCGGTTGGGGTCCACGAACAGCACCTGCCAGAACCACACGCCCGAACCCAGCACGCCGAAGACCAGGGCCACTACGCCCCAGAAACCGAGATAAAAGCGCCCAATCCAGATTTTGAGCAGGCCAAAAGAGGCGCGTGCGGGAACCTCCATCGCCTCCTGGCGATATTTCGCCTCGAACGACAACATAGACTACCTCCTGAGGCCCAGGCTATGCGTCCGAGGATGCATCTTTCGCAGGCTGACGTAGGTGGAGAAGGAGAATAAATGAATAATGAAAAACCTTTGCGAATCCCTTACGTCAACCACACGAGATGTCACACCTCGTGAACGCCGGGTTTGCCCGACCCTCTATATGAATAAGCCGGTGGGGGGTGCATCGCCGGCTGTCCTTCCGGCTCGCTCGCATGCTGCTCGGCGATGCTGACCCGCCACCGGCTAATGATGACTTACTTCAGCCAGAACGTGTTCCAACTCGAGCTCAAGAGCACGAAGTGGATCAGCAGCGTGGTCAGCACCGCTGCCACGACGTAGATCCCCAGTGCGGTCTTGAAATCTATGAACTTTGGATCTCTCATGTTCGTTCACCTCCTGATGTCGCGCGCGTCCACTACGGGTTCGGCGAGATCCACGGCTTGTATATGGCGATGATGATGTGGATGATGCCGGCCAAGACGAAGAAGATCCACGAACCCAGCACGATGAGCTGGTGTTGTAGCCACTCCTCGTTGGTGAACAGTGGCCGCCAGCGCTCTGGAACCTTGTCGTTCATCTGCTTTGTCACCTCCTTTGCGTCGGATTCTTGAGCGAGCCTTCAGGCCAGCTATTTAAGATTGTATGATCTCTGCGCTGGTTGTCAACTGGTCAGTTGGCCAATCCTGAGCAGCGAAGGCATGTTGAGGGTGACGTTTAGCGCATGAGGCGCGCCAAGCCGATGATGTCGCCCAAGACGCCGCTGGCAGTGACCTCTTGACCGGCGCCACGTCCGCTTACGGCCAACGGGTTGTCGCTGAAATAGCGGGTATAGAAGACGACGATGCTATCGCTGCTGCGAATGCGGCCCAACTTGCTGTCTGGGTCAACGCCCACCAGGCCCACGCGCAAGCGCCCGTGCGCGATCTCAGCAGCGTAGCGCAGCCGGCGGCCGCCGGCAGTCAGCTCATCGGCTCGCCGGCGCATAGGCACATCCAGCGCATCCACGGCGCGCAGGAACGCCTCGACGCTCAGCGCGTCCATCTCAGCCGGATAGAGCGACTCGACGATCACATCGGCCATGGTGAGGCGGTACCCCAACATGCGGGCGAGGATCAGCGCCTTGCGCGCCGCATCTAGACCGCCCAAGTCCTGTCTCGGGTCGGGTTCGGTGTAGCCCCGAGCTTTGGCCTCGCGCACGGCCTCGCTAAATGGTTGTCCAGCTTCGAGTTGGGCACACAGAAACCCTAGCGTGCCGCTGAGCGCGCCTTCGATTCGCGTCACGTCATCACCGCTATCCAGCAGCGTATTCAACGTGCTGATCACCGGTAATGCTGCGCCGCAGGTGGTCTCCCAGCGCGATCGTTCGTCGGCCAGCGCATCCCACCACTCCAACGGGCCAGCGAGGGGCAACTTATTGGCCAGCACAACGCCCATGCCGCGCGCCTTGGCTGCCAGCAAGAAAGGGATGGTGGCCTCGCTGGCAGTTGTATCTACGACGATAGCCTCACCGGGCAGATCGGCAGGCAGCGCGCTCAGCGGCTCGCCGGCCAGACGTTCGCCCCGCGCTTTGCGTTCGACCAAGCCAAGCAGGTGCTCATCGGACAGCCCAGCCAGCTCAACCAGCGACGACGCGCTGTCCGCAACCCCCACAACAGCGAGACGCAGCCGATTGCGCTCGGCATGGCGCGCGCGGGCGGCCACGATCTGGTGTATCAACGCGCGCCCCACGCCCCCCAACCCCAAAAGAAACAGCGGTTGCTGTTGAAGCGCTGTCATGATGCGCCAGCGAGTATAATTCTGATCGCACGTTAGGCCATCCCTCTGCTTCACAATCGTGCTTCCTAAGCAGCTTCAGCGGTTTGAACCAGGCGCGGTGCTCTCTGCGACGATGACCGAGGGCAGCACGAGAACGCCCCATGTGCCGCAGCATCGCGGCAAGCCTCACGTCACCACAACTTCCCTCCGAGACTAAGCCTGCACACTTATGTCAGCCAAGCCTTTAAAGTGGATACCAATCGGTGGTTTGGGCGAAGTCGGCAAGAACATGATGATGTTCGAATATGACGACGAGATCTTGCTGATAGACGCCGGCATCATGTTCCCCGAATCAGACATGTTGGGGATAGACGCGGTGATCCCCGACTACGGCTTTCTGAAGAACCGGCGTGACCGCGTGCGAGCGATCATCATCACTCACGGTCACGAAGACCACACCGGTGCAATCACCCACGTAGTGCGCGACTTCCCCGGCGTGCCGATCTACACCACCCCGCTCACCCGTGGGTTGCTAGAGGTGAAGCTAAAAGATGCCAAACTGCTCGACCGCTCCAAGCTTTATACCGTGGCAACTGACGGGGAATTTACCGTTGGACCGTTCAAGGTTGAGTTCTTCCGCATGTGCCACAGCATCCCAGACAACGTCGGGTTGGGCATCACTACACCAGCCGGCCTGGTGGTGCATAGCGGGGATTTTAAGTTTGACCACACACCCGTGGACGGCAAGCCATCGAACTTCGCAAAGCTGGCGGAATTTGCCGGCCGTGGGGTGCTCGCGCTATTCGCCGATAGCACCAACGCTGAAATCGCCGGCACGACGCCGAGCGAACGCGCCATTGAACCGACGTTCGATCAGGTCTTCCAAAAAGCGGAGGGCCGCATCATCGTAGCGACCTTCGCCTCGCTCATCTCCCGCATCCAACAGGTGGTCAACGTGTGCGAAGCGCACGGCCGCCGGCTGGCACTTGCCGGCGCCAGCATGATAGAGAACGTCAAAATGGCGCAAAAGATGGGCTATCTCAACATCCCCGATGGGATGCTGGTGCGCCTGGAAGAAGCCAATAAGATGGAGCCTCACAATATCGCCATCATGGCGACCGGTACGCAAGGCGAACCAAGCGCAGTGCTCGGTCGCATGTCCGTGGGCAAGCATCCGATCATCAGCGTGCAGCCGGGCGACACGATCATCATGTCGGCACATCCCATCCCCGGCAACGAGGAATACATCCACCGCATCATCAATCGTCTCTTCCAGAAAGGGGCAGATGTGCTCTACGACCCAGTCGCCAAAGTCCACGTGTCGGGACATGCCAGCCAGGAAGAACAAAAACTCCTGATTGGCCTGCTGCGGCCTCGCTATTTCATCCCCATTCATGGTGAATTGAGGATGCTCAAGGCCCACGCGCGCCTGGCTTACGATTTGGGTTTCTCACCAGAGCAAGTGTTCGTTGTCGAGAATGGCACGCCGATCGAATTCGTCGAAGGCCAGGCCCGGCAACTCAGCCGTGTCCCTGGTGGTTACGTCTTTGTAGATGGGAGTGGTGTGGGGGATGTGGACAAAAGCGTCATCCGCGACCGCGAGGTGCTCGCACGCGATGGGTTTATCGTGACCGTCGTGCGGCGGGATAAAGACGGGGGAATCAAGGCGCAAAATCCGGAGATCATCACGCGCGGCTTCATCTACATGCGCGAAGCAGAATCATTGACCAAGGTCATGTCGCAGGCCGTGCTTGGCGAGCTGCGCCAACTCGGCGAGGACGCTGCCGAGGAGACCATTCGTGGGCGGGTGACCGACGCGCTGAGCAGGGTCATCTATAGCGAAACGCGGCGACGCCCAATGATCATTGTGATTGTGGCTTGACTTCACCTTCGGACTCCCGGCTTTCATCCTGCTCGGGCGGCGAACCGGTTGGGAAGAGCACCAAGCCGATGCCGGCGCGAATTTGCAAATAGCGCGGGCTGGCGGGGTTAGGCTCGATCTTGCGCCGCACCCGATGAACCAGTTCATAGAGATTCTCCATCTGTTTAGGGACGTCCCACACTGCCTGTAGCACGAGTCTGTATTCACATATCTCATTGGCATGCTGCATCAGATAGCGCAGCAGACGGTATTCAGTGCGCGAAAGCACAACCGGCAGCGGTTTGCCATCCCGCCAGACGATCCCATTGGAGCTTAGCCAAAGGCCCACAGACACATCGGGAGCCGGCTCAGGGTGGTTGTTGAGCGCAGCCGGGCCAAGCGGGGTGAGCGAGAACTCGCCCGACTGGGTTGTCTCGCTCGGCGAACGAAAGACGACGTCGAACGAATGGCCTATCTTTATTCGGTCGCCACTGCTGAGCCGCACCCTCGCTCTGTGGATGAGCTGTTCATTCACCAGTGTGCCATTACGGCTGCGATCCTCCAGGAACCATGTTCCGTTTTCGCAAATCAGCAGCGCATGTTCACGTGAAGCGAGCAAGTCATCTTCGGGCAATCGAATGTCACGAGGCCCCGACACGCTGCGCCCGATGCGGATCAAGGGAACATCCAACTGATAGCGCGCCTCAGGCGAAGCATTTGACGCCAGCGACGCTACGATTAAGCCATTGCTTTGCCCAGCCATTCGCTGTCTCTTAGAAGACATTCTATAAGCCTTCTTAGTTCCCGCAAGCCCTGCTCTAAGCTTAGGATCATGAGCGTAGGCTGATTATTGTGAATTTACTTAAAACAACATCAGCCTTGAGTGGGCAGTGGCGCGCAAAACAGCCGGCGTGTTGTGCCGGCCCTGCTTTGTCTCTTAGGCTGTGCTATAACCATGTCATGCAGCAGGCAGACCTTCTCCTGATCGGCGGCACCGTCCTCACAATGGACGACGCTTTCCGTCAGTATCCCCAAGGCGCCGTCGCCATCCGCGGCGATAGCATCGTCGCAGTAGGCCCTGCCGATGACGTATTGGCCCGTTATACAGCCAGTGAGGTAATCGATTGCACTGGTTGTTGTGTGATGCCTGGCCTTGTGAACTGTCATACCCACCTGCCCATGACGCTGCTGCGCGGGCTGGCCGACGATCTGCGGTTGGATGTGTGGCTCTACGGCTACATGCTGCCCGTGGAGCGCAAGTTCGTCTCGCCAGAGTTTGTGGCGTTGGGCACACAACTGGCGTGCGCTGAGATGATCCGCAGCGGCGTGACGTTCGTCAACGACATGTACTACTTCGAGGACACGATCGCGCACACTCTCGCGGAGGTTGGCTTGCGCGCCTTGTGCTCACAGACAATTATGCAGTTCCCCACGCCTGATGCCGGTAGCGCAGACGAGAGCTTGGAGTTCACCGAGAAGTTCATCAGCACATGGAAGGGTCACCCGCTGATCGTGCCGGTGATCGCCCCGCATGCCCCTTATACCTGCAGCGGGCCGTTGATGCGCGCCTGCGCTGAAATTGCCATCCGCCACGATGTGCCCTTGCACATCCACATCAGCGAGACATACCAAGAGGTGGAAGACAGCCGGCGCGAGCACGGCATGCCGGTGGTGAACTGGGTCAAGAAGAACGGCGTGCTGGAAGCAAAGGTGATCGCGGCGCACTGCGTGGCCATAGATGCTGGGGAGATGCGCACGCTGCGCAACGCCGGCGCGACGGTGGCCCATAACCCTTCCGCCAACCTGAAGCTGGCCAGCGGCATCGCCAACGTCCAGCAAATGCTCAAAACTGGCCTGTGCGTCGGCATCGGCACCGATGGGCCGGCCAGCAACAACGACCTCGACCACTTCGAGGAAATGCGCCTGGCCGCGCTGCTGGCCAAAGGCAGCACGCGCGATCCGGTGGCCGTGCCGGCGCGCACTGCTCTGCTGATGGCGACGCGCATGGGCGCGGCTGCGCTGCACATGGGCCACCTCACTGGCTCGCTGGAAGTCGGCAAGCGCGCCGATGTGATCGTATTGGAATTGGATCGTCTGCACACCACGCCGCGCTATGCCGACATTGCCGCCGGCAGCGACGCGATCTACACGCAGATCGTGTATTCAAGCAAATCCACCGACGTGCGCGATGTCTTCGTCAACGGCAAGCCGCTCATGCGCGAGCGGACGCTGCTCACCCTGGACGAGGCGATGATCAAAACCCAGGCGCATCGCATGGCACAACAGATTCACTTTTTCTTGGTCGCGCGCGAGGGCGACGTGCTGCGCAAGCTGGCCGCCATTGGCGGGGTGCAACAAGAAGAATCGTTCGAAGTCCAAGTCAAAGCCAGGATTGACGACCCGCAGCCGGTCATTGACTTTATCAACCAGAGTGGTGAGATCACCATCGTCCGCCACGTCCACTACCGGCAGTATGATACTTACTTCTTCTTTGCCGATGACCCCTCGCGCTTGCGCTACCGGGAGGACGAACGGTTGGACGAGACGGGCAAGGTTGTCGGCAGCCGCTATCGGCTGACGCTGGTGAGCGGCCAGAGCGAACGCGAGTATCCACACTCGATCTTGCTCAGCCGCGTTCGCTTCATGTCGCCGGCCGACCGCAGCCTGCGCTTCTATCGCGAATACTTCCGACCCGCCCGCGAGGTCGAAATCCAGAAGGACCGCCTGCGCTGGGAGGTGTTCTACGAGGACGAGGAGTTTTTCATTAACATAGACCGCCTGGTGAACCCATCCCACGAAGGCTACTTCCTGGAAGTGAAGAGCCGCACGTGGAGCAGGCGCGACGCCGAGCGGAAAGCCGAGGTGATCGGCAGGTTGCTATCCCGTTTGGGCATTAGCGACGACGCCGTGTTGAGACAGGAATACGTTCAAATTGTGGAGGAGAGCCATGTCCAAGCTGAACGATGAACAGGTGCAGGCACGGTTGGCGCAACTTAACGGTTGGCAGCGCAACGCCGCCGGGGAGATCACCAAGACCTACACGTTTGCTGGCTTCCCGCAGGCGCTGATGTTCGCCACCGCCGTGGGCGTGCTGGCCGAAGCAGCCCAGCACCATCCCGACATCACCATTAAATGGAATAAGGTCACGCTCAATCTGGTCACCCACGACGCCGGCGGGCTGACCGAGAAGGATTTTGCCCTCGCTCAGCAAATTGACGCCACCTTGCCCCATTAGACGCTGCGAGCATTCACGAGGCATTTTGAGCGGCGAGGCGAACTGCGTTTTGAACTGTACCCCATATTGGTGGAGATAGGGTCTAAGCTCTTGCCCAGCCGAGACACTGCGGGATCGCTTGCGGTTCTGGCGAATCAAGCAGCCTTATTGGTGAACGCACCTCTCAACGGCCAAAGCACATCGCTATGTGCACAATCACGGATTGCTCAGTGGCGTGGCGGTTGTGGCCAGCCGGCTGAGGGTCACAGAGTCACCCGGAACGCTCACTTTGAGCAGAATGCGCCCGTCGGGCGCAAGATACGGGCCGGCGTGCTCGTTTTGAGCCGTGATGTTCACCAGGTCCACCGCCACCTGGTCGAACTCCCGCGTTTGCCAATTGAAGAGCCAGATAGAGGCGCTTTGCAAGCCGTCCAGCGAGCTGCTGGCGTTGTCAAATTCAACGTTGAGCGCAATTCGCGCATCGCGGCTGACGGTGCGCAGGTCAAACCAAGGGGCGAGCAACAACAGATGCTCGCCCCGTTGGAGGGTCAATCCGTTGTTCCAAAGGTCAACGCCGCCCGTGGTCGCAGCGACGCTCCACGCGAAGATCTCTGTGGGCAGAGGCTGATCGGCGGCGGCCAGATGCTGCGAGACCGGCAGCCGCCACAGGCGCAGCGTTTGGTCGGTGTAGTCGGCATCGGTGACGCGCAGGCCGCTCACATCATCGCTCGCCCAACAGCCCAAATAGACGCCTGGCCCGATGCTATCTGCGCCGATCACTGCCGCAACCAGGCCAAACCGAGCCTCCTGGCGGGTGAGGTCATCGTTGAAATCTTGCCAGTGCACCAGCGCGTCGCCGATAGGCTGGGCGACTTGCTCGAATGGGTAGCGCGCATCCCAGGCTGTCGGGGCCGGTTTGGTGGAGGCGCGCTGAGACACCTTGCCCCTGATCATCCTCGAGAGGAACAGCGGCCCACCCGTCAGCCGTTCGCGGGTGTTGTTGATCGTCCGCAGCGGCAACAGTGAATGAGGATGGCCCGCCAACAGGCCCAGGCGGACGTTCGTTGTTTGCCCTGCGGTCAGGTCACCGATCGCCTGGTAATCCTGACCAGCGATCAGGACACAATCGCGCAGCTCGGCGGGCGAAACGTTGCGGATCGAGCCGGTGATGGCTGATTCTGCATCTCCACTTGTCGGGGCAAACCGCAGCGCGGTTTCTATCGCCGGCAAGTTCAGGCGCTCGCCGCTCTGGGCATAGAGCGTGCGCACTGCGGTGTTCTCCAGCGGTAGGTTTGCCACCGCGCCGGGGTTAAACGTGATCGCCGGGCCCGGTTCATCGGAATCTCGCGGGGCGGCGATGATCTGAACGAGCGCGCGGCCAGCTTCGACTTTGATTTGTTGGTTGCGCGGTGCGAAGAATCCGGAGATGCTGAAGAGCCGGACGTGGGGCGTCTGTGCATCGCCCAGCGCGATGCTCAGACGATGGACGTAAGGAACGTTGCCACGCGGGCGAAAGCCGCTGAGCAAACCGAGCAAGGTGAAGACTGCCACGATCGCGGGCACGGTCAGCCAAGCCCATGCCGTTCGCCTCAGCCTGCGCAACACGAAGAAGTTCAAGGGGCCAACAGTGCCCACGTAGAGCGCGAAGAACAGCAGGACGATCAATGGCGAAGGCGGACCAGCAGCCGAATGCGCGGATGCGGCCCAGACGAACAATTCCTGGTCGTGCACAACGCCAATGTCGGCGGCCAGGCCGGCGCGTCCGGCCAACAGCGCGGTGAACAGCGCCACTTGCCCCGGCCAATCCCGCATCGGAGCAAACGACGGATCGAACGCCAGTTGGTCCACCAGCCCGCGCCCGATCTCGCGGCGTAGAATCAGAGGGGTCTCGGCGCTGCTGGCCAGGCTGCGCGCAGCGGGCGCGACCGGCTGCAAAGGCGAGACCGGCAACGGCCCTTGCAATAGTGACAGCGCGCTATGCGCGAACGGTTGTGCGAGATCATAGAGAGAGGCAGGGGTGACGTTGATGAGCGTGGATGCCGCGCGGCCAGGCGCAAGGTCGCCCATACCGGCCAGGACCAACGCAGCCGCCGGCCCGCCGGCCAGGATCAGATGCCCGCCGCTCACAACCCACTGATGAAGGGCATCGCGCTGCGCCTGCGTCAGCAGGGCCGTGTCCACGTTTGAGAGCACGATCACATCAGCCGAGGCGAGCGCCGCGACGCGATCAGGCAGTTGCTCGAGTCGAAGTGCTGCCAGCGCGCTGCCGGCGCCGCTGGGCGCGCGCACGTCGCCGATGGCGTTGTATGCATCTGGCGGATCGCTGATGACCACCACCAAGCGGTCGGTGGCCATCAACTGGCGAACGGTCGGCGTGGCAGCCGCGAGGACCTGGCCGGCCGACACCAGGCGCACTTCGAGCGAGTCACTGGCTGGCGATACATAGAGGGTGATTTGGCGGCGCGCATCGCGGCCCAGCGAGACCGGCTGCGCGAATCGCTCGGTAAATGCTAGCGCTGTGTTGACGACTTCCACCTCTCCTTCCAGCGGCTCGCCAGCGTTAACCAGCGTGATGCGCAACGGGATCCAGGCGTTTTCTTTGATAAGGGTGTTGAAGCCAGCTTCTACAACCAAGCTCACCACTGCATCGGGCTGGCGCGCAGGTTGTGCAAGGACAGGTGAGGGAACGGTGACGCCGATGAGAATGCAGGTGAGCGCGTATAGGACAATCGGCCGCGCTCTGTTCATCACAGCGGGTTGGATTATAGAGTTCGCTGCATGGGGAGTGCTCGGCATTGCCCCCCACTGGCGAACACACCCTGTTCGGGCGCATTCACCACACCAATAGGGGTAAATGCGCCGGACTGGACGGTAGACGGCCGCAGGAACCCTGCGCTTCGATTCTCCGCGCCTCGGCACAAGACCAAAGTAGCTGTGAGTGCAGCGGTGCGTTCAGCAACTCCCAGGATTCTGCGCCTGGCTTTTAACCAACTTCCACAAGAGATCTTTACATCGGTATATGGACAAACTGATGCCTGCTGAATATGGTTTACCTAGTAGGACCGTATGTATGCAGGAGGACGAATGACGAACAAACTGCTCTCTTTACTGATTGGCTTTTCAGTGCTTGCGCTCGCATCTTGCGGTCAGGCACAGTCACCCAGTCCGCAGCCCACTGCGGGCCAAACAGCGAGCGATCTGAGTGGCGTAAAAACTTATCTCCTTGAACAGTGCCGCGCGCTCACAGAGGCGGCCATGGAGCTTCAGATGGCTTCTGACCGCTACTACAACATCGCAAAAGAGGCTGAATTCAACTATGCAGCACTTTGGAATACGCGCAGAGACGATGTCAAAGCTGTTCTCGAAGAGGCTCGCGCTGCCTGGATGAAAGCCAGTCCGCTATACGAGAAGGCGGAAGGCATTGTCGCCGGAACGCCCAGTTTGTCGCAGTTTGACACCGACCTCGATTCTGGCGCAGCAGGTGATGAGGATCCAAATAACGCTGTCTCGTTCGACCTCAAGCTGCCAGATGGTCGGGTGTTGCCCAAACCTGGCAACCTCTTTGGGGTCACCGAAAGCACATTGTGGGGAACCGATTCACAATATGGCTCAGGGGTTGTCGCTGACTGGGATGGAGACGGCACAATCGAGTTTGGCGAAACTCTGCCTGACGCGAACGTGCTGAAAGGCAGCGCTGATTTGCTCTACCAAACGGCAAAGGATCTCCTGTCCGCCGCCGAAGCCTGGTCTCCTACCGAATCAGACGCATTCACTGCCCTGGTGGTCATGCTCCCCACGATGAGCGAATACTTCGCCTCGTGGCGTGATTCGCGGTTTGTGCTTGGCGATGCCTCAACACAACGTGATTTCAACGTGATCTCGCGCCTTGCCGATATTCAGGATATCCTCGGTGGGCTGGAAGTTGTCTACGCGCAGGTTCGTCCGCGCATTGAATCGGTGAATCCTGCTCAAGCAGGCCAAATTGCAGATGAGATGCGGGCCTTGAAAGCCTTCGTCGCCGATGTTCATGCCAAAGAACAGTCCGGCAAGCGGTTCACCCCAGAAGAGGCCAACCTGCTTGGAGAAGAGGCACAAAACCGTGCTACCGCCATTACCGGCCAAATTAGCCAGGTTGCTGCGGCGCTCGGCATTCGCATTGTCGAACAATAGCTTTTTTATGTTGAAAGTTCACTCCATGGATGCAGCTCGCCGGCTGCTTCGTTGGATAGCGCTCGCGACGCTTGGCATGTCGCTGACAGGGCAGGTAGTCGTAGCCCAGCAATCGCCATTGTTGTTCCCACGGGGGGCGGCTGAGGAGATTCGAAGCACACTGTTTCAGGTTCAGTTGCGCTTTGGCGATAGCTCGGCTGAGCTGCGCGCGGCGCTTGATGCGCTTCAGGAGCATTATCGCACCGCGTTGTCACCGCTCATCGCTGAAAGTGATCCACAAGCCCATGCGCGCATCCAGTCTGGGTTTTCCCTCGCTGCCCAGGCGCTGGCCCAGGGTGACCAGGTAGGGTTAGCTATCGCACGCGCGCAGATCTGGACTGCCATCCTCTCTGGAGGCTACCGAGTCACGGTTAGCCTGCTCGAGTCAGGAGACCCTGCCCAGGCTCAGCACTGGCTGACCGTGCGTGAGTTCAGACATGCTACGCGTTTCTCGCGCCCGAACGCCGATGCTACTCAGGCGATCCGCGCAGTCATCCAGAACCATGCGCCAGTCACGGACGCCATCGCGGCAGTACATGCAGACCTGCTCGATACTTATCAGGGGCGCTTGAACGAAGCATTGTCAACAGTTCGCACTGCCGACGCGCGGGGCTTCACCGTTCAGCGCGCTGAAGCTGCTGCGCTTGCAGAGGGATACTTTGCCATCCTTGCGCCTGCCTACGCAGCCCAGCGTGGCGAAGCTGCGCTCCAGGCTGCGCAGACCTTATTTGCCACCTTGCGCCGCTCGGCTCAGTCAGGCGGTGACATCGCGCAAGCATTGACGGCCATTGAGCAAACTATGCGTGGCTTTCGCGCTGCGCCGCTCAGCCCTACAGAACAAAGGCGACGCAGCAACCAGATGCTGCGCTTTCTCAAGCTCGTGCCGATCGAGTATGGCCGAGGTGTGCGAAATGGCCAGGTAACGATTGACCTTGAGATAACTGAAGCAGCAACTTTTCACGCAGGCGCTGCTGCTGCGTTTGCCGACCTGCGCGCTCTGTTGGATCAGCGCGACCCAGCGGCAACCGAGCGCATCAGCCAGCAGCTTGACGAACTTGGCCGGGTGCTCGCCGCCACAAGCAGACGCAGCGAGATCGCCGATCCATCAAAAGTTGATGACTTGACCAGCGCGCTGCTCAGCGATCTCACAAGCCTCCTGCCACTCGAATGGCAGCAACAAGACAGCCGGGCTGATTTTGACGTAATCCGCGCTGCCCTCAATCAAATGGAACAGGCAATTAGGCGCGGCGAGTATGAGCTTGCCGAACTCGCTCGCCTAGATGCGTATGCAGTGATGGAAGCCGGCCCTGAAGTGAAACTGATCGCCTTCGCGCCACAATACAAGCTGATAATCGAAGGGTATTTTTGGCAGGGACACGGTGACTACGATGGCTTAGCAGCGCTCATCCGCCGGCGCGCGTCCGCTCAGGAGATCGCCCGCACGCGCGCAGCGCTTGACCAGACGCTGACCGAAGCTGAGCGGGCAATATCGGGAAACAATGCACCGATCTCGCTGGCTGCCAACGCAGCAATTATCGTGTTTCGCGAAGGTCTGGAGGCCGTCGTGATCCTGGCTTCCTTGATGGGCAGCTTAAAAGTCGGCGCTCAGCGCCGCTTTCGCATCCCCATCTGGATTGGCGTCGCTGTGGCATTCGTCGCTACTGTATGCACCTGGTTGATCGCACAGGGTGCTCTCATGGCGATGGCGCGCCTGGGTGAGATACTCGAAGCGATTGTGTCGCTGATCGCAGTTGCGGTGCTCCTGCTGATCACCAACTGGTTCTTCCACAACGTTTATTGGACAGACTGGATGGCTGCGTTTCACCAGCAAAAGAAGCGCATCTTGGCCGGAAGCGCCGGTCAGTGGCTCGGACTTATCACGCTCGGTTTCACAAGCATCTATCGAGAGGGCTTTGAGACTGTGCTCTTTCTCCAAGCTCTGGTGCTGGAAGGTGACACGCTCGCTGTTGCTGTTGGTATCGCCACAGGCTTGTTGGCAACAGTCATGATCGGGCTGGCGGTATTCGTGCTCCAAGCCAAGTTGCCGCACAAGAAGATGCTCATCGTGACTGGCATCTTAATTGGCGCTGTGTTGCTACAAATGGTGGGCAAGACTGTGAGCGTGATGCAAGTGCTCGGTTGGCTGCCACTCAATCCGATCCGCTGGCTGGAGCTTCCTTACTGGACTGGATTCTGGTTTGGGCTATATCCAACCTGGGAAGGCATCGGTCTTCAGATCGCAGCCGCAGCCTTTGTAATAGGTAGTTACTATTTTGCAGAATACTTGCAACGACAAAGGCGGGCATCGAGCGTTGCTAATTTAGCCAGCGCCAAAAAGCGGTAGCTATGGTAAACGTTAGCTAAGACGGACTGGCCGGGCAATTAATAAGACGGTGAGGAAGGTGTTTGCCAACACAATCACCAGGGATGGGATGGCTGCTGCCTGCCAGGCAGACTCCGAAGCCAGCATGTATGTCCAAATTGAAAGGGTCTCCATGCCGAAGGGACGCAGGAACATCGTCGCCGGCAGCTCCTTGAAGGTGTCCACGAAGACGGTGAGCCAGCCAGCGATGATGCCCGCGCGCATCAACGGGAGATACACCCGGCCGAGCACCCGCAATGCGCCGGCGCCCAGGTTGCGGGCAGCCAGTTCCATGCTTGGCGTGATCTTCTCCAGGCTCGCTTCGATACTATTGAAGCCGATGGCTAGAAAGCGCACCAAATAGCCATACATCAGGCTGAAGAGCGAGGCGCTGAGCAACACCGCGCCGCCCGTCATCGAGAGCACGGTCTCGTTAAGTGGCGCAGCCAGCAGCAACACCCCCAGCGCGATCACCGTGCCCGGCACGGCGTAACCCAACGTGGCCAAGCGCGCGACGACCGGCAATCTCCTCTCTTTGTTCGAGCTGCCGGCATGGCGCAGCGCATACGCGATCGGCAGCGCGACCGCGATGACTAGGCTGGCCGCACCAGCCGATAACCCAGCCGTGTTCAGCAGATACTGCCCAAACACCATTTCCAACGTCCCCAGATCGGTGGTGGTTAACTCTTCAATCGCCCAAGTGAGGAGCTGGATCAAGGGAATGACGAACGCCAGCAGAAGCGTCATCCCCGCCGCTGCCGCGGCCAGCGCCGCGCGCCATCCACGTAAGCGCGTGCGTGTGAAGGGCCGTGCCTGGCCGCCAATCTGGTAGTAGCGTGCCTGACGACGAAGGAAGCGTTCGATAAGAATGACAAGCAGCGCAATGAGCAGCAGCAAGGACGCCAACTGCACGGCTGCGTCGCGGTCCATCTGGCCAACCCACAAGCGCACCACGCCCTCGCTCAAGGTGACCGTGTTGAAGTAGCGCACAACCGCGAAGTCGGCCAGCGCTTCCATGATCGCCAGCGAGACGCCGGCAGCCAGCGAGGGTCGGATGAGCGGCAGCGACACTTTGAACAAGATCGCCAAGTCGCTATACCCTTGCACGCGCGCCGCGTCCTTCTGGGCGGCGGAGAGTTCCAAAAACCCCGCGCGGGCCAATAGATAGACATAAGGATACAGGCTCAGGCTCAAGGTGAAGATCGCGCCGGGCAACGAGCGGAATTCAGGCAATTCGAGCGACGGCCCAAACCAAGCCCGCAGTTGGCTTTGAAAAGGGCCGGCGTAGTCAAAGAGCGCCATGAAGACGTAGCCGAAGATATAGCTGGGAATGGCCAACGGCAGCACAAGCAGCCACTCCGCCAGGCGCGCACCTGGGAAGTCAAAGTTCGTCACCAGCCAGGCCAGCGTCGTGCCGAGGCACAGCGTGACTGCGCCCACTCCCGCCGTTAACAGAACAGTGTTGAGCACCATCTCTGGGAGCAGCGTCTCCCAGAGGTGCTGCCACACCTCCGGCGTAAGGTTCAACCAGGCGAGCGCCAGCCGGATCAGGGGCAGCAGAACTGCACCAGCCAGCAGCACAACTGGCCAACGTGCCGGCGACACCCAGCGCCATACGGCGGAACGACTAAGGCGATAGCTGATCTGCATAGAACTGAAAATTATGCACGGTCAGGCTCTCGGCCTGACCGTGCATTCAAACCTCAAGGCTAACCAAGCTTCACTTATAGCCGGCGCGCTCCAGCAGCTTGATCGCCTGGGCCTGGAGCGGGCCATACTTAGACAGCGCGGCCAAGTCGGCCTTGAACGGGCCGAAGCCCTTGATGATCTCCGTCGGCTGCGCCGATGGGTTGACCGGGAACTCGTTGTTGCCGCCGGCCAAGCCAGCCTCACCCGGATCCTGTCCGCGCGTGGCCAGCCACTCCAGCAGCTTGATGGCGTTCTCGCGGTTGAGCGCGTTGGCCGTCACGCCCGCGCCGGAGATGTTCACGTGCGCGCCCTGGGCGTTCTGATTGGCCCAGAACACCTTGACCGGGAAGTTCGAGTCCTTTTTTAGTGCGTTGCCCACGTAATAGTGGTTCGTAATGGCCACATCGCACTTTCCGGCAGCGATATTCTCTAGGATGCGCGAGTCGCTGTCAATGAACGTCGGGCGGTTGGCCACCCAGCCGCGCACCACTTGCTCAGCGCGCCGCTCGCCCAGGTTGGCGATCATGCCCGCCACGAGCGAGATGGTGTAGATGTGCGTGGCGGGGCGCATACACAGCCGGCCGCGCCATTTGCGGTCGGCCAGCGCCTCATAGGTCGAGAGTTCGCTGGGCTTAACCTTGTTGCTGTTGTAGACGATGGTGCGCACGCGCTGGGTGAGCGCGAACCAGCGGTTCTGCGGATCGCGCATCTCGGCGGGGATGACCGTCCTGAGCACCTCCGAATCCACCGGTTGGAGCAACCCCTCCTCGGCAGCGATCTGGAGCGTGCCGGCGTCAATCACGAAGAACAGGTCGGCTGGCGTTGCCTTCCCTTCGGCGCGCAGCCGTTCCAACAACGCCTGGGAAGACGCATTCGACAACCGCACGCGGATGCCGGTCTCGCGCTCGAACTCGGCGAACACCTTCTCCAGAGCACCGTAGTGGCGCGCGGAGTACACGTTGACCACGTTGCCTTGGGCGCTGGCCACGCGCGGGCCGGATGCGCCCACGGCAGCTAGAGCCACTGCACACGACACGAACGAAGCGATCACTTGACGTCTATTCATCTGACATGTTCACCTCACATTCAATTTGCGGCGGCCTCTCTGTGGCCGCCTAGATTCCTCTTATACGGTCAGCGCGGGGTGAAGCGCAACACAAGCCGGCAACCACGGCGTTTGCCGACGTTTATCCTGGCCTGTTAACCCGCTTAAACGCCCGACCCTTGCCCCGCCGCCAAGCGGGGCTTTGGTCGGGCGAGAGTTTAGATGCTCCGCGTGGGGGCGTAGCGTCGCTAGCATGACAGACTGGCATGGCGAGCGAGCGGCCCACACCCCTTAATTGATCAATGCACTGGGTGCATTCACCAATAGGGGCAGCCGCTCACGGGCTGATAACCGGCAAAAGTTGATTTATAGAGGGTGGGCGACGGCAGTGCCGTCGCCCACCCAGGGTTCCGCCCCTAACCGTGAATGCGCTCATCCGAACTTGCGTTGGATATACTGACTTGACATGTCGCCCAGGGTGCATACGTGGTTCGCAGCCGGCGTGCTGGTGCTGATCTCCATGGTGATCGGCCGCGAGGTCTTCCTCAGGCTGATCGCACCAGCGCCACCCTTAAACTTCGACGAAGCTGCGCACAGCTTGCCGGGCTATTACATCCTGCGCGACATCTTGGCGCTCGACCTGCGCGCATTATGGGGAGACTTTCACATTCAGACGCTGTGGCCGCCCGGCTTCTCGCTGCTTCAGGCGCCTTTTCTGGGCGTGCTTGGCGTCAGCGACGACAGTGCACGGCTGTTTGCCTACCTCATGTTGGTTGCTACTGCCATCATGGGCTGTGCTCTGGCCTATGAGATCGCGCCCGAGTTAGCGCCGGCGGCTGGGTTGACCAGCGGGCTGCTGGCGCTAAGTGCACCGGGCTGGCTCTTCGTCGGCAGTTGGGCCATGCAGGAGACGCCGGTTGCCTTCGTGACCTTCGTAGCCTTCTGGGCGTTCCTGCGCGCGTTGGGCAGCCGGCGCCTGCGTTGGTTCCTCCTCACGGGCCTTGCGCTCTACTTCCTGTTCCTTACGAAGTTCAACTATGCGGCTTTTGCCGTTGCTGCGGTTGGCTTGGTGGACTTAAGTCAGAGGCTGCGCCGCGTGAGGTCTGCGGTTGAGGGAAGGCGCGTAACTCAGCTTATGGCGGAGCTGCCAACCACCCTGGCACTCTATCTCCCGCTCATCCTGGGAATCCTCTTCTGGTTCTTCGGCGGCACGGACATCGTGCCTACTGAGGTCAAGTGGCGAGATTTTCGCTTCTTTGTCATCAACGAGGACAGCGGCTATCCACTGTGGAGCGCGGAGAACTTGCTCTTCTACGTCCGCACAACGACCGACTGGTTGATGCCTAGCCCGCTGCTGGCGCTGGCAACTGTCATGAGTGCCGGCTGGGCAATGCTGCGGTTGCGCCATCCGGGAGTGAACGTGCTGGCCATTTTCTTCGGGCTAGGATTTGTGCTGGCCACCGTCCATCCGCTAAAGGCTCAGCGTTACATCACGCCATTATTCCCATCGCTGTGGTTGTTGGCTGGCCTGGGATTTGCGCATGTGACTGCGCACGTGCGGCTCATGCCCCGCTGGCGCGCGGCCCTTTCAGTTGTCTTACCTTTTGCTGTGGCGGCTTGGAGTTGGTGGACCTGGCTGCCGCGCTTACAACCTGTTTGGGCGGGCGACCTTGCCAGCGATCTGCGCGATGCCTCACGGCGGATCGTGGCCTGGCAGCAAGCAGACCGACCGGTGTTGATCATCGGCACGTTCGGCGAACTCAGCCCGCCGCTCTTTGAGTGGCGACTGCGGCCATTGCCCATCTTCGCACAAACCCCACTGCCCATCCAATATGACGCTCCACCCGTGGAAGGGCCTAGCGACATCGGGCGCGTCGAGCGCTGGCTGGAACAGAACGCCGGCGCGCAGGTGACGGTCATCCGTGTCGAGCCGTGGTCTCCGCTCTACCAGGCAGCCGACATGCAAAATAAAAACTTATGGCGACAACGCTTGGCCCGCGCCTTCGATGAAGTGAACACCTATCGCCTGGCAGATGAGGTCGTCTATACCAAAAGCGGTTTAAGCGTTCGCTACTATTTACCGAAGTAGCGCTTTGGCTATTCTCTGATCAAATTAACCAAATGCTGACGTAGCCACTGATAGCCAAAGACGATATATCCTATCCTGTTTTACGCAAGAAAGATGTAATCGTTTCATTCACTTGTTCAGCACATTCCTCGTGAATCAAGTGGCCGGCGTCGTCAAAGACGCGCAGTGTCGCAGCCGGCAGGAGACTGGCCAACCGCTCCCCATCCGCGACGGGGAATATCTGGTCGCGTCGCCCCCACAACAGCAGCACTGGGTGTGCGATGGCGCTCAGGAAGCGCGGCACCGGCTTCTGGCCGTCCTTTGGCGAGCGCGCTTGCCACACCTGGGCCAGGGCAGAGCCGCGCACATAGAGCGGCGCAGCATAGCCCCTCACCACATCCGGCGTGATCCAGCGATGGATCGCCGAGGTGAATCTCAGCCCCGCTGCCACCAGCCACGGCGAAGTGGAATAGAAGGCCAGGACGTAGCCCAGGATCGGCAACCGCACCCAGCGAGAGATGGGAGGGCGATCGGTGGCAAACGCCTCTGGCGCGAGCGCTGCCAGCGACCGCACCCGCTCCGGCGCCAGGATCGCAATCTGCATCGCCACCCGCCCACCGAAGGAATGACCGACGACGTGGGCCTGCTGCACGCCCAGCGCGTCCATGACGCCCAAGACAACCTCCGCTTGGGTTTGCGTGGTGTAGATCGGCTCGGCGGGGCGCGCCGAAGCCCCGTAGCCGAGGAGATCGACCGCGATCACGCGATAGCCGGCCTCCAGCAGCGCAGCGCTCAACCGCCGCCAGGTGAAGAGCGACGAGGCGAAGCCGTGGATCAGCACCACCGCCGGCGCATCGCGCGGCCCGGCGTCGGCGTAATGCACAGCGTAGCCATTGACCCACGCAAAGTGATCGTCGCGGGCGAACTCGCGCAGGTTCAGCCGCTCGCGCAGCGGCGTCAACACATACGGCCCCCACACCAGCGCGCCCAGCAGCGCCAAGACCATCACGCTGGCGACCCAGCTCATCGGCGGCACTTGCGGGCCATAGGGCGCGGTCTGCTGGGCCACCAACAGGACGAAGCTGGCCGCTGCGCCGAACAAACCAGTCGTCGCCAGGATCTGCTCGCGCTGCCCCTTCGAGCGAGGCGCGCCGGCGCGGCGACACAGCAACCACAGGATGCCGGCCACGCCCAAGGGCGGAGCAAGCACGATCGGCCAGTGTCCCCAGCGCAGAAAGTCGCGCACCTCCCACCAGTTGACCGGATAGCGAATCAGCACGTGGGGCGCGAAGTTCTCCATGATGCCGATGTCCAGCGCATAGCGCGCCATGCCCACCGGCTGGCCCCAGACTGCCACATAGTAGCGCCCCGTCTGCGGCATCACCACCTCGATCTTCGCGCGCGGGAAGTAGACCATCTGGGTGAATATGTCGAAGTAGTCGTAAGTGGCTTGGCTGGTTGCGACGATGGCACCCATGCCGTCAGGGATTGCGAAGGGCAGCGGCTGATCCGGCGATGGCAATCCCGGCCCGATCAGCGCTAAGTAGGGATTGAAATCGCGCAGCTCTTCATGGCCAGGGATGAAGATCTCGGCCTTGAAGCGCTCGCCGGCTTGATAGTCAAAGCGCACCATGTCCACGTCGCTGGCGGACGATAGCTCGCCCAATACGAACCACATGAACCACGGTTCGTCCACGTATTGGCCGCCCTCGAACAAGCCATAGTCCCCGCCGGGCGCGTTCGTCTCCAGGATAGGCACTTCGGCGTGCGCCGTCCGCACATGGGTTGCCAGCGATGCAAACAGAGACTGGAGCAAGACCCAGGCGAGCAAGAGAGGCCGCAGGGGCTTCATCGCTGCCGGATTATCGTCCAATCTGATCATGCGAACAGGAGCGATAGTTCATCCGCGCTGTTCCTCAGCGCGCTGCTGGCGGCGCTTGAGGAGTTCAGAGGCTGTACTGGAGGCCGATTGGGCAGTTGGGCGCGGCTGGCTGGGCTGGGTTGAGCGTTCGGATGGTTTGCCGGCGCGCGCTTTGGCCTGGAGCAATGATCCAATGTGGCCTGCGGCCAGCGATTGATTCACGGGCATGGGTCGCCCGCCAAGTTGACGGCGCAGGTTGACCGTGATGCGCCGCACCCCTACGTCGAATGGCAAGAGCAGCGCGGCCAGCATGAGCAACAGGGGGGATAGATCGGTGCGCGACACAGCCGCCGGCGCGCTAAGGGTGAATGCCTGGGATGGCGACGCCAACACCTCACCGTTGCTCAGCGCTGCCCATGCGCGCAAATCTGCCTCGCCACCTTCGCGCGGCGTGTACTCTGGCGAGTAGGGCTGCACGTGGCTGACGATGGCCTCTAATACACCGGCTGCGGAACTGTTCGCCTCTCCGCCTGTCTGCGCCGGCGCGACACGCACAAAATATGCCCTGCCTTGCTCCAGATCGGCCTCTGCCTCGTAGCGACCGGGCGAGACTTGACTCATGCGCAGCGTGCGCGTGCGCCCATCAGCATCTACCAGCGTTGCAGAGAGTTCGAGGCGCTCATCTATATACGCTTCGGGTAGCTCGGCGACAACAACCGTGCGCTCATCGCGCGATGTCACGGCAACTTGAATGGGGGATTGCGGTCGTTCCAGGATCGTCCAACGGACGGTTTGCGCCCAGAATCTGGGGAAGTCGTCCCAGCCTATCCAAGCCCTGGCCCAGCGTCCTGTGGCGTCGGAAGTGAACGCGACGGCGCGGCCCAAGCCATACTGCCAGGCAGCAAGGAGTGGATCGCTTTCGCCGGCCCACAAGACGACCTGCGCCGCGGGCTTGGGCGTGCTGGCAATATAACCCCGCAACGATGGCATAGCCGCAATGCCGCTCACGATTGGGCTGTTTGTGCCCAGACGAGGGAAGATGCTCTGCTCGACAATGTAACTGCGCTGGGCCAGGGCCGCTTCTTCGGTGAAGATCGTCGGCAAGTTCGCCGCGCGATCGGTGAAGTGATAGCGCCCGCCGCCGATCTCCGCGATGCTTTTTAGGAAGGGAATATCCGAACCATCACCAAACGCCACCACGCTGAGCGTGAGATCATGCTCGGCGCGCATCCGGCGCACCAGCTCGCGGACGCCCTCCTGGCGCTCGGCGTCGTTGCCATCGGCCAGCAGGATGATGAACTTGGTGAGCTTGGATGACTGGGTGATGATCTTCTCGGCTTCTTTGAGCGACTCATAGACGTAAATTCCCCCACCCCCCGGCGCGATGCTAAGGATGCGGTTGATGTATCGCTTCTTATCGCGGCCGGCGAATGGCCCGATGATGTCCACCGGCTCGGTGTCGAAGCCGATGACCGTCAATTCGTCATCGTCATTCATCATCTCGGCCACCCGCGCCGCCGCTTCGGCGGCCAGGCGCATCTTCATCACTCCATTCTCCATCATGCTCATGCTGCCGCTCTTGTCCATCACTACGACGATAGAGATGGATGGGAAGCGCTTGGGGTCCTTTACCTGCATCTCGACGGGCAGCGTCTCTTCCAGCGGGGTTTGATAGTAGCCTCCCGCGCCGTAGCTTCGTGGGCCGCCGATGACCACCAAACCGCCGCCGACATCGCGCACGTAGCTCTGTAGGGATTGCATTGCGCGTGGAGAGAGTTCGCGGGCCGGCACGTTCGCCATCACCACAGCTTGGTAACCAGCCAGCGACTGAATCTCGCTAGGCATGGCGCGGGGCGACACTTCGTCGTACGAAATGCCGATCGCGTCGAGCGCCCGTCTGAGCGCACCCGTCTCATCCACGTTGCCGGATGATGAATCGGGCGGGAGCGAGACCAACAGGATGCGCGACGGGCCATCCACGATCACGGCGGCTGACAGGGCGTTATTCTGGGGGCGCACATCCACCTCCGGCGCGACCTGAACGCGAAATGTGCCGAAGCCGGCCTGTGGCGCGCTGGCCCGAACGACGAACTCGCTTATCCCATCGGTCAGGTTGACCAACTCCTGAGCAATCAGCGCCGAGCCGGAGAAGACCGTCAACTGGGCGCGCATGGCTCGGTTGGAACGCACAGCGATGTTCAGCGGGACGATCTGGCCGGCTGCGACGCGCGGCGGCGCGTCCAGCCGCTCCACCGCGGCATCCGGCCCTTGGACGCTGGGCAGCGGCACGACATCTAGGCGAGCATTTGAAGCAGCAGCCAGGCGCGCTGCTTGCGCTGCGTCACCTGTCGTTTGCAGGCCGTCGCTCAGCAGCACCAGCCGCTTGGCAGCATCGGCAGGAAACAGCGAAAGGCCCAGTCGAATCGCGCCCTCGATATTTGTTCCGGCGGAGCGCACCTGTGTCCCGATCGGCGGCAGGTCGCGCGCCGCAGACATCGCGCGCTCCACTTGGGCATCTGCGCCGAAGACGACGACCGCTGCCTGGTCCTGGCCGTCGCTGCGCATGGCCCTCAAGGCCTCGCGGACGAATTGCGCGGCCTGTTCCACGCCACTTGGCCCGACGCTATCCGATGCGTCTATCAGAAAGACCACCGCCAAACGGTTGGTGGGCTGCACAGCCTGCATGCCGGCCAGGGCGAAGATGAGCGCGGCAAACAGCGCCCAGCGCACCCCCAGCGCAGCCAGCGCCTGAAGGTCCAGCCTCCGCGCTGGCAATCCGGCGCGATCAACGGCCAATCCGCGCCTGTTGAACAAACGCGGCAGGGCGATCAGCGCGCTCAGGGGGAGGAGCGCCAAGAGGATCAGCCACGCCGGCTGGCTGAAGGAGATCACCGACCCGATTCTATGGGCAGCGGATGATGGCTTTCTGAGCGCTCACTGAGGCGCGATGCTCACCTCATCCTCAAACCGCTTGCTGAGTTCACGCCGCTGGCGGCCCGCTTCCCACAGGTCGTAATCCACCAGCTTCACCGTGCCGGGCCGAACCGCCTGTGCGGGCCGCTTGGCTCGCGGGTGCGTGGGGAGCGGATATGCCTTGACCAGCGGGCCGATCTCTTGCGCCTCCGGGGTGAGCGCCCAGTCAATCCATCGCTTGGCAGCGTCGCGCTCCGGCGCGCCTTTGATCAGCGCCACGCCGCCGACGGCATACCCCGTGCCTTCGTGAGGAAAGGAAACCGCCAGCGCTGGCATGCCCTCCTCGGCGAACTTGAGGCAGTCATGGGCGAAGATCACGGCTACAGCGATCTCGCCGCGACCAGCCATCAGCCCTGGCGCTGGGCCGCTGCGGGTGTATTGGAGGATGTTCCTATGGAGCGCGTGCAGATAGGCGAAGGCGGCGTCCACGCTGCCCAGGCGCGCCAACTGCGTCCACAGAGCGGTATAAGCAGCCCCTGAGCTGGCCGGGTGCGCCATCGCCACCTCCCCCCTCAGCCTATGGTCGAGCAGGTCATTCCACGAGTCGGGCTGCTCCAGGCCGAGCCGGCTGAGCACTGCGGTGTTGGCGCAGAACCCCAGCGTGCCGACGAACACGCCCGTCCACCAGCCCTCAGGATCCTTGTATGCGGGTGGGATGGCTGCGGCGTTGGGGGAGCGATATGCCTCCAGCAGGCCCTCCAGGCCGGCAGCGATCAGGGTGTCTGCTGGGCTGCCCCACCAGACGCTGTATTCCGGGTTATCCCTCGTCGCGCGCAAACGGGCCAGGGCCTCGCCGGCGGCGAGCCGCACATAGCTCGTCCGAATGCCGGTGCGCCGCTGGAATGCCTCGCTCATGGCGTGGCACCAGTCCTCCAGCGTCGTGCACAAGACGGTCAGTTGATGATCATTAGTGGAAGTATGCTCCTCGACAACGCGCATCACGGGGGATGCAGCGCAGAGGGTTACTCCGATGAAGATGGCCGCTGTAAAGGCAACGCGCTGCCGTTGCGCCAATCTCATAATTGTCTGCCGCCGAGGCGGCGACGCTGATTGTATGCCAGCGTATGAAGTGGGGGTGCGTTCACGGCCGGGGGCAGAACCCTGGAGTGGGCGACGGCAGTGCCGTCGCCCACCCGCTCATTGGTCACAATGGTTGCCCCTGTCGGCGAATGCGCCTAGGGAGAAGCCGCTTGCCGCTGCTCGCGGACGGGCGCGCTCGTCAAGGCGTCGGTGTTGGCTGCGCCGTTGACGTTGGCTCAGGCGTGGGTTCAGGGCTGGGCGTTGCGGTCGGCTCTGGGCTTGGCTCAGGCGTCGGCGGCGCTTGCAAGAAGTCCTCGCGCTTGGCGTTGACGATGTCCTCCACGACGAAGGCGTTGACGCGGACAAACCACGGCGAGCGCGACGATTTCACCACGTACGTGCTGTCCTTGTCGTCCCGCGCGCCGATCGCAAGCACCAGAGGGTCTGCGCCGGCGGCGTCGGACTTCAGGGTGAGCGTGAGGACCGCCGCGGGTCGGCTCAGCCCGTATTCGGGCTTCTCAACCTTGCCCAACGGGCGGGTCATGTAGAGCGACGAGACGCGCGAGAGGATGGTCTCCAGCCGGCTGGAGTTGAAGGTCTCGCCGGCGGCCAGCCCCTGGAACTCCCACACGTCCGAGACGTTGCGCTGAAAGGTCAGCGTGCCGCTGAGGGTGGTCAGCACGACGCGCCCTACCTCCTGCTCGGTGGCGGTGAAGTACAGGGTGTTGATCCAGCTCGCCAGGTCGCTGGCGATGTCAAAGGGAGCCAGCTTGGTGGTTAGATAGACCTCGTCCGATCCATCGAGCCGCACATTAGAGCTGGTCCCGCGCGAGGAGCCAAAGAACAGCCGGCGCGCCCCCTGGCTGGTGGTCAGGTCCACGCGGCGGTTATAGCTATCTGCCGAGACCTGAAGGCGGCCGTGGCTGGCTGCCGTGGTCGCCAACGGCTCGCCGACCTGGATGCCGGTCAGCTTGCCGAGCAGGTCGCTCACCTTGGTCTTGTCCACCGGATAATCGTCCACGTCGGGCAGCACCCACTGGTCGTCCTTCTTCGCCAGGCGCACCTCTTTGTCGGGGCGCTCGTGGATGGTCATTGCCGTCACATCGGCCTCGGAGAGCTGGTCGAGCAGCGGGCGCAGCCGGCCCTGGGTGGACTGGGCGGGCAGCACGAGCAACAGCGCGGCGACGACGATCTGAACGACCAGCAGGCCGGCCAAGATTTGAATCGTGCGGGTCATCGCTCACTCACCTCCTTGCGCAGCGCACGTCCATCGGCAACGGCGGGGACCAACTGCATAGGCGGCTCGGCCCGCTGGCGCAGGCGCCACAACGCGCCGATGCCGAACAGCGCAGCCACCATCACGGCGTAGTTGGCGATCTCCCAGGCCCGGCGCTCGTTATCGGTCAACGGGACGAGCGCGCGCGTCACCGTGCCGCGGCTGCGGATGTCCAGCAGCTCCAGGTCCTCAACTGACCAGTCGGTGACGTTCTGGATGAATTGCAGGCTGTTCAGGTAGCGCTCTTGGCCCAGTTGCGCGGAGAGGTTCATCAAAGCATCGTTGAGGAACTCGGCGCTGCCGATCACCACCAGGCGGGCGGTGTCAGGCGACTGCTCGATGGTCGCGCCGAGCGGGACGGCCGGCTCTGGCGTCGGCGTGGGTTCTGGGGTGACCCCAGGCAATGGCGTTGGCGCGGGCGTGGGCGTCGCCTGGAGCGGCGAGGGCTTGCCCTTGAAGAAGCTCTCGAACACCCCTTGCACAGCAACCGCCAGCGGATGGGACTTGCGCTCCCCTTCCACAGGGAAGCCGAACTCTGGGTTGACGGCGAAGTTCGGCTGGATGTCGGTGCTCGTGCGCAGCCAGGCCTGGTCAGTGGAGCGCAGCAAGGTGGTCACCTTGCGCTCCTTGTTCTTCTCCGCGTCTATCTCAATCGGCGAGACGAAGTTCATCGTCACCGCCGGCAGGCGCGAGACGATTGGGCTGCTGCGGTCCATCGTGTCCGGCCGCACATCCACGAAGAACGGATAACGCACGGCCTGAATCTCGCGCACGGTGATCCCGCCCAGGTTGCGGTTGACCTCGACCGGGAAAGGCTCGTTGCGCGGGTCCATCACCAGGCTTTGGCCGACTTTGACCCCGTAATGCGCCAGCAGATCATCCAGGCCGGTGGTCACCTGCTCTAGGCTCGGCGAGCCGAAATCGAGCCGCAGGGCGTATGGCCCGCCGGCGATCACCACCGAGCCGCCTTGCATCAAAAACTGGTCAATCGCGTAGCGCGCCTTCTCGTCCAGGTTGCGCGGGCCGATGATCAACAGCGTGTTCACGTCCGGCGGGATACGACCGGTCGAGAGATCCACATCGCGCACGGTATATTCGCGCGCGAGCTGCTCGCGGACCAACCGCCAGGTGTTGGGCGCAGGTCCGCCGAACATGCTCGGCGGCGCGGGCGGCGTCCACAGGCCAACCACGTTGAGGAAGCCGCCGACGTTGCGCTTGAGCGCCGATTCAACTGCGGTACGGATGGAGATCTCGGTGAAGTCGCTCTCCGGATACACCGCCTGCGCCTTGCCATCCACCTCCAGCAGCAAGTTGAGGTAGAAGGTCTCGGCGCTGAAGAGGCTGACCGGCGTCGGGGGGATGGCGTAGCGTTCGGCCAGCACCTTGCGGCTGAGCGCGGCGTTGGGCTGGTCGGGGTCAATGACCTGATACTCGAACTTGCCGCCGGCCTTTTGCTGGATCTCCTTGGCCACCTTCTCCATCAGCTCCGGCACGTCCTTGAGCGGCTCGGGCAGGGTTTGCTTGGTGACGATGATGCTCAGGCGAGCCGGCTGCTGAAGCGCGGCGAAGACCGACTCGATGCCGCGGAAGCCGCTGGTCACCCGCTTGATCGAGCGGGTGAGGTCGTATTCCAGGTTTCGCAGGCGCACGTCAATGCTGCCATCGCGGCGTTGCTCGACCTCGATCAAGTCGCGGAAGTTGAGCACCGTGTTCTGGTCGCCGTAGCGCACGAGAATGTCAAAGTACGTGTTGATGACGGACGCCTCGTAGCGGCCGGCGACCTGGACCGGCGTCGGCTGGATGCCGTAGGTGCGCGCGGCCTCGGTCTCCAGCTCCGGGTTGGTGATCGGGTCAATCACCTCCGCCGTCACCCGCCCGCGGCCGGCAATCTGATACTCGCGCAACAGGTCGCGCACGCGCGGGGTGAGCGGCGCCAGCAGCGGATGGGTCTTCTCGCTAATGTAGGCGCGGATCAGCAGCGGCTCCTGGAGGTTGTTCAGCAGGTTCAGCGTGGCCGGCGAGAGGCTGAACTCGCGCTGGGCGGTCAGGTCGGCGCGCAGCATCTGCAAAGGCGCCATCCACAGGTTGGCCACGGCCAGGTTGAGCGCCAGCAGGGCGCTGGTCAGGTTGGCCGTCCGGCGATAGGCCGCCGTGCGCGGGCCGAAGCTCCAGCGCTTGCGGTCCAGCGCCCAGGCGTTGAGCACGAGGAACACGCCGGCCAGCGAAGCGTAGTAAACCAGGTCGCGCAGGTCAATCACCCCGCGCTCGATGCTCTCAAAGCGGCTGCCCGTCCCCAGCGAGCGGAGGAACTCGCCGGTGACGCCGCCGACAAAATCCACGAAGCTGGGGTTGCCGATCAGGTAGAACACGCCGCACACCAGGACGGTGAGGATGAGCGCGACGATCTGATTGTCGGTGCGAGAGGAGATGAACAGGCCGATCGCTGCGTAGGCCGCGGCCAGCAGGAGCGCAGCCAGGTAGCCGCCGATCACCGGCCCCCAGTCCAAGTTGCCCAACAGCGCCACGCTCAGGGTGAGTGGCAGGGTGAGCGCCAGCGCGACGGCCACTAGGCCCATCACCGCCAGGAACTTGCCCAGCACCAGCTTCCAAGTCGGCACGGGCAGGGTGAGCAGCATCTCGATTGCCCCGCTGCGCTGTTCCTCGCTCCACTGGCGCATGGTCAGCGCGGCCACCAGGAAGATCAACAGCGCCGGCATCCAGCGAAAGAGCGGGCGCATCTCGGCCACGCCACGGGCGAAGAAAGTCTCGACCCAGAAGAAGATGAACAGGCTGGCGGCCAGGAAGACGCCGATGAAGATCAAGGCTTGAGGTGAACTAAAGTAGTTATTCCACTCTTTGCGTGCAGTCGCCAGGATAGTTTTCATGTGCGATCCCTCCTCGTCAGGCGCGGGTGGCTAGCTCGTTGAAGACGCTCTCCAGCGTGCGCGTGTCGGCGCGCAGCTCGCGCACCGGCCAACCCATCTGGGCGGCGGCGGCGAACAGCGCCGGGCAGAGGTCGGCGTTGCCTTCGCCATAGATGCGATAGCTCGGCCCATCGGTTGAGGGCAGCTGCTCTGCCCGCTTGACCCCGCGCACCTGTCGCACGGCCGACTCGAAGCCCTCCACCGGACGCTGAAGGGTGAGGATAGCGTTCTGGGTGGCGGCCAGGTCGGCCAGCCGCGCGTCGGCCTTGATCTGGCCATTCATGATGATGATGGCGCGATGGCAGACCGCCTCCACCTCCGGCAGAATGTGGCTGGAGAACAACACGGTGCTATGCTGGGCCAGCCGGCGGATGAGCTGGCGAATCTCCACGAGTTGGGTCGGATCCAGGCCAATCGTGGGTTCGTCCAAGATCAGCAAGCGCGGCTTGTGCAAGATGGCCTGGGCCAGCCCCACGCGCTGGCGCATGCCTTTGCTGAGCTTGCCAATTGGCCGGTTGAGGAAGCCGGCGATGTCGGTGGCGTACACCGCCTCGGAGATGTATTCTGTCTGCTTCTCGGGTGGGATCTGGCGCAGGTCGGCCATCATCTTCAGATAGGCCTGTACGGTCATGTCCGGATACAGCGGTGTGTTCTCCGGCAGATAGCCGATGCGCGCCTGAACCTCTAGGCGATGGGTGAGCACATCCAGCCCATCCACCTCGACGATGCCCTCATCCGGCTGCAAGTAGCCGGTGAGGATTTTGATGATCGTGGACTTGCCAGCGCCATTTGGGCCGAGCAGGCCGACGATCTCGCCGGCCTGAACCTGAAAGCTCACCCCGCGCAGCGCTTGGATCGGGCCGTATGCCTTGGTCAATCCCTCGACGCGGATCATGGAGCGCCTCCTTGGACGATTTGCTATGCGAGTATCTCAGATGGGACGGTGCGCGCAGCATACGCGCGCGATCAAAATATCAAAACACCAAGGGCAGAGAATGCCCGTATTGTGTTAGAAAGGAATTAACACCGCCCAGCGATGCCACACCGAGTTGATCTGCGCCTTATGGTGCCCATCCTGCTGCTGGCGGCGGCGTTGCGTTGGGCGGCGCTGCCGGAGATGGCGGACATGCTGGGCTTCGACGAGAGCGCCTACGCAGCGGACGCCGCGGCATGGCTGGCTTCGCCGCGCCCGACGCCGTTCTTCCCCGCCAACAACGGCCGCGAGGGTGGTTGGATCTATCTGCTGGCCGCCTTTATGGCCGGCGCGGGCTACTCGCCTTTCATCGCGCGCCTGGCCGCCGGCTTTCTCGGCGTCCTGGCGGTGGCAGCGACGTATCGGCTGGGCCGAGAGATGTTCGGCCGGCGGGCCGGCTTGGGCGCCGCGGCGGGCATGGCAGTCCTTTACTGGCCGGTTCACCTAAGCCACATCGCCATGCGGGCCAACCTGTTGCCTGCCTTGGGCGCGCTGAGCCTGGCCTTTCTGTTGGCCGCGATCCGCACGCGCCAGCGCAAGCTGTGGCTCGCTGCCGGTCTCTGCGGTGGGGTGTTGGCCTATACCTACACCTCGGCCCAGGCATGGGCAGTGCTGGTTGGGCTGTTGCTGGCGGCCTGCGCGCTGCGCGGACGGCGCGGTGCGCTGATCGCCCTGTTGCTGGCGCTCGGCGTCGCTGCGCCGATGGCCATATATGCTTGGCGGCATCCCGACCAGGTGCTGTTGCGGGTGGGCCAATCCGCGACGTTGAGCGGCGCCGCCCTGGTCGGCGCGCTAGAAGCCTGGCTGCGGGCCTGGCTCATCCGCGGCGACATCCTGCTGAACCACAACATCCCAGGCCGGCCGATCCTCGATCCGGCTGCTGCCGTCCTGTTCGGGCTTGGCGTGCTGAGCCTGATCCGTCGGCGCGCCTGGCAGGTTGGGCTGGTGGGCGCGCTGGCCGGCCTCTCGATCTTGCCCTCGCTGCTGAGCGAGTTCCCGCCGCACTTCCTGCGCAGCATTGGGTTAACTGTGCCGATCGCGCTGGTGATCGGCCTGGGCACGGCGAATCTGGCCAGGCTGGCCGGCGCACTGGCATGCTCGACCCCTCAAGCGCGCCTCGTCGCAGAACGCCTGGGTGGTGTGGCCGCCGGCGGGCTGCTGGTCATCACGGCAGGGACGACCTATCACGACTTTCACCGGGTTTGGCTCAGGCTGCCGGCGATCGAGGGGCAGTTCGAGCGGCCAATTCACCGCGCCGTTCAGGCGTTACTGGATGATGAGGAAGAGCATGCCTCTGGCGCGCCGATCTACTTCGCCCCTTACGAGCTGACCCATCCGGTCATCCAGTTCAGCCGCCATCGTCTGGCCGGGCGGCGAGTGGGTGCGTTCGATAGCCGGGCTTGCCTGGTCGTCCCGCGCCGGCCGGCGACGTATGTCGTCGCGCAGGACGGGGCGGCGTTGCTCGCTGCGCTCGAACCCTGGGGGCGCGCCGAGGCGCGCACGCGCCCTCTCGGCGCGACGATGATCCGGCTGTGGCCGGCAGACGATCAGTTGATCCGAGCGGCGGATTGGGTCGCGCAATTCGGCGCAGCGCTCGAGGTGCGCGCGCCGGCCGCCGGTGCGCAGGCCGTCGCGCGTGGGGAGACGCTGACCTGGCAATGGCGCTTCCGCGCCCTGCGCCCGCTGCCCAGGCCATACAGCCTGTTCGTCCACCTCTACCGAATCGCGGAAGACGGCAGCGTGGATGTAGGACGCAAGTGGGCGCAGGGCGATCAGCAGCTATGCGCCTCGTATCCAACCACCCTCTGGCAGGCCGATGAGGTGATCGTCCAGGCGTATGCTTTGAGCGTGCCCGAGGATGCACCCCCTGGGCGCTATGGGGTGGCCATCGGCGTCTATGACAGCGACTCAGGCGAGCGGCTGGCCGACGAGGAGGGGCGCGACTATCGAATCATCGCCGAGCTTTCGCTTCCCGACGCGCAGGCGACCCTCTCACAGCCTTCTCAGCCGGCCATAGACAATGTGCGTCTATCTACGCGCGCAGCAGCGGCGAGGCAGGGTGATGGCGGAGCGAGATCAGGACAATTCCACATCCCACCCCTCTAGGCGAAGAGCAGCACAGATGCCGCGCGAGCTGCTGACGTTCGCTGCCGGCGTCCTGGCCGCCTTGACCGCGCTGGCGATCTACAGCGCGCTGATGCCCGCCTCGCAAGCGGTGACGCTGCGCGATGTCAACGAGGCGGTCGTCAGAGCGATGGCCTCGGCCACCCCACGCCCGCCGTTCTCAGTGAGCGTGTATGAGGCCATCGCGCCGTCGCTTGTGCTCATTCAAACGAAAGGCGACGAGCCACGCGGCGGGGTGAGCCTGAGCCAAGATGAGGCGCGCGGGTTGGGCAGCGGCGTGATCGTCAACGAACGTGGCTTGATCCTCACCAGCCTGCACGTCGTGGAGCGCGCGAAGGAGATACAGGTGACCTTCGCCGACGGCACCGAAGCGCCTGCCGTGATCATCGCCGAACAGCCGGAGAACGACATCGCCGTCCTGCGCCCGCTGCGGCTGCCCGCGGCGGTCGTGCCGGCCACGTTGGGCAACCCAAGCGCCCTGCGCGTGGGCGACGAAGCATACGTCGTCGGCAATCCGCTCGGCCTGCGCGGCTCGCTGAGCGCCGGCGTGATCTCCGGCCTGCGGCGCTCGTTCAAGCCGGAGAACCGCAGCCGCAGGCTGGAGAACTTGATCCAGTTTGACGCAGCGATCAACCCCGGCAGCTCCGGCGGCCCGCTGCTCAACCGTTATGGGCAAGTGGTGGGCATCGTGACGGCGCTGGCCAACCCTGCCGGCCACGACGCCTTCAGCGGCATCGGCTTCGCCGTGCCGATAGACATCGCCGGCGGCGCGGCAGGCGCGCCGCTCTACTAGCGAACAGGAGAAACATGGAGAAGATCGAACCGCGAAGCACAATCGAACGGCTGATCTACGAAGTGAAGAAGGTGATCGTCGGCCAGGACCACCTACTGGAGCGGCTGGCCGTGGCCTTGCTGGCCCGTGGCCACATCCTGGTCGAGGGCGTGCCCGGCCTGGCCAAGACGATGACGATCAAGACGCTGGCCGAGGCGATCGGCGGGAGCTTTAAGCGCATCCAGTTCACCCCCGATCTGGTGCCGGCAGACCTGGTCGGCACGCGCATTTACAACCAAAAGACCGGCGAGTTCAACGTGGCGCTGGGTCCGGTCTTCACCAACCTGCTGTTGGCCGACGAGATCAACCGCGCGCCGGCCAAGGTGCAGAGCGCCCTGTTGGAGGTGATGCAGGAGCGCCAAGTGACCATCGGCGGCGAGACCTACAAAGTGCCCAACCCCTTCCTGGTGATGGCCACCCAGAATCCCATCGAGTCCGAGGGCACCTACGACCTGCCCGAAGCGCAGGTGGATCGCTTCATGCTCAAAGTCCTGGTGGATTACCCCACTCCCACCGAGGAGTTTGTGATCGTCGAGCGCATGACCGGTCGGCTGGAGCCGGTGCAGAAGGTGCTGACCACCGACCAGCTCCTGGACTTACAGCAGCGCACCCAGCAGGTCTACGTAGATCCGGCGCTGATCGAATATGCCATCCGATTGGTGAGCGCCACGCGCCGGCCCGAAGAGGTGGGCCTGAAGGACCTCAAGCGCTATATCACGTTTGGCGCCAGCCCCCGCGCGTCCATCAACCTCATCCTGGCGGCCAAGGCGCTGGCCTTCGTGCGCGGGCGAACATACGCACTGCCGGAGGACGTGGCCGACATGACGCTCGACGTGCTGCGCCATCGCATTGTGCTCTCCTACGAGGCGCTCTCCGAGCAAGTCACCAGCGATGCGCTGATCAAGAAGATCTGCGAGCGCATCCCCCTGCCCGTTGTGCCGTTGCATGAGCACGCCAACCATCGCGTCCCCGCTTGAGCAGACGCCGGAGCGCATCCTGCGGCATCTGGAGTGGCACGTGGTGCGCCGGCTGGATGGGCTGCTTCAGGGCAACTACCGCAGCCTGTTCCACGGCCACGGGCTGGACTTCGCCGAGCTGCGCGAATACCAGCACGGCGACGACATCCGCTACATTGATTGGAACGTCACCGCTCGCCTGGACGCCCCCTACATCCGCAGCTACCTGGAGGAGCGGGACGTGCCGGCCTGGTTTCTGGTGGACCTCAGCCCCTCGGTGGACTTCGGCGGCAAGCGCCAGCGGACAATCGAGCTGGTCGCCGTGCTGGCCCGCCTGCTTAACCGGTTGGGCAACCGGACGGGCGCGATGTTCTACGACGGGCGCGCCCTGCGCGTCACCCCGCTGGGGAGCGGTCGTGCGCACATCCTGCGGTTGATCAACGATCTGTTGAGCTATCCGCGGCCAGCCCGTGCGCCGTTCACCGACCTGACCCCGCTGTTCACGACGGCGCTGGCGGCCTTCAAGCGCCGCTCGCTGGCCTTTGTGATCTCGGACTTCATCAGCGCCCCTGGCTGGGAGCAGGCGCTCAGCCGGCTCAACCAACGTCACGAGGTGCTGGTCATCCGCCTATGGGATCCGCAGGAGGTCGAGCTGCCTGAGCTAGGGTTGGTGGTGATGGAGGACGCCGAGACCGGCGAGCAGATCGTGGTGGACACCAGCGACCGCAGCCTGCGCCGCCGCTTTGAGGAGGCCGCCCGCCAGCGCGAGGCGGCGCTGAACGTGGCCTTCAAGCGCGCCGCTGTGGACGTGCTGGCGATCTCGACGACGGAAGATCTGGTCGGCGCATTGGCCGGCTTTGCCGCCCGCCGCCAATATCGTCGGAGGTGAGCTGTTGCCGTGACATTTCTCTGGCCCTGGATGTTGCCGGCGCTGTTGGCGCTGCCGATGCTCGCCTGGCTCTACGCGCGCGCCCAGGCGCGCCGCCGGCGCTTGCTCGCTCGCTATGGCCTGGCTGTTGCTAATCAGGCCGGCTCGTGGCAGCGCCACGTGCCGGCGGCGCTGCTGATGGCCGGCCTGGCCGTCCTCGTCATCGCCATGGCCCGCCCGCAGGCGACGTTGAGCTTGCCGCGCGCCCAGGGCACGGTGATCCTAGCCTTCGACGTCTCCGGCAGCATGGCCGCCGAAGACATCCCGCCGACGCGCCTGGAGGCGGCCAAGGCCACGGCGCGCGCGTTTGTGCTGCGCCAGCCGCCCAGCGTGCAGATCGGCATGGTGGCGTTTAGCGAGAGCGGCCTGGCCATCCAGCCGCCGACCTCCGACCAGCAGGCTGTCTTGGCCGCGATCAACCGGCTGTCGCCCGCGCGCGGCACCTCGCTGGCCAGCGGGGTCTTTGCCGCGCTGAAGATGATTGAGGAGCTAGACAAAAAGGAGGCGACCAATTACTACAGCAACCGCCCGGCCCAGCCCACGCCTACCCCAACGCCGATGCCGCCTGGTGTCTACCGGCCGGCGGTGGTGGTGCTGATCTCCGACGGCGAGAACACCGTCAATCCCGACCCGGCCTTGGCCGCGGAGGCCGCCGCCGAGCGCGGGGTGCGCGTGCATGCCATTGGCGTGGGCAGCCCGGAAGGCGCTCGGCTCACCATTGACGGCTTCGTCGTCCAGACCAGCTTGGACGAGGCGATGCTGCGCTACATCGCCCAGCGCACCGGCGGGACATACTACAACGCGCAGAGCGAGGACGACCTGCGCACAATATACGATCAAATCGGGCTAACGCTGGTGACGACGCCCGAACCGACCGAGGTCACCGCGCTGCTGGCTGGCCTGGGGCTGATGATTTTGCTGGTCGGCGGGGGGTGGTCGCTGTTCCGCCTCAACCGCTTGCCATAACGCGAAGAGGAGGGTTGTGATGAGCTTGCTTTGGCCGATCTCTCTGGTGCTGTTCGCCGCGGTCGCGGCGTTGGCCCTTGCCTACGTCGTGGCCCAGCGCCGGCGGCGGCGCTTCGCCCTGCGCTATGCCAGCCTGGCGCTGATCCGCCCAGCGCAGCCGGGGGCAGCGCGCTGGCTGCGACACGTCCCCCCGGCCCTGTTCCTGCTGGCGCTGGCCAGCTTGGCCTTTGCGCTGGCGCGGCCGGTGAGCGTCTTCGCTGTGCCAACCAACAAGACCACCATCATCATGGCGATGGATGTCTCGCGCAGCATGTGCTCCACTGACATCCCGCCCAACCGCCTGGTGGCGGCGCAGAACGCGGCGCTGGCGTTCATCGAGAACCAGCGCCCCGACGTGCCGATTGGGATCGTGGCCTTCGCCGGCTTTGCCGAGCTGATCCAACCGCCCACCACCGACCGCGCCGTCCTGCGCGAGGCGATCCTCGGCCTGGTCACCGGCCGGCGCACGGCGATCGGCAGCGCGATCCTCAAGTCCATCGAGGCGATCGCGGAGGTGGATCCAGAGATAGCGCCGCTTGGCGATGTCTTCACCCTGCCTGACACGCCCGTTGCGCCAGGGCAGTTCGCGCCGCATATCATCGTGTTGCTCACCGACGGCGCCAGCAACACCGGCCCCTCGCCCCAACTGGCTGCCCAGCAGGCGGCTGCGCGCGGCATTCGCGTCTATACGATTGGCTTCGGCACCGAGCAAGGCGGCGAGATGCCCAACTGCAATCCAGGCTACGTCGGCCGCGAGCCGCCGGGCGGCTTTGGCATGGGAGGCGGCATGGCTTGGGGGCAGTTCCGACGCGGGATTGACGAGGAGACGCTCAAGCAAGTGGCGGCCATGACCTCGGCGCAGTATTACCCCGCCGAAAGCCTAGAGGAATTGCTCCAGGCTTTCCGCGACGTGCCCACCCAGCTCATCGCCAAATACGAGACGATGGAGATCAGCGCGGTCTTCGTCGCGCTGGCGGCGCTGCTGGCCGGGCTGGCCTTCGTCCTCGCCCTGCGCTGGCAGCCGCTGCTCTAGCGCGGGCCGGCGAGCGCCGGCTGAACATCCTGCCCTGCGCCGGCTTCCTCCAGCACGCGCCTGAGGAAGCGACCGGTGTGGCTCTCGGCGACCTGGGCGACCAGCTCCGGCGTCCCCTGAGCGACGATCCGCCCGCCACCCTCACCGCCCTCCGGCCCCAAGTCAATCACCCAGTCGGCGACCTTGATGATGTCGAGGTGATGCTCGATCACCACGACGGTGTTGCCGTCGTCCACCAGCCGGTTGAGCACTTGGATCAGCTTGTTGACGTCTTCGTGATGCAAACCGACCGAGGGTTCGTCCAGGACGTAGATGGTGCGGCCGGTGGCGCGCTTGCTCAGCTCGCGGCTGAGCTTGACGCGCTGGGCCTCGCCGCCGCTGAGCGTGGTGGCCGGCTGGCCCAACCGAATATAGCCCAGCCCCACCTCCTCCAGCGTCTGGAGCTTGCGCGCGATGGCCGGGATGTCCTTGAAGAAGTCCATCGCCTCGCTCACCGTCATGTCCAGCACCTCCGCGATGTTCTTGCCCTTGTAGCGCACCTGGAGCGTCTCGCGGTTGAAGCGCGTGCCGTGACACACGTCGCAGGTGACGTAAATATCGGGCATGAACTGCATCTGGATCAACAGCACGCCCTGGCCCTCGCAGGCTTCGCAGCGACCGCCCTTGACATTGAACGAGAAGCGGCCGCTCTTGTAGCCGCGTAGCTTGCTCTCCGGCAGGCTAGCGAAGAGGTCGCGCAGCGGCGTCCAAAGGCCGGTGTAAGTGGCTGGGTTGCTGCGCGGCGTGCGTCCAATTGGCTGCTGGTCAATGTTGATGATCTTGTCCAGATATTCCCAGCCGAGGATGTCGTCGAAGTCGCCGGCCTGCTCCAGCGCGCCGTTCAGGCGGTTGGCCAGCCCTTTATATAGACACTCGACGATCAGCGATGACTTGCCGCTGCCGCTGACGCCGGTGACGACCACGAATTTGCCGAGCGGGATGCGCACGTCAATGTTCTTCAGGTTGTTCTCCCGCGCGCCCTTGATGACCAGCCATTTGCCGTTGCCGGGACGGCGCTGGGCGGGCACCGGAATGCGCTTGCGGCCGCTGAGATAGGCGCCGGTGAGCGAAGTCGGATGTTGCATGATCTGCTCCGGCGTGCCGGCGGCCACCACCTGCCCGCCGTGCTCGCCGGCGCCTGGCCCCATGTCAATGATCCAATCGGCTGCCCGCATGGTGTCGTCGTCGTGCTCCACGACCAGCACGGTGTTGCCCAGGTCGCGCATCTTCAGCAGCGTGTTGATCAGCCGTTGCTGGTCGCGCTGGTGCAGGCCGATGCTCGGCTCGTCCAGCACGTAGAGCACGCCGGTGAGCTGTGACCCGACCTGAGTCGCCAGGCGGATGCGCTGGGCCTCTCCGCCGCTCAGCGTATTGGCGCTGCGGCTGAGCGTCAGATAGTCCAGGCCAACATCCACCAGGAATTGCAGGCGCGCGCGAATCTCCTTGACGATCTGGCGGGCGATCTGCTTCTCCCGCGCGCTGAGTGGCGAGGCCGGCGCGTGGCCGTTTTGGCGCGGGTCGGCGGGCTTCGCTTCGTCCAGGACGCCCAGCGAGTCCACCCACGCCAGCGCTTGGGTGATGCTCATGTCGGTGACCTCGGCGATGTTCTTGCCGGCCACCTTCACGCACAGCACCTCTTCCTTCAGTCGCTTGCCGCCGCAGGCTTCGCAAGTGCGAAAGCTCATCACCGCCTCGATGCTTTGCTTGACGTAGTCGCTCGTGCTCTCGCGGTAGCGGCGGGCCAGGTTGGGGATCACGCCCTCAAAAGTCACGTCATACTGCCGGCGCTCGCCCAGCCGGTTGACATAGTGCAGGCGCAGGCGGTGGCCGTCGCCGCTCCCGTAGAGGATCAAATCGCGCTGCGCCTTGCTGAGCGTGCGCCAGGGCTTATCCATTGGGATGCCGTAGGCTTTACAGGCAGCGCGCAGTATTTGCCACCCCCATGCCTCGTCATTGTCGCTATTCCAGCCGATCGCGTTGATCGCGCCCTCTTCCAGCGAGAGATCAGGGTTGGGCACGACCAGCGCGGGGTCAATTTCGCGCTTGCTGCCCAGCCCCTGGCACTCCGGACAAGCGCCCTGTGGCGAGTTGAAGGAGAACAGCTTAGGCTCCAGGTCGGGGTAGCTCTTGCCGGTGGCGGGATCCACCCGCTTCTCGCTGAACAGGACATCGCGCCAGCCGGCTTCGCCTGGCTCTTGGATCATGGCGGTGAGGAACCCATCGCCCAGCTTGAGCGCGGTCTCGACCGAATCGTTGAGACGAGAGAGGAACGCGCGACGCTCGTCCTCTGATTCATCGGCGGGCGGCACAACCAAGCGGTCAACCACCGCCTCAATGGTGTGGAGCTTGTAGCGGTCCAGCGTGATCTCCTCATCTACCGCGCGGATTTCGCCATCCACGCGGACGCGGGCGAAGCCCTGCTTGCGCACATCGGCGAGGACCTGCTGATGATGGCCCTTGCGGTCTTTGATCAGCGGGGCGAGGAGCTGTAGGCGCGTCCCCGCCGGCAGCGCAGCGAGCTGATCCACGATCTGCTGCGGGGTCTGCGAGGTGAGCGGCAGGCCGGTGACCGGCGAATGTGGCACGCCAATCCGCGCGAATAACAGGCGCAGGTAGTCGTAGATTTCGGTCACCGTGCCGACCGTGGAGCGCGGGTTGTGGCTGCTGCCCTTCTGGTCAATTGAGACGGCCGGCGATAGACCCTCGATTTGATCTACGTCGGGTTTCTCCATTTGGCCGAGGAACTGGCGGGCGTAGGCGCTCAAGCTCTCCACGTAGCGGCGCTGGCCCTCGGCGAAGATCGTGTCAAAAGCCAGCGAGGATTTGCCACTGCCGCTCAGGCCGGTAATCACCACCAGCTTGTCGCGCGGGATCTCGACGTTGATATTCTTGAGGTTATGGACGCGCGCGCCGCGCACGATGATCTTGTCCTGGGCCATGGTGGGTACGGCGGGACTATAGCACGCGCGCGGTGAGCGGACGATGAGAGGGGCGCGCTCGCAATTAGAGGTGTCCCGACCCCTGTAAGCCAAGCCAATCGAGTGCGCGGATAACCCTATACGCTTGGCGCGGCCAGTGGTAAGCGCGTAGACCCTGCCTCACCTATACGCGCCGGCGCGCCGAACTGGGATAACATAGACGACGTATGAGCAGACCGTTGGCCTTGGTGGTGGGTGCATCGGGACGGACAGGACAGCGAGTTGTGCGGGCGCTGCGCCGGCATGGCTTCCCGGTGCGGGCGCTGGTGCGTGATGCGTCTAAAGCCAACCTGGTAGCCGGCGAGGGTGTAGAAGTGTTGATCGGCGACGTCACCGACGAAGCAGACATCCGCCGCGCGCTAACAGGTGTGGCCTACCTGGTAAGCGCGCTGGGCAGCAAAGGGCCGACCAACGCGGCGCATATCGAGTTAATAGAGTTCACGACCATCGCCGAGCTGGCTCAGCTTGCCAAAGAGATGGGGGTGCAACACTTTGTGCTGTGCTCCTCGATGGGGGTCGAGATACCGGAGATGATCCCACCTTTGGCCGAGATCTTGCGCCAAAAGCGGCGCGGTGAGCTGGCACTGGAGCACAGCGGCGTGCCGTTCACGATCGTCCGCCCCGGTGGGCTGACCGATGAGCCTGGCGGTGGGGGCGTGGCAATTGCGCGCACGCTGCCCAGCTTCGGGATGATCGCGCGCGACGACGTGGCCGAGGTGATGGTCCAAGCGCTGCTGCAGCCGGAGGCCAGGAACAAGATCGCCGAGATCATTAACGCGCCCGACGCTGGGCCGGCTGACCGACCGGGGTTGTTTGCTGAGGTCGCATCGGGGTGAGCGAGAAGCGGACTGATAACGATTGACAGCCCAGCTTAACCGGATATACTCTGAGGCACAATGCGCTACCGAATTGCGCCTGTGGCTCACCTGAGTGACATTTCGATTATTCGGTTTGTCATTCCTGTGCGCCGGGCGCGGTAGGCCAGCGTGCGAAGTTCAGCAGACAGCTAGAGCCTTCCGGCAGCCGGAAGGCTCTTTTATTTGTGAGGTAGACCATGGCGACACAACTGTACGACACAACGCTACGCGACGGCACACAAGGGGAGGGCGTGAATCTCTCCGTGGAGGACAAGCTGCGCATCGCGCAGCGGCTGGATGAATTCGGCATGCACTACATCGAGGGCGGGTGGCCGGGCAGCAATCCGAAGGACGCCGAGTTTTTCGCCCGCGCGCGGACGATGCCGCTGAAGCAGGCGCGGCTGGCCGCCTTCGGCAGCACGCGCAAGGCCAATCTCGCCGTAGAGGCCGATCCGCAGATCAGGATGCTCCTGGAAGCCGGCACGCCCGCGGTCACCCTGGTGGCCAAGACCAGCACGCTGCACGTCCGCCATGTGCTGGAGACGAGCTTGGACGAGAACCTAAGGATGATCGCCGACAGCGTGGCCTTCTTCAAGCGGCACGGCAAAGAGGTCATCCACGATGCCGAGCACTTCTTCGATGGCTTCAAGCTGGACAAGGACTACGCGTTGGCGACCCTGCGCGCGGCGCGCGACGCCGGCGCGGACTGGCTGGTGCTGTGCGACACCAATGGCGGCACGATGCCCTGGGAAGTGGAGGAGATTGTGGGCTTCACCATCGCTGAGCTACAAAAGGATGGTCGAACCTGTCAGTTTGGCATTCACACGCATAATGACGCCGGTCTCGCAGTGGCCAACGCGCTGGCTGCGGTGCGCGCCGGCTGCGCGCAGGTCCAGGGCACGATCAACGGCGTCGGCGAGCGGGTCGGCAACTGTGACCTGGTGACCACCCTGGCCAATTTGAAGCTGAAGATGAACGACGATTGCGTGAGCGATGAGCAGTTGCGCCGGCTGACCGAACTCTCTCGCTATGTGTACGAAGTGGCTAACCTCACGCCGGACATCCGCCAACCCTATGTTGGCCAATCTGCCTTCGCCCACAAGGGCGGCATCCACGTCGCTGCCATCCTAAAGGTCGAGGAGAGCTATCAGCACGTTGATCCGGCGCGCGTGGGCAACCAAAAGCGCGTGCTGGTGAGCGAGCTGAGCGGGCGCGGCAACATCGCGTATAAGGCCAGAGAATTCGGCCTAAATCCCGACAGCGAAGAAGTGCAGCGCGTGTTGCAGCGCGTGAAGGAGTTGGAGAACCGCGGCTTCTTCTTCGAGGGTGCGGACGCCAGCCTCGAGCTGATGCTGCGCCGCGCCCAGCCGGACTATGCGCCGTTGTTCGAGCTGCTGGATTACATGGTCGTGGTGGAGCATCGCGAAGGGCGCGGCCTGTTGGCCGAGGCGACGGTGAAACTGCGCATAGACGGTGAGATCGCGCACACCGCAGCAGAGGGCGACGGGCCGGTGAACGCGCTTGACTTGGCCACGCGCAAGGCGCTGATCCCGCACTATCCGAAGCTCAAGAAGATGCGCTTGGTGGATTACAAGGTGCGCATTATTGACAGCGACAAGGCTACTGGCGCAACCACGCGCGTGACGATTGATTCCTCCAACGGGCGCCGCACATGGACGACAGTGGGCAGCTCGACCAACATTGTGGACGCCTCCTGGCAAGCGTTGGCCGACTCGATGGAATATGCGCTATTGATCGCCTGAGGGGGTGAGGGGGACGTCCCTGGCGAAGCTGTAGATTTCAATGCCAAGCTCACGAGCGAATCGCTCGGCGCGCGCATCCGCCAGCGGTGAGATGACGATGCGCCGGTCAGCCTTGCGGCTGTGGCGTTTCTCATACCATTGCACTTTGCGCTCGAACAGGGCGATGTCGGCTTTGCTCACCGCCGACTTGATCTCACAAAGGATGAGGGTGCTGTTGTAGATGATGACGTCCAGTTCAACCTGATCGGGCCGACCAAAGACCTCCCCGCTGTCGTCCCACTCCCGCAGGTTGATGACCTGCACGCCGAAGGACTCTTCAAGGATTCCCTGTAGTGCGCTGCGGAAGGCTTCCTCGGAGTGAAGCCCCCAGCGCGCGCCGAGCGCGCCGAGGCGGCTATCGAATTCGTCCAGTCGCTTGAGCATGGCGCGGATGGCCTTCTGATCCTCTTTCCACCTGAGGTTCTCCTCCTCCCAGCGCTTGGCCTCCTCTTCTTGGCGCTCCGCCCAGCGGCGGTTCTGCTCCGCCCAAAGCTTGGCTTGCTC